>Ga0182015_10006731_pt1 | contig 11431 bp, 10 predicted proteins | sample 712P3MmetaG_FD_120478 | JGI IMG/M metagenome (GOLD analysis project Ga0182015, IMG submission 120478) | Permafrost microbial communities from Stordalen Mire, Sweden - 712P3M metaG | ecosystem: Environmental > Terrestrial > Soil > Wetlands > Permafrost | place: Sweden: Stordalen | collected...
ACCCGTCCCACCGTCCCGCTGTGGTGGAACACCCCGCCGGCGTCGTGGAATACCTCGCTCACCTCGGCGCCGCGGGCGGCCAGCTCGGCCCGGGCCGCGTCGATGTCGGTCACCACCAGGTGCAGCCCCTGCGCCGAGCCTGGCGCGGCCGAGGTGACCCCGGTGCCGAAGATGACCGAGCACGCCGAGCCTGGAGGTGTCAGCTGCACCACCCGGAAGTCCGCACCAGCGGCGAAGTCAGCATCCAGGCGCCACCCCAGCGCCTGATAAAAGTCCTTAGCCTTATCCAGGTCGGCGACCGGCACCACCACAACCTCGAGCTTCATGTCCACAACCTCAGCTCCTCTCGTTTTGATGCCGGTGGGTTTTGATGCCGGTGGCCTGTGTCAATGCCGAGGCTGGCTCTGGGCCACCGGGCTGGCCCTGGCATCCAATCTCGCGCCATTCATCGTCGAAGTCCAGAAGCGGATAGCCAAACGTCTGAGGAGGTTGGTGGTCGGCAGTGACAGCCTCAGTGAGGTCTTCAGGCCGAGGAACAGCGCCGGGCCAGGGGGAACCTGAGCGCGGCGGCCTGGGGCGCGACCGTGATCCCGGTACCAGACCAGTAGATGACCAGGCCTGCTTATCGAGGAATAATGAGACACTCGGCCTGCTCGCTGCCGACGATAACGCCCAGCTCGAGAAAGTCCTCGCCTCGATGCCGCTGCGGGTGTGGCGCACCGACGAGGTCACGCCGCTTTCGCCGCACCCGAGTGACCCCGCGCTCATCAGCAGGTGACGACAGGAGAAGTCGTGAGCGAACAGGACCACAAGGTCGCCATCATCACCGGAGGTTCTCAGGGCATCGGCGCCGGCCTCGTCGCCGGGTACCGGCGGCGGGGCTGGGCGGTCGTGGCCACATCCCGGACGATCAAGCCCGCCGGGGACCCCGGCCGTGCTCACCGTTGAGGGGGACGTGTCCGAGCCCGCCACCACCGACCGGATCATCAGCGGGGCACTCGAGAGCTTCGGGCGCATCGACACCCTCATCAACAACGCCGGCCTCTTCATCTCCAAGCCGTTCACCGACTACACCGCTGACGACTACGCAGCTGTGGTCGGCGTCAACCTCACCGGATTCTTCAGGCTGACGCAGCGCGCCATCGCCGAGATGCTGAAGCGGGGCAGCGGCCACATTGTCAACATCACCACTACCCTGGCCGACTACGCCAACTCGAGCACGCCGTCCGTCTTGACTTCGCTCACCAAGGGTGGCCTGGCCTCAGCCACCAAGTCACTGGCCATCGAGTACGCCTCTCGCGGCATCCGGGTCAACGCTGTCTCGCCGGGCATCATCCAGACGTCGATGCATCCGGCGGATAGCTACGCCGGGCTCGGTCCGCGGCTCCCCCCAGTCGGCCATGTGGGCCAGGTCAGCGACATCGTCGACGGCATCCTCTTCCTCGAGTCATCGCCGTTCATTACCGGCGAGATTCTGCACATCGACGGCGGCCAGATCGCCGGCCACTAAGCACCCTGAAGAATCGGCACGTGGCAGCACCGCCTGATGTGAGGTCGGGGGCATGCTGGACGGTCCCTATGAGTTTATGCGACGATTAAATTGGTGCTGCGGCGGATTACGCGGAATTACGTGGCAGGGGGTAATTGATGAAGGCTCTTACGATTATCAAGGCAGGTATCGGGACCGGGGCCGCAATTTTGCTCTTAGCGGCTGCTCCGGCGGCTCAGGCGTCCAGCGGTGCGACGGTGCCCTGCTCGGGACCGGGTGGCGGGCCGGCCGGGCTGATCGCGGCGATCAACACGGCGAATTCCAGCGGCGGTGCGATGATCAATCTCGCTGCTGGCTGCACCTACGCCCTGACCGCTGCCAACAACACAAACCCCACGCTCGGCGGCAACGGGCTCCCCGTGATCACCAGCCGGATCATCTTGAGTGGCTTCCACACCACCATCGCTGGAAACGACACCAGCTTCCGCATCCTTATGGTGACCAGCTCAGGGAACCTGACGCTGCAGGGATTGACCGTCACCGGGGGCCTTACCGGCGGACTCGGCGGCGGCATCTTCAACCTTGAAGGCACGCTCACCCTTGATCACAGCATTGTCACCGGCAACGCCTCCGAGGGCGCGATGATGAGCGCCGCCGGCGGCATCGCCAGCGGTACGCTCGGCACCGGGCCGCTCGGCACGACCACCCTCAACTTCAGCCAGGTCAACGGGAACACCACGTCCGGCAGCGCCGGCGGCATCCTCAACCATGCCGGCACGCTCACCCTCAACGCCAGCCAGGTGAATGGCAACACCGCAGCCGTCGGCGGAGGCGGCATCGCCAGCGGCACCGGCGGTATGGGCGACAACGGCTCCAGCATGCTCACCGTCAACTTCAGCCAGGTGAACGGTAACACCTCTAATGGCGGCCCGTTGGCCGGTGCCGGCGGCATCGCCAACGGCGGCACCGCGATCATCAACGCCAGCCAGGTGAATGGCAACATCGCTCCCGGTGCCTTCGGAGGCGGCATCCTCAACCACGGTGCTATGACCATCAACGAGAGCCAGGTGGACAACAACGCCGCTCCCACTGACAGCCCGGGCGGCCAAGGCGGAGGCGGGGGCATCGCCAACCTCAATGTCACCCCCCTCACCGGTGTCCCTGACAGCGGCATCCTGACCGTGAATCTCAGCCAGGTCCGCGACAACTCAGCTGGCGGGCTCGGCGGCGGGATCCTCGAGGACGGCGTCAACCCAGATGACAGCCTCGGCCCCGCAGGCGGCCCGCTAACCCTCAAGGCGAGCCAGGTGACTGGCAATACAGCCGCCGAAGGCGGCGGTATCTACGCCAGCAGCGGCAGTCCGGTAGCACTCAATTTCGCCCTGGTCGCCAAGAACGTTCCTGACAACTGCTTCCCCCTGGGAAGTATCCCCGGCTGCACGAACTGAGCACCCGCCCCGGCCGGAATCAAGCACCGTTCCGGTCCGATTCAGGCCGGAGCATCACGCTCGGTCTAGCACCTCGACCGTGCCTTTCCCGCCGTCGACTCTGATCTGGTCGCCGCTGTGCAGCCGCATCATCGCGTTGCCGCATCCGACGACGGCGGGGATGCCGAGTTCGCGCGCCACGATCGCCGCGTGGGAGAGCGGCGCGCCGACGTCAGTGACCACGGCGGCGGCCCGTGGGAAGATCGGTGTCCAGCCGATGTTGGTCACCGTGGTAACGAGTATCTCGCCGTCGCCGAGCTGGCCGGCGTCTTCGGCCTTGCTGATCAGCCGGGCGACGCCCTCGGCTACGCCGGATGCCCCGGGGAATCCGGCGATCGTCTCATTCGGCGGCGCCATCGTGCCGTGCTCGTCGTAAAGGTCGGTGCGCCTGTCCGGGTCGGCAGCCCAGCGGGCTGGGTCGAACCGGCCGCGGATCAGCGTGGGGTAGGGCGGCAGTGCACGGTACAGCTCGTATGTTGCCTTGCGGCCAGGCACCGCGGGCAGCGGCGACTGGTCGCCGCCAAGCACGTCGAGGATCTCCGGCTGGCTCAAGAAGAACAGGTCATCACCGTGGCCGGTCAGCTCGCCGGCGCGCAGCACCCAGGCGCGCAGCATCCAAAACGACCTGGTTAGCTCAGATCTGGTCGCCTCCCGCGCGCGGGCGGCCTTGGCCCAGCGCGTGACCATCCTGCGTACCGCGGCCACCTTCTTGGGTCGCTGCTGGGCCAGCCGTTCCCAGACCGCCTCACGAGCCGCCTCCTGCCTGGCCAGCAGGTCGTCGACGCTGTGCGTGGTGTCCTTGAGGCCCGCGAGCTGCTTGTCGATCCAGCCAGGGTCCTCGGCCGGCCGCGGGACCGACACCTCGATCTCGTGCGGGCCGCGGTGCCCGTAGCGCCGGGCGAACGCCGCCCGGTCGATCTCGCCGCGGGCTAGTTGCGCGAGGCCGGTCACCGGGCCGAGGCTGGCTAGCTGGGCGCCTTCGGCCCGCTGACCGGACAGCAATAAGGTCGCGTCGGTCTCGCCGATCAGCGCGGCCAGCTTGCCCGGCACGGCAAGCAGCGCACCGCCGCCTGCCCCCGCTGCCGCAAACATGTCGCTGGCCTCCAGGAAGAACGGCTCGACCCGGCTGTGCCACGCTTCGGCCAGTGCGCCGGCGTCGTCGATCCGCTTGATCTCGGCGCGCAGGTCGTCGCAGCGGCCCGCAGCGCTCGCGACGAATTCCGGTAGCCGTTTCTGGTTCCTCCTCGCCCTGCGCATGGTCGTGATGATGACGGGGAGCATCAGCCGGATCATCTTCCAGCGCGGAAGCTGAACTAGGGGTATCTCCTCGGCCGCCGGCAGCTTGCCGTAGACCGGCTCGCTCAGCCTGACGAACCGGCTCACCGAAATTCCTACCGCACGGGCGAGCGATGCCGACTTGCTCACGTTCATGTAGAACCGGCCGCCGACCCGGCCCCAGCCGTTGTACCCGGGCAGCGTCGGCGGCGCTATCGCCCGCGGCATGAACATCTGGATGAACGACCACGTGGCCGGGGTCATCACGTCCGGGATCGCCTCACCGAGGTTGCCGCTGCTCCACAGGTAGTCCCCGGCGAGACTGTCGTTCCACTGCTCGCTCGGCGGGACGGTCACGGCCAGGCCGGTGACCGGCCGTGCCTGCACGACGAACAGCTTGTGATCGGCGCGCGCCCACTCAACGTCCATCGGCTGACCGTGCCGCTCCTCGATCGCCAGGCCGACACGTGCGAGTTCGCTGGCTTCATCAGTGCTCAGCACTGCCGCATCGCGCAGGGCGGCCGGGGTGTCCTGCTCCCTCGTACCAGTGCCGGCGGGTACGGTCATCACCTCTTTGCCGCCGACCTGGTAGTCGGCAACGCCACCGTCCGCCCGGTCGACGACGACGATGTCCGGGGTGACCTGACCGCCAACGACAGCCTCGCCGAGGCCCCAGTTCGCGTTGATGACGACCTGGTCGCGCCCGCCGGTGACCGGGTTAACGGTGAACAGGACGCCCGCGGCGTCGGCCGGCACGAACTGCTGTACCACGACGGCGATACTCACCCCGCCGGCCGCGATGCCGTTGCGGGCGCGGTAGCCGATCGCCCGCGGCGTCCACAGCGACGCCCAGCATCGCTTGACCGCGTCGAGCACGCTGGCCTCACCGCGGATGTTGAGATACGTATCCTGCTGTCCGGCAAACGACAGGCCGGGGAGGTCTTCCGCGGTCGCCGAGGACCGCACGGCGACCACCGCGTCGTCGCCCAGGCCGGCGTACGCCTTAGCGATGGCTGCCGCGGTCGCGGCCGGCACCGACCGCCCGGCGAACAGTTCGCCGATCCGCCCCGACGCGGTCCCGAACGTCGCCGGGTCGGACACATCGACGGTAGACATGGCCGCCACCACCGGCTCACGCAGGTTGCCGTCCGCGACGAAATCGAGATATGCGCGGGTCGTCACGCAGAATCCCGGCGGGACCGGGAAGCCAGCGCGCGCGAGACGCGCCAGCGAGGCGCCCTTGCCGCCCACCGTCGCGAGCGCGGCGGCCGGGTCATCTAGGGCCATCACCAGTGGCACCTGTGTGCTCACGAGAACCTCCTGGGGGCTGATCCGCGGTCTTGCCGCCGGGCCGTCAGCCGGGCGTCCGGCCTCGTCGTTTACTGGCGACCCGTCCGGCGGACAGCGCAGTTTCTATGGTTACCGTTGCCGGGCCTTTTGTATGCGTCTGGCGTTGGCCGATGTTCCGTAACGGTCTGACCCAGGGGGTTGGCAATTCGCCCTGGTGGGACCGTGTTCCCACTGGTCAGATGTATGACCAGCGGTGCCCTCCGCTAGGGTCGGCTGATGTGCGACATCACGGGGAACCAGCGCCGGCCGGGGTGAAGACCCGCTTCCCGCTGCGCCGCGCCGGGGGCGTGCCGTGACGGGAACGGGCTTCACCGACGCCGCCACCTGGTACGCCAGCCTGCCCGTCCTCTACGCTGCCGCCGCGGCGCTCATCACCGACCCCGCGGGGCAGGTCCTGCTGGTCAAGCCCAACTACCGGGACCACTGGACGCTGCCGGGGGGAATCTGCGAGCACGCCGAGCCGCCGCATGCCGCGTGTGCCCGTGAAGTCCGTGAGGAAATCGGGCTCGATCTGCCTGTCGGGCGGCTGCTGGTGATCGACTGGGCCGCGCCGGACGGGGACCGGCCCAACCCGATCATGCACTTCGTCTTCGACGGCGGGACGCTGGCCGGCCCGGCCGGCATCGTGCTGCAGCAGGAGGAACTGGACGACTACCAGTTCACCGACCCCGCCGCGGTCGCCGGCTACCTGCCGCCGTTCATCGCGCCCCGCATCCCCGCCGCCCTGGCGGCGCGAGCCTCCGGCATCACCAGCTACCTGCCGGCCGCGCTTTCAGGGCCGCCGTTCGCCTGATCGCGGGCAGCGGCACAGAGCGTTCTCGGCGCCAGCCCGGCTACCGCTCCTGCTCGGTGGGGCGGATCAGCATCTCATTGACTGCGACGTGCCGCGGCCGGGTGATGATGTAGGTGATCGCATCGGCGATGTCCTCGGCCCGCATCGTCTGCCCGAACTGGTTCCGTATGCTGTCGAGCACCTCGGGCCGGTTGTGGCCGGCCAGTTCCGTCGCGGTCGCTCCCGGCTCGACGAGCGAGACGCGTACGTAGCGCTTGGCGACCTCCTGGCGGAGGGACTCGCTGAACGCGCCGACGCCGTGCTTGGTCAGGTTGTAGACGCCGCTGCCGTTGCGGGCCACCCGGCCCGCCACCGAGCTGATGTTCACCATGTCGGCGACCTGGCGCGGGCTGTCCTTGGCGGCGTGGAGCAGGTGAGGCAGCGCCGCGTGCGCGCAGTAGAGCAGGCCGAGCACGTTGAGCTCGACCATCTGCTGCCATTCAGGCAGCGGCGCGCCGACCGCTGGGCCGAGCAGCATCACCCCGGCGTTGTTGATGAGCGTGTCGAGACGGCCCAGCTCGGCGACCGTGCGCTCGATCGCGCCGGTCGCCTGCTGCTCGTCAGTGACGTCGCACTCCAGCACCAGCGCGGTCCCGCCCTGGTCGCGGACGCCGGCCGCGACCGTTTCCAGCCTGTCGCCGCGCCGCGCCGCCAGCGCCACGGCCGCTCCCTGGGCCGCGAGCGCGGTGGCGGTGGCCGCGCCGATGCCGCTCGAAGCTCCGGTCACTAGCGCGACAGTGCGACCCAGTACTGGCTCCATCGGGCACTCACCTCTCCTGCAGGCAGCGTCGTTATTGGCGGTTCAGGGCGGCTGCGATGTGTTCGATCATTGTGGTGAGGATGGGTTGTGGTGTGGCGAAGTTGAACCGGAACGCTCCTGCGCCGCCTGTGCCGAAGGCTGGTCCGTCCACCACCGTAGTGTGCGCGCGGTCGATGATGAGTGCGCCAGGTGAGTCCGGCAGGTCCATCGCGGTGCAGTTGAGCCAGGCGAGGTAGGTGCCATCGGGCGGCCGGTAGCGCACCTGGGGCAGCTGGCGGCTGAGCAGGTCGGCGAGCAGGCGGCGGCTGTCGTCGAGGTAGCCGACGACTTCGTCCAGCCATGCCTCGCCGTGCCGGTACGCGGCGATGTTGGCGACGACGCCGGGATTGCTCGCGCCGTGTGAGGCGAAGAATCCCATCTTCTCCCAGCGCTCCTGGTCGGGCCCGTTGCTGAGGATCACCTGAGCGCATTTGAGGCCGGGCAGGTTCCATGCCTTCGAGGCGGACGTGGCGGTCAGGGTGTGCGCCGCGGCAGCGTCGGAGGTAGCTGCGTAAGGGATGTGGCGCATTCCCGGATAGACGAGCGGGGCGTGGATTTCGTCGGCGAAGACCCGGCCGCCGTGGGAGTCGACGACGTCGGTCAGTTGCGCCATCTCGCCGGAGGTGAAGACCCGCCCGAGCGGGTTGTACGGGCTGCAGAAGATAAGCAGATGTCCACCGGCGCGGAACGCGCTGGAGATCGCGTCGAGGTCGAAGGTGAAAAAGCCGTCGTCGTCACGCATCGGTACCTGGATGATCTCGCGGCCGAGGAATCCTGGCACGGCGAGAAACGGCATGTAGGCGGGTGTGGGCAAGATGACCGGCGAGCCCGGGCGCGAGAAGTGCGTGATGGCGATCTCAAGCGCCTTGATCACATCCGGCACGGGATGGATCAGCGCGGGATCGAGGTCCCAGCCGTAGCGGCGCTTCCCGAACTCCGCACATGCCGCGGCCAGCTCCTCGGCGAGAAACGGTGGCAGGTAGCCGAAGTTCGCGTCGGCCGACAACCCGGCGAGCGCGTCGAGGATCGGCGGCGCGGCGCCGAAGTCCATTTCCGCCACCGCGGCACCGAACCCGTCCGGACCCGGAGCTGCCCACTTGAAGCTGCCACGGGCCCGAAGCATCGCCGCGGTCGTGGCGTCGATGGCCTGCCTGAGATTTCCCGGCACACCCTTATCTTCCACCGGGCCGATCTTCGCCAGGTAAACGGGATCGGGGGCGGCACCCGCCGTAGATGACATTCTCCAGCCGCTTCCAGTAGACATCGACGCCCTGGAAGCCAGCTGAGCGCAGGTAGTCCAGTTGCTGGGCGAGCGGGATGATGTAGCGGACGTGGTTGTCATAGCGGGCCTGCTGCTGCGGCGTGCGATGCAGCCGCCTGCTCGCCGTCTCAGGGTCATCATGGTCGTTCACCCGCCCCCAGGCGGCCTCGACAACGGGATCCGCCGTGCTCACCGGGTCGTAGTTGAGGTACCAGCCGCCCGGGACGAGGTGGTCGAAGATCTCGGCGAACAGGCCCTGCTTGCGCTCATCGGGCAGATGGTGGACGCACATCGAGGTCACCACCGCATCGAGCGCCGCGGGGATCGCCGCGGGCCACTGGCCGGTCGACATGTCGAAGTCGACGCAGCGGTAGCGCCCGGCGAACGTCTGCATCTCACGCTCGCCTGCCCGCATCATCTCGGATGAGAAGTCAGCGAGTATTGCCGTGCTGCGCGGGTGCAGGTCGAGGATGGCGCGCGACGCGGCCCCGGTCCCCGCGCCCAGATCCAGGAACGTGAAAGCCTCCTGCGCGCCGAAGGGGAGGAGGACGGCCATGAACCGGCGCTGCGCCGCACGGTTCCGCTCGTGCTTCTCCGCTTCTGCCGCCCAGGTCGCGGCGATCTCCGCGGACTGCCAGATGGCCGCATTGGTGTCCGTCGACTGGTCCATGAGCAGAAGGTTACCGAGCCGTTGGTGTCGTCGGCGGGTGGCAACGGGCCGCAGGCGCGCTCATCGGGAGGTTCTGTCCGGCGGCCGGCGCGGGTGGATCTTGAGCAGTGCGAGGGCGGCGATGAGGGTGAGGGTGACAAGGTTGGCCAGCACCACCGCTTGTCGGCCGGCCCGGTATACCCGTCCGGACGCTCGTCCGCCCGGTTACTCGTCCGCGAGGACGGCCGCTGCGATCCGGCGGACGCGGTCGGGCTCGGCGATCGCGTCGATCTCGGCGATCTTGCCGTCGGCGATGGTGAAACCCATCACGGTGACGGGCCGTCCGCGCACGGTGACGACCACCCCGGCCGCTCCGCCCACCAGCGCGGGGTGCAGGTGGGCGGCCCGCAAGGCGGTCGTGAGCCCGCTGAGTGCCTGCCTGGCTACGGTGGCCGCGCCGCGGATCGTCATGGAGGCGGCCGGGTGCCTGGCGCCCGCGTCGATCCGCAGCACGACGCCGGGGTCGAGCACGGCGACGAGGGCGTCGAAATCGCCGCCGCGTGCCGCCAGGAAGAAGGCGTTGACCACGTCCCGCTGGCGAGCGAGATCGGGGTCAGGCGCCGGTACCTCGGCGCCCTTCACGCGGCGTCGCGCCCTGCTGGCCAGCTGCCTGGCCGCCGCGGGAGTCCGGCCGACCATGGGGGCGATCTCCTCGAACGGCAGATCGAACATGTCATGGAGGACGAACGCCAGCCGTTCGGCCGGGGTCAGGGTATCGAGCACGACGAGGAGCGCAAGGCCGACCGAGTCGGCCAGCAACGCCTCCTCCTCCGGCTGGAGCTCCCCGTCCGGGCTGACGAGAGGGTCGGGTACGTGCACGGCGAGGGATTCCTCGCGCCGGAGGTTGCGTGACCGCAGCATGTTCAGGCACACGCGGGCGACGATCGTCGTCAGCCATCCGCCCAGGTTCTCAACCTCGTCCGCCCCTGATCGGCTGAGCCGCAGCCAGGTGTCCTGAACGGCGTCGTCGGCTTCGGTGAGCGAGCCCAGCATCCGGTAGGCAACCGCCCGCAGATGGGCCCGGTGCTCCTCGAAGCGATCCGCCAGCCACTCTCTCTCATCCATCTGTCACATCTTCCCGTGGCCAGGTGTCATCAGAAGTGACCCCCCACACACGACGGATGTGACAGGGAATACGGAAAGGAGCACACGATGCGAGTCCTGGTCGTGGGAGCGAGCGGTGCCATCGGCACCCGGCTCGTCCCTCAGCTCATTGATCAAGGGCACGAGGTGATCGGGACCTTCAGGTCACCAGGAAACGCCGAGCGCCTGCGGGCGCTCGGCGCGGAGCCGATGGCGATCGATCTGCTCGACGCGCGCGCTGTGCGCGAGGCCGTCCTCGAAGCCGGGCCCGAGGCGATCGTCCACCAGGCGACCGCTCTGGCGAATGTGCGCTTCTCCAGGAAGCTCGACCGCAGCTTCGCGCCGACCAACCGGCTCCGGACCGAGGGCACCGACGCGCTGCTGGCCGCCGCGCGGGACGCAGGCGTGCACCGGTTCGTCGCCCAGAGCTTCGCCAACTACCGCTACGCACGCGAGGGCGGACCGGCCAAGACCGAAGACGATCCGCTCGACCCCACCCCGCCGGCCACGGCGCGCGAGACCAACGCCGCGATGCGCCATCTCGACCAGGCGGTCACGGACGCCGGCGGGATCGCGCTTCGCTACGGCGGCTTCTACGGCGCCGCCAACGACGGGCTGGCCGGCCCCGTGCGCAAGCGGCAGTTCCCGATCGTCGCCGACGGCGGCGGCGTCTCCTCGTTCATCCACCTCGACGACGCCGCGGCAGCGACCGTGCTCGCGCTCGGACACGACGGAGCCGGCATCTACAACATCGTGGACGACGAACCCGCCCCAATGCGTGATTGGCTGCCAGTGCTCGCGAACGCGCTCGGCGCCAAGCCGCCCCGCCACGTCCCCCACTGGCTCGCGCGGCTCCTCATGGGCGAAGGCTTGGCCATGATGACCGAATCCCGCGGCGCCGCCAACGCCAAGGCCAAGCGAGAACTCGGCTGGACGCTCCGCTACCCAAGCTGGCGCCAGGGCTTTACCGCGGCCTACAGCCAGCCGAAACCGCTCCAGGCCAGGGCGTGACGCAGCGCGAATCGCCTCATGCCCGGGTGATATACGTTGTGTCCGCGCATGGGTGCTGGTGGTGAGGCTGGTGCTGCTGTAACGATCGCCCGCCCAGGAAGGACAATCTATTGTCTACCGTCATCGACGTCGGCG
>Ga0182015_10006732_pt1 | contig 11430 bp, 13 predicted proteins | sample 712P3MmetaG_FD_120478 | JGI IMG/M metagenome (GOLD analysis project Ga0182015, IMG submission 120478) | Permafrost microbial communities from Stordalen Mire, Sweden - 712P3M metaG | ecosystem: Environmental > Terrestrial > Soil > Wetlands > Permafrost | place: Sweden: Stordalen | collected...
CGCACGGCGCCGAAGCTCAGTACGTCTTCCAAAATTTGCTTCCGCCGCGCGCCTGGACGGACCTGGACGCGCGGGTCTCTGACATGCTGTCGTCCTACTGGGTGAACTTCGCGGCCTCCGGCGATCCGAATGGAAAAGGCCTGGCGAAGTGGCCGGCTTACGACGACCACAAGAGCGCCGCGCCGATGGTATTGGGCGATCAAGCCGAGGTTGGGCCTGCTCCCAATGCTGCCCAGCTAGCGTTCTTCGACGCAGTGTACGAAAAACTCCGGCGCTGAATCCGCTACCATGGGCGTGGAGATTGCGCATGACTCGATTTACCCCATTACTCCTGGCCGGATTCATCGCACTTGCGTTCGCGAGCGCGGCCTCGGCGCAGCGTCATACAAGTCCCCCGGCCAGCGTGGCCGCCGTCATTGGAGGGGATCACATCAGCATTGAGTATTACACGCCGTCGATGTACGGGCGCAAGATCATGGGAGATCTGGTGCCGTACGGCGAAGTCTGGTGTACGGGCGCCAATTGGGCCACCAAGATCACCACCGAAACCGGTCTCGATATCAATGGTCTGAAGGTCCCCAAGGGCAGTTACAGCATCTGGACATTGCCGAACGAGAAGCAGTGGATGCTGATCATCAACAAGCAGACCGGGCAGTTCCATTTGAACTATGACGAAACCCAGGACTTCGGGCGCGTGAAGATGAACCTGAAGGCCCTGAGCGCGCCGGTGGAGACGTTCAAGATCGAGCTTGGCTCGACTGGCGGCAATAACGGGACACTATCGCTGCTCTGGGAAAACACGGATGCGTGGGTTCCGATTACAGTTTTGCATTAATTGTCTGGCAACCGCTTCCTACGGTCGCGGCTCAGTTACCGGTCGCGGTTTAGTTGCCGCGCGCGGCTCGGAAACGGCGCGGCTCAGCTTAACTGTTGTTCGGTATGTAAGCGCTCTGCGTCAGGTTGTCGGCCATGACTTGCTTGCCATAGACCCGCAGCATGCGCCGCGCGATGGCGAGATCCTTCTCGAATTGTTCTTTCTCGGCCGAGAGCAGTTGTTCGGCGGTCCGGAAATCAATGCCCGCGGATAGGTCGTGCGCGCTCAGCAGATCGCTGACATAAGTAGCCAGCCAATGTTCCGATCTCACGAGCGCCTGTAATCGAGCGAGCGTCTTTTCTTCGTCCAGTATTTGATTGCCCATATAAATCCTCCGATGGTTATGGTAACAACTAACAGCGTTCGGAAACTACGAAATCTTTTCAGTCACAGGTCTGAGTACGTATCGGCTACCACGGGCTCGGCGGAAGCGTCGAAGGAGCGCAATTCACGCACGAACGTTTCGATGCTGGCCACCATTTCATCGGCGGCGCGAGTCAACTCATGCTGCTCCCCGAGCCGGCTTCGCAACACCGTGGGAACATCGGCGGTCTCCGACATCAGCTCGGTCGCTTTGCGCCTCAGTGCGCTGAAATCTCCTGGATCAAGGTTCATATCGTTGTGGTCCTATGGCGTGAAACCCGGGCGGGTGTCGTCCGCAATCTCAGGGAACAGGTGAGGATAGGCCCGGTACATCCTACGAGCTGTAAGAAAATCCCGGAGAAACTCGTCCTTGCGATACTGCAACAATCGTTCCGCGCTTTCAAACGTGATTCCGCCCGAGGCGCGGGCTTGAGTCAGGAGTTGATCCACGAAGGCATGCAGCCAATGTTCAGCGTCCAGGCCGGCCGGGGCCGCGAAGGCAGTCACCAGCGGCGTCTGCGCCACCGGCTGTGTTCCGGTTTGCAAGGCGCCATGCAAGTCCGCAAGTCCAGGGGTGCCATGCTGCTTCTCCGCGGCGGCGTTGCGGACTTCACGCAATGTATTCTCGATGTTGGAAGCGGCCGCGTTGGCCAACTGCGTCAACTGGTGCTCGGCCCCGAGACGCGAGCCGATGGAGACGGCCAGTTCCGTGGCGCGGGAGCGTGCGTCCGAGAGCGTGCGGATCAAATATTCAAAGTCCGCCTCAGGAATGTACAAGTATGAAGTCTAAACGGTTTCCCCTGGTACTTTCAATGGGGGCCTTGCTAGTACTGCCAGCTCCGTCATGCGCGCAAGCTTGGTTGTAATGATTAATTCACCGACGTGACGTTGCGTGTGCTCGGCGAGATGGACCACGAGCCCCGCCACCGTGACCGGTAACTGCTTGCGGCCGATGGCGCGGGCGTTAGTCAAAGTGGCTGGGTTGAGCGCGCGAATCACTCCTTCGGAATTCTGGAGCGAGCGGGTGACCATTTCCAGCAACGCTGCCCGGCCGGGTCCTGGCACCATCTCGCCGCGGGCCGCTTCGAGTTGCTGGCTGGTGAGCTGTTCGCCGCGCAGGTAGGTGGTTAAGCGCTCCACGCTACCGGCGATGTGCCGCAGTTGGAATCCGACTGGCGCGAGACCGTGCGGCCGCGACCAAATCTGGGCGTCGCTCAGGCCGCCGGTCCACTGTGCGAGGTCCTCTAGCGCCTGCATGTAGGCGTACACTGTCGGCGCTACCAGCGGATGAACTCCTTCGAGCGGCCCCCGGAGCCATGCTTCGACAGGACCAGGCTCGACAGAATCATCCGCCATGCTTATGCACTTGCGGCACGCCCAGGCGGTTGACCGTGTCGCCCTCGAAATCGAATTCAATCAGCACCGCGGGTTCGTCGCCCACCACCCAACCTTCGTGCCCGGGCTCTACACGAACGAACTTGGGCGCCTTGTACTCCTCCACGCAGCCGTCCGCGAAACGCACATTGATCTGGCCGCGCGCCATGAATCCGACGTGCGCGTGCATGCAATATCTGCTGCCAATCAGAGCGCTCATCTCGTTGGCCCAATGGTATCCCGGCGGATAAATCAAGCGCTTCACTCGAGCCGTTCCGGCTCGCGCCACATCCACCTGGACACCGCACATCTCGCGATGTTCGTCCGACTCCATGGGTCCAAGAAGCGGATCCGTTTGATGCATGGTTGTCTCCTCTTGAAATAGGTTAACGCGTGCGAGGTTGATTCAAGTATTCGCGCATCGCTTGAAGTGCCCGTGAGCGATGGCTCACCTCTATCTTTCGGTTGAGCGGCGCTTGTCCGAACGTGCATTCGAACGGCTCGTAAAAAAACAGCGGATCGTAACCGAATCCGTTGGTTCCCTGCGGCGCGGTAGTGATCCTGCCTGCGACCTCGGCGCGAAAGCTGCGCTCCAAGCGCCCGGATTCCGCTAGCGCCACGACGCACACGAATCGCGCGGTGCGATCGCTGACGCCGCGCATCCGATCCAATAGCAGTTGATTGTTCGCCGCATCGGTCGCGTTGGGACCGGCGAACCTCGCCGAATAAACGCCGGGCGCTCCACCAAGCGCATCCACCGCGAGGCCCGAGTCGTCCACAAATAGATAGCTTTCCTGATCCAATCCCCGGTCGCAGTGCTTCGAGTAGTACAGGGCCTTTTGAATGGCGTTCTCTTCGAATGTCGTACCCGTTTCTTCACAAGGCGGGATGGACGCTAAATCAGGGAGCGATTCCACCTGGAAGGAATCCTGGAGCGCCATCTGAAACTCGCGCAGCTTGCCGCTGTTGGTGGTGGCGCAATACAGCTTCAAGTGGCCAGCGCCGCCTTCTGGATTTCGAATAGCTCCGTGATGCCTTGCCGCGCCAGGGCGATCATAAGCGCAAGCTGCTGGTCGTCGAATGGCGTTTTTTCGGCCGTCGCTTGCAGTTCAACGAAGCGGCCCGAACCGGTCATCACCAGGTTCATATCCACTTCCGCGGTGGAATCTTCCTCGTAACAGAGATCCAGGAGAGGCACGCCTGCCAAGAGTCCAACGCTGGTAGCCGCCACCGGCTGCGTCACGGGCAGCGACTTCAGCGTGCCAATTTTCACCAACTGCTGGAGCGCCTGCACCAGCGCGACATAGGCGGCGGTGATGGACGCTGTTCGGGTACCACCATCGGCCTGCAATACATCGCAATCCACGATCACCGTTCGGTCGCCGAGCGCCGCCATGTCGACCACCGAACGCAGTGAGCGGCCGATCAGCCGCTGGATCTCGAGCGTGCGTCCCGAGGGGCGGCCCTTGGTGACTTCGCGCGGAGTCCGCGTCGCAGTAGCTCGCGGCAACATCGAGTATTCCGCGGTCACCCATCCGCGTCCGCTGCCGCGCAAAAAAGAAGGCACGGTGTCTTCGATGGTTGCGGCGCACAGCACGCGCGTATGCCCTACCTCGATCAGCACCGAGCCCTCCGCGGTCATCAAGTAATTCGTTGTGATGCGCACCTGGCGCATCTGATCCGGCCTGCGCTGATCGATTCTCATGGTGTGTTGGACTGCAGGGAAAAATAGAATAACAGACACATCAGGGCGACGCCCAGTGCGACCAGAACCAGACAGGGGATGGCGGCCCGCGCCGATTTTACCTTTTCCGTTTTCTTGCTTCCGGCGGACTTGAACTTGGCCATGAGATTTCAGTGTAGATCGGCCGTGCTTCAAGCCGGCTTGCCGTATCCGCCTCCGCCGGGCGATTCGATGCGAAACACGTCGTGAGCTTGCACTTCAAAGCGCGCCTTGCCTGGAATCGCGATCGCGCGTCTGCCGCGGAACAGCGTGTTCCTGCCGCGCGCTCCGGGGCTTCCGCCCGATAACCCGTACGGCCCTCGCTCACGCCGGTCCGAGAGAATGGTCACGTCCGCTCGCGTCAGAAATTCAAACTCGCGAACGATTCCATCGCCGCCACGCTGCTTTCCCTTTCCACCGGAGCGCGAGCGGATCCGATATGCGCGGATGCGCAGCGGATATAGGTGTTCAAATGCCTCCACCGGCGTGTTCCAGCTATTCGTCATGTGCGTGTGAGTGGCGCTCGCGCCATCCGATAGCGCCGATGCTCCCATCCCGCCCGCGATGGTCTCATAGTAGGCGAAGGCGCGTCGGCGCACGGTGTCCCACCCGCCGAAGGTGAGATTGTTCATGGTTCCTGAACTGGCGGCCGGAATCAACTCGGGCGCTGCTTGTGCGAGCGCTCGGAGAATCACGTCGGTGATTCGTTGCGATGTCTCGACGTTGCCCGCGGCCATCGCGGCCGGAGGTTGAGCGCTGACCACCAGCCCGCTCGGCGCGATCACCTCGAGCGGCCGCATCACGCCGGCAGTATACGGAATGTCCTCGCGCACCAAACAGCGGAAGACATAGGTTGCCGCCGAAACTGCTACCGCGTAGTTGGCGTTCACCGAGCCTTCCACTTGTGCATCGGATCCGGTGAAGTCGACACTGGCATGATCGCCTCGGATGGTGACCGTCGCTCGAATCTTTACTGGCCGGCCGGTGATGCCATCGTTGTCGAGATAATCCTCGGCGCGATACGTGCCCGCGGGCAGCCGCCGGATGGCCGAGCGCATCATCCGCTCGCTGTAATCGGTGAGCGCTGTCATGTTGCGCCGCAACGTAGGCAATCCGTACTTCGCTGCCAATTCCAGCAAGCGCTGTTCGCCTCGTTTGATCGCCATGCATTGGGCCAGCAGGTCGCCTTCGCGCTCGATTGGAGTGCGCACGTTCGCGAGAATCAGATCGAGCAACGGGCGATCCATGCGTCCACCGCGTACGAGCAGCACTGGTGGGATGCGGATGCCCTCCTGGTAGATCTCGCGCGCGAGAGGCATGGAGCCCGGACTCATGCCGCCCACGTCGGCGTGGTGCGCGCGATTCGCCACGAAGAACGCGGGCCTGCGGGTGCCCTTCACGAATACAGCGGAAACCGCGGTGATGTCGGGCAAGTGCGTGCCGCCGCGGAACGGATCATTCAGAATTGCGACGTCGCCAGGTCTGAGATCGAAGGCCTGCGTGGCGTGCTGGACCGAGAGCGGCATGGCGCCCAGATGCACGGGCATGTGATCGCCCATGGCCACGGTTTCGCCAGTGGCATCGTACACGGCGCAAGAATAATCGCGCCGCTCCTTGATGTTCGCCGAGTACGAAGTCTTGCGCAGCACCGCGCCCATCTCCTCGGCGATGGAAACCAGCAAATGGCGAAAAAGCTCCAACTCGATGGGATCGGTTTTCATTCTTTGCAGGTGGCAATATGCACCAGGAAGCTGGCCATCTTTTGCCAGCGATTGTTCTCTGACTTTTCGATGACGTAGCTGTGCGTTGAGGCGTCGGTGCGCAAGCGCCAGGCCAGACTGCCGGGCTGCTTTTCCTTTACGGAGTCTTTTGAAGAACGGACGGGTTCCGCCGAGGCCGGCTGCATCGCCCAGCTCTCTCCGGCCGTTCGCGTTTCATACAGCTCATGTTTGCCGTTGTCCAGCCGCGCGTCTATCAGCAACATCCCGTGCTCCGGCGAATCGAACCAGAAGCGCTCGATGGCCGCCACGCGGCTCTCCTCGAAAATGGGACGCTCGAGCCAGGTCTTGCCGCCATCGGTGGTGATCAACAGGAAAGGATCGCGCGGCGCGCCTTGCAGGTTGGCTCCCGAGATCCAGCCGTCTTGAAAATCGATGAACTGAATTTGGTCGAGTCCGGAGGAACGCGTGCGCGGATGCGGTTCGGACCACGTGTTGCCGCCGTCTTCGGATGCGAGCAAGATGGAGTAAAGCGTCGCCATCGGTGTATGAAGGTTTCCGGTGACGAAGATCTTGCCACCCACCGCCTCCACATTCTCAAGTTCGATATAGACCGGGCATGGATCTTCTTCCGAGCATCCCAAGCCCGCGGCCTGCGTGTCGGCCGGCGTGCACTCATAGGCCACGCGCATCGGCTTGCCGTTGTTCTCGAGCGGAGTCTGCGCGCTAAGGAGGCTTGCGAGGGCGAGGAGCGGAGCCGCGTGACGAGTCATATCAGATCTCGAACTCGATGCCTTGCGCGAGTGGCAGTTCTTCGGACCAGTTGATGGTCACCGTCTGCCGCCGCATGTAAGCCTTCCAGGCGTCGCTGCCCGATTCGCGGCCGCCACCAGTGTCCTTCTCGCCGCCGAACGCACCGCCGATCTCCGCGCCGCTGGTGCCGATGTTAACGTTGGCAATGCCGCAGTCGCTGCCGCGCGCGCTCAAGAATGTTTCGGCGGAGATCAGATTGGTAGTGAATATCGCCGAGGAGAGGCCTTGCGGCACGGAATTGTGCCATTGGACGGCTTGACCGAGCGTGTCGAACTCAATCAAGTAGAGAATCGGCGCGAACACTTCTTCTTGTACGATCGGCATATCGGCGCGAGCTTTCACAAGCGCCGGTTTCACGTAGCAGCCGCCGAGTTCCTCACCCCCATAAAGGATCTCGCCGCCCTCGGCCCGGATTCTTTCCAGCGCCGCGCGCATCATTGCCACTGCCTGTGCGTCGATCAGCGGCCCCATCAATGTCGCCTCATCCAACGGATCTCCGATGCGGATGCGGCCGTAGGCGGATTGAAGCCGCCGTGTTAGCTCTTCGGCGATTCCGCGCTGCAAGAACAGCCGCCGGATGCTGGTGCAGCGTTGCCCGGCGGTACCAACCGCTCCGAACAGCACCGCGCGCAAAGCCAGATCGAGATCGGCGTCGTTCATCACGATGACGCCATTGTTGCCGCCCAGCTCGAGCAGTGTGCGTCCGAGCCGCCGAGCGACAGTCTCCGCTACAATGCGGCCCATGCGAGTCGAGCCGGTCGCGCTGATCAGTGGAATCCGGCGGTCTTCGATCAATCGCTTGCCGATGATGGCGTCGTCACCGATGATCAGTTGGAAGACGCCCTGCCAGCCGTGCCGCGTGAGCACGCGATCGCAAATGTTCTGCACGGCAATCGCGGTCAGCGGAGTTTTGAGCGACGGCTTCCAGATGACACAATCGCCACACACCGCTGCAAGAAGCGCATTCCACGACCACACCGCCACTGGAAAATTGAAAGCCGAAATGACACCCACCACTCCGAGCGGCTGCCACTGCTCGTACATGCGGTGCTCGGGACGCTCGCTCGCTATGGTGAGCCCGTAGAGCTGGCGCGAAAGCCCGACGGCGAAATCCGCTATGTCGATCATCTCCTGCACTTCGCCCTTGCCCTCGGCCAGAATCTTGCCGGTCTCGAGCGTCACCAGCATTCCGAGGTCGTCCTTCGATCGACGCAACTCGTCGCCGATCTCGCGCACGATTTCGCCGCGCTTCGGGGCAGGGAACATGCGCCAGCGTTCGAATACCTCAGCGCTGCGAGCGGCGACTCTATCATAATCATCGGCCGAGGCCAGGCGCACTCGCGCCAACTCGCTTCCGTCCGCTGGGTTGTGCGAGGCGACTCCGGAATCAGCCGAGACGATACCGAGCCGTTCTAAAACAGAATGCGCAGTTATTGTGCCAGCCATCGAAATCCCTCCGGTCCTGTCGCGAATCGCCGACCCGCGTGGCGCACGACCCGCCCGATGCGTTCGACCACTTCGGCCTGGAACTCCGCATCCAGCCACTCCGCGAACCCGTGCTTCTGGCTGATCCGAAACGCAGCTTCCCTGGTGGTGGCGCCGCGCGGCTTGATGGATCGCACATGCAGCGCATCACCGATGATGTCATTGTCCGTCTCGTCCAGCGCGATCCCAGCCAGTTCCTCCGGATCGCACGGCAGTAGCGGCGCAAGCGTGGCGAATGTCGTGATGCCCGCTTGGCGCAAAATGTGAATCGCCTTCAGCCGGCAATCAAGCGTCGCACAATGCGGCTCGTACAGCTTGCGGACGGCCTCGCGATTGGTGGTGAGCGAAAAGCTGACGCGTAGCGTGGTGCGCCGCGATAATTCCAGCAACGGCTCGAGGTCGCGCACGATCAGCGGCCCGCGCGTCTGAATCACGCAGATCCTGGGTGGGTGCGCCATCAATTCGTGCAAGATATTCGGCATCAGCTTCTGGCTCTCTTCGGCCGGCTGATACGGATCCACTAACGGCGAACAATAGATCACTTGATTTGCGCGCAACTGGCGGCGCAGCAATTCAGGCGCATTGGTCTTGAACGTAGTGAACTGTCCCCAATGCCGCCAGTCCTCCGGCTTCAGCCCGCCGTAGATGCCCATGGTCGGTACATAGCAGTACGTGCAGCCGAAGGTGCAATTGCGCGCCGGCGTCAGCGAGTGCGTGAATCCGGCCTCCGCAATGAAGCCCGACGTCGGGCTGAGAATGGTTTTGCTGAGAATGCTCACGGCTTCAAGTCCAACAGCCGCCGGCGCAACATGTCGAGCGCGATGTTGGTGGAAAACGCGCGGACGCGATCGCGATCGGCCGGCCACTGCACGCGCCGCACCTCGCTGCCATCGGGCGCCGCCAGGCCGATGAACACCAGGCCAACCTTCTCGCCTTCCGGCCCAGCGTAGCCGGTAATCGACAGCGCATAGTCCGATCCTGTACCGGCGCGCGCGCCCTCCGCCATGGCCTTGGCCACCGGCTCACTCACCGCCGTGTGCTCCGCGATCAGCTCAGCCGGAACACCCAGCAACCGGATCTTCATTTGATCCGAATACGTCACGAATCCGCCGCGAAAGTAATCGGACGCCGATGGAACAGCAGTGATCCTTCCTCCCAGCAGCCCGCCCGTTGCGCTCTCCGCCACGCTGAGCGAGGCACCGCGCGCCCGCAACAAATCTGCAATCACTTGTTCCAGCGAATCGCCGTTGCACGAATACACGCGATCGCCCAGAAGCGGCTCGATCTCAGCGCTGGCTTGGGCCACCAACGTTTCCGCTTCGTGCGCCAAGGCACAACGGGCGCGCAGATGCACGTGAATTTCGCCCGAAACCGCCAGGATGGTGGTTACCAGATTCGCGTAGCGCTTGTACACTGGAGAAATCAGCTGATCCAGGTCGGATTCCCCCATCCCCACCACACGCAGCCAGCGCGTGCGAATCACTTGCGGCGGCAAAAGTTTTTCCAGGCGAGGCAGGCACTGCTGTTCGAACATCGGCTTCAATTCCATCGGCGGTCCGGGGAGCAGCACGAACGCGACGCCGTCATTCAAAATCCATTGCCCAGGCGCTGTGCCGCGAGCGTTGGGCAGTACCTCGGCGCCTTCGATGACGTAGGCCTGGCGCCGGTTGATCTCCGCCATCTTCCGTCCGAAGAAGCGCAGCCGCGCTTCAATGCCATCGCAAATGTCCTGATGAAACACCAGCGAACGCCCCAACGCGCCGGCCACCGCTTCGCGCGTGAGATCGTCTTCCGTGGGGCCCAAGCCGCCCGTGAGTACAACGATCTTCGAGCGTGCGGCCGCGCCCAGAATGCTGTCGGTGAGGCGCTCGCGCTCGTCGCCCACTACAGTCTTGCGCACAACTTCCACGCCCAGCGCGTTGAGTTGATCGGTCAGATAAAGCGAATTGGTGTCGAGCCGCTGCGGCGTCAGCAATTCCGAACCAACCGCGATGATCTCGGCGTCCGGCATTTAGGGAAGAGGCCGGCCCGCAATGCCTGCGTCCACGCGAAACAGCGCGTTGTTGGTGGAAACCACCATCGCTCGCGACGGTGTAAACGCCAGCCCGACGATTCCAGGACCGGACAGAAACAATTCCGGATTCCGGCGGTGGTCGAACCTGACCACCCCGCGCTGTCCGCCGAGCGACCCCGCGACATACAAGCGTCCTTCGGCGTCTAACGCTAGGCCTTGCGGCCGCCCCAAGCCGCGATAATAAGTCTCCACTTCACCGGCCGGCGAAATGCGATGCACCGAGTCGAAGCTCGAGGTGGTTGGTGCGGTCACGTAGAGATAGCCGTCGTTGCCGAACGCGAAATGATATGCCGCGATGGAGGGTTCCAGCGTGGCGAAAACGTAAATCTGGCGCGACCGGCTGATCTTGAACACGGTGCCGCTGCGATCGCCGACATACAAGTTCTCGTCGGGATCGAAGGCGATCCCAGTCGCCACTCCCATCCCTTCCACATAGACCGAAACGTTTCCCGCGGAAGTGGCTTGATAGACGATGCCGTCGTAGCGGCTGGAAATATACAGCACGCCCGCTTTGTCGAACGCCAGGCCCGTCGCGTTCATGATCTCGCTCGCAAAGGGCTTGGAGTTGTAGTTCAGATCGATCTTGTACACCGAGACCGGCGTCTTCTGGCCGCGCGAACCGCTGAACGTGACGTAGATATTGCCGAAGGAGTCCACCGCCGGATTGCCGACAGGATAAAGATTTTCGGCGATCTGGATGCCGATATCGCAAGTCCACGCCTGGCTGCTATGAGCGCCGGCCGCCACCACCAGCTCGCCCGCCAGGGCTCCCTCCGGCACGCGCACGATCACGCAGGAATCGGACCCGATCACGATGGGCGCTTCCACATCGCCGATGGTGACGCGCGGACGCTCGGATTTCGCCAAGCCCGCGCCGCGGATTTGAAATTCACCGCCCGGGATGGCCGCCTCTGGAGTCACGGTGGAAATCTGCGGACGGCCGTTCGAGTCCTTCTTAGATGCCATAAGAGAATAGATGAAAACGATCTAATACGAATATAGCAAG
>Ga0182015_10006736_pt1 | contig 11424 bp, 13 predicted proteins | sample 712P3MmetaG_FD_120478 | JGI IMG/M metagenome (GOLD analysis project Ga0182015, IMG submission 120478) | Permafrost microbial communities from Stordalen Mire, Sweden - 712P3M metaG | ecosystem: Environmental > Terrestrial > Soil > Wetlands > Permafrost | place: Sweden: Stordalen | collected...
CCGTATCGACGAAATTGTGGCCCGCGGCGACGAATGAGTCGACGATCCGGCGAGATTCCACCTCCTCGGTTCGCCGGTCAGTGTTTCCGAACGTCATCGTTCCCAGGCAGGCGCGCGACACCTTCAGGCCCGATCGACCCAACCTGACGAAGCTCATGGGTTGCATCCTAGACATGGGGTTGACCCTGCGACCCCTCTGGAACCCCCTGGACCTCACGCTCGGGGTCGGACGGGGTCTCCTCGCTCCCAAGCGATCCGGTCCGATTGACCGAAACCCCAGACCGGGCTGATGTCGACTCGTCTGGCTGGTTACACCGACGTTGTATTTGGTCCGGTGCGCGGTGGCCCCGACCGCAGTTTGGTCGAGCAGTATGAACAAATGGTCCGACCAGAACGTATGTAGGGTCATGGAGAATAATGTGCGGCTGGCTCTGGATCGGCGGCGACTCATCTTGCGGTTCACCGGGGCCGCGCTGCTTTTCGCTACAGGGGCGATCCACCTCGACCTGTATTTGACCGGATATCGCTCGATCCCGACAATCGGTGGACTGTTCCTGTTGCAGGTGATCGTCGCCTTTGTCCTCGGCACGGTCGTTCTGGTGTCCGGTAGTCGCCTATGCGCAGCGGCCGGCGCCGGATTCGCCCTCTCCACTCTGGGCGGCTACCTGTTGTCACTGCGGATCGGACTGTTCGGATTTCGAGAGGTCCGCACTACGGCCGGGATCGTGGCCGGGGTGATCGAAGTAGCCGCCTTCGCCGCGCTGGCCGCGCTCGCCATTGACCCGGGACATCAGTATCCGTCCCCCGGTCCAGTGACACAGGGCAGCCGGCTCCAGGATCGGCTCGAGGAGGGCATCCCGGGTGCCGGGTGGGCAGTCGCTGCGGTGTCGGTGGTGGCGGTCGTGTTGTTAGGCGTCTCCGTGGCGACCACGGTGCCGACCAGCGCCGGCTCGTCCAATGCACTCCTGAAGATCGCGACGATCGACGGCATCAAGGTGCTCACCAATGACCAGCGCCTCACCTTGTACTGGTTTGTTCCCGACACTCCCCACTCGTCGAACTGCAGCGGGTCCTGTGTTGCGTACTGGCCACCGGTAACCGGCAGCCCTTCTGCTGGTCCCGGCGTGACCGGCCGGCTGGGCACGATCAAAAGATCAGACGGCTCGAAGCAGGTCACCTATGACGGGCATCCCCTCTACACCTACATCAGTGACACCGCACCCGGTCAGGCCAACGGCAACGGCCTTGACGTGAATGGAGGGATTTGGCATGAGATGCGCGCCTCCGGTTGACCGATGCCGGTCGTGCGCAATGTCTGACACGCGGCAACTGGGGATCGGACCGGTCCGCAGTTACCGAGCGATGACATCTCAGCAGTCGAAAGTGGGCAGTCGCGTCAACACAGCCTGTCCCAGAGGCGCCCGGTCACCTCACCGTGAACGCATACGTCGCCGGCGGGGCGACGGTATCAGCGGTCGACGCGGTGATGACCCCTGGTCCGGCGATCAAGGGTGCCGTGGCCAGACCGGATGACACCTTGCCTTTGGCCCCGGTGGTCACGGTCTCCGAGGAGCAACTGCAGCTGACGAAGGTCGCTCCTGTCGTCCCCGTCGAGTAGGTGACTGACACCCCGACCAATGGTTGGCCCAGTGAGTCGGTTACAACAGCCTTGACCGGCCTGATGGACCTTCCCGGACGCACCGTCTGCGGTTTGTCCGAGCTCGCCGACAACGTCAGCTGTGTCACCGTTGAGCTCGATTCCTCCATCAGGGCGACGAGGCCTGTCACAAACAATCGCGTTCCGACGTCAATTGCGGTGGGGCGGTAGAGGAGGTATGTGTCATGGCAACTGTGGAATTGGTGGAGCAGCCTCGGGGACTCATCCGCCGTATGGCCTGGTGGTATTCCAAACGAGCATTCGGCAATGTGCCGGAGCCGACCCGCGCCGCGGCCATCCACAAAGGCGTCACAATGAGCTGGGGTGCCGTGGAAATGGCCTCCAGCAAGACCTGGCGACGCCTGGATCCCCACCTACGTTGGCTCGCCCTTCAGACCTCCGCCGGAGCCATCGGATGTTCCTGGTGCACTGACTTCGGCTATTTCGAAGGAATCCAACAAGGTGTGGACCCGCGGAAGGTCAGGGATGTACCCAGGTGGCGAGAGAGTGGCGCCTACGATGAACAGGAACGAGTCGTTCTTGAATATGCCGAGGCGGCAACGTCGACGCCGGTGTTCGTTTCAGAAGATCTCGTCGCCAAACTGCACCAGTTTTTCTCCGAAGAGGAGATGGTGGAACTTGCAGCGTGGGTGGCTCTCGAAAACTTCCGGTCTCGTTTCAACGGTGGTCTACGGCTCAGAAGCGAGGGCTTCTCGGATCGCTGTGATGTAGGACGAACGGTCACCGAAGTGTGACCCGGTCCGGACCTTCTGCAGCCTTCGGATCAGCGAACTACATCTAAGAGGACTCCGGGACGGGCTGACCCAGCACCCATCCGATGGCGCTCAGCCCGTTGGACACGGTCCAACTGCCACCACCCGGATTGGTCAGATTCGATTTTCCCTCACCGTCGAGCAGGTGCTTGAGGCGTAACGGAATGCCGGAGATCTGGACCATGCCTCCGGCGATAAACCGCTCGTTCAGGCGCGGATCAAGAAGTATGAATCCGTCGGAGTGGTTGACGTCGTAGGTATAGGGCTTGTGGGTCTGCCAATCGATGCCCGGTGGGGAGCCCTCGGCCACCGTCTGGTAGTAGATGCCGAAGTATCCCCACAGGCTGGCCAGGGCGTCGCTCGATCCAGTCAGGAGTGGCCAGTTCGAACCGGTGAGCTTGGCAAAGGCCGTCATTCGCGCCGGTGTATCTCGCCCAGGGTCGACGGTGATCTCAGCCAAGACCACCTTGTTCGTCAAACCGTCCTGTTCAAGCGATCGCTGCATGGCCAATAACGCGCCCGTCGTGATCGGACACTCCTCTTGGCAAGATGTAAGAAACGGAGCAACCAGCAAGACGTGCCTCGAAATTGGTTCAGAGTGACGGCCTGCCCAGCCTGGTTCAACAAGGGAAGATCGGCGATGGTCGAAGGGACAGGCCGATCCAGGACCACGCCAATGGACGCTGATGGAGCGGACAACGTTCCTGTTGCGCCTGAGGGTACGAACAGGAGCCAAGCGACCAAGCCGATGGCAGCCACAATGCATGTGGCGATGACATATCGAAATGGGGCTTTTCGATCTGAGATCCTCTTACTCTATGTAGCTCGCGAGAGACCCGCGAAATCTTCAAATGGGCGCCCTCTTTCCGTGGACAGCAGCCCACGAGTGGGTGCAGGTGACGGCGGTCCACGCCACCCGCTCACCGATTCCGTACGGCTCCAACGCTCGCGTTGGGTGCCCGAGGTCAGCCAGGCGTCGGGGGATTCTGACGCTCCCGTCCCTTATCATCACTTGACAGCTATATAACCTAAACGCCATACTATGGACCATGGGAGCGTTCGTCACTCTCCAGGTCCTCGGCGACCCCAGTCGCCAGGCCATCCTCGAACTTCTCCGGGATGGAGAGCGTCCGGTTGGCGAACTGGTCGAGCACCTCCCCTTGAGCCAACCGGCGGTGTCCAAACACCTGCGCGTGCTCAAAGACGCGGGCATCGTCGAGGCGCGTATCGAAGCGCAGCGTCGGTTCTACCGCATCAGGCCGGAGCCTCTCGCCGAGCTCGACTCATGGCTCGCCGGCTATCGCCGACTTTGGACCGGGCACCTCGACAGGCTGGAACAACACCTCGAGCGCGGGAGGAAGACATGACCGATGCGACACTGCAGACCGACGGGCAGCGACCAGCCGTGCGACTGGAACGTCACCTGGGCGATCCACCGGAGGTGGTGTGGAGGTCGATCACCGATCGCGACGAGCTTCGGGCATGGTTCCCCTGCGACGTGGAGGTGTCCGGAGGCCTATGGGAGGTGGGTGCCACCGTCAGATTCCACTTCTCCCCCGATGTCATCGACATGACGCTCGACGGCCACGTACTCGCCGTCGAAGAGCCGAAGTTGCTCGTCTACACCTGGGGAGCGGACACGTTGCGCTTTGAACTGCATCCCGACGCCGACGCCGGTACCACGCTTGTCCTGATCGATGAGCTCCCACCCGAAAGCGCGGCGCGCAATGCTGCAGGGTGGGACCAGTGCCTCGACCGTCTGGCTGGGTCGGCGTCTGACGGGCGCGGCTGGCAAGCTCACTTCGAACGGTATGCGGCCGAGTTCGTCCGGGTGCTGGGGTCACAAGCAGGCCCACCGACGGGCCACCGGGTCTCGAATGACGTCCACGGGCACAGTTAGGTCGCTGGATGATTGGACGCGATCCTGCCCGACCGAGTGAGATCTCGAGCTCGGATCACCTCCTCAAGCCTGCGGGCGGTGCTCGTTGTAGTGGGCAACGAGATCGGCTCGGACCAGCTCGAGATGACGACGACCGAAGAATGGGGGTCGGTCTTGTCGAATTACTGGCCGGTCGGAGTCGTGTTCGCGGCAGCCAGCGGCTCGGCCTTGCGCCGCAGCGCCTCGCCGACGTGTTCGCCGAGGGCGGCTGGTCACCCACCGTCGCCGAGGGCGGCTTCACCCACGAGTACAGCGCCCCCAGCGCCGGCTCGCCGCCGTGGTACGTCTACGAGTTCGTGCCCGAAGAGGCCTACGCGGTGGCCCCAAGGAGCCCGGCGGCGCCACCCGATGGACCTTCTGACTACTCGGGCGGAGCGAACTTGCCCCCGACCGAGCGGGCTCGGGAGACAACCCCCGACGCAGGCCGGCGAATGCTAGAGATCGTCAAGCGGTACCCGCTTCCCGACGATCTCGTCGGCGCAGCGGTAGCCACTGAGAAGTCCCCCTTCGATGTACCCCTGGAAATTGACTGATGTCTGTTCACCGGCGAAGTGGAGATTGTCCTCCCGTTGGCCCTGAATGCCGTTGAAGGCCGTGTACTGCCCGACCTTGAGGTAGGAGTATGCCCCCAGGATGTGCGGGTCGCCGGTCGACCACACATAGAAGGACCGACCGTTGTACGCGTCGCTGACTCCCGGGAACAGCTGGTTGAACTGGTGGAGGTAGTCCCCGGTCATGGCCTCCGGCGGTGAGCCCCGATAGGTGGTCAGCCCATAGCGACTGCCCCAGTTCTGGCCGATCGATCCGCCCGGCAAGGCGGCAAGAATCCCGGCCGTCCCGGCTTGATAGGCGGTCGGGTCCCATGCTCCCTGGACGACGCCACCGCAGTAGGCGTTCCCGTCTGCGCCGTCAGGGTGGTTCCACACCCGGCTGCTGCACTGCACGAAGAACTTGGCGTTGGATCCGAGCGGCTCCACAGCGATGGCCCGCAGATGGAGCGGATCGATGTCCAGCCCCGAGAGGTCGATGGATCTCAGACGGGTGAAGGGCAGGGCCAACACGACGTGGTCGGCGGTGACTTCTGTGGTGGTAGCGCCGCTCTGCACGGTGCAGGTGTAGCCGCCGCTCGCCCCGGCCCGCAGAGCCACCAGTTCCTGCCCGAGGCCGACTGTCCCCGCCGGCAGGCGATCGATGAGCCCCGAGATGAGCAGGTCGGTTCCACCGTGAATGTGCCATTTCTCGTCCGCTCCTGCGAGAACCGGCGTGACACGCGGTTGGAAACCGTCCGACCGGGAGTCGTCCTCACCCAGCAAGTAGACGAGGTTGAGAGCCGACTGCTCCTCGGGAGGCCCCCCGAATTCGTCGAGGGTGGCCGACACGCACAGGGCGCCGAAGTCGGAGGCCATTCCGCCCGGAATGTTCTTGTCGATCCACTCGCTCACCGACATCCGGTCGAGTTCGCGACCTCCGGGATTGTTGTTGTTGTAAAGCTGAGGCCACGGGGCGGTGACGAATGCGGCGTCATGGAAGAGCTTCCACCCCCAGTCATGCCAGTCGGCGTTGACCTGCTTCTGCGACCACGGCTTACCCTGAAATCTCAGCGTCTCGTCTTTGGGGTGCGTCCCACTCGGGTACTCATCGGTATTGTCGAGGGATAGACTGAGGCTGCGAGCCAAGGCCAGGGTTGCCGTGTGCTCGGGATTCACGAATTCGGCATGCTCCTCGACCAGTTGGTCGTCGTCGAAGAATCCACGCAGCGTCCGGATCCGACCGCCGGGCAGCGCGTTGTACTCGTAGACGCTGGCGGTGATGCCGTGCTTCACCCAGAGTCGGTAGGCGCAACCGAGCCCGGAGATGCCAGATCCGAAGATCGCCACCCTCCCGCTCTGGTGGCGGGCGACAGACTCCCGACGTGCGACGCGCCGTCGGGGATCGGCCGCCGCGGACGAGCCGGCCAGCACCGGGGCGGCCGCCACGACCGCCGCCCCGGTGCCCCACAGGAAGCGGCGACGCGACACCCGTTCATGGACGAGCTCGCCAGCCTCGTCGATGCCACATCCGGTGAGACGCGCCTGGGCGGAGGCGGCCTGTGACCGCCGAATGGCGGCAGCGGCTCCACTCGCTCCCCAGGTCCGCACCTACACTCCCCCCCGGTCGGCTGATACTCCTAGGGCAGGCGAATGCCTTGGACGAGCACCCCGACACGCGAGGCCAATCATCCCGCATCCCGATGAACGACGACTACTCACCTCGAAGCGGACCTTGTCTCTGACCCGAGCCAGTACCCGGTCCTCACACCATCGCTTGACCTTCTCGACGTCGAGCTCGGGGAGGACAGTGGCCACCACCCGAGGCTAGCGACCTCACCCGGCCAGGCGCTGCTCTTTCGGGGGTACTTCCAGAGCGGTCCGCTCCATCCATCGGAGCCGGGCCATCGAGGTCTCCGATGACTAGCGGCGCTCGGCCACCTGTCGTCGCGGGCTTCGACCACCACGGCATTGACCAGGCGCTCGACGCACCCGCAAGAAGACAACCCTTACTGGTCCCGCCGTCGTCGATTTGGCTCAGCCGATCATCCACGCCGCCGCAGCACGTGGATGGCCCCTGAAAGGAATCAAAACTCCGATCGGGAGCCCGGAAAGGAGCAGGACTGGCATAGAATTCCTGAATAGGACTGGAACAGCAGAGCGGGACCCACCCAGGCCGGCATGGTCGCCGCCTGGATTCGCACAAAACGGACCTCGTCGGGCCGTTTCGTCTCAGCGTTGGCTCGATCCCGCGTCGGCGCGAGGTATGGCCCAGACGCATTTTCCGCCACCATCAGGCACAATGTTATTCGTGTCGTCGACGCCGACCAACAATCCTCCAAGTCCTCGTCTCTCCGACCGGGATCGGGATCGGGTGGTCGAGGTACTCAAGACCTCGTGTGGGGACGGCCGGCTGACGCTGGACGAGTTCTCGGAGCGCGTCGGAACAACGTACCAAGCAGTCAGACTCGGGGAGCTCGTCCCCGTGCTTGCCGATCTCCCTCATCCCTTCGGATCCGATCTCACGGGCGTGATCAGTGGCGAGGCGGGCGGCTCGCCGGCGCCGCTACCATCCCAGGTTCCCGACACCACCACCGGTCGCAAGGCGACCCGTTGGACTGTCTCCATCATGGGTGGATCTCAACGCAAGGGCCGATGGCGACTGCAGGAAAAGACCAACGCAGTCGCTGTAATGGGCGGCTGCATGCTCGACCTCCGCAACGCAGAGGTCCAGGGTTCGGAGATCGTCATCAGCGCTGTCGCCGTGATGGGCGGAATCGAGATCGTCGTCCCAGAAGGCATCGAAGTGCAGCTTGGCGGCATCGCCATCATGGGCGGGAAGGATGCCCGCCGGTTGAAGGACGTCCCCCGGCTTCCCGGATCGCCGATCATCCGGGTGAGGGCATTCGCCTTCTGGGGCGGTGTGACCGTCCGGAGCAAGCCGCCACACGCCCTCCGGAGCGACGCTCGAGCCGACCTACCCCCTGGCCCGCGGTTGATTGACGTCATTGCGGATGGACCAAGCGAGGTTGGCGAAAATCTGAAGGCGGGGGGCTTGCCCGACGGTACTGTCACGATCATGTTCAGTGACATCGAAGGATTCACCTCCATCACTGAGCGGTTGGGCGATCGACGGGCCATGGACATTCTCCGAGAACACAACGGCATTATTCGCCAACGCATCGCCAGTTCCGGGGGACACGAAATCAAAGCCCAAGGTGACGGCTTCATGATCGCCTTCAGTGGAGCAAGCCACGCCCTGGAGTGCGCCGTCGGGATTCAGAAAGATCTAGCAACACGCAACCGTTCAAATCCCGACTTGCCAATCCAGGTTCGTCTCGGGCTCCATTCCGGCGAAGCGATTCGCGACGGCGATGACTTTCTGGGCGGTTCTGTGATCCTGGCCGCCCGCATCGCGCAGCAGGCGATGGGCGGAGAGATTCTTGTGTCGTCGGTGCTCAAGGAGCTCTGTGACCTGAGCGGCGAGTTCCAGTTCGTGGACGGCAGGGACATTCGCCTGAAGGGTCTTTCCGAGACCCGTCGGGTCTATTCGGTCACTGGAGCGGGACCTGAGGACGGCTGAAATGATGCCAGCAGCCAACTGCCGTGCATAGCCAGCCCAGAACCTCGCCTCGGCAATCCGGTCCCCATCTGAGCCAAGGCGATCGGGCGCTCTGTCAGGAGGCCGATGACCTCGATTGGCGGCTGGATCGACCCCATCGGGCACGGAACGTTGATTGGGTTCGCAGTCAGACTTGCCCAAGGGTGTCAGATCGATGATCGCTAGACTATAGGCATTCTTCTGCGACAACCCGACCCGATTTCACCGCCTGAACCAGTGCCTCGTAGTCGCGCTCATTCTGGTCGGCGTATGAGGCGGAAAAGTCGGCGATGGCTTGATCGAAGTTCTCGCCTTTACCCAGGTACGACGCGACGGCGATCCGATCTCCCCAACGAGCATGGGCCCGCGCCAAGGTTTCACCGCAGATTCGGGCGTGGAACGTGGCGCCGGACAAATGCATCTCTTCCACCTCCGCGCTCCCCTTCCAATCGTGGAGCTGGCGCACGTAATAATCGCGGGTCTGTCCATCGAGTCCCTTCATCCGCTGCCAACCGAGAAACACATCGGTGGCCCCTTGCATAAGGCGTTGGCCTGCCACGACTCGTTGGCCGTGATGTTCGTACTGGCTCCTGCCAACGAAGCTCTCGAGGACTGAAGGTTGCGCCTCCTTGAGCTGAAGGATCAGTGGATCGGATTCGTCGCGGCCGGTCAGCAAGAGAATGAAGCAGCGAGTACCCACGCTTCCAACTCCGACAATCTTGTGAGCAGCGTGAACGTAGCGGAACTCCTCAAGTGGGTGATGCTCGACTCCGAGCGTCTGTCGGTAGGAGGCAAGCAATTTCTTGACGAGAACATCGTGGTTCTCCCATTCGGAACCCGGCGACACGAGATCTTCGATTGGCACGATGAGCGGGGGGTCGGCGACGAACCGTAGCTCTTTGCCGATCTTATTGACGCGCCGAGTGAACACTCGGACGCTGTCGCGTGTCCGTGCCTTGGTAACGTAACTCTCTGCCTTCCGGGCTTCGCTCTTTCTCAGCCGACCCTTTCGCTCCTCTGTACCTACCTGGTCGAGGAGCCGAGTGGCCTCCAAATGGTCGTACCAAATGTCAAGCGTTCCTACGCCAGCCGCCTTGCCCATGCGTTCTCGGTATGCCCCCACACCTGCCATGACGACGGATCGCCGATCGGCGCGGGAGTATCCGCGCAATCGCCCCAGGACCTCGATGCTCACGGCCAGGCGTTTGACATCCAACTCCCACGGGCCTGGCAGCGTTTCGTCAAAATCGTTGATGTCGAAGATCAGCTGGCGTTCTGGAGTGCCGAACACCCCAAAATTGGAAAGATGAGCATCGCCACAAAGTTGGACCGTCACGCCGGAATTGGGAGCGGCCGCCAGATCGGTTGCCATGAGCAACGCCGCCCCACGATAGAACGCGAATGGCGAGGCAAGCATCCGACCGTACCGAATCGGAACCAGCTCGGGTACCCGGGTAACGGCCTGTTGCTCTAGGAGAGCGATGGGATCTGGTCGATTTGCTGCCGGCTCAAAGGTTCCGTGGCTTGACCGAGGGACGCGATCACGCGCCGCTTTTCCTCGGGCCTTCCGCTCCGCCACGGTGAGGTGTTTTCTTCGCCATGCCGAAGCAAACGCCGGGTCAGCTTCGGGCACTTCAGTGCTCTTCCCCCCTGCGGCATCTTGATCGCCGATTCCTCCGGGAGTGTGTGGATTGTCCCACCTCTGCATGCCCCAAATCTAGAACGTTCCCAGGAGAGATAAGCAACCTTAGAGCTCTTTCAGACCGCCGACCGGCGGCATCCGGAAGTGCTCGATCCCAGCCCACCGCCTGGTGCGGCAGCAATGGGGCCGGGCTAGGCGTGTGATCTTTACACGGAGACCATTAGGGCCAATGCATGGTCGACTAGACCACTTCAGAAACCTGGGGAGCGGATGTGGTAAATCCCGAAATCCGGGACTAGCCAAAAGGCCATTCTCGATCCCTCGTATCCCCGTGACCTACTACTACAGCTGGAGCGGACGGGATTCGAATCGTGACCTTCGCCTTGGCCAGGTTCAACACTCGACGCCACCAACCTGCACCTTCGCGCACAGGCAGCAGGCTGGCGGAGGCTTTCGAACAGACCGTAGTGCTGCTTTTCACCCTGATGATCGACGGTGCGTGCGTTCTTCGTGGTGCGCGCACCATAAGAACGCGTTCCACGTGCACCACATCCACCTACCCGGCTGGCGTCCACCAGGCTCTGCTCACCATGAGTCAGATTCTGCGCAGCGCGTGCTTGCTAATCGACGTCGCTTCGACTGCCGTGCCCTAAGCATCTCACAACGGTCTCGACGCACGTTTCGTGCCAATGGTCCGGCTTGTTGTTCCGATGGGGAGTTGTCGCCTCGATCGCAGTCCTCGGCCCGGCTGAAGAATGGTGGACCGGACGACCGGAGTTCGCCCCGTCACCCGTTTATTTGCAGCAGGTGCCACGGAGAAAGGCTCATCTCTGAGACCCCTGCCGAGAACGCTCGCCGGTTTTGAAGTGACACCCTTCAGCCGCGCCGTCACTCGGATGATATTTCAGGCACCCACGGTGCCCAGGCTCAGGCCATAAAAGAGTTAAGAAACGCGTTGCTGAATACCCTGTACGGATCATAGGTATCGAGAGTCGCAAGGGCTGCGTTCCAATCGTCTCCTATTGACTGCCCAGCATTGATGGCATTCGGAATCGTGGCGTTCAGCATGGTCGGATCAGACCAGGCCGCCGAGTCGGTATATGCCCACCCCTTGGACCATTCGGGTCGAACCGCAGCATACGAGCCGACGTAGTGAGTGAACATCCACTGTTCGATGCCTCGGTAGAATTCAGCGGAGTACGGCGTCCCGGGCATAGTGAGGATGTCGAACCAAACGGCCACATTCCACTCGGGTTGATCTGGTCGCGGACGCAATGCCGACAGC
>Ga0182015_10006737_pt1 | contig 11424 bp, 11 predicted proteins | sample 712P3MmetaG_FD_120478 | JGI IMG/M metagenome (GOLD analysis project Ga0182015, IMG submission 120478) | Permafrost microbial communities from Stordalen Mire, Sweden - 712P3M metaG | ecosystem: Environmental > Terrestrial > Soil > Wetlands > Permafrost | place: Sweden: Stordalen | collected...
ATAAGCAACAAACCCGGGTCCCGCGCCACCGACCCCGCTCGGTCCCGTTGCAGTTCATCGCGCAAAGCAGAAAACACTTTCGAACCCAAACCACCCTCGTTCTGCGCCGGAAAGGTCATCTGCCGCCCGGCCAGTAGACCCCAGCGTTAGCCTGTGTCGTGTCTAACACCGCAGCGCCCCGCTGGTTCCCCAATAAATCGCAGCAGTCCGTCTGCCCAATCATCAGAAACTCGCTCTCCGAATATTGCTCTCGGAAACTGAGATGCCAACAAGAGCACAGCGTCACCCACCATCGGCAAAAGCGCGCTTAGCGGTGAAATTCCTATACTACTGACAGATGCCCACCCCGTCCCAGACCGTCCGCGAAAGGTACTCTCGCCAGGTCCTGTTTTCCCCCATCGGCCCCGAGGGTCAGGACCGAATCGAACGTGCCCATGTGGCCGTAGTCGGCGTAGGCGCAACTGGGGCGGCCGCTGCCAGCCTCCTCGCCCGAGCCGGCGTCGGAACCCTCACCCTCATTGACCGCGACTTCGTCGAAGAAAGCAACCTGCAGCGCCAGGTCCTTTTCGATGAGGCCGACGCCCGCGACTCCCTCGCTAAATCCGAAGCCGCCCGCCGCAAAATCGCCGCCTTCAATAGCGAAACCGAGGTCCGCGCTCACGTCGCCGACATCGTTCCGGCCAATATCCATGAGCTCCTGCGCGGATCTGACATCGTACTCGACGCCACCGACAACTTCGAAACCCGCTACCTCATCAATGACTATGCCGTCGAGCAATCGAAACCCTGGATCTATGCCGCGGCCGTCGGCTCCTATGCCGTGACCATGAACATCATCCCCGGCGAAACAGCCTGCCTTGCCTGCATCTTCCCGGAACCGCCCTCCGGAGCCATCGAAACCTGTGACACCGCCGGAATCCTCAATACCGCCGTCAACTTTGCAGCCTCGATTGAGGTGACCGAAGCTCTCAAATGGATCGTCGGGGGCCGCGACAAACTACGCAGAACCCTCCTCTCCTGCGACCTGTGGTCCAACGAGTGGACCGAAATCGCGACAGTAGTCCCTCGCCCAGACTGCGCCGCCTGTGGCGACCGAAATTTCGTCCACCTCCGCGGCGAAGGCCGCCCCCACATCACCCTCTGCGGCCGCAACTCCGTCCAGATCCACGAGCGTTTCCGCCCCATCGATCTCGCCGAGATGGAACAACGCCTCGCCCCGCACGGCCACGTCCAGCGCAACGATCTCCTCTTGCGTTTCCAGCGCGGCGACCACACCCTTACCCTCTTCGCCGACGGCCGCGCCATCATCCAGGGAACCACCGACATCACAGTCGCGCGCAGCCTCTATGCGAGATTCGTGGGTTCGTAGGGGCAGTCAGTCTTCAGCTTGTTGTAAGGGAATACCGTGCGAGCCCTTAGAACCCCGCCTTTCGCTGCCGTTTTCGCGAGCGATGCAGTTCGCCGCGAAGAACATCAGGAAGGGATCGATGACAATCTTGTAGCGCGGCAACGCGAATACGGCGGTGCTAACGGCAACGGCAAACAGAATGGAAACGACGGGGAAGAGATCTTTGCGCATCACCCTTCTTCCTCGCCGCAACGCACCGTACGCGGCAAATATCGAGAGCACTACTGAAGGTACCCAATAGATCGGGCGGCTGCCCTTTTCGTGCGCGGGGTCGAAAATGAAAAAGATTCGCAGCTTCCTGAGAACCAGGCGGGCCTCGGCTCCAGGCTGGCTCAGCGCAAAGTACACAGCAGAGCGCTCAAAGACCCTATCGCTGTTGATCTGATAATCCCGATCCTGCTGTACCTGCGCCAGCGCCCGGCTCAGATCGTCGGAATAGGTGAGGGCAGCGTGTTGGCTGCCGCTGGCCTCAGGATTGTTGCCGACCCAAAGGTTATATCCAGCCGAAACGGTCACCGGCACGAACTGCCCAAAGACGATGTAATTCCGCAGGGTCCAGGGAGCAACGCACAGGCAAGCGATGACGAGAAACGCCGCGGTGGGAACCAAAGCCTTCCGGCCACGCCTTCCCACCAGGATCGCCGCATACAACAGCAGCAGCGCGGGAGCTTCAGCCCGAAAGAGGATGAGGAAGCCCATGCAGAATCCTGCAGCAATAATGTCGCTCCAGGCGCCGGTCCGCTCAACATAGCGGGTCAGGAAGAAGACCGCTGCCGCCCCCAGCACCATATAGAAGTTAATGCTGTGAAACTCATTGCAGACATAAACCTGCGTCGGATAGACAGCTACCAGAATCGCCGCCAGAATCGCAACGCGACGCTCCGCCAGAAGCAACGCTGTCCGATAGATGATGTAAACCAGCAGGACGCCCAGTCCCGCCTGCACCAGAGCCAGGAAGAGCCAACCAATCGCGCGGTCGCCACCCAACTTGAACAGCCCCAGCAACAAATAGGAATACGCCGGCGGCATGAAAGCGGAGGGAGCGCGCGCGCCGTCGGGCATGAGGATCGTATTGCCCAGCCCCGCGCGAATGTTGTTCGCAATCTCACCGAATTCCCACGCGTTGGGATGAAGATAGCTGCGCACAACAAAGATGGACGCGACACGCAGTACGGCCGCGACCCACAACACCAGGCGAATCGCGGGCCACCGATCAGGCCGTGAACCGGTTTGAGCCCGGAACTCCCCTGAAGGGGCGGAAATTGGCAAATCGGAGCGTCGAATTACCTTGGCCATGCGCGGTGAGAATTGGGGGGAGTCGCCTCGGTAAGCGGGGACTGGTTGAAAATCGTACGAAATGTCTTTGCGATCGCCGAAAGCACACACGTCGTGAGGTCGCGCTGAGATTCTCCAATCTATCAGAGGTAATCGATCTTGCGGGCTCGCGAATCCGGGCCCAAAAAGCGCCCCGGCTCTTAGCCGGGGCGCTTCACCATCTAGCGGCGGAGCCGCCAGTCGCTAGAACTGATTCCACAGGAACTGGTTGTACACCTCGTGATGGAACTGCACTTCCTGCGGCTTCACGAACGTCCCCAGCAACCGCGGGCAGCGATCCGCCGAAGCCTGTTTCAGGTCGCCATAGCGACCCTTCACATCTTCTCCCAGCAGCTTCGTGGTCCACTCCGAATTCCGGAAGTCTTCAAGAGCCGTATAGATGTTGTCCGGCAAATACCGCTCCGCCTGGCGCAGGTTCTTGATCCTCGATGTCTCGCCCTCGATGCCGGACTTGAACACCGACAGCATCACCAGGTAAGGATTCGAGTCCGGCGCCACCGAACGCACTTCAACGCGCATCGAGCGCTCGTTGCCGATCGGGATGCGGATCATCGATCCGCGATCCACCGCTGAAGCCTTGATCTGATTCGGCGCTTCGAAGTGCGGGTCCAGCCGCCGAAACGCATTCACGCTCGAGTTCAGCAGCAGGCAAATGTCGTTGCCGTGCGTGAGGATCCGATCGACGAATTTCCACCCCAATGCCGACAGTTTTTCCTTGCCACTCGGATCCCAGAACAAGTTCCTGCCGCCCTTGCTGATCGAAACGTTCGTGTGCATGCCGCTGCCGTTCACGCCCACCACCGGCTTCGGCAGGAACGATGCCGTCATCCCCAGCGTCGTAGCCACTTCGCGGCAGATCAGCTTGTACAGCTGGATCTGATCCGCGGCCGCCACTACTTCCCCATATCCGTAGTTGATCTCGAACTGCGACGGCGCTACCTCCGGGTGGTCCTTCTCGTTCTCGAAGCCCATCGCCCGCTGCACTTCCGCCGTCGTGTCGATGAAGCTCCGCAGCGGATCGCTCGGCAGCGAGTGGTAATACCCGCCCGTGTTCACGTAATCGAATTTGCCCGTCGTCGGAAACGTCTTCTCCGCATCAATGCCCCCGAACAGAAAACCTTCAATCTCGTTCGCCGCATTCAGCGTATAGCCGCTCTTCTCGAACTGCTCCTTCGCGAAGGTCTTCAGCACGCCCCGCGTGTCGCCCGCATACGCCGTTCCTCCCTTGTCGATCACGTCGCCGAAGACCAGCACCTTCCCGGCCCCAAAAATATCCGCCGGACCGTAATAGAAAGCGCTCCAGTCGATCCCCAGCCGAAGATCGCTCTCCCGCTGCGCCGTGAATCCGCGAATCGACGACCCATCGAACGTCAGGTTGTCATAGCTCTTCACCAGAAACTTCTTGTCGTAATCCAGCATGTGCAGGCGGCCTTCCAGATCGCAAAACAGCACCGTCACTGCCTTGATGCCCTTCTGATCCGTCAGATACTTCAGCCGCTCTTCCTGAATCTTGTCGATCGCCACGCGCTTCCTGCGCTGATCCTTCGCCTTTAAGTTGAGCTCTTCCAGCTCCTCATACGAGAGCGCCAGGAAATTCCGATATTCAGTCGACATGCTTCTCCTCTGATCGTGATTGGGATGAATATTTGCTGCCGCGCCAGATTCAACCGGGCAAACTACAGCACCAGAATAATCCTCACCAGGCGGCGAGATTCACAATGCTGAGAAAGGGCTTGGCGTTTCGCCTTCAGGGTATCGCGCACCCCATATGGAAGTCTCTATATAAATATTTGTGATGGACGCAATTTGTCCCGCTTATCGGAACCCTCTCCCCTCGCCCCAGGAACCACTTCCGCCCCGCCCTGTGCCCGACCTTTTTCATTCAACGTCCCCAACCACTACTCTGGACCTGAACCCTTGACCGCCTACCAGGCAGAAGCCCTCATTCTTCGCAAGTGGCCCGTCCACGAGGCCGACGAGATCGTGTCGCTCTTCACCCGCGATTATGGCCGCATCCGTGGCGTCGCCAAAGCTGCGGCCAAATCCCGCCGCCGCTTCGGTGGAGCCCTCGAGCCCATGACCTGGGTCTCCGCCAGCTATTTCGAAAAACCAAAGCAGGACCTCGTCCGCCTCGACTCCTGCGAAGTCATCGCCTCCCCGCTGTCCGACCCCATCAACTACCTCCGCGCCGCAGCCCTCGCCTTCTACGCCGAAGTCCTCGAGGAAGCGCTTCCCGACCATGATCCCCACGAAGCTGTGTTCCGCCTCACCCTCGCCGTCCTCGAACATACCCGCGGCGACCGCATCTGGATGCCCGTCACCTACTTCTCCCTCTGGATCACCCGCCTCCTCGGCTGGATGCCCTCGCTCACCCACTGCACTCATTGCGGCGAACCCTTCGGCACTGAACCTGCCTGGTTTCAGCCACAATCCGACGGCCTCGTCTGCACCCGCGACCAGAGACCCGGCAGCCGCATCCTCTCCCCCGAATCCCTCACTCTCGCCCGCCGCATCTTTCAGTCCCCGATCGCTGCCCTGGCCGTCGATGAATGGCCCGCCAACCGCGCCGCCGACCTCCGCCGATTCGCAACCCAGTCCCTCGAGCGTCATCTCGAACGCAAACTCCACGCAGCCGCCACCCTCTTCAAACTAGGCGGCGCATAAGCGTGATACAATGTATCACAGAGTTGAAGCCATGCCCGCAACTGCAACTGTGCATATACGCGTCGATGAGAAGGTAAAGGAAAAAGCCACAAAAGCCCTGGCGGCCATGGGATTGTCACTCTCCGACGTAGTCCGCGTTTTGCTCGTCCGAGTCGCGGCGGAAAAGGCCCTCCCTTTCGAAGTCAGGGTCCCCAATCGTGCGACCCTTGCTGCCATAGAGGCCGGAGAGCGTGGCGAGGTCTCCCGAGCCACGACTGTCGCTGCGATGATGGCCGACCTCGATGCGAACGATTGAGTGGACATCGGCCTTTAAACGCGACTACAAGCGGACCAAAGCCACGCCCATTCATCGTGACATCGAGAATCTAATGCCAGAGATTCTCAGTCTTCTGGCCAGTGACATCCCCCTCAAGGAGAAGCATCGCGACCACGGCTTGGGCGGCAACTGGAAAGGCCATCGCGAATGCCATCTGAAGCCTGACCTGCTCCTGATTTATAAAAAGCCCGATGCAAATGTTCTGCGTCTCGTCCGCATGGGATCTCACAGTGAATTGTTCGCCAAATAAAATCGGGTGACAACTCCCTGCATAGTCACCTTAACCGCACGCATCTACACTGGAGACCACGGATTCTCTCCGCGTCGAGGACTCATCCATGAAGATCGCCAACAGCGTCATCGACCTCATCGGCAACACCCCTCTGGTACAACTCAACCGCGTCACTGCCGGAGCTCACGCCCGCGTAGTTGCCAAACTTGAAAGCGCCAACCCCGTCAACAGCGTTAAAGACCGCATCGGCTACGCCATGATCGAGGCCGCCGAGCGTGAGGGCAAAATCCATCCCGACAAAACCGTCCTCGTCGAGCCCACCAGCGGCAATACCGGCATCGGCCTCGCCTTCGTCGCCGCCGTCAAAGGCTACAAGCTCATCCTCACTATGCCCGAAACTATGAGCCTCGAGCGCCGTGTCCTGCTCCTGGCCTTCGGCGCGAAAATTATCCTAACGCCCGGCCCCAACGGCATGAGCGGCGCCATCGCTAAAGCAAAGCAAATCCTCGCCGAGACTCCCAACGGCTACATGCTCCAGCAATTCGAAAACCCTGCTAATCCCAGGATCCACTTCAATACCACCGGCCCCGAGATTTGGAGCGACACCGAAGGCCAGGCCGACATCCTCATCTCCGGCGTCGGCACCGGCGGCACCCTCACCGGCGTTGCGGAGTACATCAAGTCCCGTAAACCATCCTTCAAAGCCATCGCCCTCGAACCCACCGACAGTCCCGTCCTCTCCGGCGGCAAACCGGGTCCCCACAAAATTCAGGGAATCGGCGCAGGCTTCGTCCCGAAGATCCTCAACACCCACCTCATCGACGAAGTCATCCAGGTTTCCAACGACGACGCCATCGCCATGGCCCGCCGCCTGCCCCTTGAAGAAGGTCTGCTGGTCGGCATCTCCTCCGGCGCAGCCGTCCACGCCGCCATTCGGGTCGCCCGCCGCGAAGAAAACGCCGGCAAGCTCATCGTCGTCATCATTCCTGACTTCGGCGAGCGCTACATCTCCTCCGTGCTCTTCGAGAACCTCCGCAACGAAGCCCAGCAGCTCAAAGCCGAACCTATCGAAGCCCCCGTGAAGGTCTAAATGGGAACACTGGAACGTCCGCCGCGTAAGGCTATAATTAGTTACAAACGCTATTCCCCACCTCTGAATGTGAGTTGATTGTGAGCACTGGCAAAACGATTTGCCGAATCGCAGACCCCGAATCGCAGCAAACCGAGACATATCGCTATTGGCAGCGTCTTTCTGTCGGCGATCGGCTGTCTGCCATCTGGGATGTCAGCGAGGCTGCCTGGTCCTTCGCTGCTGCTTTCAAGGGAGTTCCGGCTGATGATGCCCAGGGACCTGAAAGATCTCTTACGCGCCTTCAACGACCACGCCGTTAGGTACCTGGTCGTGGGTGGTTATGCATTCGGCGTTCACGCGGAGCCGCGAGCCACCAAAGATCTGGATGTCTTCATCAAGCCCGACAGGGACAACAGTCTCGCCGTCTTCCGCGCACTCTCCCAATATGGCGCGCCTCTGGCCGGCTTGACCCCAGAGGACTTCATGGACGGAACCGCTTTCCAGATCGGCCAGCCTCCTGCACGCATCGACCTTCTCCAGCACATCGACGGAATCAGCTTTGACGAAGCCTGGCAGAATCGAATCGAAGGCCTTGTCGATGGTGAGATCCGAGCCAACGTGATCTCCAGAGAGGATCTCATCCGCAATAAGCTCGCAAGCGGACGAGACCAGGACCTCCTCGATGTGAGAAAACTGCGAGACGCCGCAGATCAAGCGCACTAGCGCGAGCCATGTTCTCCGTTCCCTATTCTCTGTTCTCTGTTCCCTATACCCTGTTCTCATCATGTTTGCCCAACCCCGCGAAGACATCGACTCCATCCTGGCCCGCGACCCCGCGGCCGGCTCGCGGCTCATGGTCATCCTCTGCTACCCCGGCCTTCACGCTGTATGGATCCAGCGCATCACCTCACGCCTCTGGCGAGCCAAGCTCCGCCTCATCGCCCGCCTGCTCTCTCAATTCGCGCGTCTCGTCACAGGAATCGAAATCCATCCTGGCGCCACCATCGGCCGCCGCGTCTTCATCGATCACGGCTCCGGCGTCGTCATCGGAGAAACCGCCATCGTTGGGGACGACGTCACCCTCTATCAGGGCGTCACCCTTGGCGGCACCGGCCACGAGCGCGGCAAGCGCCATCCAACCCTCCGCGAAGGAGTCTTCGTCGGCAGCAATGCCCAGGTCCTCGGCAACATTTGCGTCGGAGAAAATTCCCGCGTCGGCGCCGGTTCCGTCGTCCTCCGCGACGTCCCGCCCAACTCAACGGTGGTCGGCGTTCCCGCGCACATCGTCTACCAAAACGGCGAGCGCGTCCTCATCACCGACCCCAATCAGATCAAGGATCCTCTCTCCGGCGTCATCGTCGCCCTCGCCGACGAAGTCAAGCGCCTGCGACTCCGCGTCGACGTCCTCGACGGCCAGCTCGAGATCACCACCCGTGAACTGGATCAGGTCCGCACCTTCTCCGTCGAGGACGAAGAACGAGACCAATACCGCAGCGAACAAACCGGTTCAGGCCTCGTCAGCATGGGCGAAGGCATTTGAGCGGTATCTCCGGCCAGGAAGATACATCCAGGGACATCCCCCTTTCACAAGATAATGGGACTGTGAAGAACATCCAAATCATCGACGGCGCAGACAACGCGACCTACAGCATCTTTCAGGCTACCGATGAGGAATTTGACGAGATCTTTCCAGGGCCCGGACAAGACATTGAGGTCGCCGAGGATTACGTCAGCCGAGTCGGTGAGGATGCAGCAAACAGAACCCTGTCAGAGCTATGGCAAAGGCCGATCCATAAGCGTGAGGTGCAGGGTATCCATGGCACCTTGCTTTACGACTATGGTGAAAAATCCAAATTTCTGCCCGAATCGAAGCGTGAGATTGATCGCGCCGCGGGCCAGATCAATCAGGCCGAACGAACCTTGTACGCGAGATTGCGCTCTGACGCTCGATAGCGAAATCCGGAACATTTCCGCAAAATCGGCGATGGCCTGACTACGGGAGGATCGCACCTTCCTCCCCCTAAGCCCCCGGCACACCCCGAGCCCGCAAAATCTCCACCACCATCACGCGAATATTGTCGTAGTTCGGCTTCCCGGAGAAGTTGCGGTACTCAACGTCCTGACCGTTGTCGCCGTGACCGGAGATCTGGAATTGCCGGTTGCCGGAGGCAGCCTCCGCCGGATGCGCCTCGGTCCACGACTTCTGGTCGTAGTCGTCGCTCTCGACATCGACCTCCCACACACGATGGCCGTCGGCCTGGCGCACCAGAAAGCGGTAGTAAGTGTGGAATCTGCCCACCGGCTCGAAGTACTCCACCGCATCCACGCGATACGCCCCCAGCGGAAACATCTCGACGAGAAATCCTGTGGCCTGGCGCGCGTCGGGAGCGCCGCTCTTGTGGAGCTGCTCCAGCATCGCGCGCTCCTGGTCGCGTTGCTGCGTCATGCCCGCAGCCGAATACGCCGCCACCAGCGTGGTGTGAATCTTCCAGTTGCGCGGATCGAGCTGCTGCGCCTTCCGCGCATACTCGACGGCCAGCTGCCCCTGATACAACTCCTCCGCCGCCGTCGAAGCCAGCAAATTCGCCGCCGTGTTATTAGGGTCCGACGCCAGAATTTGCTGGAAATCCTTCAGTGCCTGGCGCGCCTGATTCGCCTTGAGCGCCGCCAGCCCCTGCGTCAGCGATGGATCGGCCGCAGCCGCAGTCGTCGCCGCAGGCTCGGCCGGATTCGCCCCAGCCTGAGCGCCTTTCGGCGTAGCCGTCTGCGCAAGACAGCTCCCGGCACAGCACACCAGAAAAATCGCGGACCCAAACGCCCATCCGCCAATCGATCGCATCATCAGGATTTTCTCAGATTCACTCTACCGCTTTGAAACAGGACATTCGAGGATTACAGCAAGCTGCACCACTCAAAATCACCTTCAGGTATCCTGAAGCCCAAGGCAGTCTCGACCCGATTCAGTAAGGAGAACGACCGTGGTTTTTATCGTGATCGGCAGCTTCGCGGTAATTTTTCTCACCGGCATCATCTGGGCCACCAGCCGTCGCGCCGACGAGCCCCAACACTAAGCCAAAGAGCGAACCCGGACAAGCCTCAAAGTGGTCGCTCAAAGACCGCACCGACCCTATGGTTTCCCATAGCGCCTGACAGCTTTCCAGAGATTGATGCCCAAACTTTCGATCATCGCTCGGGAACAACCGCTCAGTTTCGCCCGTATGTAACGACCACTCAATTACATCCGGGATTGAGCAGAATTACCGGATTCCGGATTCCCCAGTGGCACCTCAGTTGCTCAACATTCACTCTACAAGCTGTCCTTTACCGGAATTACGATCGGAAAATAGACAATAATTAGGTCTGAATTCCTCAGAGGTGTTCGCTTCGGGAACCCTGCACCTCATGCCATGCAGCGCACGTTTCAAACCCGGATTGTCGCCGTCCTTCTCGCCCTCTTCACGGGAGCCGCAGTCGTGTGCGCCGGCTTCAATCTTGTCCAGGAGAATCGCTACCAATCTCCAACCGACGGCGTCTGGTGGATCGAAGCTCCGCAGGGATTAGAAGCCCAGCGCGTTCCCGCCAATAGTCCCGGCGAACGGGCCGGCGTCAAAACCGGGGACCTGCTCACCGCCGCCAATAATCACGCCACCAACATCGGCGCTGATTTAGCCCGCGAGATATGGCACACCGGTGCCTACAACACCATCCACTACACCCTCGAGCGCCACGGCTTCCGCCTGCCCGATGTTCCCGTCGTCCTCGACATGCAGGACCGCAGCATCAACCAGGGCTTCCGCTTCATCGCCCTCGTCTATCTCGGTATCGGCCTCTACGTCCTGCTCCGGCGCTGGACCGCACCCCACTCCACGCACTTCTATATCTTCTGCCTCGTCTCCTTCGTTCTCTATTCGTTCTGGAGCACCGGCAAGCTCAACACCTTCGACCAAATTGTCTACTGGGGCAAAATTGTCGCCAATGCTTTGCAGCCGGCGCTCTTCCTGCATTTCGCTGTAGCATTTTCGTCCGAACACCGCGAGCGCCGCCGTTGGCTGGTGCCGCTCATCTATCTCCCCGCCGCCCTGATCATCGCTCTGCAGGTAGTGGCAATCGAACTCTGGTCGGCAACCGAGTTGCTCGCCCATCGTCTGGATCAGATCGCCGTCGGCCATCAGGCCCTCTTCTATGTGCTGGCCGCCGCCGTCTTCTACCTCCACTACCGCGAGACCAAGGCTCCTCTGGAACGCCAGCAGTTGAAGTGGCTCACGCGCGGCACCCTCCTCGCCGTCGCCCCCTTCACCCTCCTGTCCGCCATTCCCTACATGGCCGACTTCACCATGCCCGATGCCCTCACCAAGATTGCCGGCATCTGCATGGTCTTCCTGCCCCTAACCTTCAGC
>Ga0182015_10006738_pt1 | contig 11424 bp, 7 predicted proteins | sample 712P3MmetaG_FD_120478 | JGI IMG/M metagenome (GOLD analysis project Ga0182015, IMG submission 120478) | Permafrost microbial communities from Stordalen Mire, Sweden - 712P3M metaG | ecosystem: Environmental > Terrestrial > Soil > Wetlands > Permafrost | place: Sweden: Stordalen | collected...
ATTCGGCGCAAGCTGATTGAGGGAAAAATGGAGAATTATGTACGGATCATCTCCGAGGCAGCTTCCGAAGACAATGGGGCGGCTCGCGCGGTAATCGTTGCCACCCATCTCAATCCCATTCACGGAAACGCACTCCCGACCACCGCTTGGGATTTTGGACGTTACATCAACCTCTGCCGCTGGGGTGTGGTCAGCGGATGGCTTACGGAACAGGAGGCGTGGGATCGGATAGTTCCGGCCGCACGGTTGCTTCAGGCGTCCTTCACCTCTTGGGATGAGTTCGCCGTCGATTACATAGTTGGACGAAACTTCTGGAATCCGCAGTCCGCCTCGGAAAACGAAACGATCCGGTACACCGTGTCGCTTCTTGAATTTCCTCCAAAAGGCGTTTGGTCAACCATCCCCTGGAATGAGTCTCTGGGCAACGGCGAGGCGCTGCGCGACACCTTGGCAACAAAGCTTCTCAATCACTATCAGGATCCGGCTCCGAATGGCGTCTCGTTGGATCACTTGCCGGATACCAACCCATTGCTGATCGCGATTCGAACGAGCATTGATCCCAAGTAGGCTTGAATTCGTTGATCCGCTTCGAGTCGTACCCCGCCGCCGCCAGTCCTCCGGCGGCGCGACCGAGATGTTGCCGAATCCGATTTCCCGGCCATCGTGGATCCGTTGATCCTTAACCGCTTCGCGCCGCCGATCCGCGCCCTGGCCCTCGCTCTCGCCACGGCTGCATGGGCCCAGGCCTCGGTCTGGGTGTCCCCCTCCGGCGACGACGGGAACCCGGGCACGGAGGAACAGCCGCTTCGGACCATCACACGTGCCCGCGACATCGTCCGCACGCTGAACCGCGACATGGCGGACGACATTACGGTCTTCATCGGGGGGGATTACCACGTCGACAAGCCGGTCGAGTTCGGCCCGCAGGACTCGGGCACCAACGGGTTCAGCATCGTCTACACGGCGGCCCCCGGCGAGCACCCCATCCTGAGCGGCGGGATCCGCGTCGTCGGCTGGACGGTCTCCGATCACTCCCGGAACCTCTGGTCGGCACCGGCGCCGGCCGGCCTCGGGGACACCCGCGACCTCTTCGTGAACGGGACGCCGGCGAGCCGCACCAAGGGTCGCCTTCTGGCCGTGTTCACGAGGAATGCGGCCGACGCAGGAACCGCGGCGCCCGATCCGAAGGCGCAGTGGAAAAACCCAGGCGACGTGGTCTTCGAGCCCAACACGGCGGACTCAATCTGGTCCGAGAAGACGGGCGCGGCGCCCGCCTTCGTGGAAAATGCCTTTGAGCTCCTGGGGACGCCCGGCGAGTGGTACCTCGACCGGCCCTCCCGGCGGATCTACTACACGCCCAGGCCCGGCGAGGACATGGCGAGCGCGGACCTGGTGGCCGCGACCGCCGAGGCCCTGGTGGTCGGGGCAGGGTCCGCCGGGCGCCCGCTGGCGGGCCTCATCTTCAAGGGAATCCGCTTTGAATACACGACCTGCCTCGATCCGGAAGCGGCGCCGGCCGCCGCCGTTCGCTTCGCGGATGCCGGCGGGATCCAGTTCCTCGAGGACGAGTTCCTCCACATGAGCACGCCGGCGCTCGGGCTCGGCCCCGGCGTCGACGGGGTGACCATCGACGGGTGCGTCTTCGCGGACATCGCCCGGACGGCGCTCAAGGTCGCGGGCGCGTCGCGCGTGCGCGCTTCCGAGAGCTGGTTCTCCTATGTCGCCACGGGGCATCCCAAGGAGGGCGCACTCGAGGTCGAGCGCTCCACGGAGGTCGTCATCGACCACGACCAGATCGACCATTTCCCGCTCGCCGCGGTCGTCGTCGCCGGCGAGTCGAGGCCCGGCGCGGTCCGCGAGGAGGCCAATCTCGTGTCGGCGCCGATGATAGGCTTCCACGGGGCGCCCCAGGCCCCGGCGCTGCCCCGCCCGCCGGACGCCGGCATCCCGCCGGCCTACCGGGCGATCGCGCAGGAGCGGTTCAGCTCGACGACCTCGCCGCGGCCCCCCGTCCATGTCGCCGCCGAGGCCGAGGACGAGTCGGCCTACGTGACGTGGATCCCGAGCTGCGAGGACGGCGGCTCGCCCGTCACCAGCTACACGGTCGTGTCGGCCGGCGGGGAAAAGACGACCGTATCGGCCGCGGCGTTCCAGGTGAAGGGATACGTGGCCATCAGCGGGCTCGACAATGGCCGCAGCCTCTCGTTCACGGTCTCCGCGACAAACAGCGTTGGAACGGGTCCGCCCTCGCTCCCGACGGCCAGCATCACCCCCTCGCACAGGAGGAGGACGAAGACGCCGGCGATCCCGGCGGGCGTGTCCCTGACGACCGGGAGGACCGGCTCGACAATCAGGATCACACCGCCCGCCTTCGACGGGGGGAGCCCCGTCGTGTCCTATTACGTCGATCCCGGCAGCGCCGGGGCGCCGGTCGTGGTCGAGGGGCTGGACGTCATCCACGCCGACGCCGCCCATCCCGTTCGCAGGGACCTCGCGGGGTTCCTCCCCATTCCACCGGCGACCATCTCGGTGTCGGCCACGAACGCGCTCGGCGACGGGAAGCCGGCGTTCGTGATCCTCAAGTAGCTCGGCGTCAGACGCCGAAGCCGGGCCGGTACTGCGTGGTCACGAACCGGTTCGCGTCGGCAAAATTGGTGACCCTCATCGCCGCGCCGTCCCAGTCGATCGGGCGGCGGGCGCGGATGGCGAGGTTGCTGAGGAGGGCGACCTCCGTGAGGCCCGAGGAGTAGTCGAAGTTCGAGCCCGCCGGCACGCCGCCCTTGCAGGCGCGGACCCATTCCAGGAAATGGCCGCCCTCGACGCGCGGGATGGTCTTCGGCGGAAGCGACGGGGTGAGGGCGAGCATCTTCGCGTCGGGAATGATGCGCACCTTGTCGTAGTACGTGTCGGCGAGGACAGTCGCCTTCGAGCCCACGATCAGGGTCCCGTTCGAATCCAGCAGGCGCCCCGCATCGAGGTCGTCGGGGAGGCGGGGCTGCAGGCCGCCGTCGTACCAGGTCAGCTTGACGGGCGGCATCGGGCCGCGCGCGGGAAACCGGTAGGTGACCATCGAGGCCTTGGGCGGGCTGATCTCGGTCTGCCTCGCGCTGACGGCCTCGACATGGGTCGGCGACCCGAGCTGCAGCGCGTAGTAGGCTCCGTCGAGGATGTGGCACCCCATGTCGCCAAGCGCCCCCGTCCCGAAGTCCCAGTATCCGCGCCAGGTGAAGGGAAGGTAGGCGGGGTCGTACTCGCGCGGCGCGGCGACCCCGAGCCAGAGGTCCCAGTCGAGGGTCGACGGGACGACCGGCATCATCTTGCTGTGGTCGGGAAGGCTGACGCCCTGCGGCCAGATCGGGCGGTCGGTCCAGCTGTGCACCTCGGTCACGTCGCCGAGGACGCCGGCATCGACCCACTCCTTCAGCGTGCGGCAGCCGTCGCCCGCATGGCCCTGGTTTCCCATCTGCGTCGCCACCCCCTTTTCCCGGGCGGCCCGGGCGAGCTGACGGGCCTCGGAAATCGTGTGCGTGAGCGGCTTCTCGACGAACACGTGCTTGCCGAGGGACAGCGCCGCCATCGCTATCGGGAAGTGCATGTGGTCGGGCGTCGACACCGTGACGGCGTCGATCTGGCTGCCGAGCTTGTCGAGGAGCCTCCTGTAGTCCTTGAAGCGGCGGTCGGAGCCGATCTCAGGGTGCGCCTTGAAGGTGTCGGCGGCCTTGGCGTCGTCGACGTCGCAGAAGGCCACGAGGTTCTCGCCCATGAGGCCAGATACCGCGTTGGCGCCGCGCCCGCCGACGCCGACGCAGGCGATGTTCAGCTTGTCGTTCGGCGAGCGCCCCTGCTGGGCCCTCATCACGTAGGGGAAGGCCAGGGTGGCCGCGGTCAGGACCGAGGCCGACTTGATGAACTCGCGGCGAGAAACGGGTGGGTTTTCCATGGGGCTTGGGGAGGGCCAGTCAACCGCACATCCGCCCGAAGGCAATCCCGGGCGCCCAGAAGAAGTTCTGGCCGCGGCCGGGCGGCGCCGCCATGATCGGCCGAGACACCCCATGAGAGCGCCCGTCCCCTGCCTCCTGTCGCTGCTGGTCCTGGCGGGCGCCGCGCGCGGCGGCCCGGTGGCGCCGGTGGTCGCCCCCGCGGCGCGGCCCTTCCCGCTCGGCGACGTGCAGCTCCTCGACAGCCCGTTCGAGGCGGCGATGGAGCTGAACGCCAGGTACCTCCTCTCGCTGGAACCCGACCGCCTGCTCCACAATGCGCGCCAGTACGCCGGGCTCGAGCCGAAGGCGGCCGCCTACGGCGGCTGGGAGCAGGCCGGGGTGGCAGGCCACACGCTCGGCCACTACCTGACGGCGCTCTCGCAGCAGTATGCCGCGACCGGCGACGAGCGCTTCCGCAAGCGGATCGACTACATCGTGGCGGAGATGGCCGAGTGCCAGGAGAGATACGGCGACGGCTATGTCGGCGCGCTGCCGCCACTCGAGCTCCAGACCCTTCGCAACCTCAAGTTCGGGATAGTCGAGGTGGACGGGCAGCACAATTTCAAGGGGGGAGCCTGGGTGCCGTGGTACACGGAGCACAAGGTCCTGAACGGCCTCAAGGACGCGTGGATCCTCGGCGGGAACACGCAGGCCCGCGACGTCGCGCTGCGCCTGGCCGACTGGGTGGACTCGGTGACGTCGGGCCTGTCTGACGCCCAGCTGCAGACCATGCTCCAGGTCGAGCAGGGCGGGATGATGGACGTCCTCGTCGAGCTCTACTCGCTCACCGGGAACACCCGCTACCTGGAGACCTCGCGCCGGTTCTACCACAGGGCCGTCTTCGACCCCCTGCTCGCCCGGCGCGACGAGCTGGTCGGCAAGCACGCGAACACCCAGATCCCGAAGGTCATCGGCGAGGCCCGGACATACGAGGTCACCGGGGACCCGAAGGGGCGCGAGATCGCGGGGTACTTCTGGGACCTGGTCGCGCACCACTACTCCTACGTCATCGGGGGCGACAGCGAGAACGAGCACTTCACGCCGGAGGATGCGATGTCGAAGCACCTGCGGGCGAACACCGCGGAGACGTGCAACACCTACAACATGCTCAAGCTGACGGAGCACGTGTTCGGGTGGGATCCCAGGGCCGAGTACACCGACTTCTACGAGCGGGCCCTCTACAACGACATACTCGCCTCCCAGGATCCCAGGCACGGCATGTTCACCTACTTCATCTCGCTCGAGCCGGGGCTCTACAAGACGTACAGCACCCCCTTCGACTCCTTCTGGTGCTGCGTCGGGACGGGGATGGAGAACCACACCAAGTACGGCGAGGCGATCTACTTCCACGGGGGCGACAACCTCTATGTGAACCTGTTCATACCCTCGGCGCTCACCTGGCGCGAGAAGGGGTTGAGGATGGAGCTGAGGACCGACTACCCGCGGACGGGCCGGGTCGTCCTCGAGGTGAAGGAGGCGCCCTCGTCCCCGGTGACGCTCCGGGTGCGCTGCCCGGGCTGGGCCGGCGCCCCGGTCACCTTCGCCATGAACGGAAGGCCGCTCGGGGTCGCGGGAACGCCGGGCAGCTACGCGACGATCGACCGGGCGTGGCGGCAGGGGGACCGCCTCGAGGTCGCGATCCCGATGGCCGTGCGCACCGAATCCATGCCCGACGACTCCAGCAAGGTCGCCTTCCTCTACGGGCCCGTCGTCCTCGCCGCCGACCTGGGTCCCGCGCCCGAGACGCCCACCGCCCCGTACGCGGGCGACCAGAACGCGAACGTGCACGACCGCCCCGTCCCCGTGCCGGTCCTCGTCCGCGGAGACGCGCCTATCGAGTCGATGCTGGTCCGCTCCGCGGATGGGTCGCTCGAGTTCCACACGGAAGGGACGGGGCGCCCCGCCGACGTCACGCTGCGGCCCTTCTGGGAAATCAGCTACGACCGCTACAACGTCTACTGGGACCTGGTGACGGACGCCCAGTGGATGTACCGCTCCGCCGGCTCCGCGCCCGGGCAATAGGGGCGCCGGCGGCCGCCCGGGCCGCCAGCCGCGGCGCACTCTGCCTTTGCATTGTCCACTGGAAAGGGTTTGTTCGGGACCTGTGAGCAGCGCCCCCGCCCATCGCCGCTGGCTAGTCGCAGGCGACCTGAACGGATTCTTCGGGCTGGTCGTCGACAACCTGGCGGTCATGGCCTTCCTCTCGACCGTGCTGGTGGGCGTGTTCCGGTTCCCGGCCGACATCGTCTTCACCCGCATGTTTCCCGGGACGGCGCTCGGCGTCCTCGTCGGCGACCTGGTGTACACGTGGATGGCCGTCCGCCTGGCGCGCCGAACGGGCCGCGACGACGTGACGGCGATGCCGCTCGGGATAGACACGCCGACGACGATAGGCATGGCCCTCCTCGTCCTCGGGCCGGCCTTCGTCAAGTTCAAGCAGGCCGGCATGGACGAGCATGCGGCGGCGATCGCCACCTGGCACCTGGGGATGGCCGCGATGATCGTCATGGGCCTCCTCAAGCTCGGCCTCTCCTTCGCCGGGGGCTGGGTGGGCCGCGCCGTCCCGCGGGCGGGCCTCCTCGGCTCGATAGCGGCGATCGCCCTCATGCTGATCGGCTTCATCCCGATCGTCGAGGTCATGCAGGTGCCGATCGTCGGGTTCGTGACCCTCGGGATCGTGCTCTACGCCGTGGTCGCCAAGGGAAGGCTGCCGGGGATGATCCCCGGCGTCCTCGTGGCGGTCATGGTCGGGCTCGCGCTCTATTATTCACTGGGGCCCCTCGGGCTCGCCGGCCCCGGTTACCGGCCGCCGGGCGCCCTCATGCTCCGCTTCGCCCTTCCCGTCCCGTCGCTCGGCTTCGTCGACGGGCTTTCCGGCACCCTCCCCTACCTTCCGCTGATCCTGCCGTTCGGGCTCCTGATGGTGATCGGCGGGATCAACGTGACGGAGAGCGCCAGGGCGGCCGGTGACGACTACAGGACCCGCGACATCCTCCTCACCGAGGCGATCGCGACCCTGATCGCCGGGGTCTGCGGGGGCGTGGCCCAGACGACGCCCTACATCGGCCAGCCCGCCTACAAGAAGATGGGGGCGCGGGCGGGCTACACGCTCCTGACCGGCGTCTTTGTCGGCCTGGGCGGAGTCTTCGGCTACCTCTCGAACCTGGTGGAGCTCGTCCCCCTCGCCGTCCTCGCGCCCATACTCGTCTTCGTCGCGATCGACATCACGGCGCAGGCGTTCGAGGCGACGCCCGGCCGCCACTCGGCCGCGGTCGTCTTCGCCTTCTTCCCCGCCATCGCCCGCCTGGTCGCGATCGAGCTCGGCAATCCCGACTACGTCGCGCCGGACCACTTCAACGCGCTCCTCACGTCGACCGGGCAGGGCATGCCGGAACTGGGGGTCATCGTGGCGCTCGGCAACGGGTTCATCATAACGTCCATGGTCTGGGCGGGATTCCTGGCCGCGCTGATCGACGGCCGGACGCGCGCCGCCGCGGCGGTCCTCCTCGCCGGGGCGGGCATGACGCTCTTCGGCGTCATCCACTCGGTCGAGCCGGCCGGCGGCCTCTACCTGCCCTGGGACCTGGCCGGGGTCGCCAGGACGATGGCCTTCCAGTTCACGGCGGCGTACGTCGTCCTAGCGGCCGTGATCGGGATCCTCGCCGCCTTGCGCGGGCCGGCGCCGGAGCGGGCCTGACGGGCGCCAAGCGATGCCCAAGCTGGCCCATATCGCAGCCCTCTGGTCCCTCGACGGACACCCGGCGGGGGCCCGGCAATGGTCCCTGGCGAGGAAGCTAAGGGAGATCGCGGCGGCCGGGTTCGACGGGGCCGCCGGCCTCCTCACGCCCGAGCACCGGCGGCTCGCGCAGAGGGCCGGCCTGGCGCACCTCCTCGGCTACATCTCCTCGGACGACCCCTCGGAATTCGCGGCCAAGGTCCGCGCGCAGAAGGAGGGCGGCGCGGTCCACATCAACGTCCAGATGGACAACCATGACACGCCGCCCGCCGCCGCCGCCAGGCACTGGATCCGGATGGTGCGCGAGGCGGAGCGGATCGGCGGCGTGGTGGTTTCCCTGGAGGTGCACCGGGACACCTGCACCGAGACGCCCGAGAAGACCTACGAGGTCGCCGAGCGCTACCACCGCGTCACCGGCCGGATGATCAAGCTGAACTTCGACTTCTCGCACTTCGCGGTCGTGAAGCACCTGCGCCCCGGGGCCTACTCGGCCAGGCTCCTCGACCACCCCGACCTCGTGCGCAACAGCGAGCAGTGCCATTTCCGGCCGTTCAACGGCCACCACTGCCAGGTTCCCGTGACCCGGGACGGGCGCCTGACGCCGGAGGCGGGGGCCTACCTCGCCTTCGCCGGCGACCTGATGCGTCTCTGGGCGTCCGCCCGCCAGAACAGGGACAAAACCCTGTTCGCCTGCCCGGAAATGGGACCCCATGTCGGCTTTGGCGCCGGCGGCGGCTACAATGTCACGGGCCTGCCCGCGGCGTGGCCGGAGGCGGTGCGGCTTCGCGCCGAGCTCGCCAGGGCGTGGCGGCGCGCGGCCGGGCCCCGGCGTTAATCGGCAGGCACACCCGGCCAAAGGAGCGGTCTATTGCCGCATCTGCCGTGAGCTATGTCTCCCATCATCTCATGTCCGGGGAATCAGTCGTGCGTGAGGCCCGCCTGAGCCGCGTGGTCTACCTGCCCTGCCTGGTCCTCCTCGCGATCGCGGTCGTCCTCTTCGCGGAGGTCTACCGGGGCGGCTCCGAGACCCGCGTGGCGTTGCCGGTGCCCGAGGTCTTCCTCGCCGTCGCCCTCCTGGCGGCGGTCCCCGCGTTCGTCAGGCGCCGCTCCTCCGAGTTCGCTGTCACCAACAAGAGGGTCGTCGTCAAGGTGGGCCTCCTGAGGCGGCACTCGACCGAGATACTGCTGCGCCAGGTGGAGGGCATCACCGTCGACCAGAGCATTTTCGGCAGGATCTTCGACTACGGGACGATCGTCGTCGAGGGAACCGGCAGCGACCGGACCCCGTACAGCGGGATCGGCGGCCCGATGAAGTTCCGCCTCGCCGTGCAGGAGCAGATTGAGACGAGCCTCGCCCAGCGGGACGCGGGTCCGCCAGGGCCGGCCGCGGGCGATTCCTATTCCGAGCTTCTCAAGCTGAACGAGCTGAGGGAGAAGGGCGTCCTCACGGACGAGGAGTTCACCCGGGAAAAGAAGCGGGTGCTCGCGCGGCCCTAGGTCAGCCCTGCGGCTTCTTCGGGAGCGGGGGCGCCGGCGGCCGGTGCATCGCCTCCTTGAAGAACACGCCGTCGCCGGCGAGCTCGAACCCGTCGAAGCTCTTCAGCATCCTCGGGCCCCAGCTCGGATCGTAGACCCAGGCCATCCAGCTGATCCCGCGCTCCTCGAGGAACCGGGTGATCCGGTTTCCGTAGTGGTTGTCGTCGACCACCTCGCCGGGCTTCAGCTCGAACCCGATCTCGGTGGCGATCACGGGATAGCGGTCCGCGGCGAACGCGTAGTCCTCCTCCCAGCGCGGCTCCCAGGGCTGCGGCCTCTTGTTCGGGTAGGGATGGGTCACGTAGCCGATACCCTCCGCGCGCACCGGCTCGTAGCGGAGCGGGGTCAGGTCGTAGGCCCAGTCGAACCCGGCGACGAGCGGGATCGCCTCCTTGTCCCAGTAGCGGACGATGCCGATCATCTCCTCGTTCAGCTCCCGCCACTGCGTCCAGCTCATTGTCCCGAGCATCCCGTTGTAGTGGCTCGGCTCGTTGAAGAGCTCGTAGAAGGCGACGGTGTGGTTGCCGCGGAAATGCATCGAGGCCGTGCGCCAGAAGTCGAATGTCTCCGCCTGGGTGGTGTTGTAGATCGGGCTCTGGAACATCTCGGCCTGGAGGTTGCCGATCGAGTGCCAGTCGATGATGACGTGCATGCCGAGGTCCGTGCACCAGTCGACCGCCTGGTCGAGGAGCTTCAGGTAGCCCTCCTTCGTGCGGCTCCTCCACGCGGACGGGTGGACGGGGATCCGAACCAGGTTGGCGCCCATGTCCTTCACCGACGCGAAGAGCTCGCGGTTCCAGCGCCCCTCCTCCTCCAGCTTGTCGGGGTCGGCGATCGATAGGCCCCGGAAGAGGACGACCGCGCCCGACGGGTCCACGAAATGGTTCCCCTTGACCGAGATCCTCGGGAGCAGCTCGGCCTTGGGGTTCGCCTCGGGCTTGCGCCACTGGCCTTCCTGCCAGACGGACTTCTTCGCGGCGGGCGGCGCGGCCGGCGCCGGCGCGGGCTGGTCGGCGCCGTGCAGGCCGCCGGAGAGGAGCGCGAGGGAAAGGATCCCTAGGGGTAGTGGTTTCATGGGGAAGGGATTGTCGCCCGTCGATCAGTTGATGTCCACGCCGCGCTGCAGCTTCTCGATGTTAAGCCTGATGGCCGCGGCATTCGCGACGTCGCCCGGCGGGACTTCCGCCTGCGCCTTCAGGAGCGCCGTGAGCGCGGATGCATAGTCGCCCGTCGCCGAATAGCCCCGGGCCAGGCCGTAGTTCACCGGCCACACGTTGGGGTGCAGCTGCGCGTTCAGCTTGAAGATGGCCAGGGCGCGCTCGGTCCTGTGCTCGGCCAGCATGCGGCGCCCAAACTGGTGGACGTCGGTCACCGTGCCCAGCCGGAGCGCCTCGTCCATGAGGGCGGACGACTCCGTCCCGCGCCCGAGCTTTTCCAGGATGTCGGCCTTGTTCGAGAGGGTCGCGAAGGTGCGCTGGCCGACAAAGCGGTCGGAAACCGCGAACTCCGCCCAGCCGAGGGCTATCGGCAGGTCCAGGTTGTTCTGGGCGAGGTAGGTCGACGCCTCGATCCAGGCGTCGTTCTCGAAGCCCTTCCTGCCGCGCAGGTCCGTCGCGAGCCGGGCCTCGACGATGTGGTTCGTGTCGAACTTGAGCGGGATCGGGATCCGCTTCCTTTCCCAGGAGAGCCCAAGGACGGCTGAGTCCTTCGTCACCTCGGAGAAGTCGTAGGTCAGGAGCTCGCGGAACGGGGCGTCCTCCCACTTCACGCTCACCCGCAGGGCGTCGTTCGCCTGGTCATAGAAGAAGCTGCCCCAGTTGCCGGTGTCCCTCGAGAAGATGACGGTCACCGAGCCGTCACCGGAGACTGCCATCGAGAGGCCGTAGGTCCCGGCCTTGAGGGGGCTGCCCGCGACCGCGACGTCGTTCTCGAAGGTGATGAGCGTGTTCTCGTCCGCGCCCGCGCGCCACGGGGCGGCCTTGGACGTGCCGAAGCCGAGCGGGTTGAAGCCATAGGGGACGAGCTTGCCCCAGACCTCGCGGCCCTGGACGGCGGGGCGGTGGTAGACGACGGTGACGTCGCTTATGCCGACCGTCTGGGAGACGGCGGCCCGCGAGCTCAGCTCGGGTAGGTCCATGATGGACTGGGCGGGGCCCGCAAGGGGGCAAAGGA
>Ga0182015_10006739_pt1 | contig 11422 bp, 6 predicted proteins | sample 712P3MmetaG_FD_120478 | JGI IMG/M metagenome (GOLD analysis project Ga0182015, IMG submission 120478) | Permafrost microbial communities from Stordalen Mire, Sweden - 712P3M metaG | ecosystem: Environmental > Terrestrial > Soil > Wetlands > Permafrost | place: Sweden: Stordalen | collected...
CCGACCGCCTTATCCCAGCGCTTATGGGGCAAACACCCAGATTCAGTGTTCGTCCGCAGAGGCTCTCGTGGCTCCCGGCCGCCCGTTCCGGATCGGGCGTGACGGCAGTGGGGGGCTCATAAGCGCGAGGTAAGGGAGAACTACCTCGGATTAACCCAGAATCCGTTGGGAACTTGGAAGATTGGATTCCACGGTTTCCTCAAGAGCGTTCGATGCGCATTGGCGATGATGCACCAATCGAGATGACGGCTGGATTCCATTCGATCGCCGACGGTTCACCCCCTTTGGGTTATGAACCCAAAAGCCGCAAAGAGGAGATGCTCATTTGTGCATTCGAGATACTTGAGCCAAGCCATCGATAAACCAGTCTCCCAAGCCATGCAGGATGACAATCATCCAGAGATTGCCGGAGCGCCAGAATAAGAAGGCGAAAAATATACCGATCGAGAATATAGCTGGAAAGATCAAGAGGTGTATTGGATTCGCGCGGGCCAGTCCGAAGTGGTACGCGTGGAGCGGACCAAAGGTGAATATCAGGTTGCTCACAATGATGCCTGATAGGGGTCCCCAGCGACGCATCAGCTCGGTCTGAAGCAAACCGCGGTAGAGGAACTCCTGATAAAAACCCCAGATCATTTGCGGCACGAAGACGCAGACCCCGATCTTCCATAGGTCGTGACGTGACCATAAGGCCTTCAGTTCCGCCGATACAAAGAAAGAAAACACAGCGACTGAGATGAGTACGATTTGTGGACAATAGAGCTTCTCTGTCTGCGACCAACGAGACCATGAATACAGCCCCAGCTCGGACAAGGGCACGCCGGCAAATCTAACCAGCCAGCACGCCAGGGCCGCCAGAAAGCCCATTTCGAGTAGCATCCACCAGGAACGGCTTGCGATATCTATTCGTGCCGCTTCAGCACGAAGAAGAGGACGGACGGCGAATTCGAGAACGACAAAAATCGCCAGCAGCTTGTAACTTTGCAGCACGGAATAACGGGCTGCCTGTGGCCTGTCAAACAAGAACAGGTGGCCGCGCCAAGGTGGGCTGATTCGAGAACGTGTGATCTTCAAAGTCCCTCCGCTGCGTAGAGCCTCGCATGGCTGTTTGTTCTCGCGGGTGATAAAGAAGTTTGTCAAAATCGGTCCCGATTCTCGAAGGCGGCGGCTACCATGAAGGCAACTCCATCGCCCCAGCGCGACATTAGCTTCGAGCCACTCATAATTAAAAGGAGTGGGCCATGCGCGCATGATAGTGTCTTTTACCATTCACGGATTCGCGTGAGAAAAGCGCCCGGTTGCGCCCTTTATGGGCGGTTCCGCGGTCCACGAATCATCCCATCCGAATCGCGGCTAAACCGGAAGTGATTCTCAACTGACGATATCAGGCCGAGGCAGTCATCCAGACGGGCCGGAGGTCAAATCGCGGCTTTCGGCCGGATCAATCTCATCCGAAAGCCATCGTCGAGGAATCAGCTTCCTCTATCCAATCTTGAACACCGGTCTTTGGCGCCGACCGCCTTATCCTAGCGCTTATGGTGCAAACACCCAGATTCAGTGTTCGTCCGCAGAGGCTCTCGTGGCTCCCGGCCGCCCGTTCCGGATCGGGCGCCGCTTCTGCTGGCTCTGAGCGATCGCCTTCTATACTCTGTGGCCGTGACGGCAGTGGGGGGCCCATAAGCGCGAGGTAAGGGAGAACTACCTCGGATTAACCCAGAATCCGTTGGGAACTTGGAAGATTGGATTCCACGGTTTCCCCAAGAGCGTTCGATGGGCATTGGCGATGATGCGCTCGTTGACGATTCAAGGATTTTCATACGAACCCAATCAATTCGAATTGCGTACCATCGTCTGCACAGCGGGGTTCCAAAATCGAGGATTAGAATTGACCGTTGCTCGTCCCGTTATTTGTTGGAGCAGAGAAGGAGTCGAGATGCGCGGAATGGCACGGTTGGCCGTGTTTTTCGTGGTGGTTGAGGTGGGGTCGGCTTTTGCCGGGCAATCTGCTGTTGTGCGGCCCGATGGGAGCACGATAACAGCCTCGCAGGTCGATCAAAGCACTAATCGATTGATGCAAAGCGCACATGTGACCGGGGCAGGGATTTCCATCTTTCATCGCGGCAAGATCGAATACCTTAAGTCCTATGGAGCCCGGGATGCGGAAAAAGGGTCGCCACTTACCGCGGATTCGGTGATGACGTCTGCATCCCTGAGCAAGGCGGCGTTTGCCACGGTTGTCATGCGCCTGGCACAAACCCACATTCTCGATCTCGACAAGCCCATCGACAAGTACCTGCCAAAACCGCTCCCCGCGTATCCTCAATACGCCGATTTGCAGGGCGACGACCGTTGGAAGCAGCTCACTCTTCGCATTTTGTTAAGCCACACCAGCGGATTTCCAAACTGGCGTGCATTCGAGGACGACCGCAAGCTCCGGATTCATTTCGAGCCCGGGACGCGGTATGCGTACTCGGGAGAGGGCATCGTTCTTGCGCAGCTAGTTGTGGAGACGGTTACCGGCAAACCGATCGAGGCGCTGATGGAGGAGGAGCTTTTCACCCCCCTGAAAATGACGCGCACAAGTATGGTATGGGAGCCGAGGTTCGAGAGCGACTTTGCCAACGGTTACGACGAATATGGCCGCTCTTTGGGACCGGAAAGGCGGACGAGCGCGAATGCGGCCGGATCGATGCAGACAACGCTCCACGACTATGCGACCTTTCTGAGCGCGCTCATGAGCGGCAAGATTCTGGATAGGCGGACAACTGGGGAGATGTTCAACTCACAAATCAGCATCCACTCGGCACATCAGTTTCCTTCGCTCGCGACCGAGACCACAACTGCAAATGATGGCATTCGTCTGCGTTATGGAATCGGCTGGGGCTTGTATTCCTCTCCTTACGGCAAAGCCTTCTTTAAGGAGGGTCACGACGAAGGATGGAGGCACCTTGCTCTCTGCTTTCTCCAGGATGGCGATGGCATCCTGATCATGACCAATAGTTCAAACGGCGAAGGAATGTTCAAGCCGCTGATCGATTCGTTGGTTGGACCAACCGCTTTCCCATTCGACTGGGAGAACTACACACCTTACAATCTGCTGCCTCCGTTGCCGAAGCGGGTGGAGCACAAGCAAGTTACCCTGAGTCCGGACCAGTTGACGAGGCTCATAGGCCGTTATGCACTTTCGCCGGACGTCATGCTCGCCGTAACACTCGAGAGTGGACATTTATACGTGCAGGAGAACGACGAACCCAGGCAGGAATTGCTCCCGGAAAGCCCGCTGGATTTTTACTCGGCAAATTCGAGTGATGAGTGCAGCTTCAAGCTATCAAATGATGGTGTCGCACAAGCGTTGGTTCTCCATTTAGGTGGGAAAGATGTTGAGCTCAAGCGCGTTCAGTGAGACTGAGCTAATTAGATTGCGGCAACCGAATGGGATGCCGCCGCTCAAAGGTGAAAATTGTCCAAACGGATTCGCAGCGGCAAATGGCTGCTGTTGTTCGTAGCCACGGCGCTCGGCCTGACGGCCGTTATCCTCGCGATCCACTACCACCGCGAGCGTCTCACCATCGAGCCCGGCCACATCACCCTGCAGGCGGATGGAGCGGAGCGCGAAGCCTTCCGCATCCGCCTGCCCGATGCCCGCCTGCCCTTATGGCTTTACCCGGACCAGGCCGTGACGGCAGACACAAGCGAAAACCCCCGGCTCCGCCTGCTGCGAGATGCTAACGATCCCAGCCTCTGGCGGGGACTCGTGAAAGCGCCAGTAACCCCGGGCGCTTCGCACCTCTACCTCCACTGGCGCCGTCGCTCCCTGAGTGTTCCCATCACCTTCGGTCTTGACCCCAGCGACAGTTATTCTGATGGAACACCCGACTTCCTTCGTCTTCACACCGCTCAGGACCGGCAGGCCTTTCGCTCCTGGTTTACCTCCATCGCCCAGGCGCAAGCCGATCTGCCAGCCGCCAACCTCCCGGCGGAAATCCACGATTGCGCTGCCCTTCTCCGCTACGCCTATCGGGAAGCCCTGCACGCCCACGACGCAAACTGGCTCAGCATGCATGTTGAGGCGTTTCCACGCCCGTCGGTCGGCCAGTATACCTACCCGCAAACACCCCTGGGAGCGAATCTCTTCCGCGTACGTCCCGGACCGTTCTCTCCCGCAGACCTCGACGACGGCAGCTTCGCCCAGTTCGCCGATGCGCAAACGCTGATGCTCGACAACACCTACCTGGTAGGCCGGGATCTCCGCCAGGCTCGCTCCGGCGACCTTATTTTTTATCGCCAACTGGAGCAGGACTCACCGTATGATGTCCCGGGCGCTGCTCAAAATCCTTCGCGTTATCACTCCCCGTTTCATTCCATGATTCTTTGTGGGGATGAGAACGGAGATTGGGTCGTCTATCACACCGGGCCCATACATAATGGCAAAGGCGAGATGCGGCGCTTGACGATGAGCGATCTGTTGCATCACCAGGACGCGCGCTGGCGTCCGCTGAACGAAAACGCAAACTTTCTCGGAGTTTACCGTTGGAACATTCTGCGCGAAGGCGAGTGAGCGCGACCGCCCGGTGGGCGCTGGCCCTTCTGCTGCTGGCTTTGCTGCACCCCTTGCGGGTACTCGGAGCCCGGCCGGTGTCCTTTAGCCTTAGCACCGACCGCAGCTTCACGCCAACGGATAAGCCCACCATCCATCTGTATGCGCAGAACGTCGATGAGTTGGAGTTTCGCATCTACCGGGTGCAGAATCCAGCGAAGTTCCTGGGCGGCCTGCCCGACCTACACAGCTTCGATAACGGAACGCCCTGGGGCCCTAAAGAACAAATCGACGAGCGTACCTGGCTGGAGAAGTTTCACGACTGGAAACATCATCTCTGGTTTCTGGTGCGGCGTTTTTTCCGCGCCCAGTTCACAGGGGAAAACCGCGATCGGTTGCGTGCCCATCAAGCCGGGCTGGCGCGTCGCAGCCGCATCGTCGGGGTGGCTGAGTTTGCCCAGATTCCTCTGCTCAACGATCGCCAGCTGGTTGCGCGATGGCGTCAGCAGCTGCCGCCGACCTATATTTCCGATTCGCAGGAACTGCCCATTGACCCGTTAGCCTCGGGCCTCTACCTGGTGGAAGCTACCGACGGCCACTACAAGGCTTATACGCTGCTGATGGTTAGCCATATGGCGATGGTCACGCGCACGTCGGGCGGCACCGTGCTTGCTTTCTGCGTCGACCGTGTTTCTGGCGCAGGCATTGCCGGGGTGCAGGTAACTGCCGGTTTTGGCCAGCAGCAAAAAGCCACCGCCACTACCGATGCCGACGGACTGGCTCCGCTGCAACTGACCGCGCCCAATCCGCAGCCGGACAATTTCTGGGTGGTGGCTGCCTCCGACGAGGACGTGGCCGCCGTCACTCCCGGCGGCTACGCCCTGAGCGGATTTCAAGGAGGCCGCTGGTCTTCGTACGTCTACACCGATCGGCCCGTCTATCGCCCCGGCCATATCGTGCATTGGAAAGGGATTCTGCGGGCCAAGGTGGAGAACCACCTGGAGCTGCCGAAGCTCGCCAGCATCCACGTCACCATCGCTGACCAGGATGACCACGCCCTGCTCGACAAGGACATGCCGCTTTCCCCTGCAGGCGCCGTGACCGGCGATCTTACCCTGCCGGCAAGCGCGACGCTTGGCTACTACACCATCCGGCTGCGCAACGGACTCGCTTCCGACGACGCCAACGCAGATGCCGGCAACGGCCAGTTCCGCGTAGAGGCTTATCGAAAACCGGAGTACCAGGTGCGCGTGAGTCCGTCCAAAGGCCGTCTGTTGCAAGGCGAGACCATGCCGGTGGTGATCGACGCCCGCTACTTCTTCGGCGAGCCGGTCTCGAATGCGCTGGTGAAATATCGGGTCTACCATTCGCCGCACTACTGGTGGGATGACGAAGGCGGCGGTGACGACGCGCCCGGGATGGGCGCCGATGCCGGTGACGACACCTCGCTCGGCTACGATGCGGCCCAGCAGTCAGAGCAAACCGGCAAGCTCGATGCCAACGGCAAGCTCACCATCCAGGTCCCCACGCAGTATGTTGCCAACCTGGCCGGCCGCAGAACGGACTGGATGGATCAGGATTACACCGTCGAGGCCGCCGTTACCGACCAGGCGAATCGGGAGATTACCGGGCGCGGCCGTTTCCTCGCGACCCGCGGCAGCTTTCGCATTCATGTCGAGCCCGTCAGCTATGCCGTGCGCATTGGCGACACCGCGCTGTTCAACGTAACCGCAGTGGATTACGATAACCACCCCATTGCAACCCCCGTTCACCTTCAGTTGGTTACGCACAAATATGTCAATGGCAAAGTGGAGACCACGCGTGGCACAGCAACCGATGTAACTACCGACGTCCAGGGTCATGCCCAGGGTGCGATCAAGGTGGACGAGGGGGGTAGCATCGAAGTGGAAGCTACGGCCACCACGCCGGAAAAACGGACGGTCATCGATTCCAGCTATTTGTGGGTCATGGGCAACAACGAGCAAGGATGGGGAGGGGAATCGCGTGCGGTGCAGATGATCGCCGACAAGAAGAGTTATGCCCCCGGCGAGACGGCTCACCTCAGCATTCTCTCCAACGTCGATAGCTTCCATCCCCTGGTGATCGCCACCGGCAACACAGTCGAGTTTCGCAAGGTATTGTTCTCTCCCGGTAAAGCACTCACCTTCGACCTGCCCATCACCGCGGATGCGCAGCCCAACCTTGAGGTCACGGCGGCGTTCATCCGCAACGACCAGCTCTACCAGGCCAACCTAAGTATCAAGGTCCCGCCCGTGCAGCAGCGGTTACAAATCGACATCACCCCGGACAAGCAGGTGTTTCAGCCCCAGCAGACGGCGGGGTATGACGTATTTGCGCGCGATTACCAGGGCAAGCCGGTCAGCGCCGATTTCAGCTTTGGCGTGGTGGATGAGGCCATCTACTCGCTGTATCCCGATAACAGCGGCGACATGGTGCAGAAGCTGTATCCCAATCGCTACGTGTACGCCGCGGTCGACTCGTCGCTGCAGTACTACTTCAGCGGCAGGGCCGGGCTCAAGTCCCCGTTGCTGGCCGAGCGGGCGTCGCGTTACCGGCCGCAGCTCGCCCAGGTGAAGCCGGGCAACGATGTGGTGCAGCCGCGGGTGCGCAAGGCGTTTCCCGACACGGCTTACTGGTCGCCTACGGTCCATACCGACGCTACCGGCCATGCCCACGTCACGCTGACATTCCCTGATTCGCTGACCACCTGGCGCACCACGGTCCATGCCATCACTCTGGACTCCCGCGTCGGCTCTGCCATCAACCGTGTGCTGGTGCGCAAGAACATCATCGTGCGCATGGGCACACCGCGGTTCCTGCGCCAGGGGGATGAAGTCACCATTCCCGTGATCGTGCATAACTATCTTGACCAGGCCAAGGATGTGCAGCTGTCGCTCACGATCAATGGGCTGGATCTCGTTTCCGGTGCGCCGCAGTCGGTTTCTGTTCCCAGCAAGGGCGACGGGACGGTGCTGTGGCGAGTGAAGGCAGCGCACATCGGCACCGCCCAACTGCTGGCTAAGGCGCTCACCAACGAGGAGTCGGACGCTCTCGAGCTCACCTTTCCGGTCGAGCCCATCGGCGTTCCCCGCACCCTCAATCATTCCGGTGTGATCGCGGACAGTACGCAGAGCTCCACCACGCTCGACTTTCCTGCCAACAGCGATGCCGCCGCACACACGCTGCATGTTGAGATCGCTCCGTCGATCGCCGGCAGTCTCTTCTCCGCGCTTGGCTATCTCACCAGCTATCCCTATGGCTGCACGGAGCAGACCATGTCGAGCTTCCTGCCGAACCTGGTGGTTGCCGATACGCTCAAGAAACTCAACCTCTCCGGCCTGGTAAGCCCGGCCGATCTGCAGGCGAAAATCGACGCCGGCCTCGACCGGCTGACAGATTTGAAGCACGATGACGGCGGCTGGGGCTGGTGGAAAGAGGATTCCAGCCGGGTCTTCATGACCGCCTATGTTGTCTCCGGCCTGGCCCAGGCGAAGACTGCCGGATATGCGAAGGCCAATGCTGACCTCGGTGGGGGCGTGCGCTATCTGCAGAAGCAGCTGGCGCTGCATCCACGGATGATTCCTGAGCTGCGTGCTTACGTGGTTTATGCCCTCAGCCTGGCGGGAGCGCAGAATCTGGGCCCCTCGATCGAAACCCTGTGGTCGCGGCGTAACGACCTTTCTGCCGAAGGCCTGGCGCTTACCGGCATGGCCATGGTGCGTACCGCAGACAGCCGGGTCCCGCAGATAGCCCAGTTGCTGGAAGCAAAAGCTCACCGCACAGGGGCACTGGTCTCCTGGCCCTCGAGCTATAACCCGCTGCTCGATCTGAACGACGACAACAGCGCGGAGAGCACTGCTTTCGCCATGCGCTTTCTCACTCATGCCGATGCGTCGAGTCCTCTGCTGGAAGGGGCCGCGCAGTGGCTGGTGCTGAACCGTGACGGCGGGTACTTCTGGAACTCGACCGAACAAACAGCCATGGTGCTCTTTGGGCTGACGGATTATCTTGCTGCCTCCCAGGAGCTCAACGCGGACTTCGAAGCGGACGTGCTGCTCAATGGCGTCTCCATCGCCAAGCGGCACTTCTCCGCTGCCGATGCGGCTTCAGGAGCAGACCTCACGATCGATGTAACTCCGGCCCAGCTCCACCCGGGGAGCAACGTGGTGCAGGTGAGCAAGAAGGGAACCGGCCGCGCTTACTGGTCGGTGCAGGGCAAGTACTATTCCACCGAGCAGAAGCTCTACCAGCAAGGCACGCTGTCGCTCAACCTCACGCGGGACTACTACAAGCTGGTGCCGACGGCCAAGGATGGACAGATCGTTTACCGGCTCGACCCGTTGCAAGGTCCGGTTGCGATCGGCGATACGCTGGCCGTGCATTTGGCAGTCAATGGTTCGCCGGCAAAATATCTGTTAATAGAAGATCCCATCCCTGCGGGCACAGAGTTTGTTGACCACGAGGACAGCTACAACATTCTCGACCAGCCATCCGCGTGGCAGTACTGGTACACACGGCGAGAGTTCTACGATGACCGCGCCGCTATTTTTGCCACGGAGTCGAGCGGCCGTCATGAATCCTTCTATCTGCTCAAGGTGGTGAACCCGGGGAGCTTTGCCATCAGCCCGGCGAACGTGCAGCCGATGTATCAACCTGGGATTCAGGCCACCAGCGACGTGTTGCACCTGCAAGTGGATCCGGCACCGGCGGAGGGTAAGAAATGATGCAGCCATTGCGTGCCGCCTGCTCGAGATTGAAGGGGCGTCTGTATCTCGGCCAATGGGCAGGGAATTTCCTGCTCCTGTTGCTGGCGGCTGCATGGCTGCAGATTCCGGACTCGCACACCTGGCAGTTCGCTTTCTCAATACTCTCGGGCGTCTTGTTGGTCATCGCCTTTCTCGCGCTCTACACCGCGACTTTGCGGTATCTGCGTTTGTGCGCCACTCGCCCACCCTGGTGGCTCAGCTGGCTGATGCTGGTGATCTTTGTTGCGCTCTGGTGGGCGCTGTTGCCGCCTATCGAGACAGGCCGCGCGCACGAGGGCTTATTTGCCGGGTATTGGAACTCCCAATCACCGGTGTGGCTGCGCCGTCATCTTGGTTACTCTCAGCTTGTCGCCTGGCAGGAACGTCTCTATGACTGTGCGCAATGGGTATGGGTGGGACTGCTGCTTCCGCTGGCCGTGGAAACCTGCGCCTGCGGACTGGGAGCCGGTTGGTTCCGCAGGGCGGCCCGAGTTTACGCGCACTGGTTCTACTGGCTCACGGTGTTGGTGGCAGGTTTCGTCGCTACCTGGGTTACGTGGACCCTGGCGGACTGGGCTCCGCCTGCTGGGCTGGCGGGGCAGACCTTCAGCATCGTCGCCCGTCTAGGTGTCGCTTACTCCGTGGATATCTTCCTCTGGTGCTTCTTGCTGGCTTTGGTGGGCTATTACCTTAATCTCGCACCCGGGCCGATTTCTGAACCTTTACCAATCGATCGACCCCGGCCCCGCATAGCGGCCCCTGAATGAATAGTCCGGCCAGGAAATCATAATGAAGCGAAGAAGCCGAATCTCTGTGGTGCTGACAATCTCGGCCCTTCTCGCGCTCAGCGCCCGGACGCCGGTGCGGGCACAGGACAAGACCGTCACCAATCCAGTAGCCGGAAATGCCGCGGCGATTCAGGAGGGTAATTCGCTCTTTCGTGCGAATTGTTCTCCATGCCACGGGCTGAACGCGCAAGGGGGTGGCCGAGGACCTGATCTGACCGCCGGCCGTTGGCTTCACGGCTCCAGCGATGCCGAGATCTTCGCTACCATCAGCCGGGGCGTACCCGGAACGGAGATGCCGGCCAGCGGGTTCGAAGATTCTGAGACCTGGGCTATCCTCGCCTACATTCGATCGTTGTCGCCGGACAAGCATGCGGTGGTCGAAGGCGACCGCGCCAAGGGCGAGAAGATTTTCGCAGAAAGCGCAGGATGCTCGGCCTGCCACATGGTGCGAGGCCGCGGGGGCTTGCTTGGTCCGGATTTATCGCGCGTCGGGGAGGCTCGCTCCGTGCCCTATATGATCGATGCCATCCGCGAGCCCAGCAAGGAACTCAGCGCCGGCATGCTTGACCCCAACAACCACTATGGGCTGCCGCTGGTCTACGACACGGTGACGGTGGTGACGGGCGGCGGTCAAAAAGTCGTGGGCGTGGCAAAAAACGAAGATACTTTTTCCATCCAATTGCTCGATACCCAGCAGCAACTGCATCTTTTCCAGAAGAAAGATCTCAAAGCAGTCACCCACGAACGCAAATCCCTGATGCCGGCCTATTCTGAGCAAATGCTCAAACCGGCAGAGCTGCAGGATCTGATCGCGTACCTGGAAAGCCTACGCGGCGAGGGACACTAGCATGAGCAAGAAAATGTTGCTGCTGGCGCTGCTTCTGTTCGGTGTGCGTATACACGCGCAGGTGAGCTACGACCGCTTGCTCGCTGCTGAGAAGGAACCGCAAAACTGGCTCACCTATTCAGGCAGCTACTCCGGTTGGCGTTACAGCGCGCTCGACCAGATAAAGATTGGGAATGCGTCGCGCCTGGAAATGCAGTGGACGTTTCAGGTCGCTGACCTAGGCCAGTTCGAGACGACTCCGCTGGTAGTGGACGGTGTTTTATACGGAACCGGGCAGAATGACCGCGCCTTCGCCATCGATGCACGCACCGGGCGCGCTCTATGGCGTTACGAACGCAATCTGCCCGAGAAACTGCAGCCGTGTTGCGGCATGGTCAATCGCGGCTTTGCCATTCTCGGCAACAAACTGTTCATGGCCACGCTCGATGGTCACGTCATCGCCCTGGATACGAAAACGGGGAACTTGTTGTGGGATACAAAGGCC
>Ga0182015_10006740_pt1 | contig 11421 bp, 7 predicted proteins | sample 712P3MmetaG_FD_120478 | JGI IMG/M metagenome (GOLD analysis project Ga0182015, IMG submission 120478) | Permafrost microbial communities from Stordalen Mire, Sweden - 712P3M metaG | ecosystem: Environmental > Terrestrial > Soil > Wetlands > Permafrost | place: Sweden: Stordalen | collected...
CGGTACACGTCGGCCGCGTCGGTATACCGCTCCTTCTCGATGTACAAATCCCCCAGTCGCGCATAGAGAAGATACTCGTACGGCCCGGGTTTTCGATGTTTGACGAACTCGTCGATGGACTTTGCGCCATCCAGATAGGAAAACGTGATTGACATGACCCGGAACGTGTCTTCGACGAGTTCGCGATTGGGGCGGCTCAGTGTATCGAGCTCGACCAGCACCGCGGGGTCGCGCTTGGACACCAGCATCGAATCGAGAACCCCCGCGAACGAATCCAGGCTGGGTACGTTTTCGCCCTGTTTGAACAGCGCCCATCCATGCTTGTACAGGCTCTGGTTGTAGTAAGCCGACGACGGGCCGATCTTGACGACCGCCTCATATGCCCCCTGTGCGGCCCGGTAGGATTTGGAGGAGAACAACAGTTCGCCGCGCCGAAACTGGACTTCGTCGATGTAATGGCTGGCGGGATAGGTCGCCACGAGCTGGTCCATCGACGCCAGCGCCTTGTCCGGCTGCGCATTGAGTTCGTACGCCCGCGCCAATTGATAGAGCACCGCATCGTTGCGTTCGTACTTCGGATAGGTCTTGAGCAGTGCGGAATACAAATGAATGGCCTCGGTGGCCCGCAAGCCCTCGTTCGTCACCAGTTCGCGTTCGATGCGTTCCGACTCGGAGCTTTCCAGGTTCAAGTCGCCCAGCCGACGCAGGGCCTCTGCGCGCAGGGCCGCATCGCCCGCGTTCAATTCGAGAAACCGTCGATAGCTGTCCATGGTCTTGTTCGCATCCACGCCCTGCGGGGGATTTGAGTTGACATCCACCTGCTGGCCCTCCAGATCCTTGATGGTGGGAGGATTCTTCGAATCGGCCATGACCTGCAGAGATGTGACGCCGAGTGCGGCCGCGGCCGCACCGACAACAGCGAGCATCGCCGCGCGCGACCCCCTCATGGATTCGCCTTCGGCTTCGCCTGCGTGGATTTGTCCGCTGCCTTGTCATAGATGGCCGCCAGCTCGTAACGGGCCTGAATCTGGTAGACCTCGATGCGCCGCCTCTGCGCCTCGAGCTCGCGGACCGCGATGTCCTGCAGGTAACGGTTCTGCCGGTCGGACAGCTCCACGAGGCGCCGCTGCATCCGATCCATGCGCTCCCGCACGGCTGTGACCCGCGACGCAAACGCACCGGTATTGCTCGGCATGTCCTGCCTGGCCTGCTTCACCAACACGGTCCGCTTCTGCGTCTCGACCAGCGATGCCTCGAGTTCCTTCACCGAACGGCGTTCGTTCCACAACCTGGCCTTGAAGCTCTCCGAGAGGCGCCAGAACATGACGCCCTTCAGCAGGCGCAGCTTGTCGCGCATCTCCGCCAGGTCCGGATCGTCCGGGTGCATCGCCAGGAAATCCTCGATGCGCTTGAGGCGCGCCCAATTTTGCTGCTCCTCGACCGTTCCCAATGCGGCCACGTCATTGGATTGCTCGATCTCATTGATCCTGGACTCGAAGTCCACGCGCTTTTTGATGAGGGCATCGAGATCGGTCGCCGCAATGACGGCGTCGGCCTTGGGCGTACGATCGTTGTAGGCCTGCTGCCGGGTGTCCAGCATGTCGTCGAATGCGGAAAGATCACCGCGCCAGGCATCGAGATTGCGGCCCATGAAACTCAGCTCGCGATAATCCTTCAACCCCTCCTGGAACTCGTTGCTGGCGAGGAGTTGATACAGGTACCGCGACTCCGGCACATCGGGCAGTGCCTTGAGCTGCCAGTACCAGGTGAGCTTGGCCTTCTCGTCGCCCATCAGCAGACGATCCAGCAATTTGCCGCTACGGATTTGCTCGATGGACTCGTCTATGCGCTTCATCTCGGCATCGAATGAATCGATGGCGGAGTTGTAGAACTCGGCGGCCTGGCCGCCCGCCCCCAACTGATTGTAGGCATACGGGACGGTCAGGTACGACTCTTGGACGGCCGAATCGAGCAAGTTTCGCCTGCGCAGCTCCAACCACGGCACCAACGCCCGCTTGAAGTCCCCAAGGGCCGAATCGGCCCATCCCACACCCAACAGCGCCTTGCTCGAAAACGGCCCATCCAATCGCACCCTCTCCAGGATCGGCAACGCATCCGCCGGTCGCTTGGCCTGCAGCAGGGCGAACCCCAAGGCGAGATTCGCCTTGTCTCTCAAGGCCAGCAGCTCCTCATTCGCGGTGTCCATACGGCCGACCTGGTCGAGGTGCGCCAGTGCGTCGGACAGGCGTCCCTGGCGGACCAGGGCGACACCCAGGTTGAATTGCGCGTAAGCGGTCCAATCGGGCGGTCCATGCCACGCGCCGAGCGCGGCGATGGCGTCGTCGTAACGGTTCTCGCGCATCATGAGCTGCGCCAACAGCATGTAGCGCTCGGCGCTGATCCGAGGTTGGATCCTGTCGGACACCTGTCGCAGCGCTTGCTCCGATTCCTGCAAATATCCGCGTTGGTACCAGACTTTTCCGAGATAGAACCACGCCTTGTTGCGCACCGGCTCCGTGGTGTTGGCATTCAACAGCTTCTCGAATATGTTGCCCGCTTCCACATGCTCGCCCAGCGACAAGTACAGGCCGCCGAGCAGCAGCTGCGCTTCGCCCCCGGTGTTCGGCAGCCGGTCCAACTGCTGCGACGCGAGCAAACGGGTGATCGAATCGAAGTAGTCATCCTGAAAGAAGTAGAAGAGCACGTCGCCGTAATGAAGATCCTTGACCTCGTGGGGGGGCAAGCCGTCGGGATCGGGTTTCGCGTTCCTGCCCGAGGCGGCGGCCAAGGGCAGCGCCAACAGCAGCCCGCCGAGCGCCAGCGGCCGGAGTCGTTGAATCACGCGATGCACAGTTCCACGCGTCGTCATTCCCAGTCTTTGATTTTGAACTCTGGCTGGTGCTTCGTTACGCGATCAGTGATTTTGAGCTCCAAATACTTGGCACCCACCCCTTTGTCGAAGGTGATGGTGGCGCCCCGCTTGTAATCACGCTCGACCGGACCTTTCCCCGTGAAGAACGCCACGAGCTCGTGCTTGCCGACTTTCAGGTTGCCGAGATAGAGTTCCTGGACACCGCCCTTCAACAAGCTATCGGCTTCGCGCGCCGTGTACAGGTAATTCTTGACCTCCTTGTTGTCGATTTTCAAGGTCACGGAATCCAAGGCAAAAAAGGCACCCACGTCCATCGAGACGTATACCGCCACCTGGGTGTTCGCCGGGAACAGCAGTTCCTCCTGGAGCACGAACAGATCCTTGTTCAGATCGATCACGTCCTTCTTCATTCCCTGCACTTCTTGATCCAAACTCTTGAAGTCCGCAGCCGCCTGACCGGGCGCGGGAGCTTCGGCAGCCGGCGCCGCATCGCCTTGTGTACCCCCCGCCTGGGCCGGCGCGGCGGCTGTCGGGGCGGCGGCCGGCGCCGGCGTTGAGCTGGGCGGAGGCGCAACCGCGTCCGCAACGGCAATCGGGCCGCCCGCGCCGACCGCCCAGGCGAGGGCCATGACACCCCCGCACAACATGATCGAAACAATTCGATGCTTGGAATTCATAACAGGCCTATCGTTATTCGCGCAGCAGTTCGCGTATTTGGTCCAGGTAGGCGCGATCGTCGCCGGGCTTGAATCCGGCGCTGACGTATCGAACCACACCAGAGCGATCGACTAATATCGTCATCGGCATTTTCTCGATCGAATAGTCACGCCCGATATCCGGCGTGGCGTCGAACAAAATCGGAAAACCCAGCTTCATTCCTTCTGCGAACTCGCGCGCGCGCCGCACGTCCTCATCGACCGACACGCCGAGAACGACGAGCCCCGCCCGGTTGTAGGTGGTATTGATGCGATCGAGCACCGGGAGCTCCCGCCGCGAGTCGCCGGCCCAGCGCGCCCAGAAATTCACCAATACGACCTGACCGCGATACTCGGAAAGCCGCAGGTTCTTGCCATCCATGCCCTTCAATGCGAAATCCGGCGCCGGCTTCCCCAACAGAGTCGGGACGGCCGAGAGCGCCGCTCCCGCCAGCAACGAGCTCAAGGCAAGCCCCCAGAAACGATGAAGCATCCTCACACGGTGTACCTCACCGCATGAGCTTTGAGCTGACCGACTTGAAGCTCGCGCCACTGCGCGGCAAATCATCCATCACTTAAGGTAACCCCGCTGTCGTAGGAACAGTCCGTAGACCGGAAGCCTTGCGCCTTCGCTTTTCAGCGAGTTTGCCCCGCAGAGACATTATGCAAAATCGCACAATGGAAGCCGCAGTGTCAACGCGCGCCGCCTCAGCATCGCTAGATTTCTGTATGACTTGGCGCACATTCATGACAACTGCCCGAATCGAGGCAACGGCGCGCCGGCACGGGCACCCGCCGCCGACCCAAGGACCCCGCAAGCCGCCCTGCGGGCGACGGCTGCAGCGCACCCAGCGACGCCACACTTCTGGCACGGCCTGGAGGCCGGGCCGATCGGCCATCAACCCGGAACTTTCCCGTTCACGAGACCGGCGAGCGGTTGAAAGGATATCAATGGGTCCAATGTCGCGGCACCGCTCCCCAATGTGTTGTTGACGTTGGGCGCAGGCCACAAGGTGGGCCAATTCGCCACGGCCGACGTACCGTGCAGCGCCATGTAGTTGAGCACGACGATTTGCACCAGGTTGGGCACGTTGTTGCCGGCGGGACTGCTGGTCGTATTTTGCGAGCCATCGGGATTCATGTAGCCCAATTGCAGGCTCATTTCCGGATTGCTCTGTGCGGGCTGGGCCTTGCCCGCGGGGTTGTAGACCAGGAAGTAAGTGGCCGCGACGTTTTGGTTGTCCGCCGTCCAGACGCACTTGCCCCGGCCGGCGACGGAGTTGTCGATCGTGCCGTCGCTCGCGAGCGAGCCGTCGCTGAATACATAGACCATCACGGGCTTGCCCATGCGCTTCGCGTACTCGAGCACCGCGCCGATGCAGATTCCGGCGGAGAAATCGCGCGTCTCGCCGGTGGCCCGATCGCCGGTGTGGTAGTCGAAGCCGTCCAATTCGATGGTGCCGGCCGCGGCATCGCCGTTGACCACCAGCTTCATGATGGCGGCAGTTTTCTGGAAGTCGGAATTCCCCTGATATTGCGCGGTCGTGAATATGCCGCTCGGCCCGACGATGTTCGTGTCGAGGTCCGGATCGATGGCGCCGGGATTTGGGTATCTATTCAGCAGGTAGGCCGCCTTGGTGTAGGCGCACGCCTGGATGCCGGCCGGCCCCAACGCCGCGGCGTTCAACGCGGCCAGGGTGGCGCTCGAGGTGCCCGCGGGAACGCCGGCGAGGGAACTCGAGTAGGCCGTGACCTGGGCGTATTTCGCATCGCTGATGCGCTTCATGGACTCGAGCACGTTGGTGACGTCGGACGAACTCGGCAGCAGGGTGCTGAGCTGGCCGGTGTTCACCAGGCCCTTCGAATCGGTGGAATCGGCGATCTTGGTCGGCTGAGCGGCGATATTGATCATGGTCGGGGGCGCCATCGAATTGCCGCCGGAAACCGAGCTTTCGGAGCCGATCAGATTGAGCAGGGCCCCGCGGGCACCGACTTGATAGATGCCGTACATCGGATTATGCGGATTGTCGCTGGTGTCGTTCTGCGACAGGGCCGGGATCACCGTGCCGGTGGTATTGGCCATCGTGGCCGCGCTGGTCACGGTTTTCATTCCGCGCAGGTGCGCGCTGTCCGAATGAAAGCGCAGTCCAAAGCTGGCGTCGACGAAACTCCCGGTGGTGCTCGAATTGGGAACCATCGTGCCGGGCAGGCCCAGCTTGTTGTAGCCCGCAACGCTCAAGAAATCGAGCTGACCCTTGGGACCGCCGATCAGCACGTTCGAACCCGCGATGTTGCCGCCGCCCGACAGATCGAAACAGATGAAGGGGATCAATCCGGCGCCGGCCGTGATCTGACAATTGGCGACCGCCGCCTGGATGTCGGTTGCCAGCTGGGCGTGGGCCGTGCGCGGATTGGCGAGCAGGCTGAAGATGGACGGCAGCAGCACGGTGGCGCCGCCCGTCATGAAGCTCTGTGCGATGAACTCCCTGCGCGTCTTCGGACGCGGGTGGTCCGGATGGCGGAGCGGTTGATGCAATCCCAGAGCCTTGGATTTCTTGCGCATAATTAAAAACCTCTTCGAATCGTCTGCTGCTTAATCGATCGACACGTCGGCGCTGCCCATCGCCGCGGCACAGGCGGCGCTGGTCACCGCGAGCACGCGCGCCGTGTTGTTGCACGGACTGCTGCCGGTACAAAGCGTACCGATCAGCTTGTTGAGCTCATTGGAAACCGTCGAGGCCGCCGGCTGCGATTGCAGCTGACCGCTGCCGACCACGCGTGCCGCGAGTGCGCTGCTGACCGAATTGATGCCGGACTGCGAGGCGAACAGCGACGCGCTGAAGGTTACGCCGGGGAACATCTGGGAAGCCAGTGACGGTGTATTGACCATCGTGTTGCAGTATTGGATGGCGAGCTGGGCGATCCCCACCTGGTCGGCGGAGGAGAATCCCTCCAGCGTCGGCACCGTGGGCAGCTGCTGCTGCACCGTCAAGTACGTCGCACTCACCGCCGAGTTCGTGGTGGACACGCCCGTGAGTTGCGAGAGCGTCGAATTCACCTGTGCGAAAGTGCGCACGCCGACATCGGCGACCACCGGGCCAAGCGGCATCGGCGGCGTGACCGGCGTCGCCTCGACGATCGGGTAGGACTGGCTGCCGAGTTGGTCGAACTGCAGGAAGAACATATCGGTCAGCGGCCCGTTCTCCAATCCGATTACCGTGCCAATGTTCGACAGGACCTGTCCCTGCGAGGTGTAGTTCGCGCCGGTCACGGTCGCATTCAGCGGGATGTACGCCTGGCCCACCTGCGGCAGCGTGCCGTTGATGCCGATGCGAATGCCCTTGACCGGGATGTTGTTCGGCGTGACGCTGGGATCCAGCGAGATGAACGTCGGCGATGCGAAAAGATAGCTGTAGCTGTCGTATTGACTCACCGTGAACATGACGTAGGACTGGGACACCCCCGTCACGCCCGCAACGTTGAACAGCATGAAGTACCGCTCGCCCACTCCGGCGTTGAAATTCTGTAGAACTTGAGCGGCCGACATGGCTCGACTGTGAATCGCGACGAATTTGATGAGTCCCTGCCAGGAATCGTCCCCAGACACTTCGTTGCCCAGAACGAGTGCGAAACTACTGTCCCAGTTCGCGATCGTGCCGCCTTTTTGCGGGTCCGGGACCATGGCATTCACGCCATTGACGTAGATTTGGCGGCCATTCACCGGGTCATAGGTCAGTACGACGTGCTGCATCGATGCCTGCAGGATCATTGCGGTATCCGGGGTCTGAAGCTGCGGCATGCCGTTGAGGTCCGAATTGGAGCTGCGCAGCATGAAGTCATAGTCCTGATTGGTCTGGCCGAGCGTGAAGTTGCGCGCGGTATCGCCGCCGGAATAGCTGACCATGTAGGAATTGTTCGCGGCCACGAGCGCGGGCGCCACCCAGGCTTCCACCGAGAACTCGCCGGTGGCCTGGATCAAACTGTAGAGCTTGGAGCTGGATGAAGTCGTTGCCTGCGCCTTGCCGCCAGCGCCCACATTCAGGCCCCAGCCGCCGGCCCACGTCACATTCCCCGTGATGGTGAGGTCGGCCGCGGGGTCGATGCCGCTGGTGTCGTAGGCAACGTAGCCGTTACCGGTCTGAAATTCATACTTGGCGATGGTATCGGCATCGTACCGGTTGGCGCCGCTCGCCACCGTGCCCTGGGTCAATGTCAGCGCCTTGCTGACGACCAGCGAGGGATCGATGTTGGTCGGGCTCAGCATCTTCGCGAATGCCTGGATCTGACCCAGCATCAGCGCCGCATCGGTGGCGCAGTTGGTCCAACAGTTGTGGTTGTCGATGGCCAGACGCTGGTAGAAGCGCGAATTGGTGCCGCAGGCGGCCGTCATGGGTGTGCACCCGGTGAAGTCGATTTTAGGTATCGCCGCCTGATAAGCCGCCAGGATCTGGCTGACCGGCGCGGCAAAGTAGGGCGACTGCGGCGCCGAGGCGTTCGGTGAGTGGCAATTGGAACAGTACACGCTGGTCAGCGTATAGATGGTCTGTTGATAGTCCGAGGCGGAGGCCGGGAAATTCAAGCTCTGTCCGACGGATTGAACCGGCGGCGCCACCAGCTGTACCTGGGTTGCCGACCCGGCGCCGGTGGCGCTGGCCCAGTTGCTGATCCAGGTCGTCAAGATCTGGCCGCAGGCGCTGTTGTCGGCGAGCCAACAGTTGTGGCCGCCGCTCACCTTGGTGACCATGAGCGAGGTCGAGGGCTGCGCAAGGTTGACCACGGTGTTGGCCTGTGCGTAGGCCAGGTTCACATTGTCGCTGCGCGCAAAATTCGGCATCTGGGCCGGCGTGGTCGCGTTGTGGCACTGGCCGCAGCGGTTCTGCGTGCGGATGTTGTTCCAGAGGTTCACCTCGAATGCCTGCACGTCGGCGGTCGCCGGCGCGGGTCCCGTGTAGGCGTCGACCGCGCTGGTCGGCGCCTGTGAGGGAGTTGCTGTCGTGGGTGCCCCGGCGCCGCCGCACGCGCTCAAGGCGAACGAGGCTGCGAGGGCGAGCAGGCCGGTGATGCGTTTGACGTTCATGCTCAATTCCCCATGCAGTAGGCGGCGCCTTCAGCGAAGACCTGCCGCAATGAATAATTACCCGCTTGGAACGCCTGGATCATCGACGTGACCTGGGCCGCATCGGCGCTGCTGCTGGGCGCGCGCAAACACACGTCCTTGAACACGCGCGTGACCTGGCAGCTGGCGAACGCCGCACTGCTCGCGAGTTCCTGTCCCAAGGACTTGGCGCCGCTGCCGCTGCCCGGGAGGGCCGGGCTCCAGCCCAGAATTTCGTTGGGCCCGCTGCGCCAGCGGTTGATCCAGCTGTCGTCCGGCGTCGAGAACCCCTGTGGGAAATTGGTGGCGTTGATGTGATACTTGGGCTGTACCTGGCCGGCGGTGTACACGATCTGCCCGATGGGCCAGGCGGTTGCCCCGACCTCGCTCGCGGGGTAGGAAAAATTGTAGTAGGCAAAGGCCTGCGCCATCGGATCCATGCCGCTGTGGCAGCCGATGCAGTTGGTCAGGAACAAGGTGCTGACGCCTCCGGGACTGCGGGTCACGTCCTGGCGGATGCGATCCGGCGGCCGGGTCGTGTCCATGATGGTCGGCAGGTCGTCGCACAGATGATTCATCATGGTGAAGCGGAACATCGCGCGGTTGGTGCCGTTCACGAAGAAGGCGCTCGCCGCACCGCGGGTCGTCATCACACCGGCGGTGGCGGTCGACGGAATTCCGGTGATGGCCGATTGCGTGCTTGGAACCAGATTGGCCTTCAGGTCGACGTTGTTGTCATCCATCGCTTGATATAGGTCGTTGTTCGCCGGCGAGTAGGCGGGCAATCCGTACGTGGAGGCCGCGCCCGAACTGGCGATGTAGACCAGGTCGGCGCTGAGCAGGGTGTTGAACGGGACGTTGTCGCGCACCATGCCGACCACCGTCGCCGTATAGTCGTTCAGCGGCACGAACACCGACTGGTCGCGGTTCGTCCAGGGCGCCGCCAGGTTGCGAATCGTGTTGTTGTAGAACGCGGGATCATTGGTCGCCATGAGCGCGGCGCTCACCGGATCCGTGGCCATCATTTGCGCCAGCACGGCGGCCGAGGGCGGGATGCCCGCTATTCGGTTATATATGCGCGTTGCCTGATCGGCGTTTGGATTCGCTGCGAATGCATTCGCACCCGCCAGCGCCAAAGCCCCGGCGCAAAGGATCGCGCGCACGGCCCGTTTCGTAATCATCCCATTCTTCATATGCACATCCACTCGCTAGAGTTGCGTGATCTGACGTGGCGCAAATATACGCAGGGCAGTCCCTTCCGGTAATGTCTCACCGGAACGACGTCGGCGTTTCGCGACATTACATGACGCTCCCCGCCCAACCTATCCTGCATCGCCATTGACGAATGGCCGCGCCAAAGCGCTACAGAATCGGATGTCGGCGACTTCTTCTGTGAGTGCGTTAACAAAACGCGCATGAGCATGGAACGAAGATGCAGTTATGATACCCATTAAGTTCAATAACGCAGGGCGCACGTGAAAATCAGTCTTTGGATCGATCACCGAATCTGCAGGTAGCCGAACAAAATGAATCCCCACCGCCCGTGTGAATTTCGTCACGGTTTCATGAGACTCGCGGCAGCCGTGCTCCCCATGCTGATCGTTCTCGGATGCTCGAGCGCCCAGAGCGGGCACGCGCCCGGCGTCGCGGGCGGCGAGACCCTGAATCCCGGCATCACCAACTATCCGCTTGCCTACGTGAAGCGGCCGGTGCCGGCCAAGGACATCGACGTGCGCGATCTCATCACGTCGATCACGGGCAGCGATCTTTACGTGCGCACTCAGGCCAGCGCCGGCGGTGTGGAAACCAACGTGACGCAATCCATCACCACCGGCATGGGGGCCGTGCGCGATCTCGACGTGTCGGCGGACGGGACGAAGCTCGTCTTCTCGCTGCGCCTGCCGCTGACCCCGAACCTCGCCAATACGGACCCCAAACAGCCCAATTGGCACATCTACCAGTACGATGCGGCGACCCAGACCGTCACGCAGCTGACGAACGACGACATTACGAGCGGGCACGATGTGGGCGCACACTATCTGCCTGACGGCCGGATCGTGTTCGCATCATCACGGCAGCTCGCCACTCAGGCCATCCTGCTCAACGAAGGGCGCCCACAATACTCGGCGGTGACCGACGATCAGCAACAGGTAATATTTCTCCTGCATGTCATGAACGGCGACGGCACCGACATGCATCAGATCAGCTTCAACACCAACCACGATTTCGCCCCGGCCGTGCTGTCGAGCGGCCAGATCGTGTTCTCGCGCTGGGAGGTGACCAACGGCGCGGATCAGGTCAGCCTGTACGTTGCCAATCCGGACGGCACCGGCCTGCAGCTCTACTACGGCGCGAACAGCCACAACACCGGTCCCGACGGCCTTGCGAACACGGCCACCATCGAGTTCATCTAACCTCACGAGATGCAGAACGGCAAAATCCTCACCCTCATCCGGCCGTACACGAACGATGATTTCGGCGGCGATCTTGTGATCATCGACGGCTCGGGCTACGTCGAGAATATGCAGCCGCTCCTGACGAATGCGGGCGCGAAGGGTCCGGCGCAGACCCTCGCGACACCCAACGACGTGCGCACCGTGCCGGGACCCTCTCCCGGAGGGCGCTTCAATTCCGCGGTGCCGCTCTGGGATGGCACGCAGCGCATTCTCGTCAGCTGGACGCAGTGCCGCCTGGTGGACACCAGCGTCAAGCCCGAGCAGATCGCGCCCTGCACGGCCGACGCACTTGCCAATCCAAAC
>Ga0182015_10006744_pt1 | contig 11417 bp, 8 predicted proteins | sample 712P3MmetaG_FD_120478 | JGI IMG/M metagenome (GOLD analysis project Ga0182015, IMG submission 120478) | Permafrost microbial communities from Stordalen Mire, Sweden - 712P3M metaG | ecosystem: Environmental > Terrestrial > Soil > Wetlands > Permafrost | place: Sweden: Stordalen | collected...
CAAAAAGGCGGCGCCGTGCACGCCTTCGGTGGACATGGGCGGGAAGAGCTTCTGGGCCTCTTCGGCGGACACGAGGTGCAAGCCAAGGCCGAAGGTCTCGGCCCAGGCGGCCTGGCGCCCCAGCTCTTGCATCCTTTCTTCCGACGATGCCAGGCGAAGCGAGCCCACTTCGCGCCATCCGGTCTCGAGCTCGACCTCGTCTTTGAGGCTCCGGTAGAGCTCGACCGAGTTCATCATCATCTGGGTGAGGCTCAGCGAGGAGCGCAGCTGGCCGACGAGGCCGGCGGAGTGGAATGTCGAACCGCTCGTCAGCTGCGCCCGCTCGACGAGCACGGCGTCGCGGCAGCCGAGCCGGGCCAGCCAGTAAAGGATCGAGCAACCGCCGACACCGCCCCCGATGACGACTACTCGCGCGCGGTCGGTCACTTCCCCGCCCCCGGCCGGACCGCGGTGGCGAAAACATCTATACCATGTGTAATTAGCGAGCTATTGATTCGTGGCACTGGGTTGACAACAAGTCGGAGGGGGAAAAGATGGCGGGCCGCGCACGCGGGCACGGGGAGCGAAGACCGTACGACGACGGTGCCCCGGCCTGGGTCGGTGACCTCTCGCGGGCCGAGGGCCCTCTGCACGCCCAGATCGGCGAGGTGATCGAGCAGGCGATCGGCTCCGGTGACCTGGAGCCGGGCGACCGCCTCCCGCCCGAGCGTGAGCTGGCCGGATGGTTCGGTGTCAACCGCCTTACGCTCCGCCAGGCTCTTTCTGACCTCGAGCGGGCGAGGCTCATCCGGCGGTCGGTAGGACGGCGCGGCGGGACCTTTGTCGCCGATCCGACAGTAGAGCGCGACCTGTCCAGCTTCGCGGGCTTCTCCGCCCAGGCGCGCCGCCTCGGCCTGACGGCGAGCGCGGTCGTGCTGCACGCCGAAAAAGTGGCGGCCTCGCGCCCTGTGGCCCTCGGGCTCGAGATCGAGGAGGGAGCGCTCGTGTTCGAAGTCGCCCGGCTGCGGCTCGCCAACTCGCGCCCGGTCGTCCTCGAGTCCTCGAGCTTTCCCTCCGAGCGCTTCGCCGGGATGCTCGAAGAGCCGCTCCAAGGCTCGCTCTATGAGCTCTTGGCCGTCCGCTACGACGCCCGCCCCTGCCGGGCGATGGAGAAGCTCGAGCCTGTCCGGGCCGACGTACACGCCGCCCAACTGCTCGGCGTCGGCCGCGGGGCGCCCTTGCTGCTCGTCGAGCGCGTCGCCTTTGACGCCGAAGGCAGGCCCGTCGAGTTCGCAAGGGACCTGTTTAGGGGCGACCGCACGCGGATGGTTGTCTGGAGCTTCGACCTCCCCGAGCACTGAGGCGATCTCGTCTTCGGTGGCTGTTGACAACGGCCTAGACGAGTTCCTCGGGTGGCAATGACTCCCGCGGGATCTCGACCGCGCCGGACTCGGCGGGCACTTGCACCTGGATGTTCTTTCGCGTCTCGAACAAGGCGTAGTAGAGAAAGCCGATGATCAAGATGAAGGCCAGCACCGTGTAGAGGATCGGGATCTTGTTGAGGAAGTGCAAGCCTAAGCTTAAAGATCCCAAGGTCTGGTTCGGCGTCGGGTTGCTCGCGGGGCGCGGCCAGGCGAAGTTGACGAGCATCGCCCCTCCATAGGCGAGGGCGAGCACGTTTACGATCGGCCCCCACACGCCGAGCTTGAAGGGGCTTTGCACCTTCGGCCACCCACCGAGCCTGGCCTTCATGACCGCCAGGTTGCCGAGGAAGTAGGACAGGTAGATCATGCCGGTGGCCGCGATGGCGACATAGCCGGCGCCTGCGTACTTGAACAGCGGGATGGCCGCCACGATCGCGACCGCGATGCAGGCCCAGATCGGCGTGTGCAGCTTCGGGTGCACCTTGGAAAGCCCGCGAGAGAACGGGAGCCGGTTGTCCCGGGCCATGCCGAAGCAGAGCCGCACCGTCGCCGCCATGATGCACATGCAGCACACGAAGATGGCCGCCGACACGACGAGCAGGTAGACGGTGGCCCAGAACTTCGAGAAGTTGGCGTCGATGATCTGCGCCGGCCCCCAGCCCTCCTTGATAGCCGTCGACAGGTTCGGGATGGCCATCAAGGTCGCGAGGAGGAAGATGCCGCCGATGACAAAAGCGCCGCCGACCGAGGCGAGCACGGCCTGGGGGGCCTTGCGCCTCGGGTCATTGGTCTCCTCGGCAAGTGTCGAGGCCGTGTCGAAGCCGTAGATGACGAAAAGGCTCATGAACATCGCCGCGAAGAAGGCCCCGAAGCCGACGTGGATGCCACCAGAGTTGGTGACGACCGAGATGGACTGGTGGCGGTGGACGATGAGCATGACGACGGCGAAGATCACCATGCCGACAATCTCGAAAAAGACGCCCGTATTGTTGATGATCGAGACCAGCTTGACGCTGTAGATGTTGAGGATCGAGATGACGACGAGGGTGATCGCGGCCACCCAGATCTGGTCGTGCAGGCTTCCCGCACTGACGTGCCAGCCCATGTTGTCAATGGCGGGCAGCACAGTCAGCGGCAACGTCACGACGACTGCCGTCACCGTCAAGATGCCGGCGAAGACGTAGATCCAGCCCGTGAACCAGGCGTAGCGCTTGCCGGCGAGGTACTTGGTCCACTGGAAGACCGAGCCCGCGATCGGGAAGTGGCTCGAGACCTCGGCGAAGTTGAGCGCCACGATGAACTGCCCGATGGCGACGATAGGCCAGCTCCAGATGAAGACGCCGCCGGCTGTGATGAGCCCGAGGGAGAAAAGCGTGAAGATGCCCGTCGAAGGCGAGATGTAGCTGAAAGCGGCCGCGAACGAGCTGAACAGGCCAAGTGTGCGGTGGAGCTCCTGTTTGTAGCCGAAGGCCGCGAGGTCCTTTGTGTCTTGCGATTGGCTAGCGGAAGCCCCCTGATCCAGCTGCGCCATTGCCGTTTCTCCTTGTCGCCATCCGGGTTGTGCCCGGCGTGGAATCGCCAGTCTTTGGAGGGACCTTGACTGAAGATTTGCCGCGAGGAAACAGGGCGCATGGCGCCGAGTGTCGCGAGCAAACTGCCCCCCATTTGGACCGCCGGAGCGATCTGCGCGTGAAGTTACTCCCGCGTCCCCATATTGTCTAGACCTATCTTTTGACCCAGCCCAGCCGGTCTTTTGACCCAGCCCAGCCGGGGGACCCCGTCAGCTATCGGGCACGCTGCAGGATCCCGCGCAGGTAGGCGGCCTGGCCGGCGTGCTGAAGGTCGTCGGCTATGACGCTCACGAGGCGCACGCCCAAGGTGACGGGCGGGTCCCAGCGCTCGTCCACCACGCGGTCGAGGTCCTCGTTGCTCAGCTGGCCGAGGAACTCGAGGGTGTTCTCGTAGACGGCGTCGTGATAGGCAAGCAGGTCCTCGGCCCGAGCGGTGACCGCGGCCATCTGGCGTTGATCATGTCCGTAGCCGATGTCGGACAGATCCAAAGCCAGGGCGAACTGCGCCGCGAAGCCCGCGGAGATCCACGCCTGCTCGGTGTCGGCAACCTCGGCCACGTGGTCGTCTTGGACCCTGGTCAGGTGCCATATCAGCCAGACGATCGAATTCGTCTCCCCCTCGAGGCGGGAGCTCAGGTCATCTGCGTCGAGCCCGTCGAGCACCTCTTGGACGATGTCGCGGATCCGCCCGAAGGCATCGGCGAGCAGGTCGGCGCTTGTCATTTGGCTACCTCCAGGTCGTGCTCGGAAGAAAAGGTGTCCTCAGGGCAAACCTACCTGGGTTTTGAGCTGAGAAAACTGTTGACAGGCGGTCCTCGGAGTTGTTGACTGCAATTGGAGAGCATGTCCATCCGGCGTGACCGTGAAGCTCCCCCCCGGCCCCGGGCACGACCCGGGGCCGAGTTGACTCCCGCCCGCTGCGCCGAGTGCCAACTGCCCGCTGACCCCCGCCCGCTGCGCCGAGTGCCAACTGCCCGCTGACTACCGTACAAGCCGCCGGGCGTGCGCGCTTAAAGGCCTGCGGGGTGAGGGGGCGGGTGAGAGCACAGGTGATGGACCTCATGCTGCCAAGCGCACATTCCGATACGGAAATGTCAGCTCCTCGCGAGCCATGCCCGTCGATCGGGGAACCCAGCCGTGCCGAAAGTCTTTCAGAGCCACCAGGTGCGGTCCCGGGAAGTCGACCGAACCGGCCCTGAGGACGCCATGAGGAGAGCCGCCGACCCTATCGTGTTGACGCAGCGGGTCGCCGACGAGGCCTTAGAGCTCGTGCCGGGCGCCGACGGTGTCCTGGCTGGTTTTGTCCACGACCCCGACTGGTTGACCTATGAGTGCGGTGCCGGCCACCTCGAAGAGCGCATCGGTGACCGGGTGGCCCTTCAGGGAAGCCTCGCCGGCCTGGCCTTCCGAACGGGCGAGACGCTGCGCTGTGACGACGTGAGCACTGACTGCCGTGTCGCGAGTGAGTTTTGCCGTACGGCGCGGGTCGAGTCCCTCGTCAGTGTGCCGCTTTGGCGCCGTAGCCAGGCGGTCGGGGTGCTCTGGGTGGCGTCACGGAGGCCGCGGGCCTTCGACGAGCGCGACGTGGCGACGCTCACGAGCCTTGGCGAGTTCATGAGTGTCGTGATCGCCGTCGCCGTCGATCTTGCCAGCGTCACAGACGCGCTGTTGTCGCGCGCCTGCCGCGACGCTCCGCGCGGCCATGGCCGCGGCTGGTGACTCGGCCGCCGAAGAGCGTTTCATGGCCAATGACTTGAACCCAGGCGCGATGAACCGCCTCGAGACCCGCAGTCGCGTCGAGCGGTTCCTGCGCGGTCGCGGTCTCACCCATGTCTTCCAACCGGTGTTCGACCTGACGAGCGGGGAGTGCTTCGCGGTCGAGGCCTCGCCAGGTTTAGCGGTCCTCCCGAGCGCACGCCCGAGGTGTGGTTCGCCGCCGCGCACGAGATGGGCGTCGGGTCGAACTCGAGACGGTGTCGGTGAGACGAGCGGTCGGGTATCTCGGCCACCTGCCCGGTGACGTCGCCGTGTGCCTGAGCGCTGAACTCGCTCGGGGTCCGCCTGGCCATCGACGTCACGGGTGCAGGCTTTGCCGGCCTTGCCCACATCTCCAAGTTGGCCCCCGATCTCATCAAGCTCGACCGGGAGCTCACCTCCGGCATCGACCGCGACCCGGTGCGAATGGCCTTGGCGACCGCGCTCGTGAGCTTCGCCTCAGGGCATGGCGCCGAGATCACCGCCGAGGGGATTGAGACGCCCCCGGCTCGGCATCCGCTATGGGCAGGGGTAACTTTCTTTCCAGCCCACTTCTGTTGATGCCATCCTGACGCGCCTGAGCAAACAGGTCCTCTCGGGAGTCAACCCCGCGAGCGTCGTGACCGTCGCCGGCCGACGAGCCACGAGCACGGTCGCGCAGCTGCGATCTAAGCGCGGTCGCGCTACTGCGATCTCAGCGCGGTCGCGGGCCGAAAGTGAGAAGACACCCCGCCGGGGATAAGGGCGAGGAGATTGCCGACTACGAGCGAGCCCAGGGCGACAGTGAGGAGTGACCAGGCGGGGACGACGACGTCGGAGACGACCCCGAAACCTGATGCCGTGAGGTCCCAGGCGAAACGGCCCACGACGACACCGAGGGGAACGCCCACGATGATGGCGACGACCACGATGGCGCTGGCCTGGAAGAGCACCACATCGCGCACCTGGTGGCCGAGGAGGCCGAGGGTCTTCAACACCCCGGTGTCGCGCCGGCGCCGGGCGACGCTCACGAGCAGGAAGTGCAAGAGCGTCGCCGCTCCGAATAGGGCCACTCCCACGCCTAAGACGAGGGGGAGGTCCGAGGACTGGCCGAAGTTGACGAGGGCGGTGGGGACGACCGGAAGGTTCGCCCCGTCGCCGTAGGCGGCCTCGAGCTTTGCCAAACTTGAGGCGCGCTCGGGACCCGGTCTCAGCTTCAGCACGGCGCTGTCGACTATGCAGGTCGTGCTCGTATCGCCTCTTTGGCAACCGGTCAGGCGGTCAAAGGACGCGAGTGTCATGTCGGCGCCGGTGCCGAGGCCACCTGAATCGCCGAACACGGGGAAGGCTGCGGTTCCCACGACCTTGAAGATCATCGTGCGATGGCCGACAGAGACTGGCACGTCGTCGCCGATCTTCGCCCCCACCTGGCCAAGCGAGCTCTCACCCAAGACGATCTGGAACCGGCCGTCGACGGCGTGGCCCGAGATCACAGGAGGGGTGAGGAGCGGCCCTTTCTCGGAGGTCTCGGCGATCGTATCGATCTCGGTCCCACGGATCTCGACCGCGTCCTCGACCCCCGAGCTGAGCTGGGAGATGTCGGAGTAGCGCAGCAGGCCGGGCAAGATCGCCGAGATCGTGCCCCCCGGGTTGTCGACCTGCAGGTCGTATGTGCCCCCGTAAAGGCGGGGCGAGGCGAGGAGGTGGTCGAGGCTCGAGCCGAAGACCGAGGCCCCGACGAGAGCGACCACCGCCAGCACGGCCCCGCAAAAAGCCGAGAACGCGGGCACGGCCGAAGGCCCGCGGCCGTGCCCGAAGGCAAGACGCGTGCCGATGACGGCACTGGCACCGGCGCCGGCTCGCGCCAAGAAACCCGCCACCACAGAGGGCCGTGGCGGACCGGACCACGAGGTGTCGAGGTCGATGTCCCGGCGTCGCCGCGCCTCCAAGAACGCCGGCACGGCCCCCGCTAGCAAAACGAGCAGGAAGACGGCGAGTGCTCCCACCAAGAGCGCGGCGGCGTCGAAGGAAAGGCCAGGATCGGGCTCGGCAATGGCGGCCGTACCGATGGGCGTGAGCGGGCTCAGAGCGAAGGCAACGGCGATGGATCCGAGCACCCCGCAGACCGTTATGGCCCCAGTCGAGATGAAGCCGAGCGCGAACAGCTGGCGTCTCGAGATGCCGAGGACCCTAAGGACGGGGTACTCGCCCGACTCGACGGCGGCTCTGCGAGAGAGGACCTGGGCGATCACGATCAGCCCGGCCGCAGCGGCTATGGCCGCGAGGATCCACCACGACACGGCCTGCAGGTGAATGGAGCGCTCGATGTTGGTGTAGGTACCGCCGAGGGCCTCGACATAAAGGTCGGTACCACCGTGCAGGTGGGCCACCGCCGACTCGAACGCGGAGATAGCACCATCACCGCCGTGCAGGCGCACGGCGTCCGCGTAGGCGACAGCCGAGCTGCGGGCGACAAGGTGCAGAAGCGATGGCGTGACGTACAGCGTCGGCGACGGCTGGCTGCCGGAGGGAAAGTCGGCCGAGTAGGCAACGACTCCGACGACACGAACGAGTTTCGAGGGCCCTTTGGGGACCGGGATCGGGCCGAAGGCATCGAAGAGCTCGCCTGCCTGGCGCGGCGTGTAGAAGTTCAGCCGTACTACCGAACCGAGGCCGACACCGTCGGGCGGATCGTAGGACACGACTGCCTGCCCCGGCGAGCGCGGGTTGGCCCAGCGTCCCTGAAGAAGCCGTCCCCGCTCGATCGTCTCTCCGAACGACGCGCTTGCCGGGGCCTCGAGCTGCCAGTCGGAGGAAAGGACGCGGCCGGCAAAGACGAGCTCGGACTGGGGGAAGGCCTCCAGGCCCGACTGAGCCACCTGCGGTAGGTGGGTGACCGCCTGGGGCGGGACGGCGAACGCGCTCGCGCTGTAGACAAGGCCATCCGCGCTGGCTGTCGCCGAGAGCAGGCGGGGGAAGGCGCTGGCGGTGCGGCGCCCTGCTGCCACGAGGCCAAGAGACAGACCGCCGATAAGGGCGATCATGAGCGCCATCGCGAGCCAGGAACGCCAGCAAAGGCGCAGCTGTGCCCGGAAGACCTGCACAACGGCGGTCATGGCCTAGGGCGGCGCTTCAGATCCTCGAGCACAGCCTTGGCTGCACCGACACCGCACATCCCGTGCACGCCGCCACCGGGAGGCGTGGACGCTGAGCAAAGGTAGATGCCCTTAGCTCCGGTTCTGTAGGGGTTCCACCGCACAGAGGGCCTGAAGATCGTCTGGCGCAAGGTTCCGGCTCCGCCAGTTATGTCGCCGCCGACGTAGTTGGGGTTGTGAGCCTCGACCTGGGCCGCGGTCAAGCTCGAGCGGGCGAGGACGAGGTCCTTGAATCCGGGTGCGAACCGCTCGATCTGGGCCTCGATCCTGTCGGTCATGTCGATCGTCGAGCCCCTGGGCACATGGCAGTAGGCCCAGAGGGTCTCCTGGCCGCTCGGCGCCCGTGTCGGGTCGGCGACACCCGGCTGGACGACGAGGCAGTAGGGGCGCTCGGCGTGCCGGCCGGCGGCGACGGCGGCCTCGCTCGCCGCCACCTCGGCGAAGTCGCCCCCTAGGTGCACCGTCCCGGCGCGCCGGCATACTTCCGCTGACCAGGGCATCGGGCCCGAGAGCGCCCAGTCGAGCTTGCAGATGCCCGGGCCGTGCTGCAGGCGGCCGAGCGCTCGGCGATAGTGCGCCGGGAGGCGTGCCCCGGCGAGGGCAAGGAGAGTCTCGGTAGAGGTGTCGAAGACAACGGCGCGGGCGGCAGGGATCTCGGCCAGGCTGTTTACGAACTGGCCGGTGTGGACTGTCCCCCCGGCGTCGATGAGCTCAGCCACGAGCGCCTCGACGAGCCGGGCGCTGCCGCCCTTAACCACAGGCCAGCTGCCGGCGTGGGCGACGATGGTGAGGAAGATCCCGAACGCGGCTGTCAAGGGCGCTTCGAGGGGCAACATGGCATGGCCCGCGACACCGGCGAGGAGCGCCTTTGCCTCCTCTGTCGAAAAGCGCCGGGAGAGATGGGCGGCAGACGGCACCCCGGCGGTGGCGAACCGTGCCATAGCGACGGGGTTTCGCGGCAAGCTTCGCAGGGGCGCGAGCACTGTCGGGACGATGGTGGCGGCGTTTTCGACAAGCGGTCCGAACAGCTTTTCGTACCTGGCGCCGTCGGCTCCGAGCATCGCGGCCGTCTCGGCGACGGTGCCTGTGACCGCGCCGGCCCGGCCGCCGTCGAGGGGGTGGGCGAAGGCGACCGCGGGCTTGCACAGCTCGACCCCGCGCCGGCCAAGGTCGACGCCGGCGAAAAAGGGGGAGAGCGAGAGCATCGACTGGACGGTCGAACAGACGTCATGGTGGAAACCCGGGAGCGTGAGCTCTTCTGTCCGGCAGCCGCCGCCGGGGGTTGGTGCGCCCTCGAAGACCTCTACGCCGAGCCCGGCTCGGGCTAAGACGAGCGCGGCGGCGAGCCCGTTCGGACCAGATCCGATGACGACGGCGTCAAGAGCGCTCATGTAGCGCCGGCCTCACAGCTCGAGCACCAGGGACTGCGCCGCAACTATGACCTCCGGCTCGTCAGCGGAGAAGCGCTCGGAGAGCTCGTCCAGCGCGTCGTCGGACCGCTCCGGGCTGTGGTGGAACAACACGACCCGGCGAGCCTCGCCACGCCGGGCGAGCCCGACCGCGTACGGCGCCACGGAGTGGCCGAAAAAGACCGCGGCCTCCCTCTCCTCGCCGGTCATCTGGGCGTCATGGACGACAACGTCGGCCCCCTTGGCCAGCTCCATGGCCTCGAAGTGGTACTCGCCCCAGCCGTCGGGCCCGACCCCGAGCACGCTCGGGCAGTGGTCCGGCATGTAGGCGAGCACGCAATGCCCGTCGCTCACCCGGTAGCCGAAGGTGCGCCCTCCCTTGTGGGGGATCTCCCTCGCCTCGATGCTGAACCCCTCCGCCTCGATCACACCGGGCGCAAGGGTGTCAAAGCTCCATGAGCCTCTGAGGCCCTCCGGGCCGATGGGGAAATACGGTGGCGACATCGCCCGCGCCAGCACATCGGTGGCGCGGGCGCCATCGGGCTGCTCCGGCAAAAACAACGCTGCCCGGGCATCGTCGCGGTCGGCAGCAGAGAAGAAGGGAAGACCGTGGACGTGGTCCCAGTGGAGATGGGTGAGAAGGATCGTGCCGGCGAACGCCCCGCCCCTAAAGAGCGCGTTGGCACGGCGTATGCCGGTGCCGGCGTCCAAGATGAGGCTCGGTGCCCCAGCGCCGTCGTGGGCGATGGCGACACAGGAGGTGAACCCGCCGTAGCGCACGAAGCTCTCACCGGGCGCGGGCGTTGAGCCTCGCACGCCCAAGAGGTGGACACGCACCCGGTCAGCCCACCCCCCGGTCTTCCCGGTGGTGCCCGGTGGAGAGCTCCTCGAGCGCGGAGCGGTCGAGCGCCTCCGCGGGGACCGAGGCGACCCGGCAGGCGGTCACCGCCACGAGCGAGGACGTGCGCGCCCCGCCCTCGAGATGGGCGCGCTCGCCGAGGAGGGCCCCCGGGCCGTACTCGGCGAGCCGCTCGCCGTTGACCTCGACGCGCAGCACGCCGTCGAGCACAAGATAGACGTCCGCGCCCGTCTCGCCCTGGCGCACGAGAGCTGTGCCTGCCTTCACCAGCTTGATCTTAGGTTTGGCTGCCCCGTGCATGAGCTGGCCGGAGAGGGAACGCTCGAGGGCGGATTCGACCACTGTCACGAGGGCTTCTGACTCCTGATCGCCCCACGGGGTCTGCTTGCCGAACGACTTGCGGTACCAGTCCTTGAAGTCGATGAGACCGGACTTGGCGGCGAGGTGGCCCTCGGCGTCGTAGACCCAGTGGCGCGGGAAGCGGCTGGCGCCACTGAGCGACCCCTCGGCGCGCCCGTCGGCGTACATGGTGAGCGTGAGGGTCGTCCACGCGAGGGGGGCCTGCCACTGCACGAAGGGCGCCCGGCGGACGCGCCTTGGCGCGGGCATCCCGGTGCGACCGCCAGCGGTCTGGGTGAAGCGCACCCAACCCTCGCCTCGCTCGGGCTTGCGCTGGATGTCTGGGAGCGCGACCGCCTGGAAGACATGTCTGAGGCTGCCGACTCGTACCGTCGTGCTGCCGATCTGGCCCCCACCGGAATAGCCGGAGCGCTTGATCCAGCCCGACTTGTCGACCTCGACCCATGCCGCCAGCCGGTTGGCGAAGCGGAAGCGGTCCGCCTCCCGCAATTCGTCGAGTTCGCCCAAGACGTCAGGCGGCGGCTGGTCGTAGTGCGCCATCCCGGCGTCGAAGGGGAGGCGGGTACTGCCGACCACGGCTTCGGAGGGGATCCAAGAAATGGACGTGACGGAGCTCTCGTATCGCATATGCCCATGATCCGCCGGTGCTCAGCCGGCTTGAAGGGTGTTGCCAGTACAGCCGAGGTGGTCCTAGCACCCCCTTTGACCCGGGGGTCTCCTACCTGGCGCGACCAGCCGTGACGTGCGAGAACTAGGAGTGACATGGACGACACGAGCGACAGCCCGCGGACGATCGAGATCTTCCTCGCCGACGACAACCTGATCGTGCGGGAGGGCGTGCGCGCCCTGATCGAGCGCCACCGGGACCTGTCTGTGGTCGGCGTCGCCGGGGACTACGAGGGGACCGTCGCCGGGGCGACCGAGAC
>Ga0182015_10006749_pt1 | contig 11407 bp, 11 predicted proteins | sample 712P3MmetaG_FD_120478 | JGI IMG/M metagenome (GOLD analysis project Ga0182015, IMG submission 120478) | Permafrost microbial communities from Stordalen Mire, Sweden - 712P3M metaG | ecosystem: Environmental > Terrestrial > Soil > Wetlands > Permafrost | place: Sweden: Stordalen | collected...
CTCCCGGGAGCGCCTCCGAGACCGTTACAGTAACCGCGGCACCGCCGCCGCTCCAAACCGCAAGTGCTGAGGTGGCAGTCAACTTTGGCGTACGAACGGTCACCGACGTCCCGTTGGAAGCCCGCAACGTTCAGGCTCTTGCCGGCCTTGCCGCTGGTGTCACTCCACCAGCACAAAGCTTCGGCACAGTCGAGGATGGGCAGCGCACAACGTTCTTCAATGCCAATGGTCAATCGAATTCAGCCAACAACACGATTGTCGATGGGGTTGACAATACGGATCCGATACTGGGGCTCAGCATCTACCTGCCCCCTCCCGAGCAAGTCCAAGAGGTCCATGTCTCCACCAGCAACTATAGCGCGGAATTTGGCCGAGTTGCTGGAGCAGTGGTCAACGAAACGACGCGCCAGGGCACAAATCAACTTCATGGAACCCTGTGGGAATATAACCGGGTTGCGGCTCTCGCGGCGAAGGACTATTTCGGTGGGAACCTGGCCAAGCCGCCGCTAACCCTGAACGATTTCGGCGCTGCCGTGGGCGGACCGGTTCTCAAAAACAACACGTTCTTTTTCGGGGCTTATCACGGTGTACGCCAGCGTTCGTCCAGCACCTCGACAGGCACCGTACCCCTGCCCGCTTTTCTTACCGGCGACTTCAGCTCAGTTCCAGGGGTGGCTATCTTCAGTCCATTTACCGGTAATTCGGACGGTACCGGGCGTACGCAATTTGCCAACAACATAATTCCTCAAACTCTTATCAGCGGGCCGGCTGCAGCGATCGATAAGTTTTTTCCCGCGCCAAATCTGCCAGGCCTGCAAAATAACTGGGTAACGAATATCCCGTTTAGCTATAACGCCGACAACTATACAGCGCGGGTGGACCACAACTTTACCGAGCTTACAAAAGTGTTTGGAGAAACAAATATCTCCAGATATGCTACTCAAAACCCCACCTATTATCCCGAGCCAATCGGCGCCGGACTAAGCGCCAACGACGATAACTATACGGGGATCATCAATTTCACGCACGGCTTTGGCCCCGGCCTGCTCACCGAGCTGCGGCTGGGCTACAACCTGTACGCCACAAACGTGGTCGATACGGATACAACCTTGAGCAATGCACAGGCCGGGATAGCGGATCCCGACCCATACCCGATATCCGAGGAGGGATTGGCCTTCATGAATATTGGCTCAAGCCCAACCATAGCCATAGGCGGCAGTCCTTACTACCCGCTCAAGAATCGTGACAACTTATTTCAAGTCGTGAACACCTGGACCAAGGACCTTCCGAACCACTCGCTCAAGTTTGGCGGTGAAGCTCACAGAAATCGTCTGGACCGCAGGCAGCCGCAGGGACTCAACGGAGGTCCCCGCGGCGGATTTTCTTTTGAGCCGGGAACGACTCAGCTCAATGGCGGACCTGGGCTGGGGACGTACGGCGCCTATGTCAATGGCTTTGCGGCCTACTTGCTTGGAGCACCGCAGGAGTTGAGCCGCACGTTCATGACACAGACACCGACCAATCGGCAGACCCAGTTCGCACTTTTCTTCCAGGATACTTACCACGCAACCCCAAAACTGGTACTCGATCTGGGCATCCGATATGAGTTTTACTCGCCGATCAAACCGAAAGGTAAAGGGGGAGCTTCGAACTATGACCCGACGACGAACGATCTTCTCGTGGCCGGTTATGGAAGCGGAAACGTCGATCTGGCAAACGGAGTGTCCTCGGAGTCGTTAGCCGAGCCGCGCGTTGGCTTTGCCTACAGCATTGACAATCAATCGGTCGTTCGCGGTGGGTTTGCCCTTAGCGGTTGGATTGGGAGATTCGGATTCACAGGTGGAACTCTGTCCACTCAATTCCCCGTCATCTACAACGTACAGGTAGGTAACACCGGAGGGTACGGCATCGCAGGATCCATCGATAGTCTGCCCCCTGTTCCTTTCATTACCATACCCGCAAACGGCATTATTGCGCCGGCGCCAAATCAGGCCTTTTTCGTCATTCCCACTCGAAATCCGGTGCCCTATGTCGAAGCTTACAACCTGATGTATCAACGCAATCTGGGGCATGGGTTTGTTACTAACATCGGCTACGTTGGAAATGTAGGGCGGCATTTACCTGCCTCCGTAGAGCTCAACGCCGCTGCCCCTGGTACTGGGACAGCCGGCCTCCGTCTTGCATCCTTCGGGCGCACCGCCAGTACACAGCTGCGCGGTGATTTAACCAGCAGCAACTACAATGCGCTCCAAGTGAATATGACGCGCAGTTTCTCGAATGGGTTCTCGATGACGCTGGGGTACGCGTATTCGAGATCCTTGGATCTGGGAAGCAATCAACCCGGATTTACCGACAACCTTAACCTCGCACGGCAGTATGGTCCTTCCGATTTCGATTCCACGCACAATCTTGTTGTCAGCCACGTCTATGAACTTCCCTTTGGGAAGGGAAAACAATTCATGAATCAAGGAGGGATTGGGTCGCTTCTGCTCTCAGGATGGCAGCTCAATGGGATCTTGCGCCTGCTATCGGGTACTCCTTTCACTGTCACCTCAGATGCGACATCGTGCAACTGCGGCACGAGCCCGGGACTCGAGAGCGGGACTCGTGCCAAGCCGGACTATCTCGGGCGGCGACGTGTTCAGCGTGGTACCACGAAAAGCCTTAGGGAATAAGGCGGTTATGCCGCACTGGCCCGACGTGGTTGGCGCGTGAGGCAGCCGGTCCGACGCGCCCTGTTGCTAGGGCGGGTTACCGCGCTTGGTGGGCGAAAGCTGTCGCTGGCCATGCCCATTTCCGCGAGTTCGTGAGGGACCACGCACGCAGCGTGAGAGCTACTGGCGGGTCCATTGCGAGACCGCCGTTTGACATTCGCCAGGAACTCAACTAGAAGTTCTAACTGCGAGGGAAGCATTGATTGCCAGTTCTGATTGTGGTCGCTTGGACTGGCTGGAGCTAGTAGCGAAACCGTCCTCGCTCGGCAGTTGAGGTATTCCGTACCTGCGAGCGAAGTGAGTACAAATCGGTGAGTAGCCTCCAGCGGCATCTCAGGGCAGCGCAGGCCCCAATGGCCTTTCGCGCCAAGGCATCTGAGCCCTGTGCCCATGAGTACGCCCGCGATTGTTCTACTCCGTCGCTCGAACCCGTGGCGAAACTTGTTGTCAGCGAGGTTCGTTCTGGACGAAGCGACTCTTCAGCGATTCTGAGGCGTCGCCCTCTCGCGCCCTGGGCGCGCACAAGTCGATCAGCAAAGTGCCAGGTGGCGGCCCTTCCCTCCACCATGCGCTTTCGATCAACCGCAGGGGGGAGCGTGCTGGATTGCGAGGACCAGGCGCTCTCCTTTGCGGAAGCTCTGAAGAGACGGTGGATGTCGCGCCGGTCTCAATCGACTCGATTGGCGAGGTGCCTGGTTGCACCGGCCAAGTCCGCTCCCGCGCATTTGCCGGTCACAAGGTGTTGCGGTTCGGACAGGCGGGGCATTGCTACCCACCCCGCCCATGCATTGGCCAGGGTACGACCCCAACCGGAGCCTCGACTCCGCAGACGGCATCTTTCCGGCCGGATGGAGATCGACGCGGGACCTCTCGCGACGAAGGGCGCTGAGCAGTTGAGCAGCGGAACATACATTGAAAAATAATGAATAGGGGGCAAGGCATCATGAATATCGAGGCGAGGCTCCGTAGGCGGTGCCTGCGAAAAGAGAAGGACGAAGGCTTCACGCTCATCGAGCTGCTTGTCGTGTTGGTGGTTATCGGCATCCTGCTCGCGATCGCGATCCCGACATTCTTGTCCACGACGAAAAGTGCGAACAACACCACGGCGCAGGCGAATCTGAACACGGCCAACACGGCGTCGACGAGCTACTACACACAGGCCAACCAGACCTTCTCCGGCATCAACACCGGCGGTCTCTCAAGCGGGCTCGGGGGTATCGGCGGAGGTGTCTCCGACATCTCCCAGCAGGACAACGGCTTGACATTTGTGTCCAGCGCTCCGTCGACGGCGGCCAACATCATCTCGCTGTGGACTGACAACAGCTCCTCAGTCGTCATGGCGGCCTGGTCGCCCGGTTCTAAGGACTGCTGGTACGTCATCGACTTGAAGACGGATAGCTCGACTGTCTGGGGTGGCCTCGATATTGGCACCTACTATGCCGTCGACAAGAACGTCGACTCCAGCACGTGCCAGGCTTCGGCCACCGCTCCAGGGACAGCGTCAACACCGCAGGCTGGTGGCTACCCGGCCGGATAGGGAGCTATTGAGCTGATTCGCTCGGGTTGCCTCCGAGCGAGAGTGCTTGTTCGAGCGCGACCGGGATGTGCCGTGCGACGACATCTTGGTCTCCTAGTTCGACGTCTTCGACGAGTGGCTTTCGAGCACCTCGGCGATGGCGACGAGGTGCACGGCCCTCAGCTTCCCTCGCAACGGCAGTCGCGGGTCGTGCACCATATTTCTCGGCGGACGTCATTCGACACTTGAAGAGTTCGCCTTAGGGGTCAGCGGACGCGGGGGCGGAAGACGTCTTCGGACCCGCATGCCCAAGTTGTAGAAGAAAGCGTTTTCCGAGTGGCTCGAAACGTAGGGAGGGTGGAGTGATGGATGAGTTCGTTAAGGATCTGTTGGACGAGTGCGAAAAGGCGTTAGCCGCGGCCGAGACGAGTTATCGGCGCGACATAGCGTCACGCATCTTGTCCGATGAGCTTCTATTTCTGATAAGGGCCTTGGCTAGGCACTGCCAATCCGCTCTCGACGCAACCGCGGCCAGAGTCGGCGAGGCATACCCCGGAGGCTCTATTTCCCTACCTCGATTCCCGTTGGCTGCAAGCGCTGGCGACTTTGACAACAAGATCGAAGAACAGCTGACGGGTCTTCTGCGCTCACAGCCCATGATTGCTGCGGCCTTTGAGCGGCACCAGCCCTATCAACCGGGAAATGCCGAACTCGGATATCTGCACACTCTGGGGCACGCAGACAAGCGCACTGACTTCTCCAAGCAGAAGCGGACCGAAGTCGTCGAGATCGAGCGTGTTCCCGGTGGGGGGTTCATCGTCTCGGTGGTGGGGTCAACCGACCGTTCCCGGGATCGTGAGGCAACAGCGATGAGCGAGCGCACCGGCCTTGGCTTCGCCAGTCCCGATATCGTGCGGCACATGACCCGTAGCGTCTTCGCGGGTTGGACCTTTGTCGACCCTCCCGGTCCTGTGTTGCAGACCCTGCGGGCTCTCCTGGGAGAGACCCGGGACGCTGTCACCGACATCTGCCAAGAGGCTGGTTTGCCGCACATGACAAGTGCCATGGCCGCGCACGGATCGGTACTGACGTGAGGTGTTCCGTCTCGACTGCACCTTGCGAAACCCTCCGGCCGAAGGCGAGCCGATCGCCGACAGGTGCGGCACAGGGCCTACGTCGGTGACAAACCGGCGTCGTACGGGACGAGGCGTGGGTAGGGGCGCTGCCTCGCGGAGTGGCACAAGCCAACAATGCATGTGCCGCCCCACGCCCGTCCACCACGTCGCGGGCCCGACTGGTGTGTCACACCGGTCGGGCCAGAGGGTTTCCCTATCGGGACAGGACCCTACGACGAGGTTGTGTTCACCTGCGTGATCGTCATGTCGGCGTACTCGAGCTCGAGCTCGGGCGAGCCCTCGGTGAGCTGCAAGGAGAGTTGGCAGTCGCCGCTCGAACAGTCCACGAGCTGGGTGTCGCTGACCGTGGAGGTCCCTAGTTCTTCCTCGCCGCCTGAGAATGGTTGCAGTGCACCCAGGCTTGTGCCCCCGCTGAAGGTCAAACCGAGATAGCTCGGCTCGAGGAACGGGCCGTTGCGGATCGACAGGTCGTAGGTCACCTGGTACCAGCCCCGCTGACTTATCTGGAAGGTGTCCGGGGTTGGTTCAGAGATGGCTGTCCCGATGGAGGATGACGAGCCACCGAACTCGATGGGTTCGAAGCCGAACAGCGGCTGCACGGAGGTGTCGTCCACCGAATAGGCCTGCTCGACCTCACCCGCCGGTCCGGCGGCACCGGTAGGTCCGGTCGTCCCTGTCGTGCCCGTCGCTCCCGGCTCACCTTGTGGTCCGGCCGGTCCAGTCGCGCCTCGTTCGCCTGGGCTACCGGTGGCTCCCTGTGCTCCCGTGGTACCGGCAGGCCCCTGCGACCCGGTCGCGCCCCGTGGCCCGGCCGGACCGGCTGGCCCCTGCGGCCCCGTCGCGCCCTGTGCGCCGGTATCACCCTTCGGCCCGGTCAACCCCTGGAGGCCCTGCAGACCTTGCTTTCCGGTTGTGCCACTTGCCCCGGTCGGTCCCTGCGGACCCGCCGGTCCGGCAGGGCCGTGCTTGATCAGTGAGTACGCGGCGATCCCAACGACGGGAGCGTTCAGGCGGTGTGCCATGTCGCTCGAGAGCACGGCGTCTCCAAACGGGTAAACCTCGCCGTCCTTGGCGATGAGCCAGTAGCCCTTCCCGTCAGCAGTCGGGGTGATGCCGACGATCGGCGAGCGCAGGTGGGCACGACCGAGCGAGCCGAAGAAATGGGCGTCCCCGTAGGTGAAGACCCCGCCGTCAGCCGCCACGGCCCAATAGCCTTGCCCTGAGCCGATTTCCGCAACACGCGTGGTTGTAGACAGCAACCTCGCGTGGAAAGAAACATCCGACGCTTTGAGCGCGGCTCTAGTCTGCCCGCCGCTCACCGCCGCGGTCGAGAGTCCTGCCGTGACGCAAGCGGCAAGGACCACGGCTAGGGATCGCTTCTTGATTCGCATGACTGTTCGGCTTCTCTTTTCACCCTAATGGGGATCAGTGGTCAAAGATGGCGCGTCGTGCTGGCTAAACGCACGCCTCAAGATCATCGGCCCGGCCTGTTCCGGACTTGAGCCGAAGTGGCGAGAGCCTGCTTGTGCGAATCGCACGCCGGCACCTGGATAGACCCGCGAGGCCGTAACTTCCAGCGTCATCGCCCACAGCAGCCATCCGGCAGGCTCCCGCGCGGCAATGCCGAGCGCGCTCATGCTAGAGCGAAGGACTCCTCTTTGCCAGCTTGCTACCCGTCTTGAGGTCGGTTCGCTGACCGGTGGCCGGCGTGCCCGAGTCTTCGGCCGGTTTGCGGAGCACGCTGACAGCAAAGGTGGCGTCTGGGCCGAACGGTCGTAAGTCCCAGGTTGCAAAGCGGTGCTCGAGCACCAGCCCAGCCGAGGATGCCGCGTCATCGAAGTCGCCCAAGGCGTAGCCCCGGTCCGTGCCGAACCCGACGACAGCGACGCCGTCGGGGCGCAGGTGCGCGCCTATGCGCGCCAGCGCGGCGGTCTCGGTGCCTGGTGCGAGGAACGTCATGACGTTTCCCGCGACGACGGCCGCATCGAACAGCTCAGGGTGACCGGCACCAGGAAGGTCGAGCGTGGCGAGGTCGGCCACGAACCAAACCGGCCCGGGATGGTCAGCCTGCGCGGCCGCTATCAGCTCTGGGTCGACATCGACCCCAACCACGACGTGGCCACGCGCCGCCAGGGCCGCGCCCACCCGGCCCGGTCCACAGCCGGCGTCGAGGATGCGTGAGCGCGGAAGCACCATGGCATCGATGAGGCGGGCCTCGCCAGCGAGGTCCACCCCTTCGGCGGTCATCTTCCGGAAGCGCGCGATGTACCACTGCGAGTGCTCGGGGCCGGTGTCAGTGAACCAGCGCGGGGTACCCATGGGGGCAACCTAGACCGCTCGTGACGGCCGTGTGGTCACCTTCGATGCGGGCTTGCGGAGCTCCTGGCACCTGTGGGTCGAGTAGCCCCCATGACGCGACGCTGCCCACGGCAACGGGTGCGTCGCCGTGGGCAGCGTCTTGAGCAAGTTGTGTGCTAGAGCGTTTGCCGTGCCGGAGCGACTGCTCCGAGGGTGTCGGGATCCTGTGGCCGTGGCTGACGCGGTCTCGGTCCTTCCTCGCATTCGACACTCTCTGTCGGCGCGCCGTCAGATGTCGAAGAAAGCATCGCCACACTCAGCGGCAATGGTTCCTCCTCGCATCCTCGCATTCGACCATCCTTCGGCTTGTCGTCAGGTCTACAGCTTCCCGGCGGACCCCAACCAGGGAGTCGCCGGGCTCTAGCTCGTCACCGCTCGATCTTTGCTAGCGCCTTATAAGGCCTTCAGTCGTCTTCGGGGTTGCCTTGGGCTCGCGTGCATCGCTGCTGGGTTCCACGTTCAGTCCCTCCGGTTGGGCGCTCTTGTTGCTGCGCCTGGATGAACTTTAAAGACGCCCGCTCGCGACGACAAGGCATACGTACCCGATCAAGGTGGGTATTCCTACTCAGGCCTTGACGGCGCCGCAGTGCCGGAACCCGACCGCGCGCGGCGCCGGGGCCGCGAGTTGGGCTAGACCACCGGCATGGACGACAGCCGCGTCGGTTTCCTCGACAGGCTCGGTGACAAGGACCGCGCCACCCTTTTGGAGGCGGGCCGGCGCCGTCCCATGCGCAGCGGGGAGACGCTCTTTCGGGAGGGCGACGACGCCTACGAGGTGCTGATCGTGCTGAAGGGCATCGTGAAGATCTGGATCGGGGCCTCGTCGGGGCGCCAGGTCATCCTCGATGTCCTCGATGCCGGCTCGGTGCTGGGAGAGCTGTCCTCGATCGACGGCGCCCCGCGTTCGGCCAATGCGGGAGCGCTCGAGAAAGGTGAACTGCTCGTCGTGCCCATGGACAGGTTCCGTGCCGTGGTCGAGGAACATCCCCGCATCGGGCTCGAGATGCTGCACTTGGTCGCCCAACGCCTGCGGGCGGCGTCGCGGCGCCAGCTCGAGTTCAGCGCGAGCGACTCCCTCGGCCGCCTCTGTGGCGCCATCGTGGCGTTCGCCGACCGCTACGGGACCTCGAAGGACGGCGTCCGCCAGGTGCTCGTGCCCATGGGCCAAAGCGACCTGGCGTCATGGAACGGGCTCTCGCGCGAGGCGATCGTGAAGGGTCTGAGGGCGCTGCGCAGCCTGGGCTGGGTCGAGGGCGACGGCCGGCGCCTTCGCCTCGTCGACGAACAGTCCCTACGCGACCGGGCCCAGGGCTGAGACTCTCTCGCCTTGCCGGTGGCTTCGCCGCCGTGCCGGAGTTCGCGGGGCATCGGTTTCCTACGAAGGCTGACCCGCCTCGTTGCGGTGCCCGTTGGCGTCGACCCGGCCGGCTGTCCCCGTCAGGTATCGGCAGAACTAGCCGACAACTCGACTGTTATCGCATTCACCGATGACCTTGCCGAGCGCGAAGGCGAGTACCTCGAGGCCGGTCTCGAGCGTCTCCGGGCCGCCGCGCCACGCCGCGTCGCCACCATCGAGGCGATCTCGCACCGACTCGCGGCGAGCCTGATCTGTCGCGGGTCCCTGGACGTCGTGGCTATCCTGGGCGTTCGATGGCGCAGCTAGAGAGCCCGCGCGCGAGCCTCGAGTTTGCCGACCCGGCCGCGGGTCACCTCCTCGTCGCCTTGGGGCGACAGTACGACACGGCCACTGTTGGTGAGTTGGAGCCGCAGCTCGAAGAGCTCTTGAGCCGGGGGGCCGGCCGTCGTCGTCGACCTGGGGGGAATGAGCTTCATGGACAGCTCGGGGGGGCCATACTCCTTCGTATCGTCAACCACTTCGGCCCTGTCGAGGTCGCCTACGCGAGCCCGATGATCTGCCGCATGATCCATGGCCTCGGGCTGTCCGTCCTGAGGATGCCGCCGGGCTGACCAGCTCGGGCGGCTCGGGCGTCTCGATCCCAAGGCGGACAATTTGAAGCTGAAACTCGACCTCCATGACATCTACAACCGCGGAGACGACATCGAGCGCGCCTTGCGCGACATCATCGAGGAGGCGGAGCGGACCAAGGCGAGCGTGGTGGAGATTATCCCGGGCAAGGGATCAGGCCAGCTCAAGAAACGAGTCCTTCGATTCCTCGACCAAGCCGAGATCAAGTCGAAGTACCACCGCGTGGAGAAGGACTCGCACAACTTCGGCCGGTTGTTCGTCCACTTCCGCTGGAAATAGCCGCGCCCGACCGCTGACCCGACGGCGTCAGACGATGCCGTCGCTGGGGCTCGCCTCCGACACCTAGATCAGCCTTTGCCCTTCGGCGATGATCTGGAGCAGGTGCTCATCGTCATGCTTGACTCCGAATCACTGCAGGAACCCGGACGGCTCGTCCTCGATGCCGCGAAAGCCCCGGAGGTCCTCCTGCGGGGCTTTCGACCACCGAGAACCCTCACGGTCGTCTCGAGCGCGAGCCAGGCCAAGCCAGCCTCGAGGACGAACCGGGTGCAAGGAGGGTCACGCCAAAACAGCCGCGTTCGCACCCTGTCCGGGGTGTCGCTGCCCCACATTGTGCCCTCGACGAGGCGACCGACCCGCGACGCCGTGGCGATACCGCCTCCTCAAGGTGGTGCCCTGCCAAGGACAGGAGCGCTGTGTCCGACAACGCCATGGGCTGAACTACCGAGTGGGCTGATTGTGTCCTTGCACTTTCGCGCCGGCTGTTCGCTCGGCCCTCGGCCGGAAAGTGGCATAGGGCAAAACGCCTGGGTGCTCGTGCTTGAACCGACTGCGGGTCGAGGTCCGCCAAGGCTGTCGGCGAATCTCACCCAGGCGATCTCAGTTCGCTGCCGCAGCCTTGCGCAGGCGAGTTCCTGTCATGAGGTCAGGCACCAGGCAGACATAACGGTCCGCCGCCCCCTCGAGCGTCCAGGACTTAAGGGACAGCTCGCGGGCCTGCTCGAGCTCGTCGAGGTCAGTCATGACGTGAGCGAGGCCCTGGACCATGACAGTCCAGCCCTGCTTGTGATCCGGCTCGTAGTGGTCGGCCTCGAAAGCCACGACAAAGTCGGAGCAGGCATCGTTCAACTTCGTGCCCTGAGCCGACCGCCAGACGATGTCGCCGTTGAGGACGGCGAAGTTCACAGGCAGCACGACCGGCAGGGCGCGAGCCGTGAGGGCGACATGACCGAGCGCCTCGTCCCGCAAGAGCTCAAGACAGTCCTCCCGCCCGAGCTCTTCTACAACCGGTCTCTGCATGCACTCCACGTGTCTAGAGTCGGCCAGAGCAGCCTTCGCGGTTAGAGGCGAAAGTCACCTTGGTGGGGGCCCTGTGGCACAACGCCCGCGCGATGTGCCCAATCGCCTAGGAGACCAGGGCGGCGTTCGACAGGAGCGGTCAGTCGTCCTCGTCACTGTGGCCGCTGTAGCGCAAGATGAGCAGGCCGAGGAGGAGGAATACGACCACTCCCACGCCGACGCCGAGCGATATCAAGGTGTCGTAGAGGTCGACCGTCGACAGGCTTGTGAGCGTCAGGTGGGCCGATGCGCTCAAGATGTCCCTCACCCCGGCGAGGATGCCTATGACGAGGAAGGGCCGCACGGGAAAGACCGAGGAACGGAGGTGTCCGAACACGGTGTGGGCGATGTCCAAGAG
>Ga0182015_10006750_pt1 | contig 11407 bp, 8 predicted proteins | sample 712P3MmetaG_FD_120478 | JGI IMG/M metagenome (GOLD analysis project Ga0182015, IMG submission 120478) | Permafrost microbial communities from Stordalen Mire, Sweden - 712P3M metaG | ecosystem: Environmental > Terrestrial > Soil > Wetlands > Permafrost | place: Sweden: Stordalen | collected...
ACCGAGCCAACGCCGGGCAAAGACAAAAGACGCGCCGCCGGAAGGTTTTCGTGAAAAGGGCCGTCTGGCTTTGTTGCTCCTCAGTCGAAGACCCATGAAGGGTATTCTCCTTCGTCACGCCTCACCATCCAGCCCTTTTCACGAAAACAGCGCCCCTTGGAATTTTCAGACAGGCTCTAAGGTAATCATGCTACACAAGTCAATCAAAACCGAATGCGCGGCAATAAGGTGCCAGACGAGCCTGGAATGGCGCCAGCGCCTCCGGGTAATTTTTCCAGCGATCAATTGAGCGATTATGCAACGGCCGGGTCACGTCCTGATAAGTCGGTGAAAAGAAAAATTTCTGGCGGGCGGATTCGTGGAATTTTGCCTGGTTCTCATGCCAGGGCAGTTGCAAAAATTCCGTGGCACGCCGGCCTTCTTCGGCCAGATTGGTCACGATAGCCTGATAGCGCACTTCAATCCAGTCAAAGCCGCCCAGTTCCCGCATCCGCAGCCAAGCATCCATGAGGTCGGTATAATGTTTAACGGCGCGATCCAGGCTCAAAAAATTTACGTTCAACGCGGTCAAGGTCAGATTCTGAAGCAAGCAACTGATGACGACATCGCGCGGATCGCGGATGGCGATGATGACTTTCAGTTCCGGGAAAATTCGGAGCCAGAGATAAAGCGCCAGCGTCGGCGACGGATTTTTGTCCAGCAAAACTTTGGCACCGGGTTCGCCCTCAACTTCGCGGAAAAGGCTTTTCAAGTATCGCCGCCGCATCTCCGCCCGACGACTGACGCTGAGCGAATTGAGGTCGTTTAACGTCAGAGTCCGCAAGGTATTCATCGGAGCCAGTTGGTTCCAAATTTCATTCACGAAAGCCTCCGGCTCGTCGAACGCGCGGATTTCGGGATGCGCCCCCAGGATTTGTTCCAGCAACGTGGTTCCGCTGCGCGGATGTCCGCCCAAAAAGGCGATGCGGCAAGGATTCGTCGCAGGCGGAACTTGCTGTCGCCAGCGTTGAATAATGCCGGGGGGCAGCGACGCCAGCAATTCCCGGCGGCGGGCATCGGCCCGGTCATAATCCTGTTCCAACAGCACCGTGTTCGTAGTCTGCCGCGCAAGGTTTTTTGCATCCCAAAGCTGGCGCAAGGCTTCCGGGTATTGGCCAGCTTCATCCAGCAGCTCCGCCAGCAGGTAACGAGCGGAGATGCGAATATTCGGAGCTGGTGAATCACGTTTGATCAAATCGCGCAACAATGTTTCGGCTTCCGGGTTGAGGCCTTTCCGATGCAAGAGCAGCGCCTTGACATACATGGCATAGCCATCGAGCGGATGCGCGGCAACACAAGCTTCGATGGATTCCCACGCCTTGGCCAGTTGATGATCCTTTTCGTGCCAGAGCGCGAGGTTGATTTGTGCGGGTGCAGAAGATGGGTCGGCCGCGACCGCACGCTCAAAACAGAGGCGTGCCTGATCCAGCCGCCGGAGCCTCTGATATTGCTGGGCAAGCAGGATCAACATTTGGGCGTCCTTGGCGGACAACTCCATCGTGCGGCGGAAAGCCTGGTCGGCCAGGTCAAATTCCAGTTCACCCATCGCGGCGATGCCCAGCTCGAACCACAACTGCGCCACGCCCGCAAATCTTTTGACAAGGTCCCGATAACCCGCCAGCGCGGACGCAAAACGTTTGCCCATCAATTGCTGCTGCGCCTTTTGCCAGCGCGCCACCTCGCGTGGTGAGTTTTGCAATTTTACAAGTTCACGGTTCATTATTTTGCCGGAATGAAAACCAGATTATCATGGTGTTAAATTGGCGGCCACGCAACGCAGTTTGCCAGCCAAGGCAGACGCGATTTCCGGCAGGGCAGTCGAATAGGTTGCAAAAAAGTGCTGGCGGATGCGACGATTACACACGGTTTTATTTATCGCCACACCCGCCCAGCGCCCAGTTCTCATTGGGCAAGGCCAAACTAACCCACCGGGCAGAGGTGGCAAGCGATTTTTCGAAAAATAATTTCCGCTTCATTATGGCTTCGTTTTTTTGCCAGACATCTTTACATTCGGTCAGGACAGTCTGAAAAAACTATGCCGAAAAACCGCTGGACGCTCCCATTTGCATGGCTCTTGCTTTGCAGCGCTTCCTTCGCCATCCCGGTGACTGGCAACGCGGCGGATCCGTCCGGCTCGCCATTCATCGTAGATTCGTGGAACAACAAGGAAGGCTTGCCGCAAAGCTCCGTCATTTCCCTGATCCAAACCCGCGACGGATATCTCTGGTTGGGAACGCTCAACGGCCTGGTGCGCTTCGACGGAAGTCATTTCGCCATTTTCGATGAAAACAATACGCCGGGACTGGGCAGCGGCCGGATTGTCCGCCTGTTTGAAGACAGCCACACCAATTTCTGGGTTGGAACTGACACGGCAGGCGTGACCATGATCCAGAATGGCAAAGTCGAAAACTTCGACGTTGGTCGCAGTGGCTACGAAGGGCGGCTGACTTCGGCCTGTGAAGATTCGAGCGGCGCGGTGTGGCTCTACACGGCCGACGCACATCTGGGCCGTTATAAAAACGGGAAAATGGAAGTCCTTGATTTTCACATCACGGCGCCGGCGATTGCGCGGATGATTGCCGCTGAAAAATCCGGTCCAATTTGGATTTGTGAATACGAGGCTGGCGTAAACAACGGGCTGTTTTCATTTCAACCGGCGAACTTCAATCCGCCGGCCCTGGCAATCGCACAAAGTGTCCCGGCCCGCCAGCCTGATTTCATTCTGGCCAGCCAGCGCGGCGGAATCTGGCGGTTGATTGACGGGCGTGTTCAAAAATGGAACTGGAATTCAAACCAGCCCGAAAAAGATCTGGGAGCGTATCCTTGGACAAACACCACTACGGTTGTAACGGCTGCGTGCGAAGACAACGACGGCAACCTGATTGTCGGCACGTTAGGCGAAGGCATTTTCTGGTATGAACCGGACGGAAAATGCCGGCAGATTTCCAGAGCCCAGGGATTATCGTCCGACTTTGTGCTTTCGCTATGCACGGATCGCGGGGGAAACCTTTGGGTGGGAACCGACGGCGAAGGCTTGAACCGGATCAAAAGAAAAATTTTCAACACGCCAGCCGGACTTCGCCCGCTGGCCGCGCAATCAGTCTCCGAAGATGACCACGGCGGTTTGTGGACGGCTTTCAACGCGCACGGCGTGTCCTATTGGATCACAAATTCCGCGCAGGATTTCGGCGTAGGCCAATCTCAAAGTGCACGGACTGTCCTCGTGGATCACAAACAACAAGTATGGGTAGGAACCCGTGAAGAGGGGCTTTTTACGTTTCAGACAAATCATTTTGTTCCCGCGACCGGCGCGGAAATTCTTGGGCAACAAATTTTCGCACTGTTTGAAACAAAAGGCGGACAACTATGGGCGGGCACGCAAAACGGCCTCGCACATTGGAATGGCCAGGACTGGAAACTGTTCACGACGCGCGACGGCCTGTCGGGGAACATCGTCCGCGCCATCGCGGAAGATGCCGATGGGAATCTCTGGGTCGGCACCGAGAACCAAGGCTTGAACTTATTCAAGGGCGGAAAATTCATTTCCTATCAGGCACAGAAAAACGGTTTGCCCGGCAATGACATTTCCTGCCTTTACGTGGACAAAGACGGCGTTTTGTGGGTCGGCACTTCCGGTCACGGGCTGGCGCGATTCCAAAACGGAAAATGGACCCCCTACTCGACAGACAACGGCCTCGCCAGCGACAGTGTCAGCTACCTCATCGAAGACGCGGCTGGCGATTTATGGCTCGGCTCCAACATGGGATTGATGCGGATTCAAAAAAAATTACTGAACGACTTTGCGGACGGAACAACGAATTCCATTTCCTGCCGGACTTTTGTGGAAACCGACGGTCTGCCGACGCGCGAATGTTCAGCCGGTTCGCAACCCGCCGCGATTCGCGCGCGCGACGGCAAGTTGTGGTTTCCCACGACCAAAGGCCTGGTGTGGGTTAATCCTGCCGAACTCAAACCTAATTTACAGCCGCCGCTGGTCATGATCGAATCTGTGAAGGTTGACGGTCACGAGCAAAAAACCAATGCCTTGAGTTCGGCGTGGTCGGAGTTCGTCGTCATTCCGCCGGGACATGAGCAATTGGAAATTGATTATACCGCCCTGAATTTTTCCGCACCGGATGCCGTGCGGTTCAAATATCGGCTGGAAGGCCGCGACACCGCCTGGACGGAAGCGCACGCCGAGCGCGTCGCCAATTACAGCAATCTGTCGCCCGGCCATTATCAGTTCCATGTCGTCGCCAGCAACGAAGACGGCGTGCCAAGCGAAAACGGCGGCGTGCTGGACATCACCGTGCAGCCGCAATTTTGGCAGACCTGGTGGTTTCGCGCTCTGGTAATTTTGGGCATTGCCGGCATCGTCATCGCCATTGTGCGTTATATTTCCATGCAGAAATTGAGGCGCGAAGTGCAATTGCACAAACAGCACGAAGCGTTGGAACGCGAACGTGCCCGCATCGCGCGCGACCTGCACGACCAGCTCGGCGCGAACCTGACGCAGGTGGCGTTGCTCGGCGAAATGGCGGAGGTGGATAAAAATCTGCCCAACGAAATCGAATTGCACGCGAAGCAGATTTCCCACACCGCGCGCGAAACGACGCGCTCGCTCGACGAAATCGTCTGGGCGGTCAATCCCTCCAACGACACGCTGGAAGGCCTGGCTAATTACGCATGCAAATATGCGCAGGAATATCTCGCGCTCGCCGGACTCCGTTATCGTGCCGATGTGCCGGCGCATCTGCCCGCAACCGCAATTCCGCCGGATGTGCGTCACCATGCTTTTCTCGCTTTCAAGGAAGCCGTCAACAACGTGGTCAAACACGCGCACGCATCCGAGGTCTGGATTCGATTGCGCCTGTCGCCGGAGAATTTCACCCTGGAAATCGAAGACAACGGACGTGGTCTGGGCGGCGTGGATCCGAAAGCCGCGCAGATGCGCAACGGCATGCGTAATATGCGCAAACGCATGGAAGACATTGGTGGTGAATTTTCAATTTCTCCCGGCGCAAACGGCGGAATGGTTGTGTGCCTGAATATTCCACTGGGAAAAACCATTTAAAATTATGCCCATCTCCGTTTCCATCGTTGAAGACAATGACCAGTTGCGCGCGACGCTGGCCCGCGTGCTGAACCGCGCCGACGGTTTCCGTTGCGTGAGCCAATACGGCAGCGCCGAGGACGCCCTGAAGGATTTGCCGGACATCCGCCCCGACGTCGTGCTGATGGATATCAACCTGCCCGGCATGAACGGCGTTGAATGTGTCCGGCAGTTGAAAAAACTTCTGCCAGAAGTCCAGATCATGATGCTCACCGTTTATGAAGACACGGAAAACATATTCAACGCGCTGTCAGCGGGCGCGAATGGATACATGCTCAAGCGCACGCCGAGCAAGGAATTGCTCGAAGCCATCACGGAAGTGCATCGCGGCGGCTCGCCGATGACCATGCACATCGCGCGCAAAGTCGTGCAATCCCTCCAGCAGACGGCGGGCACGGCGCAGCCCACGGAAAACCTTTCCGAACGCGAACAGCAGGTGCTCGACCTGTTGAGCCAGGGACTGATGTATAAGGAGATCGCGGAGAAACTCGGCATCAGCTACGAGACCGTGCATACTTACATCCGCCGCATCTACGAAAAATTGCAGGTGCGGACGCGGACGGAAGCCGTCGCCAAGTTTTTACGCCGATAGTTTCGTGCGATTTGGAGATGTCTCCTCTTTGACTGTGCCTGATTATCAAATTGGCGTTGTTGGCCATAAGAAGTAAAGTCGCCCGTTACCGAACGCTCACACAAAATGCGGCGAAAGAAAAAGTCTAAGAAAAGATTTACGACAATTTTTTTGGGCTTGATACGGAGCTATATCTTTTAAGAAAAAGCAGGGAGCGAGGCGGAACTAATACCCAATAGAGCACGGAAGTTTACCGCCGGACTTTTCAATGATGAACAGCTTGATTATGCCATTCAAATTAGGGATATGCTCACCAAGGCCAATTTTTCAACTTCTGTTAGCAATTCTATATTTGGAATAGAACTTATAAATTATGCTGTCACACGCACTGTCGGAATCACGAACGAAGGAAGTTATTTGACGTTGTTTTTTAACCCAAAACCGACTGATGATAATCATTTGCAATTTACTGTTGAATATACAAACGGTTTTGAACGAGCAGTTATTTATTCCACAAATACAGCGGATATTTATAGGGCAATTGCGCGTGCTTTTAGGCAAATTGACATAACTTTTGATACCGAAAGCAACGGGGACTTTCTGAAGCCAGAAGAATTTGATTTTTTCATAAACCAAAAAATTTATTAAAGCCTTTTTCCTGAATGACCAAATCGCATGATTAGGAAAACGTAGGAAACTGCGTTTTGACTCGCGCAAATTTGCGGACTGCGCTATCATTTTTTTATGCCGAAGGCCAAAGATTTGAGATTGAAGGGTGCTAAATTCGAGGACGTTTTGAAGCGGATGATTGCCAGCCCGCCGCCGCCAACCTCGAAAAAAGCAAAACGTCAAAAAGCAGCCAATTCCCGCCGAAATAATTAGCCGCTCAAAAAGCCTCATTCCAACCGCATAAACATTAGGTTTCTTCATTTTTCTGCATCTGTTAGAGATATACACCCGTTTGACCTTGTAACCAGAACTGGTGACTGGTTGGGGATGCGGCTCATGTTATCTTGGTCACGTCGTTGATGCAGAAATGCAGTGTTCCGTTGAGGTTTGTGAGGCGTATATCTGCGGCAGGCACCGCGTCCGACAAAAAGTGATTTAGAGCAGCGTTTAGTTCTCATTGGGAGGCCGGAGTAGTGTCCGGCCTCTCTTTTTTTCTTCAAACAAGTCCGGCCTTGGATTTCGGCGGCAAAAAAAAATAGAGCATTTCCATCAATCCGGTAGCGTGCGCGGTGCTTCCATTTTCAAGACCGGCGAGGAATGATTTGCCGAATATGCCACCCCTCCGGGGCTAAAATTTATTTTTTGGTTTTGGTTTCTACAAAGATGTCACGCCTACGGCGTTTTATATTTGCCGACCAAATTTAAGCCGCAGGTGAAAGTCATCGCATAATCCACCCGCCGCCGACCACCAAGTCGTCCTGATAAAATACCACTGCCTGGCCGGGGGTGATGGCGCGTTGCGGTGTGTGCAATTTCACTCTCACCAAACCGTTGCCCGACGGTGTCACCGTCGCAGACGCGCCGGGATGGTTGTAACGGATTTTCGCCGTGACTTCGATTGGCGTGGTCAGCTTGTCGAACGGATGCCAGTTGCAATTGCCTGCGGTGAATTCATCACGGTCGAGCGCGGAATCATCACCGACGATAACGCGATTATTTTCCACGTCGAGTTCCACCACATACACCGGCTTCGGCGTGGTGATGCCAAGACCTTTGCGCTGGCCGATGGTGTAAAACGCGATGCCATCATGCTGGCCGAGGACGTGGCCATGCAAATCCATGATGTCGCCGCGATGCTTTTGCACGAGGTTCGCCGACCGGAGAAAGCCGCCGTAATTGTTGTCCGGCACGAAACAGATTTCCATGCTCTCCTCCTTGTCGGCGATCTTGAGATTGCAGTGGCGCGCCACTTCGCGCGTGTCGCTCTTGGTCTTTTCGCCGAGCGGAAAAATCGCGCGCGCGAGTTGATCCTGTCGCAGCGAGAATAGAAAATAACTTTGATCCTTCCGCAAATCGCGTCCGCGCTTGAGGAGATAGCGCCCCTCACCCGGCTTCGCCACCCTCTCCCCATCCGATGGGGAGAGGGACGGGGTGAGGGGTCGTTCAATTCGCGCAAAATGGCCGGTGGCGATAAAATCTGCGCCGAGCTGGTCCGCGCGATCAATGAGCCGTCCGAACTTCAGATTTTGATTGCACATCACGCACGGATTCGGCGTGCGGCCGGCTTTATATTCGTCGGCGAAGTATTGGATGACGTGTTTCTGGAATTCCGCCGCCTCGTCAATGAGGTAATACGGGATGTCAAGCTTGTGGCAGACGGCGCGCGCGTCGGTGACGGCCTGCGGGCCGCAGCACTTGTCCTCGGCGCGGTTCACGCAATCCTGCGGCCAGAGCTTGAGCGTGATGCCGATGACCTCGTAGCCCTGCTCCAGCAACAGCGCCGCCGTGGCGGAGGAATCTACTCCCCCGCTCATGCCACAGATCACGCGTGGACGCTTTTGCGAATTCACAGACGGACATTATACAACTCACGGGTGGCGTGTAAAATGGTTTGCGAAACGGGTTAGTGGTACGTTTTGAAATCAGTTTGGCTCCGGCGATTGGTTAGGCAGCGTCATCTCTCTCAATCTCCAAAATGAACTTGTGCTCTTTCGCCCAGATTTTGCGTGGCTGCAACGCCACATACCGAACTCGCACTCGCTGTCCCTCACGATATGTCATCGAACAGCCGCGCTCATCACTTGCAAGCCAAGTAGAACGGTCTGACAATGTAAAACGCCCCGGTCTGCCTTCACCACGGGACGGCTGGTAAGATTCAACAACGCCTTCGACTATCTTTACTGGCAAGTGTCCTGTATCAATCGCGCTCCACCAAGACTCTGTGCCGGGCAAGCCGAATGGATGCTCATAAATCCCATCGTCTGCTTCTGCCTGCTGCCAACCTTTGGCCAGAGCCGAATCACTACGAAATCTATAAACAGGACGCATATGCGACGATGCTAACGATCAAACGTGAACCCGCGACATCTTATAATCAAGCCAGCAAATTCACAGTTAGTGGGTCAGTTTGAAATTTAATTCCTTAAACCAATTCCCCAACGCCAGAGAGAATTAACAGAATTGAGCATCTCAATAACATTATCACCATATTTTCCGCGACAGAAAAGAGCGATAATTAAAATGAATGGGAGACAGGCAATCCACACAACAGGAGAAAGTATAAAACACACAAAGCCGACTATGAGGTTCTCAATTAAAAACCCAAAAATACCTTCTATGACCATTAGGATCATATGACGCCAAAAGTAAGCCTATTTCTCTGCAAAATCAATGCAACAAACCAACGACTTCTTCCAAGCTCCAAACGTGGTTTGCAATCCCCGCTTCCATTGCGGGCGTCACGCGCAACGATTGGTGAATCCGGCAGAAATTGTAGTGCATATAATGAATCGCGACGGAGTGTTCATGATTCTCAATCTTCTTTGAAAATGCGTTTGTTAAGTGTGTGAAGCTTGTTTTTGGACGCGGTGGAACGCATCCCTACCCCTTTTCTTTGAAAAGGGAACAGATCATTTTCAATCCTTAACTTTTCCGCCACCAGCATCTCGATGGGCTGGCGGACTGGCTTTAATTGGTAATTGGCGCAGTCTGTTGCAATCGCGTGATGTCCTGAAGCGCCGCAGGGTCGGTCACAGTGGCGCCGCTTTCAGTCGGAAGCGCGCTCCGCCATTTCCAGTATTCGACGTGTCCGTCCGCGAACGCGAGCGTGTCACCGTTCTGATGCCGCCAGGCCGGAATATTGTACCACTTGTTGACCGTGGCCGAATAAAGAAAATGCCCGTCGTCAATCGTTGAAATATCCTCCTCAAGAAAAGTGAGCACGACCGACGGTTTTTGTATCTGACTGGATTGATGCAGCGGCGTGAGGCCGAATTCATCCGTGTCCGCCGGTGGCCCGCCCAGGTAACAACTCAAAGAATAACTGCGCAAGGTCAGAATGGTGGTGCCCAAAACCAGGCTGCGATCGGTCGGACACCGGTAAACCTGCACACTTTTCACATAGGGATAAATTGATCCGCTGGTGATGGTCGCCGGGTCGGTATCCAAACTGGCGTTGCCCGTAACCCACGAATTCGACGGGCTTTCAACCGCACCCGCCGCGCGAAAATCCCAGTCATTCGATGTCAGAATGCCGCCGGATTCATCGGCATACATCTGCCAGGCCAGACCAAGCTGCTTTTGATTGTTCAGGCAAATGGCGCGATTGGCCTTCTCCTTTGCCCGCGCCAAGGCCGGCAACAACAACGCCGCCAGAATCGCAATGATGGCGATGACCACCAGCAATTCAATCAAAGTGAATCCACGCCGGGAATCTGTTTCTGACAAGAAGTCACCGCAAACAGGTTTCATAAATTTTTGACGGCAGGTGGTCATTGACTGAAAATTTCACTGCACGTCCAACAGCGTCACCCGGATTTTCTGGGTCAATTGCGGCGTCACCGTTTGCGCCCGGGTAGTGACTTTCATCTTTATGGTCTGATCATTGTTCACGTCCACAACCATTCCCAGCTCCGGGTCAAACCAAACGTCGCCGGAGATTTTCCCTTTTTCGATCTCAACCACAGCGCCGGACGCATTTGAAACGCTTTTTGTTGAAATATCGCCCGCCGCTTCAATGTGCGCGCATTTGCGGTCGCCATGCTGTTCCCAATTTTTGAAAGTATATTTCATATCCACCGTCAAAACACCGACAGAACTGACGATGTCTTTTTTTACCGGCCAACTTTCACCGATGTTCACTTCACGATTCGGCATCATTTCCCCAAACGAACCGTATTGCTTCAAAGTGTCTTCGCCGAACATTTGTTTGAACATCGCCTGCTGTTGTGGTTTTCCCGTCGCGGCGATGCGATTCATCAATTCGTCCACGCCCTCAATTTTTTGCACCTTCCCATCGGCATCGGTAAAAAATTGAATCGGCACGCCAATAATGGCGCGCAGTCCCGCAGCCACCGGGTTGTTCGCGTCCTGCGCCGAACTTTGCGCGGAATCGAAACTCAACACATTGCGTCCGGCTTGCGAGACATCCATCGTTTCGTTCTCAAATTCAAATTCCAGCTGCCGTCCGCCGTTGTCGAGTTCCTTGAGCGCCGAGATGTCGAAATCTTGCGACAAATTCACTGCCGCCTTCATCGGCTGCGGCTGGTCGGGCAATTTCGTTTCCGTCCCCTGCTTCATCTCCATTCGCATCATATATTTTTTCCCGACCGTCCACTTTATTCTCATTTCCACCGGGCCATCCGCCGTTGCGGAAGCCACGCTGGAATCGGCGCTGTTCCCGGATTTTGTCGGCGCATTTTTAGACTTTGAACAGCCCGCCAACAATAAGCAGCCGGTCGCGGCACAGAGCGTGAGAATGACAGCAAGTTTTTTCATGGGATTTATTTTTTTCCGGCAATTCATTGAACCGTTCATAAATGAGATGCCTTGGACAATTGTTTTGGATTCAAAAATATTTTCAAGCTTTCGTTTAGAGCATTTCCATCAATCCGGTAGCGTGCGCCTGCGGCCCCGGCAGGGTGACTGCGTCACGGCCACCAAGAGGGCAAGCCCGAATGGGACGCGGTGGAAGCAGCGTGACGCTGCACCCAATCCTTACCATGAAACAGGCCGCT
>Ga0182015_10006751_pt1 | contig 11406 bp, 6 predicted proteins | sample 712P3MmetaG_FD_120478 | JGI IMG/M metagenome (GOLD analysis project Ga0182015, IMG submission 120478) | Permafrost microbial communities from Stordalen Mire, Sweden - 712P3M metaG | ecosystem: Environmental > Terrestrial > Soil > Wetlands > Permafrost | place: Sweden: Stordalen | collected...
ACACTGGGTGACCGATTCGGTCAGCGTGATTTTGTGCAGGGCAGCCTCAGACCGCTCGCCAGAGGCCGTGGATATCTGCTTGTGGCCTTGATGTGGGAGGCGTGGCACTTTACCTCGCATCTGAAAGGCACGCTGACCGAAGTGATGTCTCGCATGTCGATCTACATCCCTCTCATCGTCGCGGTTACGTTCCTTCTGGGCTTTGTCGTCGAGCGCACGGATTCTCTTCTGCTCGCCGTCACGCTACATGAGTGGATCGATATCGCTGTCGACAGTGGTGGAACCTACCTGATGTGGGCTGCGGTAGCGTGCATCCCGCTGTGGCTTTCGCTCATCCGGACGTGGCCCGATCGAGAGAGTGTCCACATGCCCACGACTTGAACGCCAGGTGGATTCAATTGCACCTGAATTGCCCTTACCCTCGCAAGGCGAGTACAGGGTCAACTTCTGCTGCGCGGCGTGATGGCACATAGCACGCAAGTAGAGCGGCTATCACCACAACACACGTTATTGTGATGTACGTAATCGGGTCGTTAGCACTGACACCATAGAGAATCGCGGACATGAAACGCATGGTTGCGGACGCAATCACCAAGCCAATCGCGATCCCCACAATGGTCAGCCAGATGCCTTGTCGCACAAACGCACCAACCACCGCTCCACGCTGTGCTCCGAGCGCCATCCTAATTCCAATTTCGCGAGTGCGCTGGGACACGGAATAGGTGATGACCCCGTAGATCCCAACAGTCCCAAGGAGGAGCGCTATTCCTCCAGAGACGCAAAGCATCACAAGCGTAAACGATGTACGCGCCATTGATTGCGTGTAGAGGTCACCCAGTGTTTCAATGTTCGCCAAGGGCACATCAGGGTTCACCATCGATACCTGTTGCTGGATAGCTTTCATCAACGATTGCGTACCCGCGAGCTGACTCCGCAGCACAAAAACAGTGGCGCGTTGTAACCGTTGTCCATGGCCTGCGAAGTGGTCCATCATGAGGGGCCAATACACCAGCGCGGGAGTGGGTTTCTCAACGCCGTCGTAATGGACGTCTTCGGAGACGCCGATGATCTCGCGCCAAGGATCGGTAGGCACCACACGTATTCTTTGACCCATCGCGTCCTGGGGGCGACGCCAGTATTCGCTAGCAAAGCTCCTGGAGACGATGACTACCGGCCTCCTTTCGTATGTGTCGGTCCATGTGAAATCCCGGCCCGCAAGCAGCCTGGTGCCTAGAGTTGAAAAGAAGGCTGGCGCTACGTAGTTGAAGCGCCTCACTGGAGGAAGGTCACTGCCTTCATGGGTACGGTTCTGGACGTATATAGGATTATTGGCGTTGTTGTCGTCCATGGGCACAGAACGGCCAATGCTCACCGAAGAAACGCCGGGAAGAGAGGCGATCTTCTGCACGATCGCCTCGTCCATGCGAATCACACGCTCTGGAGAGGTATCGGGGATTTGAGTGTCTGGTATATAGAAGCCGAATGTTTGAATCGTTTCGGGGGATGTGAATCCGGGCGAGACATGCATCATCGCCTGAAATGTGCGAATCATAAGCCCCGAACAAATCAGGAGGATTACCGAAAGCGCAACCTGAATGATGACCAGCGCTTTGCGTGTGCGCTGCCCTCTTCGGCCATCACCCACTCCGCGCCCTCCATCCCGAAGATCGCTTACCAAGTGCGGGCTTGTGCCCTTAAGGATCGGAACACAGGCAATCAAGAGACTGGCGATCACGGCGATGGCGACAGTGAACAACAGAACAGAGGGCGTGATGCCAACATCGCGGATGCGGGGAATATTTGCGGCCCCAAGCCCCACAATGACGTGCATCGCTTCTAGCGCGAGCAGTAGCCCAATCAGGCTTCCTGCAAGCCCAAGCAGACTGCTCTCGAGGAGAATATCGGCGGAGATTCCCTTCCTTGCGCCGCCGATGGCATAGCGGATGGCAAACTCATGATGCCTACCTTCGACGCGAACGATCAGAAGATTGGCAACATTGGCGCACGCCACCAAAAGCACCAGGACGGTTGAGGCGAGCAGAATCCAGAGAACATTCTGAATATTCCCAACCACTTCGTCTTTTAGGGGAATCAGGTTCAGCGAATAGTGCAGCGATTGAAAGGAGCTGGCACTCAGACCCGCTGGCGGCGGAAACGTTCTTGCTACTACCGGCAGCAGACGCTCCAGATCCGCAGTAGCCTGTTGTACGCTAACCCCCGGTTTCAGCCTTGCTATAGCGTTCCCGTTGAAACTTCCGAGGGTTGTGGTGGCACGATCCCATTGCATGGGAAATATCAACGATGGGTCTTTCTGATCGAGGAAATGGAAGGTTTGAGGAAGAACCCCAATGATTTCCCTGGGCACGCCGCCCGCCGTGATCGAACTGCCGATAACGGCGGGCGCTCCACCAAACCGCCGCTGCCAGTATGGATACGTGAGTACGACGGTTTGTGCAGCTCCGGGTGAATCATCGTGTCGAGTAAACGAGCGCCCCAGAGCCGGGCTGACACCCAACAGTGGCAATGTCCCATCCGTGACATCGAGAACGCGCACGTGTTCTGGCGCTCCCGCACCGGTCACATCAAGCTCATCCTCGTCATAGGCGCCTATGTCCGCAAGGGTCGTATTTTGCTCGCGATAGACAAAGTAGATCGACGGGGCGATGCCCATCTTCTTGAAGCCCATTTGCTGCGACGAGTGATCCACCGCAAACAACCGATCCGGGTTGGGATAGGACAGGGGCTTGAGCAGCACACCGTTCACGACGCTGAAGATAACGGTGTTTGCACCGACTGCTACCGCGAGAGTAATCAGGGCGATTGCCGTGAATAGCGGTGCACGCCTCAATCGACGGAGAACCCGATTAGTGCGCCCGAAGAGTGTCAACATGCTAAAGAGCCTCCCGGACAGCCCTCATCGATCGGTACAGTGCCTTGGCAGCTGTTTGGTTCCCGACAGGCTGTATCCAAGTATCCCAGGCAATTCGCGGGCCACACGGAAGTATTTAGAAATCAGCAAAATCGTAAGCCTAGTGGGTGTTCAAGTGTCCGGCACAGAACAGCATTGTTCAAAAGCGAACGGCTGCGGGAACTGGCAGTTCACAGGTGTCGAGGTCCGGATTTCAACGTTAGGGTTTCGCGGTCTGGCACCGATTGGAGATTTCAGCTCTTCTCGAAACCGATCTTTCCAGGAAGGTCTCCGTATTCGCCTTCGGATTGCCCTTCAACCGAGAAGAACCGGCAAAACGGGCTCAACCCCGAAGCGCTGCCGGGTTGTTGCGATCACGACATGTTTTCTCATCGAACGGGCAGCAGGCCGTAGACATCCACCTCGTGCTTTGTGCCTACATATACGTGCCCGTTCACCACGATCGGGATGTTGAAGCGTAGGGAGAGGCCGGCGCGGTCACGCCCGGGATCTTGCCCGCTATCGTAGAGTTCATGAGTGACGTCCGTAGCGTCGTAAGCGTATAGCACCGCGGGTCTTTCGGATGAGTTCCATCCTTGCCAGCGCACCAGCCAGACAATGCCGTCCCTGGACCCATTCGCAGATACGGACGGGGTAGCCGAGACCCGAGCGAAGGTATTGCGACTGGCCGCCTTCAGTGAGAGCTTTCCATCTTTCAGCTCGAATTGACGCAGTGCGTCGCTGTCGGCGAGCACGTAGAGATTATGATTCCAATACGACATCGATCCATTCACCCCGTCGGCCACGGCGATCGTCTGCACTGCGTGGCTATTGTTCCCATTCTGCCAATGACCCATGTGATCACGGTCTATCAGGTAGAGAACGCCACCTTTGCCCTCCACCACCGCGAGGTGCGGGTGATCTCCGGATTGGTCAGGCAGCAACACGGGACCACCGGAGCCCAGATCTTTGTCTGCACTGTCGAGTTCGTTTACGTTGTAGGGGGCAAAATAATCGCTCAGTTTCAGACTCGCTCCATCCAACTTGAGCAGACTATCGCCATAGTCACGGCCATCTTTGCCAGCATCGAAACGCCCATTGCCCGTCGCGAGGAATATGTCGCCGGCTTTATCTGCCGCAGGCCCCGTATCTCCTTCCCAAATTCCGCTGTCATCCGCGTCCGGAGATGCATTGAAGACGGCTTTCTGTTTCAGACTATGGGCGTCGTAAGCCATGACCCAGCCATGGTATGGGCCGACATCGCAGGCCGAGGCCCAGGTCATGTAGACCCCACCGTTGTTCAACAAAAGCGCGGCGCGCGGATTATCGCGCAGGGGATTGAAGTCCAATTTTCCGCGGCTGCTTCCTGTGCCCTGGCCACTCACCCGGGCGTGAATCTCTACCGGGCCGCCAAATTTCTCAACGCCGGTGGTCACCGCGAGCGCATGGAGACGCTGGGCGTACGTGCTCTCAAAAAAACCCGATGCGTCTTTAGTGCGGGCCAGGACATAAAGTGTTCCGGTGTCTGGGTCGATAACCGGCGTCGACGTGATGCCAATTTCCGGTGAAATGAAAGGACAATCCGCATCCCCCGCCGGCACGGTGGTGAAACCATCTTTGAGAAAGCTCGTCACCCACAGAGGAGTACTCGGATTGCCGTATGCGTCGAAGGCATAGATGCTGTCGTGCTCGGTGGCGATAAAGAGTACATCGTGGCGTCCTTTCCCTGGAATCTCGACGCCGCCGAGGAAGAGCGGTTGCGCATAGACGTCTCCGTCCACGTGCAAAGTGAAGATCTTTCCAAAATGCTGAACATTTACATTGCGCGGCGTCAGTTCGGTCTCGTTGAGAATCGCGCCGGTGCGCGCGTTGTCGTATTGAGACGTAATCACCCTTTGCGCCCCCGCCAACGTCGCAAGTGCGACGACCACCAAGAGGACGACCGCACGATAACAACTTCGTTTCCTTTTGCGTGTAAGCATACTAAGAGCCCCTACGAAGATGCGCTCCGATCGCTGATGGCATGGGCGGAAAAGGGACAAAGCGAGTGATAGTCTTTTCTACCCCCTATGTAGTATACAACATAATAGATTGCCTAGAGAGTTAAGCTTAAACTTCGTGCATAGCTACGTGGGTTGACCAGCGGCGTTGACCGTCTACCCACATCGTCACGGTTGCAGTGAACCGCCACTTTTCCGGAAAGCCGATTCGACCAACTGGATGTCTGTTAGAAGGGATTGCTGGTCTCAAATGAAGTACGGGAGCATCGAATGCGTTATCTTCTGTTGCTGCTTTTGACGTCACTCTCATGCGCCTGTGCGCAAACACCATTGGAGCTTCTCCGAATGGCGCAGGACACTTACAAGAGCCCAGAGGGATATCAGATCAACGGTAGGGGCTCGGTGCAGCCTTCAGGGTCCTCCTGGCAGATCAACTTCGACGTAGTGATTACGGGTGCTCCTTCTCCTCCGGATAAGGCACAAGCACCTGCCGGCCCCGGCGGCAGGGTGGGCGCACATCTGCAATTTGTGAATGTGCTTGGCGGTACGGATGAGAAGCCAACATCCATAAATATTCCATTTGCGGTAACGGGATTCTGGAGCAGAATTGCGGAGAAGGTCGGCTCGGTCACGGAAACCGGGTCAGAAACCCTGCCCTTGAACGGAGAGCCAACCGCTTGCCGGGTGCTTGAGGTCGAATACGAAGCGCCTACAGATACTGCAAAACCCTCACCAGTGACCTATTCGATCTGCTCGGATAGGCACCTGGTACTCAAAAAGGTTATGTTTTACCCCACGGGAAGTCGCGCAACAGGTCTCCCGGTGCCATGGACGATCACCTTCGACACGGCCAAGTTCAACCGCCCGGCTTCTTGATAGAGAGGGATTTATAGAAGACGACAAAGGCATGTCTCATTTCTATGCGGCCAAGAAATCGGTTGCCCTGAGCTCCGAGATGTCTAGTCGCGTGTGCGTGTAGAGATGGTGGGTGATGGAGTAAAAGCATTGGAAGGGGCTTCGCCCCGTCGTTTTCAGCCCATGTACGCTGGTGCGAACATGGGGCACCCGTCCAGAGGGTGGGACTTGCATACTTGACCCTGTAGTGCCGCTCTACACTAGTCTCCAGAGGGCTTCTCGATGTGATCAATCAGGATGAACTCGCTGGTTCCGTCGGTTGGCTCAAGGTTTAGCCCAAGTGTTTTCATCGACATCTTTACGTCGTTAAATGGAAGAGACGGAGGCGCGGGCACCGTAGGATCACTGAATGCAGGCAGTGACCGATTACGGGTTAGAAGCTCGTAGATTTCCGGAGGCAGCTTCACGGTAATGTTAAACCTGCCCGTAATCCCGGTTTCGTCCACGACGTGCCGGTCCAGAAAGGCGGATAAACCAGCGCAAAGATCAGCCAGAGTCGCAGCCTTCATGTCGAGTTCGCCACTCCATATTCGAGCCCTTCCGCAGTCCGCTTCCGACGGTGGCTTGTCAAAGTCCCTGGGAGTGCAACTCCCTTGGAACGGCTCAAGTTTAAGGCCGCCCTCGGCCACCGTCAGCGCATAGACCGGGACCTTTCTAATATCACGGTGGACCTTTAGCTGAAACCGGTCTTCGAGGAGAGCTTGAAGCATGGGTCCATGCATCATTGCCTGGCTTTCAGTCCCGTTCGCTTTTGCGTGGATCTCATAGAGATCAGACCTGGTCCAGGGGGGGCCGTCGGCGACCGCACCAGACGACCCCGGATTCTCATGGCCATCTGAGAATAGACCGTAGGCTTGCTGGATCAGACGCTCAGTAGTTGTGCATTGCGACGCGAACGTCCCCTGGAACTCGCTGCGACCCATGTCGCGGGAAATCTGCTCTTCCGGGTTAACTTTGCGGAAGACATCGCACGATTTGATGGATGCCGTTTCGAATCTGGGAGCTGCCGGCTGCGCTTGAGCCGAAATGCGGGGCGAGTTCATGATGCCGACTGCGATGGGACTCGCTACAGCCGCTATCGCTGCCGCTGCCAGGGCGAGTTTTTTCGCAAAGTTGAGGTCGGCAGCAATGCGTCCGGTTAGGATAGCGTGGATTCTCTTCTTTAAATTTGCGCCTGTCACTCCGGATACCAAAGACAACGGCGATTCCACGTAGCTCTTGCAAACAGAGAGAATTCCTTCGGCGTAATCGAGCGGCTCACTACCGAGGCTCAGCACGGCTTCGTCGCAGGCGCGCTCGCGCTCTTCCACTAGCCGCGCGCCGATCCACCACACCAGCGGATGAAACCAAAAGACTGTCTCCACGATCATGTGGACCGCGGAAGTTAAATTGTCACGTCGCCGGGCATGGCACAGTTCGTGGGCGAGCACCGCCTTCAATTGAAGCGGCTGCAGACGCTCCGCGATGCCGGTAGGTAGGAGGAGGATCGGGTGGAACAGTCCCACTACTCCTGGTTCAAGGAGGCCGGGCGAAGAGCGAATCTGCATTGTTCCCAAAACATCGATCGGTCTACTGGAACGTACCGCCGCCCGAATACAGTTCCAGCCTCGAAGACGCGACACTGTAAGTGTGGCAAATCCACATACCCACAAGCCGAAGATGGCGATAGCGGTCCAATCGTGAACGGCTCGCGTGGAGGGCGCCGGCGACAACGTTTCGGGAAATGGCTGGGTCAGTTGTACGACTGCAAGCCTGACGGCCGGCGCCGGCGCGATGCTGTGGGTGCCTGAGGCCCGCTCCAGCTGATGACCGAAGGTCATTAATAACGAGAACGGGAGGAGGAATTTCAACGACGCGCTTAGCCACAACCAATGGCGGACCTGAGCCCGGTTTCGGTGGAAAGCCAGAGTGATCAGCCCGACCAGAATCGCGAAGACCGTCGATTGCCAGAGGTGATTGGTTAGCTCAGCGATCATTTCGATTCACGCGTCCTTTCTGCTTTTGTTCTAACTCAATCTTTTTGAGGGTTTTCTCCAACTCACGAACGTCGTCCAGGCTAAGCTTTCCCGCTTCGGCTAACTGCGCCATCATGGGTTGCGCTTGCCCTCCAAAGAAGCTCAGAATCTCATCGAGTAGGCGGTGCCGGGTTACGTCCCGCGCGAGGATCGGCTCAAAGATATGGGCATTGCTGATTTTACGGACACGACGTACTACGTGCTTCCCTTCCAGCCGGTACACGGTCGTTTGGATGGTTGTGTACGCGGGCCGGGGCTCCGGAAAGAACTCCTGGATCTCGCGAATGGATGCTTTCCCATTTGCCCAGAGAGCCTCCAGAATTTGAAGTTCGAGTTTACTTAACTTCGGTTGGCGCATATCGCTCTACTACTCCTGATGCGATTCTACTACACTATAGTAGATGGAGTTGGGGATTTCATGATTACTAGAATTCTTTGCCGTTACACCTCACGAAACGGAACATTATGTACGCTAAGCCAGCAGCAGCCCTTCTGCGGGCCCGCGGACGGCTGGATGAATCATTAGCCTCCTCAGTTGAGAATTCCTAATAGAATGGCCCGGGAGTGCTGTCGCGAAGGAATTCGCACCAGAGATTGAAGATCTTCTGAAAGCAATCAGCCGGGATGGAGAAACATCTACGCCGCGTCCCCATACAAAAACGAGATAAGCTTCAATGAATTTTTCATTTGGTGGTATCACTTCTTCTATACGCGAGTGACCGATGAACTCGCGGCGAAGACCTCTTCAGGAAGGCAACATAGATGAAGCTCATTGTGCTGACATTTGTTTTGGCCTATGTTTCGATGGTCGCGGCGCAGGAGAAAGTTCTTGTCACCGAGCTCTCCCCGCATTTGCTGGTCTTGGCGACGAGTGCAGGAAACGTGATAGCCTCGGTCGGTCCCGACGGCGTGTTGCTGGTAGGAACCCCTTCCGCAGCCAGCACAGCCCAGATTCGCCGAATTCTAGCAAGTCGTACCAAATCGCCCGTACGTTACGTCGTCATCGCACCTGAGGCAATCGAAAATTCTGAAGGCGACGCCGGTTGGGGACGACAGGGAGCGTTTGTTGCGATGCAGGAAAATGCATTGGGGCGTCTGGGAGGACACGCTATGGGTCCGCAACTGCCTTTGCCGGATAGACTCATTCGTTTAGGAGTAGACCGCCCCCGCATCTCGTTTTCAGAAGTCTTGTCGTTTGACATGAATGGAGAAGCAATTCATCTCGTTCGTCAGAGTCCGGGCTACAGCGATGCTGATACCATCGTCCACTATCACATTGCCAATTTGGTTTACCTGGGTGAAGTCTTTCCTGGAGATGGCTATCCCAGGATTGATCACGCGCAGAATGGAACATTCGAGGGGTTAATGAAGACGCTTGCCTCGTGGACGGATGAGAGGTTTCGAGTTGTGCCGGCGCGAGGGCCGATTACCGATGGCAATCGCGTGCAAGCATTTCTTGACATGATCAAGGCAGTTCGCGATCGAGTACAAAAAATGCACGATGCCGGTCGAAGCGACCAGGAAATCGTGGCCTCGCATCCTTCAGCAGCTTTCGACTCACGATGGGGGCACGGTCGTGTCTCCCCGGATGACTTCGTTCGGGAGCTAGAGGAGTCAATCGCGGCCACTGGAGCCAAGCGCTAGTGGAAGCGCACGCAATGCTACATCGAATCCGTATGCTGCTCCGAACACCGCAAAGAGCCAGAACGAAGAGCCAATAAGGGTCGGGCCGATCATAGATGGCAGACAGATCGAGTTGATTAACTACATCCGCTATGAACCGCGCCAAATGGTCTTCCGGCAACCAGTCTTGTAGCGAAGGAGGCAACAAAAAGTCTTGGTCAAGGCTACAAACTCGAAACCGTTTGCTCATGAGTGAATCATACGAAATTCCTGCGCGCGCCCATAAGGCTTTTCGCTGATTACCTATCTATCTCCGACACACTCCATATGTGGAAGGGCTTCAACGACACTCACGAGTTGGATCTAGGCGACTACGTTGCAGAGCTTGCCTCGGTCGAACACACGACCTCGCTCCTGCTGGTGAAGTGAACCGCAGGTCCAGCATTGTTGATCCTATGGTTTCTCACCTTATTAGTTGCCGCCAGAATACGCCCTGACCACAAGAATCGACTCGCAATCGATTTCGCCCGAGTCGACGTGGTCATCGAAGCGATAAATTCGTGATCAACAGGACTCGTTCCTCACTCGGTGCGTAGGATCTCGGTGGGGTCTGTGCGCAGCGCCCGAAGCACGGCAGGGAGTGTGGCAACGAGCGCGGTGAGCAGAATGGCACACGTCGGCAAAGCGATCATATCCGCGTCGGTTGCTTTGACCTGGTAGAAAAGCGACGCGACAGAGCGCGCCGCGCCGAGGCCAAGCACGACGCCCGCGCAGCCTCCGAGCGCGATCATCAGGAAGACATCGAGAGTCACAATGCGCACGATGCCAGCACGAGGCGAGCCAATCGCCATGCGGATCCCGATCTCGCGGCGGCGCTGAAGGACGGAGTAGTTGAGGACAGCGTAGAGTCCGATGCCGGCGAGGAGCAGCGCGACGGCGGCAAAGAAGGCGGCGAGCATGGCGATCAGGCGCTCGCGAATGGTCTGGTCGCGTACCAGATCGAGCTGCGTGGTGATGTTCGAGACGCGAAGGCCGTTGTGGCGCTGCGCGATGAGCTGGCGGAGGGAGCCGGCGAGGGCGAGCGGGTTCTGGGCGTCGGTGTGAATGGCGAAAGTGGCGAAGTCGACGACGCTGGGGGCGGATTTGTCATCGATTGCGTTGAAGGGGACGTAGAAGACGGGGCGGTTGGGCTCGCGCAGGTCGTGGTCAGGGACATCGGGGGTGACGCCGACGATCTTGTTGAGGGGTTGATTGGCGCCGCGTTCAAAGGTGCGGCCGACGGGGTCCTGGCCGGGGAAGAAGGTCTTGACGAAGGTTTCGTTGACGATGGCGGCTCCCGGCGAGGTGTCTTGAGGGAGAAAGTCCCGGCCGGAAACGAGGGGGATCTTCATCGTCGAGAGCCAGCCAGGGGAAACGTTCAGGAAAAAAGCGGGAGTCGGACTGGGAGGCGCGCCGTTGATGGAGATGTCGCTGTTGATTCTGATGCGTCCAAGAAGGGGCCAGCCCGAGATGGCGACGGAGTCGACGCCGGGGACGGCGCGGAGCGCCTCGGCAGTTTGATTCCAGACGACGGGGAGCCGGCCTTTGCCGGCAACGGTTTCGACGAGGAGCAGGCGGTCGGTGGAGAAACCGAGGGGCTGGTTGTCGAGGCGACGGAAGGATGCAACGAAGAGCGAAGACAGAAATAGGACGAGGCAGCAGAAAGCGACCTGAAGAGCGATGGCTCCATGCATGAGACGGCGTGGCGAGTGCGGATCTTCACCACCTTTGAGGACGGCTACGGGCCGGACGGCAGAGGCACGGAGAGCTGGAAGCAAACCAAGCAATAGAACGATGAGGATAATGAGCCCCAAGCCAAAGAGAAGCACACGCCAGTCGGCGGGAAGGGCGAGGCGCGCAGGGTTGTCGGGCGGATTGACGAGGCTGAGCACAAAGGGCGCCGACC
>Ga0182015_10006752_pt1 | contig 11405 bp, 9 predicted proteins | sample 712P3MmetaG_FD_120478 | JGI IMG/M metagenome (GOLD analysis project Ga0182015, IMG submission 120478) | Permafrost microbial communities from Stordalen Mire, Sweden - 712P3M metaG | ecosystem: Environmental > Terrestrial > Soil > Wetlands > Permafrost | place: Sweden: Stordalen | collected...
TAAGAGGACATTACCGAACGCGCCTCCGCCTGGCCCAATCTAAGATAATTCGCTGAGCCTAGAGGCCAGTGCATAAACCCGCCATCACCAAGGAACGCTCGTGAGGCCCTCGCGAATTACGTTGGCGAGCCGTGTGCTTTATCGAGCCATTTGCTGTGCGATGGCGACCATAGGATTCCGCAAAGCACCTTTGGGCGCGAAGGCTCGCGCTTCAGTAGCTCAGGCTCTGCGGCTCGCGCGCTGCATCAAGGTGCGCATCGCGCTTTGGACGAGGTCTGCGAAACCGCCGCAAAGGCGCAGCATCGAACGCGCCAGGTCATCGACAACGATGCGTTGAGCCTTGGGGAAGAGGTGCTCGCTGATGACATCACCATCGAGCCTTCCCCGGTCTTGGCCGCCGCTTGCGACATTTTGCCTTCTCTGTGGCGCGTTGACCGCTCGAGGTCGTTTCGTTTTACCCCCGGATGGCTACGCAACTGGCCGCGTCGCGCCTTCCAAACGGATGTCGCAGAGCATGTCTGCGTGGATGTTTAGCCCGATGTTGGTGAGGTTGTAGAGGTGCTCGCTGGCCACGAGCCAGACGATCTCGCAGATCTCGCGCTCAGAGTAGTGGCGCGCCAAGCGATCAAACGTCTCACGGGCGACCTTTTTGTCGCGCGTCAGCTCCGTCACATAGTCGAGCGCGTCACGCTCGGCTTCGGAGAACAGGGGACTGGTGTGGTACTCCTCAAGCGCATCGAACTTCGCCTCGTTCATACCCGACTTGATCGTGAACCAGCGGCCGATGTCGATGCAGAAGAGGCATACGTTGATGCGCGCTACCTGTTCGCGAACGAGCATGATCAATTCACGCCGCAGGAGCAGCTTCTGGTCAAGCTTGCCGACTTTGCCGTAGAACATCCCGAAGGCCGCGGGCAGGCGCACCGAGTGCACCTTAAGTGGTGTGAGCACTTTGCCGAACTGCCGACGGGTCATTGCGTAGACTAGCTTCATGATTGGACTTTGCGGACGCTCGATCGGCGCTAGGAACGAATCGGTGATGGTCATGGTCTGCACAACGGGGTTCTCCTTACGTTGGGGTGTCTAGGGTGCTTCGTCAAGCGCCGGCAAATGAAGAAGCTTCTCGCGGTCGGCCACGATGAACACGTTACGGATGAGGCCGTCACCGACGTCGAGCAGCAGCACAGAGTACGGTCGCCCGTCGATGTAGCTAATAACTCCGGCGTCGCCGTTGATCGTCGTCGTTCGTAGGATGGTGCCCTCGGGGAGGCTGCGTGCGCCGCTTAACAAACCGCGGGCGACCTTGTCCGCGCCGACAATCGCGTTGGGAATCGGCGCTGCGACGCCACCGTCGATGCGAAGGAGGACGTCGTGTGAGAGAAGGCTGAGCAACCCATTGACGTCACCGCTCCGGGTGGCCTCGAGGAAGCGTCTGAGCAGTTCCTGGTGTTCTTGCGATGACGCCTCAAACCGCCGGCGCATATTGCCGACGTGTCCGCGCGCGCGATGGAAGTTTTGGCGGCAGCTCGCTTCACTGTGGCCAAGGCTCTTGGCGATCTCAGCGTACGTGAACCCGAACACCTCGCGCAAAAGAAACACCGCGCGTTCGACCGGCGTCAACCGCTCGAGCAAAACGAGAAGCGCCATCGAGAGCGAATCGTCGACGCGAAGGATTCCGAGCGGATCGTCCTGGGGGTTGGTGACGAGAGGTTCGGGGAGCCATTGACCGACGGGTCGCTCGTGCCGCACGCGGGCCGACTGCAAGTGACTGATGCACAAACGGCTGACGATCGTAACGAGAAAGGCCCGTGGCGAACGGATATCGTCGTCGGAGGCTTGCTGCCAACGAATAAACGTCTCTTGAAGCATGTCTTCGGCGTCCGAGACGGTCCCCAGCATGCGGTAGGCGATCGAGAACAACAGGCGCCGGTGCTTGTCGAAAGCCGCAAGGCGGCCGGCCTCGCTGCTTGGTGCCGGACTGGGGCTATCCATCATCTCAGTCCTCAAGACCGAGGAAGGCGGCTTTTTGTGACGTCTCGCCGCAAGTTCAGGGAAGCTGTCACAATCCCCGTGGCTCTCTGGTCTCTCTGACCATGAGTATTCCCCTGAACCTCGCCCTTTGGGCCGCTCAAGGATTGCTTGCGCTGGCATTCATCGGCGCCGGGGCCTTTAAGCTGCTTGCGTACGAAAAATATGCAGCCATGGTCGTAAAGCAGGGATCGATGGCCGTCACGCGCGGACTCGCCGCATTCATCGGCGCTGCCGAGATCGCCGGGGGACTCGGCGTCGTCTTGCCGATGGCGATCAACGTCGCTCCGGCACTCAGCCCGTGGGCCGCGGTCGGCCTTGCGACCATCATGTTGCTTGCGATCGGCTATCACATGCGTGGCCATGAATCGGCGCCGGCACCAACCGTCCTTTTGCTTGTGGCCGTGTTCGTGGCGATCAGTCGCTTTTCTTACTTGGCGTAGAGAAAAGTCCAAACGCCTCTCTTAGCGACATCAGCCCTGTCACAATACGGCATGCTGCTCCATCATATCCACGACGGTTCATTACGGAGCCGTGGCCAGGCAGCATCGAGCAATAGGAGCTCCGAGAACACACTTCCGTCCTACAAGCTCAGCTTTTCATCACTCGCACCTCGCTAGTACCCAGGGACCTAAGTGTGAGGGTCGCGAATCATGTTGGTGGCCCGGGTGCTTTGCGAAACTTTCTGCTGTGCGATTGCGACTACACCGTTGCGTCAAGCACTCTCGCAAGCGTCATTTATTGCTCAAGCGTAGTTACAAGTGAGATCGCACCCGGCATCGGGCCGGACCCGTTGGGCCCCGGCGTGCTGGGCGTACAAAACCAGATCAACAGAACGATGTTGCCGACCAGCGGGACAAAGACCAGTAGCAGCCACCAGCCACTGCGGTTGGTGTCGTGCAAGCGGCGGACGGCGACGGCGAGGTACGGCATCAGGAACACGAGCGCGCAGATGGCCCCGAAGAGCGCATCGCGTCCAAACACCGCGTGATCGAGGAGGCTCGCGAGGCCGAACACGATCGCCCCAAAGAGCACGAACCACCAGTATTCGGTGCCGCCGGAGCGGCCGCTGAACGTGAGCCAGCGCGCGAAGGCGCTCCTGATCGCTTGCGGCATGGTCATGGGCAGCGCTCCTTCCTAGGGATCAGGCCCATCGGTCCGTGTCTACGACAAATATACGCGGCCGGCGCCTGGAAGTTTCTCGTCCCATTCTCCCGGGCATTTACGTCGTGACGAAAGCGGCTTCGATCGGCCTGATCGTTACGGCAATATTCCTTTCAGGCGCTACGTTGCAGGCAGCGGACAATAGCCCAACGAGCTTCCCGGTCAAAGATATTGGAGTCGCTGGAACGCCCAAGCTGACCCCTCAACAGAAAGCGAAGGTCCTTAGGCTTGTGGCAGGCGCTCCGATCGGAGTCCGTACGAGACTGCGTTTTGCCGTGACCGGCTGTGAGGGCTGCGCTCATATTGTCGTTGTCGTAGTCGACCCGGGAAATGCGCTGCCGGACGGGACGATCGAGACCCGAGGCTGCTCCCAATGCACGCAAGTGTACGCGAATTTCAAAGTTCTGGGAGACGGTTGCAACTTCGAATTTAATCCGCGCCGGAACTTCTTATTTGCAGCTTCCGGGTGTTAACAAATGGTCCCGCGCTCAAGCAGTACGACGTTCGAGCTGCGGCAACGTCGGCGTCAAAGGCCGTTGGGAACCTCGTACTTGCGCACGGCGAAAGCTCCGTGGGCGCCGAAGGTCGGCGAAACGCGCACGGCCTTCTATAAAAAAGTCGGCGCGGCGCAACTCGACCACGCATTACTGGCGTGAACCCTCCCTAGCGATCGACACTTACCCCGGCTTGCTTCAAGCGTTCGGTAAGTTCGTTTCCGGCAGGCGACGTCGTTCGGTAAAAGAGGCCGGGGTTCCCGATCGGTGCTGCGACGGTCGTCCATCTTCCCTTTTGCGATGCGTTGACGTGACCGGTCCAGAAATTTGTCCATGACCCTGCCGGCAGGTAGAGGTACACTTGGCGCACGCCCGGATCGAGAACGGGCGCCACCATGAAGTCCTCCCCGAGCATGAATTGGTAGCGCAACGCGTGCACGGCCGGATCGTTAGGATAATGGACGAAGGGATGCCGCACGACCGGGTGTCCGTACTTCTCGGCGGCTTGCAATAGCGGGCGTCGGTAGAACGCCAGCGCAGCATAGATTTTCGAAAATCGTGCGAAATGCTCGACAGTCTCGTCATCATCGTATACCTGGGCACTAAGGGCCGGATCCAAGCCCTCATGCGTTCGCAGAAGTGACGTGAAAGCATTGAGCTCTACCCAACGCATCAGCAATTCTTTCGAACGCTGGGTCACGGGAACTTTCGAATGCAAAAGCGAGGCGCTAAGCGTGACGTAGCCCCCCGTGTCGCTGTGCACTTGGCTGAAACCGGACATTCCCGCCGAGAGCATCCCGACGACGGCGCTTTTGATACCGTCGAACTGACTCCAATTCTGGAGTTGATCGCCGAGCCAGAGGAGCCTCGACGTTCCAGGGCTTTGCGTGAAGCCCGACCGGTTGAAAAAGAGCACATCTGCGCTGCGGCCTGCTTCTTCAATAGCCTCCCGGTGAATCCGCGCCCAGGCTACAGGGTAGGCGTTGTGCCAGAGCGACGCGTCGGCCCCGTCGTGCAACGTCGCATCGAACGGAAGCGCCTCACCAAAGTCCGCCATCCACCCGGAAGCCTTGGCTTTGTCGAGCATCTCACCTATGATGACGGATTTGATCCACGTGCGTGCAGCCGGATTGCTCAGATCCAGCATGGCGCTGGAAAAGTCGGTATTCTTGTACGCGAACTCCTTGCCGGAACGATTGCGAACGAGGTAGCCCCTCGCTCGAGCGGTCAGGTACAAATCATTGTGCCCGGAGCTCGTCGTCAAGAACGGGTTCATGTAAATGAGCATGCGCGCCCCGCGTAGCGCAAGCTCGTCGACGAACGCTGTCCAGCCCGGATAGTGGCTTTCGTCGACGTGCCAATTCCACCATAGCTGCTCGCCGGCCGAAGTCTTGCGCGTCCCGACCCAGTCTTGCAGCCAGAGAGCCGTGATCGGAACTCCCGCGGCGACCAGCTTTTCATAGTGGGGACGGACGACGTTCATGCCGCCCTGCAAGCCGATGATCGCGCCGCCATCTGTCCACGCCGGCAGCGACTGCATTCGGCCCGCAAATGTCGTATATTGTTCGATCAGTCCAAGCGGAGAGGTGCCGAAGAGAATGCGCCCGGTCATTGCCGGCTGAAACGTTGTGATTTCGATCGAGTTCCGCGGGCGAAAGTCGAACGTACTGTATTGCGTGCCCTCGAGAAAAAGCGAACGCAGCTTGCTCGTGATGAAGTGCGGCGCCGGTGCCTCGGTTGCAAAGGGCGTTCCGCCGCCATCGTTCGCGAACGCATCGACGGCCTGCGTCAGCAGGAGCTGGCCGCGCCCGACGCCGTGTTCCTGGACGACGATGGGAATCAGCTTCCCCTTTTGATTGAAATAGGTCAGTTGTTCGCCGAGTCCAAAGATCGCTTCATTCGGCTCCGAGGCGCAACGCACGACGATGCGATTAAAGCGCTTTGCGTCCGTGCCGGAAAGGGCCAGGTTAAAGCGGAGCTGACCTTCGGATAGAGCCGTCAAGGAGAGGGTGCAGCGCATTTCGCCGGCGCCGGACATGGGGCCGCCGATGGTCAACGTCGTGTCGTTGGTATCGACGGTATCAAAATACTGCAACGTGCTCGTCGCTGCGGTGCGATCCCTTATGCGGAACGATCCTTCGGGCTGACCGAATTCTCGAATGTCTGCGGTCCCCTCGCGAGCCGCGATGAAAAATCCGTTCGACGGGCTCTCGAAAAGAGTCCGGTCGGGTGCGAGCCGATGGCGAACGCGGATCTTGCCCGCGCGCACGTCGATGAGAAACTCTCCGGTCCCGTATGAATGATCGAGATCGCCGGTCGACGTGGCGCCTCGGCCGACTCCACTGCCGGTGATACCCACCGCGGCCAATGACTCAAGGAAACCCTGCCTAGGAATCATGAGAGAGCGCTTGCACCATCGCCGACGCGGGACCTATGCAGAGTGTTGAGGCCACCGGCCTCGAAGGCGCGGAGCAGGTTAGCGTCGAGCCCTAGAGGCGACTGGCGATAACCGGCTCGAAGCGACGGTCGGGGACGAACCACATGATGGCGACGACCACGAACAGCACGTCTGAAATCAACGGCGACACGAACGCGAATCCGATCCCGCACAGATAAAGCACCGGTGAAATTTTTCCCTTGAGATCAATTTTGATTGCTCTTGCAAATGCCGTGTCCGGTCCATTCACAGCCAACAGCGCGTTCTGCAGAAGCGTATAGGCAACCGCGTCCATGAGCAGCCCGAACCCATAAAGTGCGGTGGGCACGGCTGCAAATGGATTCTCACCGAGCCAATTGGTGGTAAACGGCGCGAGCGAAAGCCAGAATAGCAGATGCAAATTCGCCCACATCGAACGGCCGTCGATGCCGCTCGTCGCCCGCAGCATGTGATGATGATTGTTCCAGTAGATGCCGACGAAGACGAAGCTCAACGCGTAAGCGGCGAACGTCGGAACGATGCTTTGCAGCGATTTCAGGTCCGTTCCGTGCGGCGGCTTCAACTCGAGGACCATGATCGTAATGATCACGGCGATGACGCCATCGCTGAAGGCCTCAAGCCGGGTGGATTCGGTCGAAAACCGGGCTTTCACCGTTACGGCGATTTGAGCGCTTCGGTGACGAAGCCGTTGTCGACGGCGTCCTCGGCCTTGAGTGCTTGTGATTCCACGAGTCCGTCGGAGCGCAGGGAGGCAAGGTCGGAATTCATGGAAACAAGGTTGACGTAGCCTTTAGCATTGACGGAATGTGGCGTGAGGGCGCGATACACGGCCTCATCTTTGAGCGACGTGGCGGCACTCATGATGGCGATCACGTCGTTTGCATTTGGGCCCGCCAGCTTTCCGCCCTTGAGCGCTCCGTCGTAATAGCGCACGCCGCGGAGATACGCCCGCATAAATCGAACGCCGAGATCGCGATGGTCCTTCAGAAACGTGTGTCCGTAAATCAGGACGGCCACTTGCTGATTGGGATAAAACGCGTCGTCACCCTCGATCATTTTTGCGATGCCCGCGGTAACCGCGAACGTCGCGTTGGGCTCCGGCATGAGCGCTGCGTCGATCGCGCCGTTCCTCATCGCCGCGACCGAATCCGAATATCCGAGGTAGGTTAGCTTCACGTCCTCGCGCTTGAGGCCGGCTTTGTTCAAAAGAGTGCCGATCGCGACGTAGGCGGTCGCACCTTGCGCCGCTACCGCGACCGTCATGCCTTTGAGATCTTTGACCGTCTTGAAGCGGCCACTCGTGACGAGAGCGGTGCGCACGATCAGCCTTTGAAATCCATACCCGGGCGGGTCGCTGCCCAGATCCGCCACGGCGCGCACGTCGATGCCGCGAGCGACGGCGTTATACAAACCGGCCGTAGGCGCACCACCGCCGGCATCGAGCTGGCCGGCGCCGAGCGGTGCGATCATGTTCGCGGCCGACACGAACGGCACAAAGTGAACGTCCAGACCTTCAGCCTGGAAGTACCCCTTGCTTTGCGCGATGTGGAACGGCGCTTCGGTGAGGGCACCGTTCACCCCGATTTGCACGGCGATCGGACTATCGGCCGCAACGCTGGTCACCGTCCATCCGACGAGAACACAGAGGCCGAGCAGACACGCGATCGCGGTACGTCTCATTCCCGGCTCTCTATTCGTGGCGCCGGCGGGTGATGGTGTCGACCAATGCGGGCTTTCCGCTTTTCACCACCGCCATGGCGCGCTGCAGTGCGGCCGCGATGTCTTCGGGTTGCTCGATGGGCCCCTCCGCATACCAACCCATCGAGCGAGCCAGTCCGGCGAAATCCGGCGGCGGGTCGACGATGTCCATCCCGATGTTTGCTCGCTCGAGCGGCGTGCCGCGATGGCGCGCGACGGAAATCTGATGATCCCAGTCGTTGTAATACGCGCGGTTGTTGTGCATCACAACCAGCATTGGAATTTCATAGCGGGCTGCAGTCCATAGCGCGCCTGCATCGAACATGAGGTCGCCGTCCGGCTGAAGGTCGACGACGAGCCGGCCCGAGCCCTTATGCGCGAGGGCGACGCCGAGTGAAATACCGATCTGCGTCGCGGTACCGAGCGCCTTGCCCGGATGGCGATACGGACGGTCGAAGTTCCACAATTTCCGCGCCCACGTATCGAGCGTGCCGGCGGTCAAGACCCAATCCTCGTCCTTAATCGCATCCCATACGTCGAGTGCGAGGCGCGGGAGCTGAATCGGCGAGCCTTCGCGTTTCTTGTTCGCCTGGTCGCGCCAACCGTCACGAACCGACTTCCGATGCGTTCCGGCTGCGATCTTGCGCTGGTCGATCCGTCGTGCGAGCACCGGATCCCCGGCGATGATCTTCTTGCACGCAGCCGTTAGCGCGGGAATGGCGAGATGCGTGTCGGCGAGGATCTTCTGCGCGCAATCGGGGAAGCGCTGATAATCCATCGACCATTTACTGATATTGAGGTCATTGAAGCCGATTTCGACCCACGTGCAATCGTCCGGATACAGTCGTTCCTTGGTTCGTAACGTGCCGTTCGTCTTGTGCGTCGGCCGCTCCCAATCGTACACGTCGAGCGCGACGATGAGATCGGTCGTGCGTAAGACCTCGCCGTCCATGCTCGCGTTCAGCGGATGCTCGCTTGGAAAATTGAGCCGCGAGCCGACATCGAAGACCACGGCGCCCGTCGTTTCCGCCAGTTCGACCAAAGCGTCATAGCCGTGGGGCGCGCGCGCCACGTATTCCGCAAGCAGCAGCGGTGATGTTGCGGACATCAAGCGCCGAGCGGCTTCGTCAATTGCGCGCAGATCCGGCCCGATCGCCGTCGGCACGCGCGCGCAATTCGGGTCGGGCAGTGCGACGGGAGCTTCGAGCGGAAGCTCTTGCAGCCAAGCATCGTAGCACATGTAGACCGGTCCGCGCGGCTCGGTCATCATGATCGAATACGCCCGCGCGAAGCTGTCGGCGACGCCATCGATGCTGGTGGGCTGATAATCCCACTTCACGTAATTGCGAACTTGTTCGCCTTGAACGTTGGCGGTATGAATCCAGTCCAAAAACGGGCGCCGCTTGCCTTCGTCCATCGGACCGGTCGCCCCGACTACGAAGATCGGCGCCCGGTCGAGGTAGGCATAGTAGATGGCGAGCGTTGCGTGCAACAGCCCGACAACGTTGTGCACGATCGCGACCATCGGCCGGCCGGTCACCTTCGCGTAGCCGTGCGCGATCTGAACGGCAATCTTTTCGTGCTGACAGAGAATCATCGCCGGATCGTTATGACCGTAGTTTACGAGGGAGTCGTGCAGCCCGCGATAACTAGCACCCGGGTTGAGCGTGATGTGCGGAAAGTCGAACTGCTTGATCAGGTCGACGATCACGTCGGATTGCCATTTGGTGTTTTCCGGGTTAGTCAAACAACAGATCCTTCAGTGATAGATCAAGCGGTCGGCCGGGAAGGGCTCGAATTTCCCGTACTTCGCGGTGACGTCGATCGCCGGTTGAATCGACGCCGCCGTTAGCGTAACGCCAAAACGCGCGCGCTCCATCGCCGTTACGGTTGCCAGATCGATCTTCGTGTATTTTGCGAGGATCTCGGCACTCTTCGCTTGATTCGCTTTTTGATTGGCCCAGATTGCGGTTTCGCGCATTGCGGCGGCAAAGCGGCGTACGACATCGGGGTGGTCCTTTGCCCATTGCAGTGTCGTGAACCACGCGCTTTGCAGAAACTGCTTCGCGACCGCGTTGTGCGAGTACCCGAGAATGCGTACATCTTTTCTCACGACCGCAAGAAATGGTTCGGAGATGTATGCGACATCGATGCGGCCCGCAGCTAGTGCCGCAGGCATCGCCGCATACGGCATCTCGATGAATTTTGCCGTCGTTGCATCGCCGCCGTTCTGATCGATCCACGCTCGCGGACTGTACTCCGCCAGCGTTCCGAGACCGGGCACGGCGATGACTTTGCCCGCCAGGTCCTGCGCGCTCTTAATCGGCGAGTTCGCCGGCACGACGAGTCCGGCCACGGGTGCCGCTGAAGTCCAGATTGCCGCCGGCGCAATCGCGACGAACGGAATGCCTTTGAGGTAGCCTTTCGCGAGCGTAACGAGATCCGAGTATCCGATATCGGCGGCGTCACTCGAGACTGCCGCCGCAATCGCGCTGCCGTTGGTACCCGGTTGAACGTCGACGTCGAGACCCTGCTTTGCGAAGTAGCCGAGGTCCTTTGCGATAAAGACTTCGGCCGCCGAATCGATCGGCGTCGTAAGGACGGTCACCGTGGTGGTTTGCGCCTGCGCATGTCGCGCGGCGCTCGTAAGGAGCACGAGGCTCAAAACGGTGACGAATGCCTGCCGCATCGTGACCGCTACTTGGGGGCGTATTGCAGCATCTCGCTTGCGGGGTAAGCCGCCGAAGTCACGTGGTATTTGGCGGCGGTATCGATCATCGGCTGAAGCTCGCGGGGATCGAGCGACGTCGCGCCGTCAACGCGAGCCATATGCCGAACGACCTCCAGCGGGGCTTGGGTTGCGTCGGCCATCATCCGGGCCGTTGCCTCGTGATGCGTATTCGTGTATGCGGCCGCACGGTAGATCGTGTCCATGAACTTGCGCACGATATCGGGATGCTGCGTGGCGTAATCGACCGATGTAAAGTAGGCGGCAAAGACGAAGTGCGGCGAGATCGCGTTGTACGCGGGCGCAAGGATCCGCACTTTCCCCGTTTGGAGCGCCTCGTCGAGGATCGGCTCGTGCATGACGGTCGCGGCGACGCGGTGTTCCACGATCGACCCCATCGTCGCCGCCTGCGGCAGTTCGACGACTTTGAGGGACGTCGGATCGCCGCCGGCCGCATCGACGCACGCCGTCGTCGCGAGGACGTCGAGGTCGTTGAGCGACGGCGTTCCGATAACTTTGCCCTCGAGGTCTTTGCAGCTCTTGGCGTCGGAGTCGGTAGCGGTCATCAGTTGCGCGTAGGGGTGCTTTGAATCGTAGACCCCGCCGGAGCCGATCATGGCAAGCGGCAGTTTGCGCAAATGCGCGTTCACAATCGAAAGCATGCTCGACTTGCCGAACGTATACGAGCCGGAAACCACGGCGGCGGCCATCGCGGCCCCGCTGCCGCCCGGCGCCAACTGCACGTCGAGGCCTACTTTCCGGAACATGCCGGACTGAATCGCATAGACGAGCGGCGTGATGTCGTCGGTCGGAACGAGGCCGACTTTGATCGGTACCAGCGTCGTCTGCGCTCCGA
>Ga0182015_10006753_pt1 | contig 11402 bp, 9 predicted proteins | sample 712P3MmetaG_FD_120478 | JGI IMG/M metagenome (GOLD analysis project Ga0182015, IMG submission 120478) | Permafrost microbial communities from Stordalen Mire, Sweden - 712P3M metaG | ecosystem: Environmental > Terrestrial > Soil > Wetlands > Permafrost | place: Sweden: Stordalen | collected...
CGCGACGGCGGGCAGACCTGGACGGCGATCACGGTCGGTCTGCCCGGCACTTCACCGGTAAACACGGTGCGCGAAGACCTGATGCGTCGCGGCCTGCTTTTTGCCGGTACTGAGAATGGCGTATGGGCCTCCTTCGACGACGGCGATCATTGGGATTCATTGCAGTTGAATTTGCCGCACACCTCGATGCGCGACCTCGCGATCCATGGGGAGGACCTGGTCGTTGCCACGCATGGCCGCTCGTTTTGGGTCCTGGATGACATCAGTCCCTTGCGGCAATTCACCGCCAAGCTCGCATCGGGCGAGGCGGCCCTGCTGAATCCTGCGCCCGCGGTACGCGTGAAGCGCGACACGGGCACCGACACGCCAATCCAGCCGGACGAACCGGCGGGACGCAATCCGCCGGATGGCGCGGTCATCGATTACTACCTGGCTCACGATGCGAGACACCCGCTGACGATCGAGATACTCGACTCGAGCGGCGCCTTGGTGAGACGCGTATCGAGTACGGACCCGCCGCCGTTCAGCCGGGAACAACTCGAGCGCGAGTTGATTCCGGTGTATTGGATCGGGCGGGCGCCACCGCCGGCGGCAAGCGCCGGCATGCACCGCTGGGTTTGGGATTTGCACTATGCGGCGCCCCGCAGCGTGAAGCGCGGCTTCCCGATTTCCGCAGTGCCCGGCGATACGCCTCAGGAGCCGGCCGGTCCCCCCGCAAATCCGGGCAATTACCGGGTTCGATTGCGGATCGGCGCGCAGCAGTGGGAGGCTGTGCTCGCGGTGACGCCGGATCCTCGAATCAGCATCACCGCCGAAGATTTCTCAGCGCAGTTCGGCCTCGCGCGCCGCCTCGCCGCTGCCCTCGACGCCAGCACCGGCGCACTGCTCGAGGCCCGCTCGATGCGCGCGCAGCTGAAGGATCTGACCGGCCAAGGCACGGGGAGTTTGGCCGGTCAAATCCAATCGCTGGATCAACATATCGGCGCGTTGATTGGGTCGGCCGACGACGGCGACGCACCGCACCGCGGGCTCGAGACCCTGAACGGCGATTTCGCGACGCTGTATACCCAGGTCACGGGAGTCGACGCGGCACCGACCGCGGTACAGGTGGCCGAGACGGACCGCGCCCTCGCGGAATGGCAAGCGCTCGAGGATCGCTGGCAGCACCTACGCGACGACGAGGTGGTTGGCCTCAACCGAGTGCTGGTAAAGGTTCCGCTGCCGCGCCTGCGCCCGGACCTCGAACCCCCTCGAGACCTTGATTTTGCGGATGAAGACTGAGGCGGAACAGAAAAATAGGAGATGCCGGCACACTCCAAGATATTCAGCAGGAATTTAAAAAATGCGTGGAAGAGTGTTCGCAGGCATCGTCCTTTCAGTCACTGGTGTCGTTGCGGGTGTGGTGGGCATTGCGCCCGGCGCGCAGGCCCAAGCGCTCGACGACGTCGTTGTCACCGCAACGCGGATTGCGGAACCCGCCGACCGGGTTCCGGCCGACATTTCGGTGATCTCCGGCAAGGACCTGGTCGATCGCGGCGCGTCCGACATGGCGAGTGCGCTGAGTCTCGTGCCCGGGGTCGAGGCGCCCGCCGGCGGCGACGCGGGCCCGTCGAGTGCCGTGCCGGCGTTTTGGGGTCTGCACGAATTCGATGCCTTCCTGCTGGTCGTCGACGGAGTGCCGTGGGGAGGCGCCTTCAATCCGGGCATTACGACGCTCGATTTCAACGACATCGAGCGTATCGAGGTATTGAAGGGCTCGGCCCCCGTCATGTATGGCGCGACCTCCTTCGTCGGCGTGGTTCACGCCATTCATTATCCGGCCGGCGAGGCCGCCAACGAGGCCGATGTCGCCTACGGCAATTACGGCTCCATCAAGGGATCGACTTCATTGGTGCTGCCGCAGGTCGGCGATTGGCGCGAGTCGTTTGCCGCCGACGGCGAGAGTCTTGGCTTTGCCGACGCCCGGGAGATCGTCTCGAACGAACATGTGTTGTATCGGGGTGAAGGCGATCTCGGACCGGGCAGGCTGCGCGTCGATGCGGATCTCACTTTCGTGCGAGACGTGCCCCCGAGCCCCGTCGTCCGGGTGGGCACCGGCCTCACGACGCTCACACCCATCAACGCCAACTTCAACCCGGCGGACGCGAAGATCGACGAGGACAAGTATCATCTTGCGGTCGGCTATTCACTGCCCACGGCGTGGGGCGCATGGGACACGCTCGCCTCCTTCGCGTACTCCGATATCACCGACATCCGGGCGTTTCTGCACCCGGATCTGAGCGGCGCCGCCGATACCCAGAACCAGCGCCGCTACATCGACGACGGCTACTTCGACACTCACCTCAACAGTAAAGTTTCCGGCAACACGACGTTGATCATCGGTGCCGACCTCCTCTATGGCCATGGCCAGCAAACGACGTTGAACGGCAACAGCGGCTACACGGTGCCGCTGAACGGTTCGGTGCTGCCGCCGCCGACCTCGGCCGTCGCGATCAATGAAATCGGCACGATCAACGACCGGCGCCTGTTTGCCGGGCAATATGCGCAAGTCGAGTGGCAGCCCGACAGCCGCTGGGACGTGACGGCGGGAACTCGCATCAACGAAGCCGTGGAGCGGAAGGAATCGAGCGACCTGATCCTTCCGCCGCCGCAGCTCGCCGAGGAAAGTGTCAGCAAGACGATGATCCGGCCGTCCGAGTTCATCGGCGCGAGCTACCGCCTCTTCGCGCAAGGCAAGGACGAAGTCGTCGCCTATGCCGACTATCGCAATGCCTTCAAGCCGTCGGCGATCGATTTCGGTCCCGACTATACGCCGGCACTGTTGAGTCCCGAGACCGCTCAGAGCTACGAAGCGGGCCTCAAGGGCGCCGCGGACGGCGGCCGCCTGACCTATCAGGCGGAACTGTTCCTTCTCGACTTCCACAACCTCGTCGTCGCTACGAGTTCCGGGGCGCTGACGAACGCCGGCGGGGAGAGGCTCGAGGGCGTCGAGGGGGAGAGCCGGTATCAACTGACGCCGGACCTTGCGCTGGCCGCGAACGCTTCGTATCACGACGCACGCTTCACGCAATATCTATTCTTCGATGGCGTCGCGAATGTCCAGGTCGCCGGCAATCAGCTGCCGCTGTCGCCGCATATTCTCGCGGCTGCCGGACTCCTCTACTCGCCTGCGCAGGGCTTTGGCACGACCGTGGTTGCCCAGTACGTGGGTCGGCAGTTCCTGGATGAGCAGAACATCGCGCCGGTCGGCGGCTACATCACCCTCGCCGCCAACATCGGATATCGCTTCGGCCGCTACCGGATATTGCTCGAGGGGAACAATCTCACCAATCAACGCAAGCCCGTCAGCGCGAGCGAGTTTGGCAGCGAATCGTTCTACCTGCTCAACGCCCGCACCCTCTGGCTGCGCGTCACTTGCAGTTGGCGCTGAGCTGGGACTTGAGCGATGGCACGTCAACGCCGCGATTTCGCGCGAGGTGGCGTGCGCGACTATACGCTATTGATCACTTGTTTCAGCGGATTCCTTACATTATAGTAAGGAATAAATTCGGAGGCTTTATGGCGACGGCGACTCTTACGAGCAAAGGTCAGATCACCATACCTGTCGAGGTACGCGAGGCGCTCGGCGTCGATGCAGGCGATCGGGTGGAGTTTGTCGAGGTGGGTCCTGGGCGTTACGAGTTCATTGCCGCGACACGATCCGTGACGGCACTGAAGGGGATGTTTGGCAAGGCACGCAAGACGGTCTCAATCGCAGAAATGAATGCCGTCATCGCACGCCGCGGCGCCGGCGGCAAATGATCGGGCTCGACACAAACATCCTGGTTCGCTACATCATGCAGGATGACGCGAGGCAATCCGCGCTCGCTACCCGGCTGGTCGAGTCGCTATCGGCGGAGAAACCTGGATTTGTGCCACTCGTGGTCGTCCTGGAAATGGGTTGGGTGCTGTCGTCGGCGTATGACTTGAGCCGGACACAGGTCGTCGAGGCTTTTGAAGCCGTACTGCGGACGAAGGATTGGGTGGTTGAGAATGCGGAGGTCGTGTGGCAGTCGGTCAGGTTGTTTCAGAGCGGGAACGCAGACTTGACGGATTGCTTGATCGCGCGAACGGCCGCGGCGGCCGGATGCGAGAAGACGATGACCCTTGACCGGGATGCCGCAAAAACGGGCGGGATGACGTTGCTGGGATAGCGGTCGGATCTCGAGGCATTCGGCGCGGGAATCACCGCGCGGGACGAAGCTATTGAGTACGGTCGCGGCCGACCTGATTCTGGAACTCTGTCATTGAGGCCGGAGATACCTTGACGGTAGTGGCCGGATTAACGCTTAGTTTCCTCCACGATAGTCTGGCCGGTAATCCGCCGTTGGATGAGCCCCCAACACAGGCCGATCGTGAGTAAACACGCGATCATCACGAGTGCCGCCCAAGTGATGGCGCTTTGGCTGGCGAGGCTGAACCAACCTAAACTCGTGAAAAACCAAATCAAGGCTGCAAAAAATGCCAGGCCGATGACGACGCCTACCGTGCCCAAGGACCGCCACGTCGCCGTCACAAAAAAGATCCATATGCCCAGCAATGCGATTCCTGCCACCGCCTCTACCGGTTCAAGGTGCGGCAGGCTACCGCTGATCCAATGAACGTACGAATGTCCCGTGGGGTTGTACGTCGCGATGACGAGCACCAAAGAGGCGAGAAAGCGCAAGGCCACGCCTCCGACGCTTAAATTTCTCATCGTCACTCCTTGGTCTTCAGTGCGGTCCTCGAGGCGGTCGCGGAGCGCAATGCAGTCTTTTCGCAAAAAACTGTTGGGTGATGCAGCCATACCCGCCATGATGCCGGTCGTCATTATATAGGCTTGGACTGTTAGTCTATCTGAGACCGGCGCCCGCGCGCGCTCGGGCGGAAGGAGCATGCAGGAGGAGGAAGGGGCGCGGGTAGGCTCGTCGATTGGTCTCGTTCGCAGGGAGAGCGCATGTTGCGCGGTTTGCCCGGTTTACTGTATGGGTCGACGCCGGCTGAATTCGTCAGCGCGTATGGCGTGTCCGAGTCGGTTGAGCGATTGGTGGCGGCAACTAAACGGTCGGTGTTCTCCTCGTTGGGAGAGACATCCGCGGTGGGGACGGTGACCGAGTCTGCCGTGAAGCTGCAGCGGGTGATCCCGATGATGAGCAATTCATTCAAACCCTTCTTCGTCGGCCGGTTCGAAGTTCGTGACGGCGTGACGGTGCTCACCGGCCGGTTCACGATGTCCCTGTTCGTGAAAATTTTCATGACGATATGGTTTGGGATGCTGTTCTTGATCGGCGGGGCAATCACGTTGAGCGGGATCAAGCGGCAGGGCTCGGCGCCGTCCCTTGTCGTGGTTCAGCCGCTATTGATGGTTGGCGGTGGAATCCTCGTCCTCGCGGCCGGCAAGTGGTTGTCCCGCAATGACGTTGTGTGGTTGTCGGCCGTCATTGGGCGCGCACTGGGGAAGACATTGGAGGGTCCCGGCACGCTGGCGCGGGATGAGGCGGGGGTGCCGACGCCGTTGAAGGTCGCGTCACTGGTCGTGGCGGTCTCGGGCGTCCTGCAATTGGTTGCCCGGTTTCTGCCGCGGACTGGCCCGAATGGGCGTCCGGGTCCTGGGACAGGCATTGCGATGCCGATTATAGACCTTCTCGAGTACGAAGCCGAACAAGCAACCAGAGTTGCCGTCGAGGACGTACATGAGGTCTGCAACTACCTCGACGCAATTAAATACGCACGGGGGCAGCTCAGGGGCGCTCGCGGGTTACCGATTTCCATGCGTTTGCTGAATGAGGCACATCGGCGTCTGATGCGCGGAGCCCGTGGGGCCAATAAGCAACCGGGCGAAATTCGCCGCAGTCAGAACTGGATTGGCGGGACGCGCCCGGGCAACGCCGTATTCGTTCCCGCCCCATCCGAGGAGCTGCCGGCGCTCCTGGCGGACCTTGAGAAGTATCTCCATACGGAGAGCGGTTTGCCGTCGCTGGTTCGCATTGGGTTGGCGCATGTGCAGTTCGAGACCATCCATCCCTACCTCGATGGCGATGGCCGTATCGGTCGGCTGCTCATTACGCTGCTGCTTGAGCATTGGGCGCTCCTTTCTGCGCCGCTCCTCTATTTGAGTCTCTTCTTTAAGCGCCACCGGGCTGAGTATTACCGACTGCTCGGTGAGGTGCGAAGAAGCGGCGACTGGGAAGCCTGGATGGGTTTTTTCCTGGAAGGTGTCGAGACGACCGCGGACGAGGCCGTCACTGCTGCCAGAGAAATATTCGCGCTCGTCACCGAAGATCGACAGCGCCTACTGGTTGCGCCGGGCGCATCCGTTATGGCCGTACGATTAATGGACCAGTTGCCGACGCACCCTGTCGTTACCATTCCGGCTGTCGTCAAATTACTCAAGACGACGAAGCCAACCGCCGGCAAGGCCGTTCACCTCCTGGAGAACTTGGGTGTGCTCACCGAAACGACAGGCAAGCAGCGCGACCGGACCTTCGCGTACGCGGGCTACCTCGAGAAACTGCGCGTTGGGACCGAAATCGGCATTTGAACCCCGGATACCCGGGCCAATTTGGCCCTCATGGCGGACACCCTGCCCTTCGGGTCACAGCCACGGCACCCGCCTCCACGCGCCCGCGCTCTTGCAGGGTGCAAGTCCGCAACTCGATGATTCACTGATGATTGCGCGGTCCAAGCTCGAGGTGACGCGCGTGACCAAGCGTCCAGGTGTCCATCCCGCCCCGACGTGAACCCCCGGTTCACCCGCCGCCCGCGCTCAAACCCCGAAACTAATATTCCCGCTCACCCGGATCCGCCCCTTGAGCGGCGTGAGTGTGATCAACCCCCGCTGCGCCTCCGGGACGCAAAAGAACACGTCACCCGGTTCCGAGTGCAGGAGGTCATCCTCCTGCACCTCCCCGCAATGCGGACAGTGATTGGCGAAGCACCTCTCCTCGCCCGCGCCGCTTCTGTACAACGGCCAGCGCCCAAGCTGCGCCGCCAGCGCCCCATCCATGGCCCAGATATTCGACAGCGTGAATTGCCACATCATTTCACCAGCATCAGCATCCGTACCGCTTTCGCAATAAATACAGATGACTTCGATGCGCTTGCCGCAGGCCACGCACGGCGCCTCCGCGGCGACAACGAACGCCTCCTCCGACACGACGCCGAACTCCGCCTCGTCCGATGACGAAACCTCCTTCCCCAACCAACGCGACAATGTCGCCGCAACCGGATCGCCCTCTGTGTACCAACGCTTCGATGCATCGTCCCAGAGCGCGCCCGAAGCTTTGACCTCGGCGTATTCCTCCGGCGGGACAAAGAGATAAATCCGATTCATGACTGGTTCCGCGCTTTCCCGCATCGAGTGGCCCTTCCACATTTTACCCCACGCGCGGCGGGACCGGGGGGTGCGCCCCCCAACCCACCAACCCCGCGCCGCGGGCTTATAGGATGCCCGGCTACCCCACACCCGCCGCGGCAGGCCGCTGCCGCGCCACCACCGGATAGCTCACCGGCTCGAGCGCCACCCGCATCCAATCCGGAATCGATGCGAACTTGAGAAACCCTTCGAGATCCGGCAGCCGCTCGATCTCGGACGCCATGACCGCCGGCTCGATGCTGCGGTGCTCGCTGGTCGTGGTCGAGGCCAGGAAGTCCGTGGGCCGCCGCGTCTGCGACCGGGTGGTGTGCACCACTTCCCGCTGGCCGATGAGTCTCGAGGCGAACTGCGACGTTCCCCCCTGCTCGCTCGCCGAACAGCGCAGAATCAGCGTGTTCCCGCAGTTCTCGACGATGGTGTCCGCAATCCCCCTGCCGTAGGTGGCCGAGACCTGCGAGATGGACTGAAATCCCAGCACGCACCGGCCGCCGAATTTGCGTAGGCGCGCCAGCGCGTCCTTGAGCCCGTCGATTTCCCCGAGCGCATCCAATTCGTCGATCACGAACCACAGGCGCTGATCCCCTTCGGGGCGGTCCATGGCTTCGAAGATCGCCATGCGCATCCAGGCGGATATCACCGAGCGCAGCGCCGCGATTTCCCCGGCCTTGTAGGGAAGGAACAGCACACCGCCCCGGCCGCCACATCGCGCCGCGCCCTGGCGCACCCACTGCCGTACCGAGAAGGGCTTGGCCTTTTGCCGGGTGGTGTATTTTAGTACGCCAACCGCAGAGGTTGTCACCGAACGCACCGACCCGAACATTTTCTCATTGCCGTCCTCGAGGAAGGGGCCTGCCACCGTGCCGGTGAGCAACAGCTTCAATTCCTCTGTCGGCGCCTTGGTCACCAAGCGGTAGATTTCATGGTCATCCGTCACGCGCGCCACCATCGCCTGCTGAACGAGCGCCGTGAAAAACGTGCGCGCATACCCGCTCCAGACCCTGTCCGAACCCCCGCTATCCGGGATGAGCGAGCGCGCCAGCTGGTCCACGTCATAATCGTTCGAAATCTCGCCAAGGAGGTTCCACTTCACCGAATCCGGATCGAAGGGATTCAGGATCACATCGCCCCGATCCGCGTCGTAGAAATGGCGCAGGTACCCGCCGTCTGGATCGGCGATGACCGCGCGATCGCCGCGCGCCAGCGCGCGCTTAAGCATCTCGCGGATGGCGGTGCTCTTGCCCGTGCCCGTGGTTCCCACCAGCTTGAAATGCTTGGTCTCATCCGCCGCCGCCACCGGCATGCCCGCCAGCGTGATGGGTATGACATCTTCAGATTCCCCGCTCCCCACCCCGCCGCCGCCCCGCGAAGCCCGCGGCTGCGAAGCTACTTGCGCCTCCGACACCACCGCGCCCCGTCGATGCCACCCATCCGCATCGGATCTACGTGCCATCGCCCTGCCGCTCGCATAGCCGATGAACCCGCACACCGCCGCACCGAACAGCGATTGAAACAGCCCGGCGCGTGCGAGCCCGAGATGGGTGAGCAGTGTCCCGCTCAGCGAATTGGCAATCCCTGCGATCACCGTCAGCGGGATTGCCAGGAGTGGCGATGAGAGCAGCTTCGTTGTGGGTGCGCGGGCGCGCATGAGCACCACCGCCATCGGCGCCAGCACCAGGAGGTACGCCAACAAGAGCCCCGACCCGCCGTGGGTCAGCGCCGACAGCGAGGATTCTTGCGACATCGAACCTCCTTGTTAGAGCCCCGCATCGTTCTTGCGGCCGCGGCCGCCGTCCTCGGACGCCGCTTTGGGTTTCGCGCCCTCAAGGTCGCCGGCGGGCGGCTCGTGCGAGGCCATGTTCGCTGCGCTGGGCGACGATTCCGCCCGCCGCTGAGTCTCGCGGTAGGCCAACCAATTGGTCACGGCATCCTCGGCAGTGGGGCTGGCCACGCCCGCGCCTCGTGTCGGAGTGTTGCGCGCCGAGTCCAGTTTCGTGTCCGGCTGACCTTTTGCCTTTTGCCGCTCTCGAAGCTTGGCCCAGCGCCGCGCGGCGTCCTGCTCGACATGGCGCTTGCGGTACTCGCGGTGCTTGATGTTTATTTCCTCGGCATGGGCCTTGCGCCATTCCCGCCGGCGTTCGTTAATCTCAGCACGCGTGAGCGCGCCTTGCGGGGTCGCCTTGTTGGCCGCTCTGTGTGCGGCGGCGTCGATTGCCCGGCGGCGGTTCTCCTCGTTCTGCCGCGCCACGACGCGTGCCAGTTCTTCAGGCCCCTTTGCTCGCGCCTCCACGCGCTCCTGTCGCCTTGCGCGGATATGGTCACCGGCCGGAGTGCTCTTGCCGGTCCTGCGCTCTGCATAGAGCACGCGACGCGGTATCGGTACCTGCGGCTCGCGATCGATGCCCTGGTCCTTGTAGCTCCGATGATCGATGCGCACCGCCACTCCCGCTTCCCGCAACGCCTCGTTCGTCACCTGTGCCCAGCGCGCCCGGATTCACAGCAGGTCGTCCTTGGAATTCCCCAGGCCCCGCGCATGCCGCTCTTTTCCGGACAGGTCGAGCGTGGTCCTGGCACCTAGTCCGCCGGGGCCCACCTCGCGCGTGGTCATGAGCAGGTGCGCATGATGATTTCGATGATCCGCGCCCGGACGGGGCTCATGGATGGCGATGTCCACCGCGCCGCGATATCGATCCGCGAGTTCCCGAGAAAAGGTTCGCACCAGATTCGTGCGCTGGGAGGGCGTCAACTCCAGCGGCGGGTGCACCAGGACTTCCCGTGCCAGGCGAGCATTCTTGTACCGCCCCGCATGCTCCACCGCATTCCAGAGGGTGGCGCGATCCAGCGCCCACGCCATGTCCGCCCGATCGGCATACTCCGTCGGCAGCACGATCTGCGCGTGCGCCACATCCGTGCGATCGCTGTAGTCGTACACAATGCCCGATCGCTCATCCCGGATCCGTTCACCGGCGCGGTAGGCCGCGGCGTGGGCGGCCTTGCTGCCCTTGCCTCGAGAGAAGATTTTGACGAGGAGAAAGTAGTATGCCATCGCGCGGAGAGATCCTTTCTGGCGCTGGGTGTGTGGATGTCACTAGATAATGTCCACAATGTCATCAAATAATGTCCTCAACTTACACCCCGGAAACCTGTTAAAAATCAGCCTCAAGTCGTTGCTCATTTATTGAAGTTGTCTAAAAGCGTCGTTGTCCAAAATATGTCGCGATTGCGTCATTCTGGCAGTTAATCGTGTCCTAAATCGGACACGCCATATAATCCGCTGCATGGGTAGCCGCCGTCCACCCGGTGCCGTTCAATTATCTCGCCTCCCCTCTGGCATTCAGCGAGCGGCCGCACGCCGTCTGGAAAAGATGCAGGAGCACGGATCTGCGGCGGATCTGGTGTTTCTCAAGGAGCGGGCTCTAGAAAGGGCGCGTCGGCGCGAGGACATGGTGAAGTTTCTCGACGAACGGACGGGACCGCTCGGGCCACGAGTGCAACGGCTTGCGGAGATCTGTAGGGTCTCAGGTCGAACCGTGAGACGGTGGCTCTATCGACATCGCGAGAGCCCGGGTGTGACAACATTGGTTCCGGATCGGAGAGGACCGCGACTGGGGCTCCGTAGATTATCGGCTGCTCAAGAAAACACGATCACAGACGTAATCGAGGCGTGGACCCGTCGACAAGAGCGATTACCGATAGCGTGGATCGTGGAGGAATGCGCGCGCCGGTGCAAAACGGCCGCCCTTCCCGTTCCCAGCCGCAACACCATCGCAGCCCGACTTCGGGACCGCGGAATCAGCAGCCTCAAGGATGGCAAGGACATCACTTCTTCAGTCAGTGCGCGGCCGTCGCCGCGACCGACCAAACCGCTCGAATTGGTCCAGATCGATCACACGTTGGTCGACATCATGGTCGTGGATGAGCTTCACCGCGAATCGATGGGCCGGCCGTGGGTCACGATCGCTTTCGATGTGGCCACTCGGGTGGTGCTCGCTTTCATTCTGAGCCTCAATCC
>Ga0182015_10006754_pt1 | contig 11401 bp, 6 predicted proteins | sample 712P3MmetaG_FD_120478 | JGI IMG/M metagenome (GOLD analysis project Ga0182015, IMG submission 120478) | Permafrost microbial communities from Stordalen Mire, Sweden - 712P3M metaG | ecosystem: Environmental > Terrestrial > Soil > Wetlands > Permafrost | place: Sweden: Stordalen | collected...
CACATGGCGGCTGCGCCCGCACCCAGGGCCGAAGGCGTGTTGGGCATGGCGCGAATCACCGCGATGTCCAGTCCAGCAGCGTCTTCAATCGAGCGCGTCTTCACCGAGGCCGCGAATGAAATCACCAGCTTGTCCTTGTTCAGGGCGGGGCGAATCTCTTCAATGATGCCCGGCACCTGGAAGGGCTTCACGCCCACCAGAATCAGGTCGGCCTGGCTGGCCGCCTCAAGGTTGTTGGTGCTCACGTCCACGCCCCACTGCGTGCTCAGCGCCAGCGCTCGTTCTGCGTGGCCTACAGTGGCGTGAATCTGATCGGGGCTGAATAGGTTCTGCTTCAGGAAGGCCTGCAGCAGGATGCCCCCCATCTTGCCGGCGCCCAGAACGGCTACACGGACTTTGGGAAATTGCGCAGGTACTTCAGTGGCCTCAACGGCTATCTCCGCCATGGTTTTCCTTGTCTTGATTGCGAGGGTCGGTACTTCCCACCAAGGATACTCGCATTCGCGAGGCGCCTGCTCAAAATGCGTCGGACGAGCGCCATCGCCGTCCAGCTTCGGGCCCGCTCATTACATGGTGATGCGGCCACCCACTAAAACGTTCGGCTGCCATTTGGGTCCGTCGCTGTTCAATCCGGAGCCGCGGCTTCGTTCTGACCGGCCAACCGGAAGTTACCCCAGAACGGAATAATGTCCGAGATGCCTACCATCCAACCGGAACTCCACATACCTGTCAACACTCGCACTGCATATACGGTTTGGCCTGTTGTCGCCAATTGACAGTCCACCACTTGCCTTTGAACTCCACGATGGAACCATGGATCTTGCGAGAGCGATTGGATCAATCGGTTGGGTCACATGAGCGGCCGGAGCAATGGATGCTTCATATGGCTATCGGATGGGGCGCTTTTCGTGTAGGTAGCGGTCGGCGACGATGATCTTGCGGGCCAGGCCAAGCTTTCCGAGCAACGTGATGATGATGCCGTTCAAGTCCAGTTCGCGCTTGCGCAGGCCGTGGAAGGCGGAGCGCGGATAGCGATGATGATTGTTGTGGAAGCCGTCACCGAAGGTGAGCGCAGCAAGAAAGTGATTGTTCTTACTGTTGTCTCCCATGTTGTAGTTCTGGTAGCCGAAGGTGTGGCCGAAGGAGTTGACTGCCCAAACGGAGTGCTGGAATAGCATGGTGCGGAGGCAGGCGGCGAGAACGCAGCCCCAGGCGTCGGCGTGGCCGCCAAATGCGTACCCTATCAGCGCGGGGATGGCGAGCGAAAGCACCGGCCAGATGTAGTGCGTGCGGTCATAGAACCGGATGATGGGGTCGCGCACGAGGTCACGGCCGTAGATGTTTCGGTCGGTCACAGTGTCGTCGAACATCCACCCGATGTGGGCGTGGAAAAGGCCCTTGAGCGAGTCCGTGTTGTGACAGTGGCCATCCACAATGGGACTGTGGGCGTCGCCGCAGTGGTCAGTTTGGGCGTGGTGGCGCCGGTGGTCGGTAACCCAGGTTAGGACCGAGCTCTGGAACGACATGGAGCCGGCGGCACCGAGTAAGTAGGCGACCCAGGGGTAGGTCTCGAAGCTCTTGTGGGAAAAGTAACGGTGGAAGCCGATACCCGTCCCCATTCCGATGATGAAGTAGCCGACGATGAGGGTGACGACTTCGACGGCGTGGATGGGATGAGAGCGGAACCAGAAGAGGCAGGCCACGGAACCGGCGAAAGGGACGCCAATCAGAAAGGTGTTGTCGATCTTCTTTTTCAGCGCGGGCCGCCCGGTGATAACGCCTAGAGGGGATTCGACCGCTACGGGCTGAGGCAACGGGGAGATAGCCACTGCGCACGCTCCATTTTTCTAAGGTCGCTCAGCCGCTCCTGCTCATGCGGTAGAGCGGTTCCTTGGCCAGGCCGCATCCGCCTGCGTTCACCAGGCGCCATATACGTTTTCTTATCACACTATTTCCTGAAATTGAACGTTATCTCATCCTGTCCTAGAGCCTGTTATTAACTTCGAGGAGCGGCACGTGGTGCCCGAATGCTCAAAATCCGCGTAAGACGCACTGTTAGCGAGATGTGGCACGGAATGGATTTACGGTTTCCCCCTGAATCTTAGTCACTTTGCGAAAGCCGCGCTTATTCCATAGGGTGTACGGGCGCAAAGTTAATCACAGGCTCTAGACAAGCCCTCCAGTGGTGACTTGCCCAAGCGCTCCGGCAAATTACTGAAAATAAAGCTTCGGACCGCGATGGAAACGACCTCAATTGCCCGCAAAAAGGGGGCTGAAATCAACGAAACCTTCCAAGGAAAATGGCCTCTTTTGAATGTCTTTGTCCAGCTGCGGAGGGGCATATTGGCAACACGAGTAGGTGTGGAAGTGGGCGCTTTTTTCTGGCGCGGAGTCCCGCTGAAATCTGAAGCTGTACAGCCAACAGAACGCATCATTTTGTTGCCTTAGAGGCCCGCTGGATTTGGCGGTTTTGCTTGCCCGCCTGTGAAACGGTGAAGCGGAAACGGCCACGCTCGAGGTGCGGTCATTTTGCCGCGAACTTCTGGCTGGCGATCCAGGCGTCGATGCGGTCGCTCAGCACGTCGAGTGGCAAGGCGCCGGAGTCCAGCACCTGGTCGTGGAAAGCGCGGAGGTTGAACTTGTCGCCGAGAGCGGCTTTGGCGCGGTCGCGCAGCTCCAGGATCTTGAGCTGGCCCACCTTGTAAGCCAGTGCCTGGCTGGGCGTGGCGATATAACGGTCGACTTCCGACTGGATGCTGGTCTCGTCGACATTGGAGTGGTCATGGAAGTACTGCACCATCTGCTCCCGTGTCCAGTGTTGGCTGTGCACGCCAGTATCCACCACCAGCCGTATTGCCCGCCAGATGTCGCCTTCCAGCCGCCCGTAGTCGGAGTAGGGGTCCTGATAGAGGCCTACATCTTTGCCCAGGCGCTCGGAGTAGAGCCCCCAGCCCTCAACGTATGCAGTGTAGTTACCGAACTTGCGGAATGAGGGTAGGTCAGTCAGCTCCTGGGCGATTGAGATTTGCAGGTGATGGCCGGGAAGGCCTTCGTGGTAAGCGATGTCTTCAACGGAGTAGAGGTTGCGGTCAGTGGCGTTGTAGGTGTTGATGAACAGGCGGCCGGGGCGGGATCCATCAGCGGCGCCAGCCTCGTAGTAGGCGGGCGCCGCTGTCTTCTCCTGGTAATCGGGAACCGGAACCACTTCAAACTTGGCCTTGGGTAGCGTGCCAAAGAGCTGAGGTAGCCGGGCCTGCATCGGCGTCAGGTATCCGCGATAGGCATCCAGCAGCGCCTCGCGTGATGCTGGATGCATCTTGGCATTGGTCTTGAGGCTTGTCTGGAAGCTCTTGAGGTCGGCAAAGCCAAGCTTCTGCGCGATGGCCAGCATCTCCGACTCGTCGCGCTTCACTTCATCAAGGCCGAGTTGGTGAATCTGCGCCGGCGTCAGGTCCGTCGTCGTGGTGCGGCGGATCAGGAACTGGTAGTATTTGGCCCCATCGGACAGGGAATCGACGCCCAGCTGGTCGCGCCCGGTGGGCATGTAGCTCACCTCGATGAACCGGGCAAAGCGCATGTAGGCCGGAAGAACTTCCTTCCCAATTGCGGCCAGCATCTCCGCCTTGATGCGCTCCCGCTCCGCAGCAGGGATGGATGCGGGAAAGCTCTTCAGCGGCAAGGCCAGTGGCGAGTCCTCCGGCTTTTGACCGGCCATTTCCTTCACCTGGTCGAGAGTCTTCTGCAGCAGATATTTGGGCGGCACGCGGTGGTCGTCCATGCCGATCGCCATGTTGGTGGTCACCTGGTCAAAAGCCTTGGGGATGGCGTGCAGGCGGGCGATCCAGTCGTCGTAGTCCTTCACGGTGGTGAAGCTGAGCTGGGCAACGAGGTCAGGGTAGATGATCTGGATGCCGGCCCGCTGGTTTACGGGCATCTCCCACTCCTTGAAGTCGGCAGCCTCTGCGTCTTCTTCGAAATGGCGCAGAAGCAGGTCGAGGCTGATCTTTTCCTGATCAGTGAGTCCGGCAGGGTCGATGGCAGCCAGGCGCATCAGAAAGCCTTGCTCACGCTCCAGTTTTTCGTTGAAGGCCTTCACGGAGTAATCGGCGATCTGGTCGTTGTAGCGCTTGTCGCCCAGTGCGGAGGCAGTCTCCGGCTCGTGCTTGAGCTTGTCTTCCCAGTAGTCGCTGAAGATCGTGTTCAGCGCCTTGCGGTTCGCTGCCACAGACGACTCTGAGGACGCGGCCTGAGGGTGTGCGACCTGGCTGTATGCTGCGGGCGCAAGGTCAAGTATCAGAATTGCGGAAAGGATGAGGGCAGGGAGCTTGAAACATTTCAACGGAATGAGCCTCGGCATGGACCTTTAGACGAAATAGACGTCCAGTCGAGTGTAGAGTACGGCCCTTTCTTTGTTTCGAATCTGCCGACCGCGTTCTAATCGCATCGCAAGGCCGTCATTGGATCGACATTGGTGGCGCGGCGAGCACGCAGCCAGAATTGTCAAACAGGACCTGATGGCGATTGAGGCGATGAACGCGAACGGATCGAGAGCCTTAACCTGGAACAGCTGACTCTTGAGGACCAACGAGGGGTGAGGCCTGCGGCGGTGGGCTGAAGTTGGGAGGTGTTCTGGCCGCGTGAAGTTCGAGTGGCGAGCGGCGGAAAATACCCGCCGGGCGATCTCACTGGGTCCGGCCTCCCTGGCCCGAAGACCAGATCACTGGCCAACAGAGGTCTTATCGGCGTGGGTGCAAAAAGCATGAACCGGAGAGATTGTGCATCTCTCCGGTTCATTGTGCTGCTGCGAATTGCTTTGAGCGGCGGTCGACGAGCGGTTTAGCGGAAGCGCTTGGAAGGCTCGTCGGAGAAGATTTGACCGTCGCGGATATGGATGACGCGATGGGCGTAGTCAGCGATGTCGGGCTCGTGGGTGACGACGACGATCGTGTTGCCGTTGGCGTGCAGGGTGTCAAACAGAGACATGATTTCAAGGCCCGTCTTGGAGTCGAGGTTGCCGGTAGGCTCGTCAGCCAGGATGATGGAGGGGCTGTTGACCAGGGCGCGGGCGATGGCGACGCGCTGACGCTGGCCGCCGGAGAGCTCATTCGGCTTGTGGTTCATGCGCGATTCGAGGCCTACGTTGGTGAGCGATTCTTTCGCGCGTGCAATGCGCGCGGCAGCGGGGGTGCCGTTGTAGATGAGCGGCAGCTCGACGTTGTGCAGCGAGCTTGCGCGGGCAAGAAGGTTGAAGGTCTGGAAGACGAAGCCGATCTCCTTGTTGCGGATGCGGGCGAGCTGATCGTCGTCGAGCGCACTGACCAACTGGCCGTTGAGCCAGTACTTGCCCTTGGAAGGCGTGTCGAGGCAGCCGATGAGGTTCATCAATGTAGACTTGCCAGAACCCGAGGGACCCATGATGGCGACGTACTCGTTGTGCTTGATGCTCATCGAGATGCCGCGCAGGGCTTGCACCTGCTGCTCGGAGCCCATGTCGTAGGTGCGCCACAGATCTTCGACCACGATTACATTGCCGGTCGGCCTCACCGCGGGTTGCACACTTTCTTCACTGCCGATGCTTTGCAGAGCCATCCGATTCTCATCCTTTGCCTGTTGCAGCCGTTGCTAAGATTTGCCGGCGTTAAGAGCTTGCGCCGGCGCCAGGTACCACTGGTTTGATTGTGTCCCGCTTGACCAGTGCATTGTTCTTCAAGGCGCGCAGCGTCTTGTAGGGGCCAGTGACGATCTCCTGGCCTTCACTGAGGCCGGAAAGGACCTCGATGTCAGTGGCGCCGGTGATGCCGGTGGTGACGGGGACGAACTTGGCGCGGAGCTTGCCTTTTGCGTCCTTGTCGACCAGATAGACGCCCTGGACCAAAGCGGAATTCGGTGCTGCGCTCGATGCGGCCTGGACGCCGCCCTGACCCTTGGGCTTGTCGTCATCCGGGTTGTGCATGGTGAGCGCCTGGATGGGCAAGGAGAGCACGCTTGCCTTGTGCGCCGTGGTGATCTTGGCGGTGGTGGAGAGTCCGGGGCGCAGATCGTTTGTGGGGTCGTCCAGCGTGATGACGACCTTGAAGTCCTTAGCCTCTTCTGTACCAGAGGTCGATTGGGAGGTTGCCATGCCTGTAGACCGCAGCAGCGCCTGATCTCCGACCAGGGTGACGTGCCCCTTGAAGACCTTGCCGGGCAAAGCGTCCACGGTTACATCGGCCGGTTGGCCCAACCGAACATTGACAATGTCGGTTTCGTCCACCTTGACCTCGGCGGTGACGATGCTCATGTCGGCCAGGGTCATGAGGATGGAACCGTCGGTATTCTGAATGCCGGGGACCACCGTCTCGCCCTCGCGGATGGGTTCGTTGGTCACAATGCCGTCAAAAGGCGCGACGGCCATGGTCAGGTCGAGAGCGTTCTGGTCGCTGCGCAGGGTGGCCACAGCGGTCAGCATATGCCCACGGGCGGAGTCGGTCTGGGCCCTGGCCTGGTTGAGGCCGGCAACGGCCTGCGCCAGGGACGCCACATCCAGGTCGTAAGCGGCCTTCTTGGCATCGAAGTCCTGCTTGGCCAATATGCCGTCTTTGTAGAGGGCCTGGGCTCGATCCCAGTCGAGGTTCTTCTGTTCGAGATCGGCCTTGGCGTGCTCGACATTGGCCTCGGCGGTTTTTTCGGCAGCGATGTAGGAGGCAATGTCAGTCTTGGCGGCGGCGATGGTGGCCTGCTGGCCCGCGACGTTGGCTTCCTGCTGCACGTGCTCGATGGTGGCGACGGTCTGCCCCTTCTTGACCAGATCCCCCTCTTTGACGCTGAGCTGGGTGACGCGGCCCAGGGCGGTGGCGCCGAGATTGACATAGGTCTTCGCCTTGATCTGGCCTGTTCCGCTGACGACCGTGGCCATATCCTGCTTAACGAGCTTGGCAGTCAGAACCTTGGTGTAGCCGGACTGCTGATGAATGATGAAGAAGGCCACCAGCCCCGTGGTAACCAGGACAGCGAAAACAATCAATAGTATCTTTTTCATGGGCGATTCGTGCTCCGGATCTCTTGATTCCAGTGTACGCAATTGTTGCCAATATTGTTCCCATTGGCTGCAAAACCGTTTGCGCACAGGTTCGAACGTTCGCAGGCTGCCAAACGGCAGCGGGTGAATGCTGCTCACGGGAATCCCGGACAGCCCTACCGGTTTGTGGGGACCGGGATGTGCCGGGAAAACGCTCTCCGTGAGGATATGCTTTCCTTTTGGACGGCTGAATGTGGCGATGGGACTCAAAATCCGCTCGCGGGGGCGAATTGATGCGGTGTTTTTTCCAATTTGGGTAACATTTGAGGCCATTTCGCGTCCAAATACCAGCCAACTCCATACGGATTCTTGCCCACGCACTCCTGGACCCGTAGAATAAAGATTCGCAGGAGTTTTGAAGGCAATGACGTTTAACGGTCGAAATCTTCTATTTGCCGCACTGGGTTGCGGACTCGTCTTCATCCCCGCGGCCAGGTTAACGGCTCAGCAGGCGGCAGATCCATCGAATCCACCCGCAGCGGCGCAAACGCAGGCTGCCCCCGCATCCAGCCAGGACCAGGAACTAGATCCCCGCAAGCGCGAGCGCTCCGACAAGGAGAAATTTGCCGCTCAGAAGGCAGTGCGGCAGGAGTTAAAGGGCGCCTACAAGACCTGGTTGAACCAGGACGTGATCTGGATCATCACGGATGAGGAAGCCAGAGCCTTCAGGACCCTGAGCAATGACGAGGAGCGCGACGCCTTTATCGAGCAGTTCTGGCTGCGCCGGAATCCCAACCCGGATTCGCCGGAGAACGAATTCCGCGAGGAGCATTACCGCCGAATTGCTTACGCCAACGAGCACTTTGCCGCCGGCAAGCCGGGCTGGAAGACGGACCGCGGCCACATCTATATATCGTTCGGCAAGCCGGACTCCATTGATGCACACCCCTCAGGCGGCAGCTACCAGCGGCCGATGGATGAAGGCGGCGGCGAAACCTCCACCTTCCCCTTTGAGGTTTGGAATTACCGTTATCTTGAGGGCATAGGGGAAAACGTCGAACTCGAGTTTGTAGACACCTGCCAGTGCGGCGACTACCACTTCACCATCGATCGCGGCGAAAAGGATGCGCTGCTCCACGTCCCCGGAGCCGGGCAGACGCAGTATGAAGAGATGGGGATGGCCAAGAAGGCGGACCGCTTCAAAGGCGGGGTTGAGACCCTGGGCACGGGCCCTATGTCTTCGACCCAAGGGGCAAAGGAGTTCGACAGGCTTGAGCTTCAGGCCAAGCTTTTCGCTCCGCCGGCGATCAAGTTTACCGATCTTGACAACGTCATCTCTGAGCACAAGCTGATCAATGGGCCACTCTTCCCATTCGATGTCCGCACTGACTTCATCAAGGTAACCGATAGCACGGTCTTGGTGCCGGTGACGGTTCAGCTGAAGAACCGCGATATCACGTTCGTGACCAAGGATGGCGTGTCAAAGGGATTCGTGAACATCCTGGTGAAGGTCAGCACGCTGACGCACAAGACGGTGCAGAGTCAGGAAGATACAGTACAGGTGGAACAGCCGGCCGAACTGCTTGCGAAGAGCCTGAACCGTGCATCGGTGTACTGGAAGGCGCTTCCGTTGCTTCCGGGGCTCTACCGGCTGGATATCGCCATCAAGGATGTGAATAACCCGGACCATATTGGCATCTACGGCAAAAGCCTTGAGGTGCCGACCTTCAACGACGAAAAGCTGGCCACCTCTTCGCTGATCCTGGCCGACGAGATGAATACGGTCTCCTCGCGTGAGATTGGCGCCGGCAGCTGCGTCATTGGCAATACGCATATCTGCCCGCGCGTAAGTCCAAACCCAGCGACGCCGGTAAGCTTCAAGCGCGGACAGGAACTGAATTTCTGGATGCAGGTTTACAATCTGGGAATAGACGACGCCACAAAGAGTAACCAGGCCACGGTGACCTACCAGATCAGCGAAGCCAAGACGGGCACCGTGATTCTGGAGAAGGAACTGGAATCGAAGGACCTGGGGGCGCACAGCGACCAGCTGACGGTGGAGAAATCGCTTCCGATGGCGGGGCTTGAACCGGGGAAATACAAGGTGACGATCAAAATAAATGACACAATCTCGAAACAAGAGATTGCGCAATCGGCACCTTTTGTCGTGGAATAGTATTGATCCAGCGCAGCAGGGTTATCGGACCCGAGATTCAGAGACCCGCGCAGGTTTGAATTGCAGTAGTCTTGCCAGGGACGTCGCCAGGTCACACATGGTGATAATGCGCACGATCCAACTCGTGGTTCTTACAGCGCTGGTTGCCTCGGGGAGCGTCCCGGGCAGTTGCGCGCCCGTTCGTGGAGCTGCCCCAGAGTCGGTTTCGGGTCTGGTACGCGACTCCGGCGGGGTGGCGCAAATCGGTGCAGTGGTGCAGTTGCTGCGCCCGGATCTGACCGTGATCGCGAGCGTCTTTACTGACAGCAAAGGTCGCTATGTCTTTCCGGGGGTCACGCCCGGCCGTTATGCGCTGAAGGCGATGGGCACGTCCTTTCTGCCTTCCCTGCGAGAGGATATACGCGTCCGCACAAACACCGTTGTGAATCTAACGCTCAGCACCTTGTATGAAGTGATGCAATGGCTGCCGGCAGAGCCGCGCAATGGCAATGGCCAAAAGGACGATTGGGCGTGGACGCTGCGTTCGGCCGCGAACCGGCCGCTGCTGCGCTGGCTTGAAGATGGGCCGCTGGTGGTGGTGACCGACGGATCGGGCGCCGCGCCGAAGTTGAAGGCCCGCCTGGTGGCTACCGGACAAGAGGGAACGTTTGGCGAGAGCGGCGAGCGCATCTCTGCCGCCGTGGAAGAGACGCCGAGCGACAGCCGCGAACTGCTGGCACGCGTGGATTTTGCTCCGAATACAGATGCCGGCATGGAATCGATGCTTGGATTCCGCCAGGATCTTGGGTTCGCCGGATCGGTTCAATCCGTGGCTGCGGCCGCGGTTCATCCGGATATCGATGGCCCGGGCGCCGACGGGCTGAATGAGGCGGCGGTACGGACCTGGGAAGAAATGAATCTTGGCGACGAGTTCGAGGCCGAGGTTGGATCGACCCAGATGATGGCGGCCTTTGCCAATCATGTGAGCAACAGCGGAGCAAGCAACACCATTGTTACGGCTTTGCCGTTTGCCACTGTGGGCTGGCGCGATGGCGACTCGACCATCCGCTATCGGATGGCGACTTTGCTTCCTGGCCCTCATGTCCTGGATGACACGGAAGCACAGGCGTGGATGCCCCAGCTCTCACTGCGTAATGGGAACCTGGTGGTGGAACACGGCCTGCACCAGGAAATCGGCTGGGAGCGGCGCACCGATGCATCCGGTATGTCATTCCTTGTGTATGCCGACAAGATCGATAACCCGGTGATTGAGGCGATGGGGCATTTCTCACCCGGCAATACAGCCGCCGATACCAGTGCGGTGCTGTTCGACCATGCCAGCGGGCTGATGCATGCAGCGGGTCCGGGTTATTCGACCTCTGGATTCGTGGCCAGCGCGGAGCATCGTCTGCCCGGTGGCAACCAGATTCGCGTGAGCTACGGCAACGGAGATGCGCTGGTGATGACACCCTCCGGGCCAACCGCACCGAGTCCTTCTGTGGACATGGCCGCAGTCATTGCGGCTGCGCGCCCTCGCCGCGCCCAGGTTTATTCGCTGTCGCTTTCAGGCACCCTTGAAGGCACCGGAACACGCTGGCGTGCCAGCTACAGTTGGCAGCCGGAAGATACCGTTACCCGTGTGGCTTCGTTTGCGGACAATGCCGCAGAACCCTACTTTAACCTTCATCTCCGCCAGCCTATCCACCTACGGCATGACGGGACTGGCGGCTTTGAGGCGCTTATCGATCTGCGTAACCTGCTCGCCGAGGGCTATCAGCCCTTCCTGCTGAGCGATGGCTCCATTGTTGTGATTGCCCAGGATCAGCGCAGCATAGCTGGCGGGCTCGCATTCACGTTCTAGGGGCGTGTCAGGGCTTTGGAAACAGCTTCCATTCTGTGCTATATTCTTCAAGGGTCGTCAAGAAATTCCTGCCTGATCGAGCCGTGTGCACTGACCCATATTGCGGCTCACTCCGATCACCTGGACGCGTAGCTCAACTGGCAGAGCATTCGGCTCTTAACCGACAGGTTGTAGGTTCGATTCCTACCGCGTCCACCATAAAGCCCCCGGTTTAAGCTTCCTACAATCAGCCTTTTAATAGAGGTTGGTGTCATCAGCTTGCGAGTTGTGCCTCGCCAAAATTCCGATCTGCCGCAGAATCAAGTATATAAACTGTTCATCAATCTTTTGTCTCTTAACATGTAAAACTGGCCTGATGTTGCGCTTGCTCGGGCTCTTGGTCTTTCTC
>Ga0182015_10006755_pt1 | contig 11400 bp, 8 predicted proteins | sample 712P3MmetaG_FD_120478 | JGI IMG/M metagenome (GOLD analysis project Ga0182015, IMG submission 120478) | Permafrost microbial communities from Stordalen Mire, Sweden - 712P3M metaG | ecosystem: Environmental > Terrestrial > Soil > Wetlands > Permafrost | place: Sweden: Stordalen | collected...
CAATGACGGTCCTCAGGATCACGATCCCGGTCGAGCGCCGTCGTGACATCTTCAAAGGCCTCGTCATCAGCTTCCATCTCGCCCGAGGCCTTTACGCCGAAGGCTTCGCGGATGGCCTCCACTGCGGCCGCGTTCCCGTCGCTGGCGGCAGCCTTGATGGCTTGCAGTGGCTGATGGAGGAATTTGTTAATCAGGCCTTTTGTCAGGGCTTCGACAGCGGCCTGTTGGTCTGGGGAGAGACTCTGCAGGCGGCCTCCCAGGCGGCGAAGCTCCGCGCGCCGGATCTGTTCTGCCGATTGCTGCAACTGCACAATCTCAGGCCCGACGTTCAGTGCGTGCATCCGTCGCTGATACTTGTTCACCTCGGCGAGGATCAGGGCCTCGGCCAACTCCGCTTCTCTGCCGCGTTCCTTCAGGTGCGACCCAGCGACCGACTGCAGGTCGTCAATGTCGTAGAGGAAAATGCCATCCAGCTTGTTGACTTCGGGATCGACGTCCCGTGGCACCGCGATGTCGATAAAGAACATGGGCCGTCCACGCCGCTGCTGCAAAAAATGCTGCGCGTGTTCGCGGCGGAAAACGGGATGCGCAGAGCCGGTCGAGGTGATGATGATGTCCGCCTGGTCGGCATGGGAGTAGAGTTCGTCGAAACGAATCGCCCGGCCCCCGAAGCGAGCCGCCATCTGCGCCGCGCGCTCGTGTGTGCGGTTGGCAACCAGAACCGCTCCGGCGCCCTGGCCCACCAGGTGGCGAGCCGCCTGCTCGCTCATTTTTCCCGCGCCGACCAGTAGAACTTTTTTGCCCTCGAGCGAGCCAAATATCTTTCGCGCCAGCTCCACCGCGACCGAAGCAATCGATACCGACGAGCTGCCGATCTGGGTCTCGCTGCGCACTCGCTTGGCCACCACAAAGGCACGCTGCAGCACCTTGTCCAGGTGGCCGTGGATCGCCCCTGCGGAACGCGCTGCCAGATAGCTGCTCTTTACCTGGCCCAGGATCTGGGGTTCGCCAATGACCATGGAGTCGAGACTGCAGGCTACGCGGAACAGGTGGCGTACGGCCTCTTCCTGCCGGTACTCATACATGTGCGGAGCCAGTTGCTGCCGGTCAATGCCAAAATAGCTGCCGATAAAGTCCAGAAGGTGCGGGGCCCCCGGCTTCTGGCTGGTGAGCAGCTCCACCCGGTTGCAGGTGGAGAGGATCATTCCTTCCATCACCCCCGGCGCCTGCATCAGGGAGCGCGTCGCCTCTTCCAGCTGCTGCGGCCCGATGGCCAGCCGCTCGCGCAACTCGATGGGCGCGGTCTTGTGGTTTAGCCCCAGCAGGACGATGTTCATGGCGCGGTGAACCTATGTACCGAGCTGAGTTGGTTCGCGGCCCAGACGCTGATCACGACCAGGAAGGTGAGGCTGGAGAGGTAAACTGCCCGCCTTCCCCGAAGGCCGGCCTGCCGGCGCACGAACAGCATCACCAGGTAAAGCGCCCACATGGCAAACGAGAGCAGCACTTTGGGATCTTTAAAGTAGGCCGGACCGACACTTTCCTGTGCAATCAGCGAACCGGCTAGCAACCCCAGGGTCATGAAAGGAAACCCGATGAGCAGCATGCCAGAAGCGATGCGCTCCATGGTCTCGAGCGGCGGGAGCCAGGAAAGAAAATCAACATTGCTCTTGTTCTTAAGGCGGCGCTCCTGGACCAGGTAAAGGAAATTGGCGATCAGGCTGAAGATGAGGGCTGCGTAGGCCGCCAACAGGGCGATGATGTGCAGGGAGAGCCAGCCGCTGCGGATCTCAGGCGAGTGAAAGGTCCAGTGGTCGGGTCCGATGGCCGGTCCCAGCACCAGCAGCAGGGAAAGGGGCAGCGCGAAAACGCCAAACGAGACGGTGCGGTAGAGCAGGGCCACCAGCAGAAACGCGGCGCAAATGAGGAGCGCCAACAGCGACTGTACCTCGTGCATACCGACCGGCAGCGAATGGTGAGAAGCGGAAAGCATCTCGATCAGGGAGACGAAGTGGAAGAAAAAGGCAGAAACGGCGGCGGGGACACAGATTTTCTTCCACCCCGGACGGTTGTAAAGCACCGCCGGCAGGGCAGAAACGCTGGCAACAGCGTAGAGAACCTCCGCCACTCTTAACCACAATAGGAACATGCCGATTCCCGCAACTTTTAAGTATAACCGTCTGGGTATTGGAGTGTCTGGAGGGTTCGTTGGGTCTGAAAAGCTGGGAAAAACCGCAGATCTCTCCACTCCGCTCCCTGGATTTCCTGTAGAAGTTGGTGGCGTTGGCAAACATCATGCGCCTTTCCTTAAAGAAAGGCGCACACGCGGCCTTGTCCAGTGCTGCGTGGCAGGAAATCCGGGTACGCTCCGGTCCCACGGCAAGCCGGGGACCAGAGCGTAGCGGAGTGGAGAGATCTGCGGTTTTTCCCAGGTCCACACAATAATCGTCATTTAATTTGACCCTGTTCAACTTTGGCAGTTTCACCCTGGTCTGGCCCCCAGGAACGTGCATCCTTTTTGACAGGCCGCACCTTCCCACGCAATGAGAGGTATTTTGATCCGCTCCTTGTGGCGTTCAGAGTTCCGCCCTCCAAACCCTATTTAGTTCAACGTTTTTTGAGACAGGAGATTTTAAAGATGGATTATCGCGTTCGCGCCGGAGAAATACCGGAAGATCAAACTACCGCCATGATGGAAAGCTACTCCGCCAAGCTGCCCACGAGCTTTTTCCTGGGCGCGGCACTGACCTCGATCCTGGGTTCGCTGCTTCTGAAGACCAACGGCAAGGACCATCATGCCCTGTTCGTGGGCCAGTGGGCCGCCCCGTTCCTGCTGCTGGGGATCTACAACAAGATGGTTAAGCAGCACGGTTCCGACGCTCACGTGAACCAGGACTCCACGATCGTTGCTTAAGCCCTCCCCCCGTTTTCCCAACGCCAGCATGTCATTCACGATATGCTGGCGTTTTGCGTGTCTACTCTTCCTCCAGCTTCAGCGGCCGACGCAACCACTACGCCCCTCATGCGCCAGTACGCGGCTGCCAAGCGTCAGAACCCCGACGCCCTGCTGTTTTTCCGCATGGGGGACTTTTACGAGCTCTTCTTCGAAGATGCGCAGGTCGCTGCTCGGGAACTGCAAATCACACTTACCGCACGGGATAAGGAACGTTCGGTGCCCATGTGCGGGGTTCCCTACCACGCTGCCGACAACTACCTCTCGCGTCTGCTACGGAAGGGGTACCGGGTTGCCATCTGCGAGCAGATGGAAGATCCCAAACTCACCAAGAAGATTGTCCGCCGCGAGGTCACCCGGGTACTGACACCAGGAACCGCGATCGATCCGGCCCTGGCTTCAGAACGAAACAACTACCTGGCGGCGTTACACATTGCCGGTCCGGTGGCGGCCCTGGCCCTGCTCGATCTTTCGACCGGCGACTTCCGCGCGATGGAGTTTACCGGCAGCGGAAGCATAGGCTTCTGCGTCGATGAGTTAATCAAGGCCCAGCCCAGCGAGCTGCTGCTCTCCTCAGAATTGCCCCCGCTCGACCCGCAAATGGAAGCAGAGATCGACAAGATCGGCACCAAGACCCGCCTCGAGGAGTGGGTCTATACCGCGGACTATGCCATTCCGTTGCTCGAAAGGCAGTTGGGCGCTAACGGGCTCGAAGGCTTTGGGTTGGCGAGTGCCCGCTCCGCCGCCATTGCCGCCGGCGCCGTGGTGCATTACGCGCGCACCACCCAGCAGATTGAACTGCAGCATATAAACAACATCCGCTACTACGAGCGCGCAGAAAACCTGCAATTGGACGCAGTGACGGTGCGCAACCTGGAGTTGATTGAACCGCTCTTCTCCGGCGGCGCAAGCGAGGCGACGCTTTTCGCGAATCTGGACTGTTGCATGACGCCCATGGGCAAACGGTTGCTGCGGGCGTCCCTGGTGCGGCCGCTGATCGACCGGGCGGAGATCGAATCGCGGCTGGAGGCGGTGGGAGTCGCGGCCCACAGCCTGATCGACCGCGAGCACCTGCGCAAATCCCTGGGAGCGATTCAAGATATGGAGCGCATGCTCTCCCGCATTTCGCTTGACAGCGCAGGACCGCGCGATGCGGCCGCCATGTCTGCGTCGCTGGCCCGGCTCCCAGACCTCCACGCGGCCTTAGAGCGCTTGCCCGCCCCGCGCTGGCTGACATGCGCAGCGAGGCTCGATCTGCTTCAGGACCTGCGGGAAAAGCTGGAGAAGACGCTCTTGCCCGATCCCCCTGTAAACCTGGCTGACGGAGGCGCCATCGCGGCCGGCGTCGATGCCGAACTGGACGAGCTGCGCTCCCTGGGCGCGAATGCCCGCCAATCCATCACCACCATTGAAGAGCGGGAGCGCAAGCGCACGGGGATCCATTCCTTAAAGGTTCGCTTTAACAATGTCTTCGGCTACTCGATCGAGGTTACGCGCTCCCACCTGGCGTCGGTACCGGCGGACTACGAACGAAAGCAGACCCTGGCCAACGCGGAGCGCTTCACCACTCCGGAGCTGAAGCAATACGAGGTCAGCGTGCTGACCGCGCATGAGCGGTCGATCGAGATTGAAAAGCGCATTTTCAGCGAGCTGCGTCGAACCATCCTGCAATCCGCGGCACGTATTCGGGTCAGCAGCGGAGTGATCGCCGAGGTCGATCTCTTGACGAACTTTGCTCACCTGGCCGCATTGCGCAGTTATGTGCGTCCGCAGCTGGAGCAGTCCGCGGTGCTCGAAACGGTAGGTGCCCGGCATCCCGTCGTGGAGTGCCTGCTGGAGGGGGCGGGGCAAACCAAGTTCATCGCCAATGACCTTTATGTCGAGACCGGGGGGCCGAGCCTGCTGTTGATCACCGGGCCGAACATGGGTGGCAAGTCCACCTACCTGCGCCAGGCGGCGCTGCTGGTCATCATGGCCCAGATGGGCTGCTTTGTGCCCGCCAAGAGCATGCGGCTGGGTATTGTGGACCGGATCTACACCCGCATCGGCGCCAGCGACAATGTGGCTCGCGGCCGTTCGACCTTCATGGTGGAAATGACGGAGACCGCCACCATCCTCAACACGGCCACGCCACAGTCACTGATTCTTCTGGATGAAATGGGCCGCGGCACGGCTACCTTCGACGGGCTCTCGCTCGCCTGGGCCACGCTCGAGTATCTCCACGCGCAGGTGGGCGCGAGGACGCTCTTCGCCACCCACTACCATGAACTCACTTTGCTGGCCGAGCAACTGCCGGGATTGAAGAACCTGCGCGTCGCGGTCAAAGAAACGCCCAAGGGTATTGTCTTTCTGCACGCCATCGAGCCAGGTGCGGCAAGCAAGAGCTACGGCATTGAGGTGGCGCGGCTGGCTGGGCTGCCGCTCTCGGTGATCGAGCGCGCGCGCCAGGTGCTGCTGCAGCATGAGCAGTCAGAGAAGAGGAATGTTGCCCGGGAGACGGATGCGCCGTTGCAATTGACCATGTTCACGCCGCTCTCGCAGCGCATTCTGGATCGCCTGGAGCAGACCGACACCAACAGTTTGACTCCGCTGCAGGCCCTGAATCTTCTCGAAGAACTCAAGAACGAGATTCGCGGCCGGGGGAATTCGTGAGCCTCATGACCTTGCGGCAGGCCGCTGGCCAGGTGTTGGTGGTTGGCCTGGAAGGCCCGCAACTGAGCGCGCTGGAATGTGCCTGGTTGCGGCTGTTGCGGCCCGGTGGTGTCATTCTCTTTCGCCGCAACATCGAGACTGCCGCGCAGACCCATGAGCTGATTCGCTCAGCAATGCAGGCTGCTGATCAACCGCTGCTCCGCTGCATCGATGTGGAAGGGGGCACCGTAGACCGGCTGCGTGATCTGATTGCGCCCATGCCATCGCCCTTTGCGGTTGCAGCCACCAACAAGACGGCGCTGTTTGAGTTGCATGGCAGCCTCATCGGCCAGGAAGTGCGCATGCTGGGATTGAACACCACATTCGCGCCGGTGCTCGACCTGCGAACAGCCGCCTCTGAGCCAGTGATGACGACCCGGGTTGTCTCGGGCGATCCGGATCAGGTCACGCGCTACGCCGGTCACTTTCTTAGAGGGCTGGCACGGCACAGTGTGTTGGGATGCGGCAAGCATTTCCCTGGGCTGGGCAGCGGGCAGGTGGATTCGCACCATTCGACTCCCGTGATCAGCAAACCTTTTGACTTACTTTGGCAGGAAGACTTGTTGCCATACAGGCAGCTTGCCGGGCAGCTTCCGATGGTGATGATTTCGCACGCGGCCTACTCCGTTTCCGGCGCCGAGCCCGCCTCCATCTCCAGCTACTGGATTAAAAAGGTCCTGCTGCAAAAGATTGGATACAAGGGGCTGATCGTCTCCGACGACATGGAGATGGGAGGCATCCTCAACTACACCGGCATTGCAGAGGCGACGGTGCGATCGCTGGAGGCAGGCATGGACGTGGTGGAGATTTGCCGCGACCCTGCCTTAGTTTTTGCGGCGTATGAAGCCGTGCTGCGGGAAGCAGAAGGTTCACCGCCCTTCGCCCGCCTGCTTCGGCGCGCTGCAGCCAAGGTGCGGGCGGTAGCGGCTGCGCGCCCCAAGCGGCTGCCCCCTGCGCCTACAGGGACGGGCGTCAAGCGAATGCAAACCGCGATTGAGCGCTTTCGCAAGCAAGTAGCAAAAGCGGGTCCGGCATGAGCGCTGCGCTGACCCCCATGACTGTGGCCGGCATCATGAGCGGGACGTCCGCGGACGGAATTGACGTTGCCTTTACGCGCATCACACCTCATCCCGATGATCCCGAAGCTCCTGCTTTAAAACTGCTCGGTCACGCCGGTTTCCCGTTTCCGCCCGCACTGCGCCGCGCCGTGTTGGCGGCAATGAATGCTGATGCGATCGCGACGGCAGAGCTGGCGCGATTGAATTGGCGCCTGGGCCAGGCGTATTCCGAAGCACTTGCGGTCGCGTTGGAGCGCCACCCCTGCCGCCTGGATTTGATCGGCTGTCATGGTCAAACCATCTATCACCAGGCGACTCCAGCGCGATACCTCGGTCGAGAGGCCTCGTGCACCTGGCAGATCGGCGAGATGGCGATGCTGGCGGAAGAAAGCGGAGTTCCCGTGGTCTCCAACTTTCGTCCCGCCGATATGGTGGTTGGCGGACAGGGCGCTCCTCTGGTTCCTCTGCTCGACTACGTGTTGTTTCGCCATCCCACGCGGGGACGCGTGTTGCAGAATTTAGGAGGCATTGGGAATCTGACCGCGCTGCCACCGAATGCCGGCCCCTTGCAGGTAATCGCGTTTGATACCGGACCGGGAAACATGGTGATCGATCAGTTGATGCAGCAGCTTTTTGGGAAACGATTCGACCGCGGAGGAAAGACCGGCGCACGCGGCACAGCGATCAAGCCGGTGGTAAGCGCCAGGTTGCGCGAGCCATTCTTTTTGGCGCGCCCACCCAAGACGGCCGGGCGGGAGCAGTTCGGCGGCGACTACGCCATCCGCTTTCTCGAGGCATGCCTCAAAGCGGGCGGCAGCCCGGAAGATGCAATTGCCTCGGCAACCGCGCTGACCGCACAGAGCGTTGCGTTGGCCCATTCCAGCTTCCTGTTCAAGACCATGCGGAAGGCGCCGGTGGATTTTATCGTCTCTGGCGGAGGTGCGCGCAACCTGACCCTGATGCAGATGCTGCGCGAGCAACTGGAGCCTTTGGGTTGCACAGTGCAGGCAAGCGACGACCTTGGCCTGCCGGCGGAAGCCAAGGAGGCGGCGGCCTTCGCCTTACTGGCGTACGAGACCTGGCATCGACGTCCAGGAAATATCCCTTCGGCGACCGGTGCTGCGCGGCCCGCGATCCTGGGCGAGATCACCTATGTCTGACCGTTTCCGGTTGCTGTTTGCTCTTTGCCTCATGGCCGGTCTTGCTGGATGCGGGAGCAAACGGCCCTCGCCACAAACAGTCACGATGCTGATTGAGAGCAGCCCCACCAGCCTCGATCCACGGATCGGAATGGATAGCCAATCGGCACATATCGGGAGCCTGATCTTCGACAGCCTGGTGCGCAAGAACGCTCACTTCAATCTGGACCCCTGGCTTGCCACCAGCTGGGAGACACCGGATCCGCTCACCTATCGCTTTCATCTGCGAACCGACGTTCATTTTCACAACGGACAGGCGCTGACCGCCGCAGATGTGAAGTACACGCTCGATTCGATGCGCAATGGCACGGTGATCACGGCCAAGGCGCAAGCGCTGGCGAACATCGATCGCGTCGATGCACCCGACGCCGCGACCATCGTCATCCGCATGAAGCAGCCGGATGCAACCTTGTTGTGGAACCTTTCCGACGCCGCTATTGGGATTGTCCCTGCGGGGAGCGGCCGCGATTTTGGGCTTCATCCCGTCGGCAGCGGACCTTTCCGTTTTGTTAGCCAGATGCAGGATGATGAGGTGATTCTGGAAAGAAATGATCATTCCTGGCAGCCTCTTCCCCATATGGCGAGAGTTCGGTTTGCGGTCGTGCCCGATGCAATTACGCGCGCGCTTGAACTGGAGAAGGGCTCGGCCGACGTCTGCATCAATTGCCTGACGGCGGATATGGTGTACGCCCTGGCTAAGCGCCCCGATCTGTTGGTGGAGAGCGCCCCCGGGACGGTTTTGAATTACATCACCTTCAATGCACAGGACAGCGTGCTGCGTGATGTTCGCGTGCGGCAGGCCATTGCATTTGCGATGAATCGGCCGCTGATTATTCACTCGCTGTGGAGAGACCGCGCTCGATTAGCGGAAAGCCTGTTGCCCCCGGAGCACTGGGCATGGACAGGAGACGTTCAGCAATATCCCTATGACCCAGCGAGGGCCAACGCACTGCTGGATGCAGCGGGCTGGAAGCGAGGGAAAGATGGCATCCGCTTCCGCGTGGCGATGAAGACGTCTACCGATGAGACCAGCCGGCTGCTGGCGATGATTTTGCAACAGGAATTGCGCGAGGTCGGTATTGCTCTCGAGGTAAGGAGTTTCGAGTTCGCTACCTTCTTCGCCGACGTCAGCAAAGGCGCTTTCCAGATGTATACCTTGCGCTGGCTGGGTGGGAATGAGGATCCGGATATTTTTCACACGTTTGACAGCCAAAGGTTTCCACCCCATGGGACTAATCGTGGCCGCTATGTGAATGCCGAACTGGACGCGCTGATAAAGGAAGCGGGCGGCTCCGGCGACCAGGCGGTACGGCGCAAGGACTATGTAAGAGTGCAGCAGATTCTGGCCGCTGAGTTGCCGTCGATTAATCTCTGGTATCTGGACGCCGTGCTGGTTCACACCAGGAGACTGGGAAATATTCAGATATCCGGTTCGGGAAACTACGATTTCCTGCGCACGGCTACGGTTGCCGATGCGCGTTAGCCATGCGCATAAATCGAGGCCGAAGATTACTTCGCATCCTCAAATTGCTTGATTTGCACTTCTCCATCCGGAAACACGGCACGGATCTGAAGACTTCCTCCCATTGCCTCAATGTAACGCCGGAGGGTCCCGATATACATGTCGGTACGTCTCTCCAGCTTGGAAATGGACCCTTGATCAACTCTCAGGACTTGAGACAGTTCGGCTTGGGTAAATTCGCGTGCGGTGCGGAGCTCATCCAATGCCATTTCTTTAATTGCCTCACGTACGCGCTCCTCCACGCGAGCGCGCCGTTCGGCTGAAATCTTCTTCTGCAATTCCTTGAACTTGTGTGCCATAGGTCCTCCGCGGAATGCCCGCTACGGATCATTCATCTGTCAGTAAATCGGTCTCTTTCTCAACCTCTTTCAAGTGCTGAGCATAGATTGCGTCGGCTCGAGGAACATTTTCCTCGTACCAGTTCGACTTGCCTGTTTTGTCGCCGCCAATCAGCAAGATACCGGTCCGTCTGGGGTCAAACGCTTACAACACCCGGTAGGGTCTCCCCTCATGCTGACAACGTAGTTCCTTCATGTTGGGGTAGACAGAACCTGCAATCGTGTCGGCAAAAGGCCTTTTTAGGTTCGGACCTCGTTCTTGCAGCAAGCGCACACCGAAGTTGATACTGTCCTGCTCGTCAGCTGATAGGCTAGCCCACCATGAGCCGAATTCATCGGTGTACTCGATCTCCCAAGCCACACTCGCTATTATGCCACAGAAGCCATATGGCTTCAATGCCATAAGACTTCTGTGCCTTCACGCTCCCCTAACTCACCCGTTTCCGTCCGATCTGCTGATCCGTTGATGGAATCACCGCACTCGATAGAGCAACGAGGCGTGCGCACGCAGCGAAGTCTTGAGCAAAGCAGCTTTACCCAGGTCCTTCCGTGCCCACAAATCGCGTACCACGTGGGAGCCCTCCGGCAAGCCGAGGTCCTTCCAGGAGTAATTCACTTCTTGCGTCGCATCTCCGAGGTTGAATACTGCGACATACTGGCCGCCCCCCGAGTCGGGAGTGGCTCTCCACACAACCAGCGACCCCTGATGGGAAAGTTCGCGATTTTCCCGCGAGTTCTGGTCAACCGCAATTACCTCCGGGTTGGTATAAAGAGCCGCCGTGGCCGGATCCATTTTTGTAAGGTTCGTGCCTGCGACCAGCGGCGAACGGGCTATCGACCAGAGTGTCATCAGCGTCCTCGATTCATCTGCCGTCAGACGTGACATTCGTGCCTCTTTCCACCCCGGCCTTGGGCCAAGGTAGCCGAGCGGCAGCATGTCGGCGTCAGGCCAATGGCCGGCTTCGATATGTGGGGCCCATTGCGCAGTGCGGTCAAATTGACGGACTAGACCGGCCGGGAAAGTCTGTCCCTCTGGAGCAGACCAGGTGTCCCACATGTCATCGGATATCCGCCACAGTTGCGCATACTTTTGGAGATCGTCTGCCTGCTCGATCGGAGTTGGACCAGGGGAAAGGCTCAACACCATCGCTCGCCCGGACTTGCCGATCGCGGCACTGACCATGTGAATCTCGTCCGCCTGGTAGGGTTTCGAGATGCAGTCGACCTTGATGTAGTCGACGCCCCAATCCGCATAAAGCTTGATGATGGAATCGTAATAGGCCTGTGCGGCGGCATTGTGCTTCAACCCGTAGTTGTCCGAATTCCATCGGCAGGTGTCGGCGGTGTTGGCTGCGTCGGCCGCGTGAAACGAGGACCCCGCAATGGGCAGGTTCTTCTCCACTGCCTCTCGTGGAATTCCGCGAATGATATGGATGCCGAACTTGAGTCCCAACGAATGGACCCAGTCGGCGAGCGGCTTAAATCCGGAGGAGGAAAAGCGATTGTTCGCCACCAGGTAGCGGCCGTCAGCGTCCATCACGAACCCCTGCGCGGCACCTTTCTGGCCCGGGTGCTGCAGGTACCAGCCTTCATCGACCACCACATACTGCCATCCCAGTGGCTGCAGGTGCTGATGGAA
>Ga0182015_10006756_pt1 | contig 11399 bp, 12 predicted proteins | sample 712P3MmetaG_FD_120478 | JGI IMG/M metagenome (GOLD analysis project Ga0182015, IMG submission 120478) | Permafrost microbial communities from Stordalen Mire, Sweden - 712P3M metaG | ecosystem: Environmental > Terrestrial > Soil > Wetlands > Permafrost | place: Sweden: Stordalen | collected...
ATACGGCGAAATGGTCGTGCCGAGAACGCCGACGAGAAGCGCAACATAGTCGCGGCTGAACCGGATGTGCGGCACGACGGCGTTGAAGATGACCGTACCCCAGGGGATCTTGACGAAGAACAGCACCCCCACGTAGGCAAGGAGCGCGGCGCACAGCACCTTGAACACGCGAGCAATCGTGGCGAACGAGCCACTCACGAGCAGGACCATGATGATGACTCCCGCCAAGACCGCCCAGAGAGCGGTTGGTCCGGCATGAAGCAGGTGCATCCCGGCACCGACTGCAACGAGGTCCGCCGCGATGTTGAGCGCATTGGCAATGATGAGCGCCCCGATGAGCAATCCAATAGCGACGCGCCATGCCCGACCGAACCTCGCGACAATGAGTTCGCCGAGGCCCTTTCCGGTCGCGAGCGCGGTGCGATCACAGATCTCTTGCACGCCCGCCATCAGCGGAAAGGTGACGAGCGCCACCCAAAGCATCCCAAAGCCGAATTGCGCACCCGTTTGCGCATATGTGGCGATGCCCGACGGGTCGTCATCCGAAGCTCCGGTGACCAGTCCAGGTCCGAGCGCGCGTAGGTACGCTCGCCAAGCTGTCGGTCCGGAAGGGACGATGTCGATGTTGCGCCCATCGGCGGTGACCGGAGGGACTACGGCGGCGGCTCGTGCATCCTCCGCAGGTGCTATTCCGATCTCCTCTGGACCAGAGTCATCCTCATCCGTCATCGGAGGCCGCCACCTTGCCTTCTCGCGGTGACTCGAAGGTACTGGACGCACAGATCGTTACTGAGGATGGCGGTAAGGGACGGGTTGCAGGTCGTCTGCCTGAGAGTTGCGCCTGAGAAGCAGTTCGGAAGACACGACCGGGTACAGAATGTCAGCAAAGAACTCCGCGTCGACTGGACCCGTTCAGATGTGCTGCCGATTGCAACCTGGTCCTAACCTCGTCTGGACCTGCGCGTGCGGCGACGCTCCCGACAATGGGGCGAACGCCCTGCGGCTAGTCAGCGGGACGACGCCCAGGATTTCCCTCCAAACAGCAAGCGTGACCGCTCTGCCCACGAAAACACGCTCCGGGGTTTGTCCGTCGCTGACGTTCCGCGGGATGAAGCCATTTAAGACGGTCGACTACTCGCCATTTTAGGGCCACTACCAGGGAGTTCTTCGAGTGGTCTTCACAAGTCCCTGTGACCTGGCCGAACGTTGCAACTTGGAGATGCCAATCACGCTTTAGCGCTGTGGCGGCCACACTTCGTCCACAGGCGTTGGCCTCAGGACCGGTGGGATGTCCGTTCGTCGGCTTCAAGTGCGGCCACGCCGAGGGCTTCGAGCCTTCCGACGAGCTCTCGTAGGCGTCTGTCGTTGTCGATCCAGCTTCCGTAGTCGCCCGCCTCGTCCTCGCTCAGATACCTCCCGACGGTCTTCGCGGCGACTTTTCGCGTCCAGTGCCAGTAAGGACCGTGCAGCCTGGGTGGGTCGCCGTGGCAGGCACAGTTCGCCCTTCCGCATCGGGTGCGCCGCTCTGAGATCGAGCCCGGCAGGACCTGCCCGCTCCGGGCGATCTCGGCCAGTTGCTTCGCGATCTCTGACAGCTCGGCACGCTGTTCGGCGTCCACGCCTGAAGCCTGCCAGGGGGGATTCACCATCTCAGTCATATCCTCCTGTATATATACCTTATGATCAAGTCGAGGCAGGTGCTCGCCCTCGAGACCATCGCCACCTGGACACCGAAGAAGCGCTGTTTTGAAGCGGCCGAGTTCGCGAGGGCCGTCGTCGCAAAGGTCTCACCCGCCGGTCCGCCCCGGGCCAGGGCACTCTTGCTGGCCTGCTCTGGCCTTTGCGAGTGGGGCCTCGAAATCGGGCTCGAGGCGAACGAGCGCTCGCTTTTCAACGAAGCGGTGATCGAGCGCCACATCGCCACGGCCATGGGCGGGGCGTCCCCCGCCTCCAGGCGCACGCGGCGTGCCAACCTGCGCTTTGTGGCCCGCGCCCTCGACCTGCCCCAACGGGCCGAGCCTGCCCCGATCCCCCGCGACGGCCCGGCCGCTCCCTATAGCAGTGGCGAGATCGAGGCCTACTTCGCCCTCGCCCGCCATCAAGTGCCAAGACGGCGAAGAGCGATGGAGTCGATGCTGTGTCTCGGCCTCGGCGCCGGTCTCGACGGGATGGACATGAGATATGTCACCGGCCACCACGTGCTTGCACGCTCGGGGGGTCTCGTCGTTGTCGTCGAGGGGGCCCGGGCCCGGGTCGTGCCCGTGCTCGCCCGTTATCAAGAGATGCTGGCTGTGTGCGCGGAGTTCTCCGCTGCCTGCAACATGGTGGGGGGCATCGCCCCGACGAGAAAGAACATCACCACCCCCGTGCTCGCCCGCTTGAGCGGCGGCGTCGGTCTTGAGCGGCTCTCGGTCTCGAGGATGCGCTCGACCTGGATCGCCGAGCAACTGGGACGCCTCGGCGTGCCGGCGCTGTTGCGCGCAACCGGGCTCAAGTACTCCCAGAGGCTGTTCGACCTGGCTTTATCGCTGCCTGACATCGACGAGGCCGAGCTCGTCTTGTTGCTCGGAGGCTCGAGTTGAGCACGAGCTCGCGCCTTAGACGCTTCGAAGAGGTGCTGGACCACTCGGGCGCCGCACGGTGATGCTGGGCATCTTGTTGTCGATCGCCACCTCCAAGGTCGCCCATCTCTCCGCCGCCTATCGCTGCCTTTGCGACCTGCCCGTTGTTGACCAGGTCCGCCTGGGCGTGGCGAGACATGGCCGCGAGGGACTGAAGACGGCGAGCTACAGGCAGTTCGAGCACAGCTTCAGCGCCATGATGAAGCCGATCGACCCGAGCCCTGTGCCCTCTTTTAGGGGAGTGCCACCGCTAAAGCGCTCGGGACACCTTGCTAGGAGACGGGCGGGGATCGAGACCACGACCAAAGAGGCGATGCTCATAGAGCTCATCGACGCCCTCTTGGAAGCAAGCGTGCCCGAAGCCAAAAGGGGACGCCGCTGCCTGGCGGTCGACTGGACCGACCACGAGAGCTGGGCGCGTCCGAAGGACAAGTTGAGCCAAGAGATCTCCGCCGATCCCGACGCGGCCTGGGGTCACGCGAAACGAAACGCCCCCGGAGCCAAGGACGTGCTGTTTTGGGGCTACTACGCCCAGGTCGCCGTCATCGCACCCGAGGAGGGCGAGAAGGCAGATCCCGAGCTCATCTGCCGGGTCGTGGTGAAAAGCGCCAGTATCGAGCCCGCCGATGAGATGGCCGGGCTCTTGGAGCGCATGGCTTCATCAGGTGCAGGACCGAGCGACGTGCTCGCCGATTGCGGCTACTCGTTCAAGACCGGCTTCAGCCGGCGCCTCAGAAGTATCGGAGCTGAGCCCGTCATGGACCTGCAACCTTTCGACCGCGGACCCAAGGGCACCTTCGAGGGGGCGGTCTGTGCGAACGGGAGCCTCTTCTGCCCGTGCGTTCCCGAGCGGCTCTTGTCGCTCGGCCCGCTCGAGCGGGGCGCCCCGGCCGAGGTCGTCGCCACCCATGACCGCTCCTGCGGCGAGCTCGAGCGCTATCGCTTTGCCCCCTTGGCCCGAGCCGACGAGGAGGGCTACGAGCGCGTCATGTGCCCTGCGGCCGCCGGCAAGCTTCGCTGTGGGTTGGTCGAGACGTCCCTCAATCTGTCCTTCGCCCACCCGAGTGTCACCGAGCCGCCCGGCCTTGCACCCCGGTGCTGTCGTCAGCGAAGTATCACCGTGCCTCCGAACGTCAATGACAAGACGCGCCAGAAGCACCCCTACCCGAGCCCGGTGCACCGCCGCTCCTATGCGAGGCGCACCGCGGCCGAACGCGCCTATGCCCGCCTCGCCGATCCTGCCGGAGAAGGCGTCCGTCGCGGCTGGTGCCGCCTGTTCGGCACGGCGAAGAACGCCCTCATGTACTCGCTCGCGGCTGTGGCCCACAACCTCCGCATCCTCGAGTCGCGCGAGCGCCAGGACCAAGTCGAGGCACGCCGGGCGACGCAGGCAGCCTCCGGGCCGAGAAGAGGACGACGCCGGCGCCACGAGCAACCGCCTGCGGCGCCCCCGCCGGAGGACGGCCCGACCGTCCCTGGTTAGAGCCACCTCCTCACGCCCCGGGGCGTCATCCGAGAAAGGCAGGCAAGACCAACCCTCCCCCGTCGCGTCCCCGACCCGCTTAGCAGACGCCCGAAGTCCTCCCGCCGGGCTACCGCGGCACAAAAGGCATAGAAACGGCCATGTTCACTGGTATCTTGTGAACACGGCCCGCGGCCACCTGTGATGACTATCGGGTGGAGGCGAAGGGACTCGAACCCTCGAACCTCCTGACTGCCAGTCTGTGACTGTACCGTCCGGCTGGTGCTACTCAGTACCTGTAAGTCCATGTCAATCGGCATTTCCGCTGAAGTCCAATGCTGCCTGGTTATGTCCAGTCCGGCTAAACGTCGCCAGTATGGCCCTATCAACTTGGCTACATTTTCTGACATTGCGTCTGACATAACAAAAGCCCCCTGCCGAAACAGAGGGCTCGAGCCGGGACGGCGTTCTTGCCGGGCTAGCGCGCCGGCCACCGGGGGCTTCATCGGGATCGGCCGCGGCTTGCACCAGATTCAGGGGCGTAGGCCTCGATGTACTTGGTCACCTGCCCCCTGTTTGGTTGAGATGGCGACGCTGCGCTGCAGTGATGCCTCGAAACTGGTCCGCTACCCGCCAGCGCAAGCCCAAATGTCGAAACCTGCCGTTGGCACGTGCCCGGGGGCGCGGTCAGCCGCCGGACCCGTTCAGAACGAGATCGGCCACAGTGGCGACACCTGCGCGCAGCTGGCGGCGGGAGCTCCCTCGGCCACCGATCAGATGATCTAGCAGGTCCGCCCGAACGGCCGCTAGCAGTAGGTGCGCGAGCAGCTCGCTCTCCTTGGCGCGGCCGGCGTCCCGCAACAGGCCGCTGAGGAGCCGGTGCACGAGCTGGTACTGCGGCTGCTCGTAAAGGCTCGCGCCGCCAGAACGCTCCTCCACCGCCAATGTCAGATGACGGTTGTCGAGCTTGACAACGAGGATGGCGTCGAGAATGGCCGCGATGCGATGGCGCGGATCGGTCCCCGGACCAAGCGGCGGCGGTCCGCTCTCGATCGCGCGACGGAGAGGCTCAGTCCGAAGCTCCCACAAGGCCTGGATCAACCCGACCCGGCTGCCGAAGGCGCGGAACAAGGTGCCCTTGCCCACGCCGGCGGCGGCGGCGACATCGTCCATGGACAGTCGTGCTGGCGCGGCCACCGTAGCGAACAGCTCGTCGGCGGTGGCGAGCACCGTCGCGCGATTGCGGGCGGCGTCGGATCGCTGGGGGCGCGTCATTCGTGGAGCCTACTTTGGCAATTGGACTGTCGGTCCGTATAGTCTACCTTCATCCGGACCGGCAGTCCGGATTCGAACCCAGGAGGAGTCACATGTCGGAAACTGCGGACCTGTTCCGGGCGGGGTTGGAGCGCTTCGGCGACGGCGACCTTGACGGCTATCTCGAGCTGTTGAGCGACGACGTCGAGGTCGAGTTCCCCTTCGCCCCGCCCGGCCGTCCCGAGCGGCTGCGCGGACGCGAGAACCTCCGCCGCTATCTCGAGCCAGTGCTCGCACGCGTCACCTACGACTCGTTCACCAGCCTGGTCGTCTACGAGACCGACGTTGCCGGGACCATCGTCGCCGAGATGACCGCCAGCCTTCGACTGCTCGAAAGCGACCGGACCTACTCGAGGCGCTACGTCGCCGTCGTCCGCGCGGCGGACGGGCGCGTCGTGTCGTATCGCGAGTACTGGAACCCGCTCGCCCTGAGCGACCGGGCAGGTGCAGTCGAGGCGTCATGAGCAATCTACGAGTGCTCGTCACCGGTGCGACCGGGACGACCGGATCACGCGTCGCCGCGGTGGCGCGCTCTGCCGGAGCCGAGGTACGCACCGCGAGTCGGCACAAGAGTGACGTCCTGTTCGACTGGCACGCCGCGGACACATGGCCGTCGGCGCTCGACGGCTGTAACCGCGTCTACCTCGTCCCGCCCCCCGGCATTGACGTCGCACCCGCGATGGTGCCTTTCATCGAGCTGGCACGCCGAAGCGGCGTCGAACGGCTGGTGCTCCTCAGCACCTCCGTGACCCCGATGGGCAGCTGGGCCGCCGGGGTGGTGCACCAAGCCCTCGCGGAAAACGGGTCGGACGACTTCGTCGTGCTGCGACCCTCCTGGTTCATGCAGAACGTTACCGGTGAGCACCATCTGGCTCGGATGATCCGCGACGAGGACCGCATCGTGACCGCGACCGGCGAGGGACGCGTCGGCTTCATCGACGCCAACGACATCGCCTCCGTGGCAGTGCACGCCCTGCTCGACAAGACGCGACCCGCGGTCGAGCTGGTGCTGACCGGACCCGAGGCGCTGAGCTACCGGCGCGTAGCCGAAATCGTCGGCGCGGCTCGCGGGCGTCCCGTGGCATTTGAGTCGGTGACGCCGGCCGAGTTGGCCGAGCGGCTCGCCCACACCTACCCGCCGCGCTTCGCACAGGCATTGGCCCACCTCGACGCCGTCATTGCCGCGGGAGCCGAGGACAGGGTGACGCCCGACGTCGAGCACGTCACCGGCCGGCTACCCCGCAGTTTCGAGCAATTCGCCGCTGCAGCGTTCCGACCCTCCGGCTAACGCTGTGATCGGGAACGCCGAGGGCTTCTAGTCGGACAGCGGTGACGACCGCACCGCGAGCCGATCGCGGTTCGCCAGATCCAACAGTGAGGGTTTCACTGTCGGCACCGCCGTTGCTCCGGCGATCGTCGAGGTAGTCAATCTCGTCGACAAGTCAGCCGGTGCCGTCGTGCATCTGCGCTTGCTTCCCGGTGAAGCTAGCAACTACGTCGACGCCCTCGATCGATGAGATGAATTGTTCCGGGGCGATTGCCCCCGACCGTCAACGCCGGCGGACATCCTCGGCCGGGTCGCTAGATTCGACCCGCGGCGCGCGCTTTCTCGCGACTGCTCGAAGCAGGCGAGCCGTCGCCGGGCACGACCTAGCGACCCCTCTCGAAAGAGCGCACGAGCTCGGGAACGCTCTGGGCCGCGATCACCCAAACCTGGGCGGGGTCAACGCGTTGGTAGTGATGTGCAAGCATCGTGCGCAGGCCCACGACGTCCGACCACGGAACCTCCGGGTAGGCAGCACGACCCGCTTCGGACATTGCTCGGGCCGCTTCACCGACGATCTCGAGCAGGCGCTCGACGGCGAGCTGACGAACCCTGTCGGTGCGAAAGGCATCCTCGCCTCCGGCGACAATCGCGGCGATCTCGCCGGCCGCGTCGAGGATGTCGGCGACGCGTTGGTTGTCTCGCTCATCCATCCCTAAAGGTCGATCGCATCGTCGAGGATGTGCTTGTCCCGAGGCTTCAATCCCCCGGCGGACACGACGTCCACATGACGACCGAGCAGGCTCTCCAGCTCTGCGGTGAGGTGAAGCACGTCGAACAGCGAACTGCCGGGCTCGAAATCGACGAGCACATCGACGTCACTGTCGGAGCGGTCCTCTCCGCGCGCACCCGACCCGAAGAGGCGCACTCGTTGTGCGCGGCACCGTCTCGCCGCGGCACGTACCTCGTCGCGGTGCTGATCGACCAGCGCTCGAATACTCACCGTCCCAACTTCGGTCACGTCACCAGGCTACCGGCGTCGCGCCGATCGCTACGGCCAAACGCCTCCATCAGAAGTCGCCGCTGACGTCCGAGGCCGAGCCCTGACAAGTGGTGCCGGACGGTGGATTAGAAACTGGCCCCCGAACAACCGGGAAGAGAACCCCCAATTCTCCCGGAAATCCCCTTTTCACCTGGACTTTCTTCAGTCTCGTTGTCAGAATCACAACGATCCGCCTGATCAACGGATGATTCGGCATTCGGGTCGCTGACCAAGGCAGTTGGGTTTGTTCGAACCCTCAGGCTGATCTCCCGAACGGGCAGGCCCAAGTGAACCCAATCGTCGTGCCAATCTCATCTCTTCTCCAGATCGCTTCTCCGTCGCGTTCAACGAAACTCTCGGAGGGTCCTGAATCGGAGGATCTTACGGGAGCCGTCGTCGCACCCACCATGTCGAGGCGGCCGCGAGGAGGAGCGCGAGGACGATGAACAGTCCCAGCTCGATCCACTGAAAGGTCCAGTACCGGCTTGCGGGTTGGTAGGTAGTCACCTGATGTAGGTGGAAGCTCGCCACGCACGCCTGTTGCACGGCCTGCGAAATATTGCCGGTGCGCAAACTTTCCGCCGGAACCTTGACCCGGCACGCGCCCACACCCTGGAAGATGAGTGTGCCGGCGTGGATTTGGAAGCCCTCAAACAAGGAGCCCTGCCCAAGCTGTCCGAGTGCGTGGCCGGTTGGGCTGACCACCTCGGTCCCGAGGGCCCAATCAGCGGGATTGGGAGGACCCAGCTGGTAACCCATCGGTGTCCAATGAAACGGTGACGTAGCGTGCAGCGGAGACAAGAGGCGCTGGCGAAGCCAGGTGCTGAACGTGATGTGCACCGCGAAGAAGACGAGGAATGTCGCAGCCATCGCCGGGAGCGTCCTGCGAAGAATCGCTCCCAGAGCGACGCCAAGGGTGAATGCGAAGGCCGCATAGCCGATCAGCACGATGCCTCGGCTGTCGTACTGCTGGAACGGGCTGTCTTGCAGTTGGTCGTACATGCTCGACCACCACGTCACGGCCAAGCTGAACAGCCCTGCTGCCAGCATGCTTGCCGTGCCGACGACTCCGAGCTTCACGAGCATCCAACGCGATCGTGTGACGCTCTGGGTCCACGCCAGTCGGAAGGAGCCGTTCTCGAGCTCCCGGGCAATGAGGGGCGCCCCCCAGAACACGCCGATCAGCGCCGGGACGGCGAGAGCGAGCGCATTCGCGAGATGCCTCAGCAGAGAGTCCTTCGCGAAGAACTCGCTCCTCGCTGACGCACACGCCTGCACTCCTTTGCAATGCAGGGCGATCTGAAAGGAAGACGCGAGTCCAGGACGCGTCACGGCCAGCGTGAGCGCGACGGCGCCGAGCAGCACCAGCGCTGCGACTGCCTGCGTGCGGAACTGTCGCCACGCGAGCCAGGTCATGTCTCGGCCCCGGGTACCGACGCCCGGGCCGTCCCATGCGACTTGGAGCCACGTGTCATGTACGCGAGCACGAGGTCTTCGAGGCTCGTCGATTCGATCGTCCACGCTGGGTCGACGACCGGCCCGTCGGATCGAACGATCAGCGTTGTTTGCCGCTCGGTATGACTGGCATCGATCACCTCCTGGCACGCTGGAGGCGGAGCTCCCGGGTCGCGGGGGCCGACCAAGCGGTGGTGCGAAGCGAGCAACTCGTCGACGTCGCCCGAGACCTGGACGCGCGAGTCAACCAAGACGACGAGGTAGTCACAGACGCGCTCGATGTCGGCGACGAGGTGCGACGAGAGCATGACGCCGAGGTCGTGAGCCGCTACGTCCTCCATGAGCGTCTGCAGGAACTCTCGCCTCGCAAGCGGGTCGAGACTCGCGACCGGCTCGTCGAGAATCAGGAGGTCCGGGTGCTTGGCGAGGGCCATGGTGAGGGCGAGCTGGGCGCGTTCGCCACCGGACAGCTTTCCCGCGTGTTGCGCAGGATCGAGGCCGAGCTTCTCGATCCGGTGCCGCGCGGTGTCGCCGTCCCACCTGGGGTTCAGGTGCGCTCCGAGCTTTAGATGATCGGCGATGCTCAACGAGGAGTAGGTCGGCGTGTCCTGCGCGACGAAGCCAACGCGTCCGAGGATTCCAGCATCCTCGGCAGGTGGCTTGCCGAACACCTCGATCGTTCCTGACGATGGGACAAGCAGTCCGACGGCGAGCTGGAGCAGCGTCGTCTTTCCGGCGCCATTCGGTCCGACGAGGCCGACGACGTGCCCGGTCGGGACGGTGACCGAGCAGTCCGACAGCGCCCAGCGTCGCCGGTACCGCTTTCCGAGGCCGCGCGCCTCGACGGCGGTGCTCATGGAGCCTCTATCGGTGAGGACGCCCGAAACCGCTCGCGAAAGAGAGCCTCGATACTCTCTTCGTCGAGCCCCGCCGCACGCGCCTCGGCGAGCCACGACTCGAGCCCGACGCGCAGCCGACCGTGCTCGGCGATTGACGGATCGCTCAAGGTCTTGATCACGAACGTCCCGACGCCGATGCGTGCGGCGACGAGTCCCTCATGCTCGAGCTCTCGGTACGCCTTGGCCACCGTGTTGGGGTTGATGGCGACCGTGCCGACGACCTCTTTGATGGTCGGCAGCTGGTCACCCTCGCCGATGAACCCGAGCTTGATGGCGCGTCGAACCTGCTGGACGAGCTGTAGATAGGGGGCGACGCCTGACTTCGTGTCTAAGTAGAACTCGATCACGTCACTCCCATCTTATCTAGTAACCTAGGACCCTAGTAAAGATATCGGATGCATGGCGGGCTGTCAATCGGGCCGAACATTTCGACGCGAGGCCCGACACCTGCCGCAGCAGCGAGTGAGCTCCAGCCCAACGATCGAAGGTGAGCATTTGCAGTGCAGATGCCAGGCAGCAACCTTTGAGCTGCTACTGACTTGCTACTGAACGGGGTGGATCTTGGACTACCGCGACGTACGGACAAGACTCGACACCCAACCTGAACAGAGCAGGCAGATTGCCTGGCACGGAGCAGACCGACGGAATCGCTCTACGGATCAGAAGGTTGGGGGTTCGAATCCCTCCGAGCGCGCTTCATCATAAGTCCAGGTCAGACGCTTTGAACCAGCCCGGCTCTCGACGGACCGAGTCCCTCGGGCACCGTTTGGGTCACATCGTGTTCCCGTCCGTGCAGTCAACCGCGAGCAGGCGTGTGCGCGCTGGCGACGGGTAGCAAGGTACGAGCTTGCGACTTCATCTTCGAGGACTATGGATTCAACAGTTGGAGCGCTTCGCCAGCTCGTCGTTCCACTGTCCTGTATCCCTGGGTCGCCGCGAGGGTGTGCGCCTTGGTGAGCAGCTCCAGCGCCTTTTCGGCGTCGCCGGGAGTACGGCGCGAGGCGAGCATTCCTGCCCACGAAAGGTTGGTGCGCGCAGCAAAGAACTTCGCGCCCACCCGGTTGTTGAACGCGGCGGCTTGGGTGAAGTAGGTGTCGGCCTCGTCGTAACGGCCGAGGACGGCGGCGAGGCCACCAAGGAAGTGGTCGACCGGTCCTTCGGCCGTAGCGGGGTTATAGGACAAACGATGGGTATACGGAATGAGTCGCTCGAGGAGCGGTGTTAGCGGCCACGCTGTCTGCACACGGACCGGCAGCCTTCGGTGAAGATGGTTCGGCAACACTCCACGGTGACGGACCCTCAGGTCTGACAGTGCGGATACAGAATCAAGCCAGGCGCGGCC
>Ga0182015_10006757_pt1 | contig 11397 bp, 11 predicted proteins | sample 712P3MmetaG_FD_120478 | JGI IMG/M metagenome (GOLD analysis project Ga0182015, IMG submission 120478) | Permafrost microbial communities from Stordalen Mire, Sweden - 712P3M metaG | ecosystem: Environmental > Terrestrial > Soil > Wetlands > Permafrost | place: Sweden: Stordalen | collected...
CCTGGACGCCGACGGCGAGACGGGCCTCGTTCATCATCACGAACATGGCGGGTAAGCCCTTGTGCGGCTCGCCGACGAGCCAGCCCTTGGCGCCGTCATAATTCATCACGCAGGTGGCATTGGCGTGAATGCCCATCTTGTGCTCGATGGCGCTGCAGGTCACCTTGTTGGAAGGCCCAAGCGAGCCATCCGGCTCGATTAGGATTTTGGGCACCACAAACAGCGAAATGCCCTTGACGCCAGCGGGCGCTCCCTCCATCCGGGCAAGCACGAGATGAATGATGTTCTCGGCAAGATCGTGCTCGCCCGAGGAAATGAAAATTTTCTCCCCGGTTATCGCATAGGAACCGTCGCCATTGGGGACTGCCTTGGTCTTGAGGAGGCCGAGATCGGTGCCGCAATGCGATTCGGTGAGGTTCATCGTGCCGCACCATTCGCCGCTGATCAATTTTGGCACGAACATCTTTTTCTGCACGTCCGTGCCATGGGTCAGCAGGGCGGCAAGCGCGCCTTGGCTTAAGCCCGGATACATGGCAAAAGCCATGTTCGCGGAACTCGCGAATTCATTGACGATCGCGGCGAGCGTGTAGGGGAGTCCTTGGCCGCCATATTCGGGATCGGCCGCAAGCCCCACCCAGCCGCCTTCGACGAAGGCCCGATAGGCTTGCCTAAACCCGCGCGGCGTCGCAACCGAGCCATCCTTGCCGCGCACGCAGCCCGCGCGGTCGCCAGGCTGATTGAGAGGTTGCAGCGTTTCTTCGCAGAGTTTCGCCGCTTCCGAAACGATCGCCTCCACGACATCGGGCGTGGCTTCCGCAAAGCCTGGCAGATTATTGTAACGCTGGATCGGAAAAACGTCGCGGAGAAGGAATAGGACTTCCTCGACGGGCGCCTTGTAACTCGGCATAAATGCTCTCCCGGCTTCTCCATTACCGGCACAAGCGCTTGCGGCACTATCTCGCTGGCGGCGAGGCTTCCGGTAAATTTGCTTAGCGCAAAGGGCTTTGAACAAAAGTGTGTGAGACACTCTCCCGCGTAATCCCGCGTCCCGGCGCCGGGGCGCCGCCAACCTCGCGGGCGCGATTGCCGGCTTACAGATAGTCTCTCCACCCTCGTCCGGCAAGATTGGAGGAGCAGCTGTTACATCAGGCGGCTGCTCATGCCTTGCGAAGCAATCGCTTGCGGCGGGGCGACCTCGTTGGCGCGCGTGGCGGGCAAGTGGAAAGGCGCCCTGCGATTGGCTGGTCGCGCTTCGCGTGCGCAAGCCCGCGCGGCTGGTTGCCGGCGCTCTGGCCAACGAGTTCGCCTGGATCATATGGGCCGCCCTGACCACGGGCGAGGCGTTTCGCACAGAGAGCGCCGCCGATGGCGTAACTTTCCCAAAGCATTCAGTTTGGCGAGGGCGAAACAAACGCGCTGCACGACACCGTCGAGATCGAAGACGAAGGACACCCTGAATCCTGTCATGAGCGATCCAAGGTCTTCAACCCTTGGACGCGTCCTTGATTTGGACCTTCGTCGTCGAACTTCATCAGGGCCAGCAAGATATCCGCACTAATAGGCGGGACATATGACCGCAAGCGACCGAACCGTTCACAACATCAGTGAACCGCTTGCCAATCGGGGCCGCCCACATATGAGAGAATGGATCCGCTCGCCGACCTTGGCCCCATGAGATGAATGGCGGATTGCGTTTTCCGGCGACAGCGACGGAAATCTCCGGAATTATGTAGCTGTCTCACCTAGGGCGGGAATTTCTCGTTCCATCGACTGACGCGGCTTGTCCCAGGGCACCCAATGCCCGGCACCTTGCTTCCGAAGCCGCTCTCATTCCATTCTGGCTTGTAGTGGGTCATCAGGGGAAATTCGGCGGCGAACACCCACCATTCGCTGGCGAAGGTCAGATAGCGGCATTTCAAGTCTGATAGAGAGATGTTTTGACGGCTCCCGATCTTGCCGACATGCTCATTGAGTCGGCCGCGCAATGTCCGCTTGCTTTTCGTCAGCCCTTTCGAGGCTTTGCCGATATAAACCAGATCTCCCTTGAAATAGAGGGCATAAATGCCGCTTTCCTGCGGACCCACGCTTTTCGCCATGGGAAGGAATGGACTGGCCTCTAACTTTTCAACAACCTGGGTTCTGATGCCAAGGTCCAAATCAAAATCGAAGTGGTGTGGATTGTCGGCCACGGCTCTTCCCTGTGCCCGCAATATGGCACGCCACGTTCTCACCCACCAAGCGGGCAAGCTCGACCGGTACTGCATTCCCGAGCTGACGCATCGATTCCGTCCATGAGCCGTGGAAGCGGAAATCGTCAGGGAAGGTCTGTAGCCGCGCGCTTTCGCGTACCGTGAAATAGCGTACGTCGCCCCCCGGCTTGCGCAACATGTTTTCCCCGCCGGGGACGCCATGAACGCCGGCCTTGAGCGCCTTGGCGGGTTCATCCAACGGGCTTCCGGTGTGACCTGGGTAGGAGCGGGCGCCGGGCTGGAAGCGATGATTTTGGAAGGCCGTGGCCGCCAGAGGTTCACCTTCCGGATCGGGTAGGTCATGGATGGCGTCGCGGACGGTGCGCCACGGCCACAGGATCGGCTTTTCCGAGCCTCGAATGTGAGCGCCAGCCACTGAGCGCCTTTGCTTGCGTGGAACGTCGTGGCGATCCCAATAGTCGCCGCGCGCCTGATCCCACACCAATGCGTCGAACGAATGAGTTTGGCGCGGGAAATGCCAACGAACTCCAAGGTCGGCGCGGAAGCCGACGAAGAACACGCGTTCGCGTCGCTGTGGGATGCCATAGTCGGCCGCGTTCACAACCTGCGTCACGAGACGATAGACCAAGCCGGAGCGGCTACCGCTTAGGTAATGCTGTTCTAGTCGCGCGAGACGGTCGAGCCAAGATTCATCGGCGCGCGTTTCGATCTCCGGATAAATCATTTGGAGGCGAATATATTCAAAGTAATTCCGGAATGCGCTACGGGTTAGGCCCTTTACGTTTTCGAAGATGAAAGCCTTTGGCCACGCTTGACGCACGGCACGGATTGCCTCTGGAAACATGTCGCGCGCGTCCAGATGGGCGCCATGGCAACCGCCAAGAGAGAAGGGCTGGCAAGGCGGGCCGCCGGAAACCAGCCTAACGCGGCCTCGGTATTTACCAAACTCGATTTCCCGCACATCGCCAGCAAAAAGATCCCATGCGCTCACCGCATCAATGCCACGAGCTTGGTTCTCTCGAATTGTGTCGCAGCAATAGCGGTCGCGTTCTATGACCTGGACGGGATGAAACCCGGCTTGATGAAGGCCGATTCCGAGCCCCCCGCGCCCGCGAACAATTCGATTGATTTCATGGCCACCCCAGAAACGATCTTATTCGACGCTCCAGCGAGTGCCGATCGCGCAGTTCGCACTCCCACACCACCAAGCATCCCCAGCCACCGGCCTTGAGTACTCGCTGATTTTCGATGTCGCGGCGGCGGTTTTTCTCAAGCTTTGGAAGCCAGAATCCGAGTCGCGACTTCGGCAATCGCGCCAAGGCGCAATCCGGATGGCGATGCCAGTAGCAGCCATGAATGAACAGCACCTTGCGACGCCGGTGCAATACTAAGTCTGGCTTGCCTGGGACTGTCTTGTCATGGAGGCGGTATCGATATCCAAGGCCATGGACCAAGCGGCGCACGATCATTTCAGGCGCCGTGTCCTTCCCCCGGATGAGGGACATCCGCTCGCTGCGCTCGATGGGCGATAGCGTGTCCATTGCCCCTCTAACCGTCCTCAAGGTGGATTGTCTTGCAACCGATGGCTTCCATGCATTGAACGAAGAAAACGGCCCTGAAGCTACCTCGCCCGATCTTGTTCGAAATGTTCCGCTCATTGTCCTTGACGCCGACGGCCGCGAGCTTGTCGGCTAGGTCAGCATAACTGAGGTTCCGCCGCTTTAGCTCGGCTTTCAGAAGGCCCTTTACCTGAGCTTGCCAATCCCTGCGTTTGGCCGCCATGGCGAGTCCCCGAATCAAATGCGAGAATCATCATATATGATGTTCTTCCGCTTGACAAGGGTTGTTATTTGCACTAAATATGATGCTATAAAACATCGTATTTGGTGCTTACGTGGCTCAACATTTCCTCCTTTCCGCAGCTGCAAAGACGCTCTCCCTGAGCGCCGTGGCGCGCATGCCACGTTCAGCCGTATCCGTTGGTCCAACAATGGGGGCGCCCCATACTGCCCGCGTTGCGGATGCCTCAAGGTCTTTGGAGGCGTTAATGTCAGCGAATCACGCCGGGCGCAGAAGACGCCAGCGCGAATTTCAGGTCAAGTTGATCTTGGGATAATCCTCGGGATTCTAACAACTTGGTGAGACAGCTACATAATTCCGGAAATCTCAAATCCAAACTTTTACAATTATTCGTCCTCGCCGAAGCGATTGGCGATGAGCGCCGCGATTGCTTCCAACGCCTCTGCCGCCTCGGGGCCGGCCGCGGTCACAGTGATGGTCATTCCCGGCCCGGCGCCCAACGTCAAAATCCCCATGATCGAGGCCCCGCCGACGGTCTCGCCGCAACGGCTGACCGTGACAGCGGCATCGAACGAATCGATACATTGCACGAGTTTCGCCGTCGCGCGCGCGTGAAGTCCCTTGCGATTGACGATTTCAAGAGTGCGGACAAGGGCATCCCCTTGTGGTTCGATATCCGGACAATCGTCGTCGGACTGAAATGAGTTGGCATGGTCCTCGATCATTTACCGCTCAATATCCGGCTAGCGACATAGATATATTTGCGGCCCGCATCCTGGGCCTGGATTACCGCCTGGTCGAGACTGCAGCTTTCCCGTACCGAGGCGAGTTTAATCAGCATCGGCAGATTGACCCCGGCAATGACTTCGATATGAGAGCCATTCATAATCGAAATCGCAAGATTAGAGGGAGTGCCGCCAAACATGTCGGTGAGCACGACTACGCCCGCGCCGCTGTCGACTTTGGCGGCGGCGGAAACAATCTCCTGGCGCCGCTGCTCGATGTCGTCATCCGCCCCGATGGCAACCGATTCGATCTGCTTTTGCGGACCGACCACGTGTTCCAACGCGGCGCGAAATTCCGATGCGAGCCGGCCATGGGTCACGAGGACGATTCCAATCATCGAACGTACCTGTTGTTCAGGAACTTCGTGCCTGACCGGCACGGCGAGAGGTGTTCGCCAAGACAAGAACCATCCACGGACTTAAGGAGAAACCCGCCGCAACCCTGGGAGGCGGCTTCCCTTGCGCAAACCGGTCCAATTATCAAGGACCGCCGAAAGCTACTCGCCGTGCCTTTCGCGAAGGTCTTGGTGATAGGGCAAAAATTCGAGACAACAAGCGGTAGACCTCGCTCATGACCCTTGCCCGAACCCTTGCCCGAAAATGCTCGAGTGAAGAACAAGTTTGCGGCATCTTGTGCGGCGCAATGAAATTGGCAAGTAAAATGATGTGAAGCTTGTCGAGAATGGGCGGCGCGAATTTCAAGGCCTGGCGCGATCGAGGAAAGTCGGTACTGCATCGGCACGACCTACGGAAGTATTCGCCGCAAGCGCGGATCGGCCAATACCGCGAGGGCAAGCCCAGCAGCCGCGGCATCTTGCCGCACGGGGAGAAACGGCAATGTGACGCCTGCAAGCTCGATGTGAACGTCTTCTTCCTCGGGATAACGCGGGAATACTTCATCCTCGGGACCAAGCCCGATCACGAGCCGTACAACGGCCGCGGACAAGAACGGCATTTCGAAGATGCCGTGGCCGCGCCGTTCGATCTTTCCCAGGATCGACGGGTGGCCGCGGGCGATCAAACGGCCGCCTAGGGATTGAATCCCGATGCGGTCATCTCCCACAAGCCTTGCGAACAGGCCCGCGTGATCGGCGGCCGCGATCAGGGCGAACGCCAAGCTGCTTTTGCCGGCACCGGATGGCCCGAAAATGAGCACGCCGGCCTCCCCGATCACGACAGCGCTTGCATGGACGTCGGATTCTTCCGAATTCGCGGCCGGTCGATCCCGTTTCGAGGACAAGGATTATTGTGCCTTTGGCAAAAATATCAAAAAGCGGGCGCCAAGCACCAGGGTCATGCCGTCGGCGCCGGGGGAGCTGATCCGGTTGAGCGCCGAGATGCGTCCGCCATGAGCTTCGATGATTTGGCGCGAGATGGAAAGCCCAAGGCCCGAGTTTTGCCCGAATCCCTGGCCAGGGCGGTCGGTATAAAACCTTTCGAATATCCGTTCGAAAGCATCGGCCGGAATGCCGGGGCCGTCATCGTCGATAATAATCTCGAAACCGTCGCGCGTATGGCCTTGGGCCGTGTGGTCCTTGGTTGGACGCAACAGCACGCGAACACTTCCGTCGGCGGCCGAAAACGATCTCGCATTGTCGATGAGATTATTGAAAACCTGGCCAAGGCGCGAATCGTGCCCGAGAACCAGGAAAGCCGGCCTGCGGTTATCCTCCAAGGGCCCAGGGGGGGCGACGGTGAATTCGACACGGATCGCGCCGGTATCCTTGACCAAATTCGCCATGGCGGCAACCGTGGCGAGCAGGCGCGCCAGGTCGACAAGAACGACGTCGTCGCGCGCCATCTCGGCATCGAGCCTGGAGGCGTCGGATATGTCGCTGATCAACCTGTCGAGCCGGCGAACATCGTGCGCGATAATCACCAACAAACGCTGGCGCGATTCCGGCGAGCGGGCAACCGGCAGGGTCTCGACCGCGCTGCGCAACGAGGTGAGCGGGTTTTTCAGCTCGTGCGCGACATCGGCGGCGAAGCGTTCAATCGCCTCGATGCGATCGTAGAGGGCCTTGGTCATATCGCGCAGCGCGCCGGACAAATGGCCGATCTCATCCAAGCGGCCGGTGAAATCAGGGATTTCCCGGCGTGCCTTTGTACCTCGCCGCACGCGTTCCGCTGCCCCCGCCAAGCGCCTTATCGGTTCAGCTATGGTGCCGGCGATGAAAAGAGAAAGGAGGAACATGATGACCGAGGAAACCAGAAAGATCCGGACAATGGCCCAGCGTTCCAAGGCGATGATCTTGTCGATGTCGTCGCCTTGCGTGGACAGGAGCAAGGCGCCGCGCACGGCCCGGAAACGTTGGATCGGCGCGGCCGCCAAAACAATGGTCTTACCCTCGGCATCGATACACACGATCGATTGCGCGGCGCCGCTCAGCGCCCGCGCCACTTCCGGATAGCTCTTGCCATTGCCGACGCCGATATCTTGATAAAGAGGCAGGCCGGGCTGGCCGGTAAGCCTTCTCAAGCCCTGGCCAGTGCGCGCCCAAAGGGAGGCAGGCTCTTGTTGCGCGGGCGGCGGCAGGTCATAACGCATGATATTGGACCGGCTCGTCAGCGAGCGCGAATCGAGGAGCAAATAGCCGTCGCGATCGTAGATTCGCGCCTGCGTCCGCGTCGGCGAAGCGAGTCTGTGAAGGACTGGCCCGATGCGTTCGGGATTGATCGAAAATTCGAGCGATGGCGCGGTTTCGTCGGCGAGCGCGTAGCTCTCGCCGGGAGCGAGATGCAGAAGCTTTTCCGGATCGATGGCAATCGAGTCGGTCTCGACGGTGGCCGAGGCCGCGATCGCCGCGGCGATGATCTCGGCCTGGATCTGCAAGCTCTGCACCTTGGCCTCGATCAAGCCCTCGCGGAACTGATTTAGATAAAGGAAGCCGATGAGGAGAGCCGCGAGCCCGCCCAGGTTCAAAACCACAATGCGGCGGGTTAACGGCGACGCAAAACGGGCGCCCGCGGCGCGCGCAAACCCGCGTAGACGCAGGCCAACACTTCGGCGCATGCGCTTGGCCCGCCGCGCGGCGCGGGGCGCTCGTTCGAAGACCTCGCGCGCTTCGAGACTCATTGTCCGGCGATCCCCCTCCCTGAGCCACAAAATGTCATGCCTAAGCCCGAAATGGCGACCGGATCCGTACCCGATTTGGATCGATATCAGGAACAACGGTGCTTTCTTCCGCATTTACCCTGCGCATTACGACGGATCGCCCCGCCACGATCTTTGGCCAAAAGCTTGAAGCGCTCAAGGTTTCTTGCATTGGCGCGACGTATTGCGAAAATGGCTAGCTGTTTCACCCGTCATGCTGGGGACACGTCCGCGTCTGCGGCCCAAAGCGATTGACTTGTGGCTCGGCCAAGATCATTCCTTGAAGCGGTAGCCCACGCCGTAAAGCGTCTCGATCATTTCGAACTCTTCGTCGACGACCTTGAATTTCTTGCGCAATCGCTTGATGTGGCTGTCGATCGTGCGGTCGTCGACGTAGACCTGGTCGTCATAGGCCGCATCCATCAAGGCATTGCGGCTCTTAACGATGCCGGGCCTTGTCGCGAGCGCCTGGAGGATCAAGAATTCGGTGACCGTCAAGGTCACCGCGTCATTCTTCCAGGTGCAGGCATGGCGCTCCGGGTCCATCTTCAAAAAACCGCGGTCGAGTATCTTCGCCTCGGATTCCTTCTGGGTTCCGGGTTCCTTGGGATTGGCGCGGCGCAAAATGGCCTTGACACGCTCGACGAGAAGCCGTTGCGAGAAGGGCTTGCGGATAAAATCGTCGGCGCCCATTTTGAGCCCGAACAATTCGTCGATTTCCTCGTCCTTTGAGGTCAAGAAGATCACCGGCACGTCGGATTTCTGTCTAAAACGGCGGAGCAATTCCATACCGTCCATCCGCGGCATCTTAATATCGAAAATCGCAAGATCGGGAGGATTGCTCTTCAAGTCGTCGAGCGCCGTCGATCCATCGGTATAGGTCTGCACGCGATAGCCTTCTCCCTCGAGGGCAATCGCCACGGAATCGAGGATGTTGCGGTCGTCATCGACCAGGGCAATCGTTGGCATGAACGGTCCTAATTCCGAAATCGAGCGCGACGATCAAGGTCTCGGCGGGCTTGGCAGAACCCCCCTTCGCGGAAGGGTTCACCCTTTGCAGCGCCTTGCGGCGGCCCGCGGCCGCGACAGAGCGTGGCGTAACGTTGAATTTAGCGACCCCCCGAGATCATACGCAAATACCTACGTTCCAAAAAGATCGCAAACGACGCTCCCTTAAGCTAACATGCGCTGGCCAGGCCGGCCTTTTCCCGAACGGCTACGCAAGGCTCAGCTTTAGCTTGGAGCGAATAACTTCGTCTTCCCATATCAGGAAAAATGCACGGCTGAAATAAGGCAGCTTTGGATGCCTCTCCGCAATGTCCAGTTTTTTTCCAAATAAGCGTTTCTCCTCGATGCGGCGCCGGTTGCGGCGGAGCCCAGGCCAAAATTAAGCAAAAATATAAAAAACCAATAATCGGCAAAAAGGCGTGCCGTCCATGGTGCTCGGTTCAGCCGCCACCCTCGATACAGGTAAAGAGGCGTAGATGCGCCGAAACATGAGGCGCGCTCGGGGAGCGTGAGTTTTCCGGAGAAATCCGTCTTGAGACGTAACTTGCCGATGCGCGATCGCTCAAAGCCAAGCCGGTCGGGCAGGCGGGCTGGTTCGATCGGCCGGACTTGGGATGCCAATTACGCCGGCAACATACAACCCCGGCACGATAACGGAAGAGCCGGTTGGAAAGTCTGTTCGGGCCTAATCCTGGCAAATTAGTCCGCGCGTCACATAGACCCGACCGTCGGGACCGACTATGCGGGTGACCCTCACGCAATCCTCGTCCTCGCCTGGAGCGGCGCGGTCAAGCTGAAACGCCGGACCTTTACCTAGGGGCGCATAGACCGTTCTTGTCTCCCTCACCGTCTGGGCGGGACCAAAAACCCTCCCTTTCGGTGTAATCGTCATCGGGGCCGCGAACACCGCCGCTCCGAGACAGGAAACCGCAACTCCCGCCATGGCGTATTTCAGAGCCTGCTTTCCGATAGCTTTGCGCGACTTGATCATTGGTCCTGTTCCCTCCCGCCTGGAGAGCTCGTCGCCGGTGCGGGCATAATCTTCCAAAAAATCTGGCCGTTCCGTGCCACAACTCACAAGCGCAACGCGGGCCACCTGAAAAGGTTGCGCTCGTTCAGACAGAAATTGAAAAAAAATTAACGCCCCGCATTTTGGCGGGGCTTTTACGCCACCGGTCCAAAATCAATAGCAGACTTGGACCGGTTGATAGCCTACAAAATTGCCCCAGCCGTCATAGGCCGCTTGGTTTTGCACATAGCACCCGCCATAATAGCCCGGCCCGTAAGCGTAGTCCGATCCAGCGAGCGCGCCGAGCGCGAGGCCCCCGAGGAGACCCGCCGCGACCGGCCCGCCCCAGTAGCCGCCACGCCAATAGGCGCCGTGCCAGCCTCCTCCGTGCCAACCGCCGCCGTGCCAACCGTGGCCGTGCCAGCCTTGTGCCGCGGATGGGGTAGCAGTCGCCGTGACGCCGGCCCCCAAGGTCAGAGCGGCGACGGTGCTTATAGCGACCTTCCTCAACATACCGGTCATCTTAAATCTCCTTGACGCTGCCGCGCCGGGGCCGTCAAGACTGCGAGCCCGGCGCTTGTCATTTTCACATTGCAGCCGTGAGCCTGAACTTACCATGAACGAGAAAGCTGCGGTTTGGTGCGAACAATCGCTAAGCGGTAAGGAGATACTCATCGGCCTGCCCGGAGTTGGGGTACCGAGCAAGCATTCCGGCGATTTCGCTCGCCGGAACCGGCCGCCGGAACAAATAGCCTTGCATTTCCGTGCAGCCGGCTTCGCGCAACCTTTCGAATTGCGTTTCCGTCTCGACGCCTTCGGCCAGCGTGGGAATGCCGAGGCTCGAGCCAAGATTGGTGATCGCCCGCATAATCGCCCTGCAATCCCCGCTCTCGCCAAGTTCGGAAATGAACGACTGGTCGATCTTGATCTTGTCGAAGGGAAAGGCGCGCAGATAGCTGAGGCTCGAATAGCCGGTGCCGAAATCATCCATCGCAATGCCGACGCCGAGCGCGCGCAAGCTATGCAAAGTGGCGAGGTTGGTTTTGCTTTCCTCCAGAATAACGGATTCCGTGATCTCGAGTTCGAGCCGCGCCGCCGGCAGTCCCGTGCTTTCGAGCGTCGCGACAACCACTTGCAGTAAATTGCCTCTCTTGAATTGAACCGGCGAAAGATTCACCGCGACTTTCAAATCGTCCGGCCATCCCACCGCTTCGGCGCAGGCTTGCCGCAGCACCCATTCGCCGATCGGGACAATCAAGCCGGACTCCTCGGCGAGAGGAATGAACTTCGCCGGAGCCACCATCCCGCGCTGAGGATGGTGCCAGCGAAGCAGCGCCTCGAAGCCGCAAATGACGCCGGTCTCGAGTTTGACGAGAGGCTGATAATAGACCTCGAATTCTCCGGCTCCGAGCGCGTTGCGCAAATCGCGTTCCAGCGTCCGGTGGTTGCGAAGGCTGACCCCCATGCCGGGTTCGAAAAAGCGGAAGGTGC
>Ga0182015_10006759_pt1 | contig 11395 bp, 10 predicted proteins | sample 712P3MmetaG_FD_120478 | JGI IMG/M metagenome (GOLD analysis project Ga0182015, IMG submission 120478) | Permafrost microbial communities from Stordalen Mire, Sweden - 712P3M metaG | ecosystem: Environmental > Terrestrial > Soil > Wetlands > Permafrost | place: Sweden: Stordalen | collected...
CGACGATGTATGCGAATCGAACTCGTCAAAGCCTGTGGTCGACCCGCCCCAGCTTCTGGCTGGTGCTTTCATCAGTTGCCGATCTGTTGATCGCCTCGACGCTAGCGAGTCGAGGGATCGCCATGGTGTCTCTGCCATTGCTCGAGATGGTAGGAACGCTTTTGGCAGCAGTTGTTTTTGCCCTTATGGTAGACATTGTGAAAGTCCCCGTATTCAAGCACCTCGGGATCGCCTAAGAAGCAGGATGCGCGGCCCGGAGGAACCGTCCTCGAAGGGCAAATGAACGGCCTCATGAGTCATTGTGTTGGATGTCATCAGGCCGCGTGCATTCTCCGTCCACACTGAGCAATAGGGAACAGCTTTCCTGTTCGTACGCCTGTCATAGTTTCCGTCAGGACCTATCTTGATGGTTCGAGAGCAAGTGGCCGAGGAGAGTGAAATGTCTACGGAAAATTCAGTGGTCGCAATTTATCAAACTCATACGGATGCGGACCGAGCGGTGAAGAAGCTTCAGCGTGGCGGAGTCGACATGCACAAGTTATCGATTGTCGGCAAGGGTTACCACACCGATGAACAGGTAGTGGGCTACTACAACACTGGCGACCGCATGAAGTACTGGGGCAAAGTTGGCGCGTTCTGGGGAGGTTTTTGGGGGCTTTTGTTCGGATCTGCTCTCTTCATGATTCCGGGTCTCGGTCCAATCTTAGTGGCCGGACCTCTGGTCGCCTGGATCGTGGCAGGGTTGGAAGGTGCGTTGGAGGTAGGAGCGTTGGGCGCTCTGGGAGCAGGTCTGTACAGCATCGGTATTCCTAAGGACAGCATTGTGAAATACGAAACAGCACTCAAGACCGATCAGTTCCTGCTAATCGCCCACGGAACCTCTGCAGAGGTGGCGAAGGCCAAGGACATCATCGAAAGCACCAATCCCGCTTACTGCACACTGCACACAGCCGAAGCAGTTGCAGCATAGGTGTTCGCAACGAGATGGCTGGATCCGGCATCTCAACGTCACTGGAGGAAAAAGTATGCCTGCGAACAATCAGCGCAACCAGGATGAGCTGGGATCGAATTCAGCTGGGCAGTCTGGCGACATCCAGCAACTATCGGATGTCGCCGGTGCGGATTCTCGAGAGTGTGGCGGAACTAGTCGAGGAAGGGAACGCGTTCGAAGCCGATGCCGTAGACGGCGTGGAAAATGCCAAGGATCCAGACGTTTCTGAGGTAACGACGGGGGAAGTGCCGGAGGACGACGTCCCTCAAGAGTACTTGAGCGACGACGGGCGCGTCGCGTAAAACGCGACTCGCGCTCAGTCTGGTCAGGGAGAAGCGCATGTCCAAGACTTGGGAGCATTACCAGGAGGCTGTTCGTCACCACGAGCGGGCAGCCTACCATTACAAAGAGGCAACGAAGTATGATGCGGCCGAGGAGCACGAAAAGGCTGCGCACCACGCATACTTGGCTCAGGGACACAATCAAGACGCAACTCATCACGACACCGAGGCCGCGAGACTGCATGCCGAGCGCTTCGACAGCCCTTCGACGCCAGCCTCCGAGCAAGGAGCTAAGGAAAAGAGCGTCGCTTAAGCGGTGTATATTTTCGGGTCCTGCTCGGGTGACACAAATCCGATCAGGCTCTATCGCTGCATCGGAACGAGTGAGGAGAAAGATCATGTCACAGAGCCCGCACAATCGAGTGGCAGAGCTCCATAACCTTGCGGCCCACGCCCACACCGCCGCCGCCGTCGCCCACGGTAAGGGGGATCATCTGACCGCTCATGAACTCAGCAAACAGGCGATCGAGTACTCCAGGAACGCCCACCAGCTCTCCGAAGAGCTTGCCACGACGGTTGCGAACTCCAGAAGAGCCGAAAGCGCGTAGGCTCGCGCCCGGAAGAATATTAAGGAGTTAGAGCCATCAGTTGAAGCGAATCTCGGACCGATTCATTGGCCGTATTTCAATGCTTCCTGAATTTACTTACGAAGCTTTGCCAGTCTCGTAAGGACGAAGCTATCGATCCAGGAGCACTCCCATCTCGCCGGACTCACCCCAGGCTTTGACGTATTGTGCTTTCCCAATTGTTCCTGGGCCGTTTGGCCCCATCTCGTAATAGATCTTTGCGTCTGGCGGGAACTTTTCTAGGGCTTCTATCAGTTCTTTCACTGTCCACTCTGGGTCTGCCATATTTCCTCCACTTACGCGGCCAAGTTGGGCGCCGCAGTTTGTTTCGCTTCTCGGCACCGGTCTTCCTCCAGCCTCCTGCAGTAGCTCGGCATTGAATTGCGCACCGATCAAGACTACGAAGCCGGTCCAGTAGAGCCAAATGCTGAATGCAAGCGCCACCCCCAGGCTGCCGTAACCCTTGCTGTACGCGGAAAAATCCTGGAAGTAGATGCCGAGCAGATAAGACAGTCCGATCCAGCCGCCTACGGCGATTAACGCTCCGGGCAACGTGCTCTCGAATCTTTGCTTTACATTTGGCGCAACGAAGTAGAGAAGCTCAACCGCGAGAACCGTGCACGCAATTGCGACCACCCATCGAACAAACGGCCAGAGAGTGCCCATTCCGAATGCTTCGGTCAACCTCGCGCTTAGGCTAGGGCCCACAAGCAGCAGACCGAGGGCAAGGACGAGCAGACATCCAACTGAAAACGTAAGAACGATGGCAAGACCCCGCGTCTTCCAATAGCGCCTGCTCTCAGACACATCAGAGGCAGTGTTGAGCGCGTCGATCAGAGCCGTAAATCCGCTCGATGCCGACCACAGGGTGAACAGAATGCCGAAGGTCAGGAGACGGGTGTGAGTGGACAAAATCGTCTCCTTCATCAGATTCCTGAGAGGGCCCATGTTGGCGGCCGGAACCACTCGTGCAATCAGCCCCATGACTTGGCTAAAGAAATCGGGAAGCGGCAGATGGGCCGCGACCGCGGAAAGAAAGATCAGGAAAGGGAACAGAGCAAGAACGAAGTAGTACGCAAGAGCCGCAGCAAACGCCAGGGTGTGATCCTTTTCCATGTCGCGGACCACTCGGACTGCAGCGTTCTTGAAGTGGAGTAAGCGCACCGGGGATCACTCTGCGGGGGCGCCCGCGACAACCGGCACGGGCGCCACGGACTTCAACTGGTCCAGCGCAGTTAGCACGCCTTGCCAGCGAGGCTGGTCCTTCTTCGTCTCGATTGGTACCGAGAGGTCGGAATAAAACTGCAGGATGTTATCGCGCAACTCTGGAGACGTCCGATCGAATTTCCGCTCTGACAACTGAGCCAGCAACGTTGCGTAGGTGTCGTCGGTCAGCGAATATTCCGCTGCTTTGGTTACGTTGCCGCTATCCAAATCACAATTGAGAAGAACCAGTGTATCGCTGCGCACTGCCTCGAGAAAGGCTCGGTATTGATCCACGGTCGTGTTGATGCTTTTGAAATACAGGTCTTCCGTTTGGGGGGTCGGGTTCTTGAACGCCAGCCCTTTGAAGGGACCAATTCTCGGCATGTACCTTAAGAGCGTTGACAAAATCCTGATACCTGCGCCCGGCTTCACGTAATCCTTCCCCCACTGCTTTTCGTAATCCGAGCGTGAAAGATGGTATAGGAACTTCTGTCTCGCGAAATCCGGAGTCTCGCGCATCAGTTCCTTCTTGTGTGTTTGCAGCGCGACCTGAGTCATTTCCGGAATCATCCGGCTGACGGCGAAACGATAGGAACCCACCGCCAGATCCTCGTGGCTAAGCACGTCTTTCAACTCCACTCCGTATACCACAGGAAAGACCCGTTCCAGCAGTGACTTGGACACCTGGAATCCGATGAAATCGTGGTACTGCTCGGACGCATAGCGATTCTTCGCGACCTGCACCGTGTCGAAGCCAAATTCTGTTTTCAGGTGCGCCGTCTTGTCCTGGGCATAGCGGACGGACTTTCCATACTTCGCACGCAGCTTGGGATACTCGATAGCGACGGCCTGGTTGACCGCGGGGTGACCGGCGATGTCGGCTGCATAGTGCGACAGTGCGCCCAGCGCGAAGGCGTACTCGTTGACATCCTGGCTCTCGAGCAACATCTCACAAACAAAGTCTCCGCTGCGAAGGTAATGCACCAGATTGCTGAATTCCTTGCTGCCGAACGGATAGTAACCCAGATCCTGGATGACGGCGCCTCCGTAGGCGTAGGCGTGCGCTTCTTTAAGGTGGTCTTCCGACAGTCCGGGATATCGCTTGAGCAGAAGAGGCCGGATCTGGTTGGTCCAGAGCAGGTCGACGATCTCCTCGTGCGTCAGAACGGAGTACGCCGACGAGCCCCCGCTGCACATGAGCACAACGAGAAGAAGTGCCACCGTGCGGACAGAAAGCCGGCCCCAACCCGCAGCTATGGACCCTAACGACATTGCTGCGTCGCGCATGGTTCAAATGCGACCGACAACCAGCAGAATGACAACGACGAGAAGCACCAGCCCTAAGCCTCCGGTTGGGTAATAACCCCACTCTCGACTATGCGACCACCGGGGTAGCGTCCCAATCAGGGCTAAAACCAGGATCACGATCAATATAGTTCCAAGCATGTTTTGCTCCTTTTTCCTTGTTCCTTGCGAGTCGGCTTTAGTTATAGGCGTTCCACCGGTTTCTTAATGGTCAAAACTGCTCAGTGAAGAAAGGATGGTCGAAATGGCGGATCAATTTCTCGTGGAAGATGCGGGAGATACAGCGGTGGACCGCATCTCCACAAGTGGACATCCGATCGCTGCGTGCAGCCAGAAAAATGGCGCGGGCCCAAAGACTGGACCCGCGCCGATACAAGAGCTAATCGACTTGCTTATACCTCGAACAGATTGACGCAATACGTCGCAGTCAATGGGTTACTTCCGAGGGCGCTCTTCGGCTTTGGGCGCTTCTTTCGCAGGACGAGGTGCAGGCTGCGCATGAGCCGCAGTTTCCGCACGCGGTGCACTTTGCGCACGGGGTGCAGGCTGTTGACGAGGAGCAGGCTGCGCATGAGCTGAAGTCTGCTTACTAGACTCAGTGCGCGCACGAGCCGCCGTAGGCTTTGCCGACTCGTTCTCACTCGAGCGAGTTGCAGGCGCCTTTTTCTCGTTGCGGGTTGCCGCTGCGTTACTCTCGGACGCCTTATTCTCATTCGAACGCGATGCAGCTGTCTTATTCTCGGCTGCCTTATTCTCGTTCGAGCGGGATGCAGCCGCTTTCTTCTCGGACGCCTTATTCTCATTCGAGCGCGATGCAGCCGCTTTCTTCTCGGCTGCCTTATTCTCGTTCGAGCGCGATGCAGCCGCTTTCTTCCCGGCTGCCTTATTCTCATTCGAGCGCGATGCAGCCGCTTTCTTCTCGGCTGCCTTGTTCTCGTTCGAGCGGGTTACTGCTGCTTTATTCTCGGCTGCCTTGTTCTCGTTCGAGCGGGTTACTGTTGCTTTATTCTCGGCCGCCTTATTCTCATTCGAGCGGGATGCAGCTGCTTTATTCTCGGCCGCCTTGTTCTCGTGCGAGCGGGATGCAGCTGCTTTACTCTCGGCCGCCTTATTCTCGTGCGAGCGGGATGCAACTGCTTTATTCTCGGCTGCCCTATAAGGTGCTCCCGCCTTTTTCGCCGCCACAACCCCGTGACCGCTAAACCCCGCAGGCTTCGCAGTGGCAGCGACGGCCGGTCGTCCGTGGTTCACGGACGCCAGGAGGGCGTGATTGCTACTGGCGGCGTGCACATGTTGAGCTTGTAACTCCGTTGGCGGCCGGTGTTGCTCGTGTGCCGCCGTCTCTTCCGCCGCGCTCGGACGAGCGTTAATTCCACCGTGTCCGCCGTTATAGCTGACGTGGTTGAATCTAGTGTTGTTGATGACGGTCTTGTTGTAAACGTTGTGAATGTTCGTGACGTTCACGTTATTCACCGAGCGGTTGTAGTAGAAGGCTCCGTTATTCCAGTATCCGCCCTGATAGCCGACTCCGCCGTAGCCGAAGCCGTAGTTGACGCCACCGTAGAAACCGACCTGCGAACCCCAGTAGCCTTCATTCCAAGCGTAAGCGTTGCCGCCCCAACCCCAATAACCAGGAGTCCAGAGCAAACCGGCTTCAGGAGCCATGACCCACGTACCCGGCACCCAGAAGTAACCCTCATCGCCGTAAGACCAGTAGCCGGGCGTCCACAAATAACCGTCGGCGGGCGCCATGGGTTGCTCGTATACGGGGAGTGCAGGTGGCGCGATCGTGATCGACACGCCGAACTGCGCGAACGAGGCGGCCGGTATGGCCAATATCAGAACAGCTAGCAGCAATAAACGAATGTTACGCATTTTGAACCACCTTGCCATCTCATCCTTACGATTGCCCGGTTTTACCCTTTCCGCTGCGGGCTGCGTGGATTGAGAGGCCTCGCGTCATCTACAAGCGTTCCACGGACGCACTACCAAGTCTGTACACTTTGGATCACCTTTCGAAATGTCCCAGATTAAAGTTGCCGAATACACGTTTCATACCAAAGGCTGGCTGATATCGTCCCCTCTCCGGATGTTTGCGAAGACGCAGTGGCTTGGGTATGTGCAGGCCTGCTTCCGGAATGTGCAGAATCATTTTGCAATCTGAGGCTTTCGCATCTCTCACCCAATCGCTTGGGTGAGGTGTCTCTGCCGGAACCGAAATCGTAGGTGCGTCCTCAATGCCGACTTACCGCGATTAGTAATGTCGCTTTGCGATCGTGATCCCATCCCCAATCGCTGAGTAGGGCAGTGCGGCAGGCAACGTTGTAGTCGGGCTCCGTTACCCTCGACAACGGAGCGGTACCAGGAAGCCAGCTGTGCTCCCAAAAACTTACGGTATGGGCGGTTATCGGGACCAATCCGGAGGCATTACTGCCGGATTGCCCGGCACTCGGGAGGAATCCCAAGATCGCAACTAATGATGAACGGCATGAGCCGGTAGCGAAGCCAAGCCCGCAGAACCTGCGCCATGCTGCGACGAATCTCATCGGACACAGTGTCACGGCGGCGACAACGCGTTCGAAGGCCTATTGCGACGAGGCGGTCACCCGATCTGAGTACATATTTTGCTGGCTCGTTTCGGAGCGGTCGCCGGGATGAGTTTCCCCTGGACTTTTCAGATGGAATACCCGCTATACTGGTCGGCAAAAGTGGGGTACGCGGATTGCGCTCCACGCAGCAGGCCGCTTCGATTAGAACACGCAGGCCCGTGTGGCCTCGCTCTTCCGACGTGGTTTGCAACGTAAAAGCACGCTACTGGGGAGTAAGATGAACACCCTTTCGAAATACAAACTGTGGATCGGCGGAACGCTTTGCCTGCTCGTCATCGGCCTGATTATTGGGGCGATATACCCAAAGCACGTGGCGGGAGCGCCGCCTGGCGCTCCGCCGGACGTTGAGGTCGTGCAGGTTGAGCAGAAGGATGTTCCGATTTTTGGCGAGTGGATCGGCACACTCGACGGATTTACCAATGCCGACGTCAGAGCACAGGTTACGGGCTACATCATGCGGCAGGCCTACCAGGAAGGTGCTTTCGTCAAGAAGGGGCAGTTACTCTTTGAAATCGACCCGCGGCCCTTTCAGGCAGCACTCGACCAGGCCGAAGGACAGTTGGCGCAGGCTAAGGCCATGCTGGCCAACGCGCAGGCGGTGCAAGGCAGGACGGAACTTGACGTCAACCGCTACACCCCTCTGGCCAAGGTGCAAGCCGCGAGCCAGCAGGATCTCGACAACGCCATCCAAAATAACTTGGCGGCGAAGGCGACGGTGTCCACGGCCGAAGCTCAAATCAAGACCGCTGAGGCTGCCCTTGAAACGGCTAGGATCAACCTCGATTTCACCCGTCTCGTAGCGCCCATCGACGGCATCGCCGGGCAGGCGCAGCTTCAGGTGGGTGCCCTCGTCAATCTGAGCAGCGGGCCCGTGACATCCGTGTCGACCGTCGACCCGATCAAGGTTTATTTCACCGTCGGCGAGCCTCAGTACCTGGCATGGAGAAAACGTTTCCCGACGGAGAGTTCGCGCCTAGCAGCTGACAAGAATCTGCGTCTCGAGCTGATTTTGGCCGACGGCTCAACCTATGTGCACCAGGGCAGCTTCTACTTTGCGGACCGCCAGGTAAGTGAGAGCACCGGGGCAATTCGGCTCGCGGGGCTGTTTGCCAATCCTGACAATATTCTTCGTCCCGGCGGTTACGGCAAAGTTCGCGCGGCTGTCCGACTCCAGCGGGACGCGTTACTGGTGCCTCAGCGTGCAGTTTCGGAGCTGCAAGGCGGGTATCAAGTCGCGGCGGTGGACACCGAAAACAAAGTGAGCATCCGGCCGGTCAAAGTTGGCGACCGTGTCGGCAACCAGTGGATTATCACGGACGGACTGAAGCCCGGCGAACGGGTAATCTCCGAGGGCGCGCAGAAGGTGCGTCCGGGCATGCAGGTGAACCCTATGCCATTCGCCGCGAAAACCGCGGGAAGGTAATCCGATGTCAAAGTTCTTTATCAACCGTCCCATCGTTGCCATGGTGATCTCGATCGTCCTGGTGATCGTTGGCTCCATCACCGTTCTGAGGTTGCCGGTAGCGCAGTTTCCCAGCATCGCTCCGCCAGAAATTCAAATTCTGGCAACCTACATCGGGGCCGACGCCCAAACCCTAGAGCAAGCGGTTGCCACTCCCATTGAGCAGCAGATGAGCGGTGTGGACAACATGAATTACATGTATTCGCTGAATGCCACGGGCAACTCATCCACCAGCCTGATCGTCGACTTCGACCCAAAAACCGATCCCAACACGGATTACATCCTCGCGCAAAGCCGTGAAACGCTGGCTGCTTCCCAGCTTCCCGTGGACGTCACCAACTACGGAGTTACGGTTCGCAAGTCCGTTACGGCTCCCCTCATGTTGATCGCGGTTTACTCGCCGCATGGAACCTACGATGCCAAGTTTTTGGCGAACTACGCGTACATCAACCTTACGGATCCCATTCTGCGCTCGCCGGGCATCGGCAACGTTCAGGTATTCGGCTCTGGCCAATACGCGATGCGATTGTGGGTAAAACCCGATCGGTTGGCCAAGCTCGGCATCACGGTTCCGGAAATCGTCAGCGCCATTCAGGCGCAGAACACCGTGAACCCGGCAGGGAAGGCGGGCGGCGAACCAGCACCCAAGGGCCAGGAATTTACCTATTCGGTGCTCGCGCAAGGCCGTCTTGCGTCCCCGGAAGAATTCGGGCAGATCGTCGTGCGAGAAACTCCCGACGGGGGGACCGTCAGGGTCCGCGATGTCGCTCGAATCGAGCTGGGTTCCCAGGACTATAGCGTTTCTGGACGTTTCAATGGAAAGCCGAGCGCCGTGATTGCCACCTATCAACTGCCGGGGTCGAACGCAGTCGATGCCGCCGCCGGCGTCAATCAGCTTCTGGTTCAGATGAAGCAGCGCTTCCCGGAAGACCTGGATTTCGTTGTCGCCCTGGATACGACGCGCTCGGTCACCGAAGGTATAAAGGAAATCGTCGTTACGCTTTTGATTGCTCTCGCGCTCGTCATCCTGGTGGTCTACCTCTTCCTGCAGAGCTGGCGCGCCACGCTGATTCCGCTTCTTGCCGTGCCCGTCTCGCTGGTCGGCACGTTCGTGCTTTTCCCGTTATTCGGCTTCTCCATCAACACGCTTTCTCTCTTTGGGCTGGTGCTGGCGATCGGTCTCGTGGTGGATGATGCCATCGTCGTGGTGGAAGGCGTCGAACGCCACATTGAGGAAGGCATGACGCCGAAGGCCGCGGCCTTGAAAGCAATGGAAGAACTTTCCGGCCCTGTGGTCGGCATCGCTCTGGTTCTTTCCGCCGTCTTTGTGCCCACTGCCTTCATTCCCGGCATCACCGGCAAGCTTTACCAGCAATTCGCGGTCACGATCGCGATCTCCGTTCTGCTTTCCGCGTTCAATGCGCTTACGCTCAGCCCGGCGCTTGCGGCACTGCTGCTCAGGCCACGGACACCGAGCCGAGGACTCTTGCAGAGGTTTTTCGATTGGTTTAACCGCGTCTTTGAGCGCGCCACCGAGGGCTATGTGCGTTGGAGCGCCGTATTAGTCCAAAAGTCCGTTGTCGTGATCGTCTTGCTCGTGGTCTTTTGCGTGGCGGGTTTCTTCTTTGCCAACCGAATCCCGTCGAGCTTCCTTCCTGACGAAGATCAAGGTTACGCCTTAGTCAATGTGCAGTTGCCCAATGGGGCATCGCTCGAACGTACAACGGCCGTCACGGCTGATGTGGAAAAAGTCCTGATGAATACACCGGGGGTCGAGCACGTTACCTGCTTCGTCGGCTTCAGTCTGCTCAGTTTTGTTCGTACCAGTTACAACTCGACCTTTTTTGTGACCTTCAAGCCTTGGGGGGAACGCACGGCAAGAGCCGAGCAATTTCAATGGCTCAAGGCACATCTGAATCAGCAGCTAAGTAAGTTGCCCACCGCAGTTGCCTTCAGTTTTTCGCCGCCCGCCATTCCAGGTGTCGGCACTTCGGGCGGGTTTACCTTCATCCTCGAAGACCGTTCGGGTGGCGATGTTCAGTTCCTCGCCAAGAACCTGGGCGCTTTTCTTGAAGCCGCTCGAAAGCGGCCGGAAATCGCCAGCCTCAGCACCACTTTTCTGGCCAGCGTGCCGCAGGAGTTTGTCGAAGTAGACCGCGACAAGGTTCTGAAGCAAGGCGTGGCCCTTAACGATGTATACCGTACGATCCAGGCCTTCATGGGGGGATACTTCATCAACTATTTCAATCGCTTCGGCCGTCAATGGCAGGTTTATATCGAAGCGGAAGGCGAAGACCGCGCCCAAGCGGAAAATGTCGGGCGGTTCTATGTCCGCAACAACAAGGGAGAAAATGTCCCCCTTTCGACGCTTACCACAGTACAGCCGCACCTCGGCCCAGAATTTACTTTGCGCTTCAACGAATATCGCTCCGCGCAGATCAACGGGAGCGCTGCGCCGGGCTATAGCGCGGATCAGGCCACGGCCGCCCTCGAAGATGTTTTCAAGCAAACGATGCCGCGCGAGATGGGTTTCGACTATTCGGGTATTTCCTATCAGGAGCAGAAAGCGCGGGAGGGAGTGCCGCCTTGGGTGATATTCGGACTCTCGCTGCTGTTCGTCTTCCTTATTCTGGCGGCGTTGTATGAAAGCTGGTCGCTGCCGTTCAGCGTGCTGCTAAGCACGCCCGTAGCGATCTTTGGAGCCTTTGGAATCCTTTGGCTGCGCCGCGTGCTGCTCGGCATTTTCCTGCCGCCTTACATGGTCCAGATCGAGACCGATATCTACTCGCAAATCGGACTGGTCATGCTCATCGGCTTGGCGGCAAAGAACGCAATTCTGATCGTCGAGTTCGCCAAGGACGAATACGAGAAAGGAAAGCCGCTCGCTGATGCCGCACTCGAAGGCGCCCGGCTTC
>Ga0182015_10006760_pt1 | contig 11395 bp, 10 predicted proteins | sample 712P3MmetaG_FD_120478 | JGI IMG/M metagenome (GOLD analysis project Ga0182015, IMG submission 120478) | Permafrost microbial communities from Stordalen Mire, Sweden - 712P3M metaG | ecosystem: Environmental > Terrestrial > Soil > Wetlands > Permafrost | place: Sweden: Stordalen | collected...
CGAGGGGGCCGTGCACTTGCGGCCCGCTCGTCACACACCCGAGGTGGGAGCCGGATGCGGGAAAGCCGCACGTCCGGTTTTGTGCGGGGGGCGCATAGCAATATGTGTCCCTACCGCGATCCGGATTTTCCTTGTCGCCGGATTTCCCTTGAGTCTGATCACCGGCTGTCCGGTGTGCACCTGCCAGAGAACGTGCGATGCGTTTCTCCATCTCGCTATGGAGATGCAGAGGGCTTCCCCTTATTCTCTGGGGAAAGGAGTGGAGTGCGGCTTGGGGTCGTCGTGATTTCAATCCGGGTATTTTTCACAAAGACAACGTTATGGCCGCGAGCCAGCCAGAGGTCGTAGAAAGAGAGCGCAGCCCCGTAAATGCCTATACCGGCGGCAACGTTCCGTGAGCTCGCCGCGATGCCGACAACCCGGCCCACGATTCCGAAACCATTGGACGCGACAGCGCTATTTGCCGCTTGGTTTCCATCATCATCAAAAGCACGCCCGGCGAGTAAGGTCAGTACCAGCGGTACGATCACACGGTTTTGCGCTTGTGGCTGTATGCCGCCTTCAGAGTCGATTTGTAAGTTGGCCGACTTGTTTGAGTCAACTCCGGCCAGAGTACCTTCAACAGGTTGAGAGAAGCCGCTGGGGAACCTCAATTCACGAAAATGAAACCGGAGCTTTCCCTGGCGCCCAAAGGAACGAGCTGGTTTACTCTGCGTGATCTCCCCAATAAGGAGAGACCCTTCGGGAACCACAAGGGTATGGTCGGCGTTGAAAACCGGTTCCGCAATGAGGGCTTGGAAAGTGTCACCTGGCTTTTCGTTGGCGGAGCTGATCGTTTGCTGCAGATATGCGCGTAATCGCCATTCTTGTCCTTGATCTGGTGGTGGTCCTTTCGTATCCGGCCTTTCCTTGGTTGTTTGCTTGCTGTCTGCGTGAATGACCGGGTCGTTGGCATCTTGCGGCGGACTGTTCTTGAACTTCAGGTCTAGGGGATGAGCCAATTCAACCGTCCATGAGGTTCCGGTTTCGATCCTTTCCGGGTGATACGGCAACTGCTTATAGATGAATTGAACGAGCCGGTCGCCTCGACCGGGTGTAGTGAATAGACCGGCGGTATCTTTCAATCGCTGTTTCTCTTGAGCGATCTGCCGGGCGATGAAAGAGCCTCTCTTCTTGCCGGGCGGAGGTGACAGGCGCAGAATCGGGGCGCCATCTTTGGCGGTATCAGTCACAATAGGTTGCAGGGTTCCGTCCGGGAGAACCAACTGGTCGAATCGCACAACCGGGGTATGAAATGGCGTGAAATCCCCCCTGAGACGCGAATGAATCCGGCGGCTTCGGTCTGAATCCAGTTGGATTACACTGCCGCGAAGAACGGTACCCGCCGGCACCGCGATCCTGTTCTCAAAGTAGACCGTATAAAGCAGGTGCCCTTCCAATGCCTGCCCGGTCTTCATGGGAGCGTGCTGAAGCAATTGAACGGATAATGGAGTGGTGGAAGGAATCTGGATCGATGTCGCTTGACCATCCAACCAACCCGGGAAAAGTGCTGCAAAACACCCGAAGGCGAAAGAACAAGCTGCCGAACGCGCCCATACAGGACACCTCTTCCGAATGCAGTGGTCTATGGCACTCATTTCGCTCTTGGCCATGCCCTTCGCGAGTGCAACTTGGGCCGTCCAGCCGCTGGGTCGAGATGGCCGAGTTGCTGTTCGGATCTGTTCGGAAGTTGGTGGAATTGATCCGTCTGTTCCGTGAACCGCGGGGTAAATCGAATTCCTCTCATCAACATGTAGAATTAGGATCTTTATTCCTTAAGAGATGAAGCCAACACAATCTTAAACCGTTAAGATGTCCTTGTGAGGGCAGCTATGCAAAACAAACTGTTAAAGGTTGCAGGAGCAAAGCAACAGCTTTCTGTACCGACCGCGGCGGAGATGAGGCTTCTGCAGATTCTATGGGACCTGGAGGAGGCCTCCGTCGAGGATGTGGTGAATGCCCATCCCGAAAAAGAACGACCCAACTATAAGACTACACAGACTTTGCTCCGTATCATGGAGCAGAAGGGCTTTATCACACATGAGAGTCGAGGTCGCGTCTTCGTCTTCAGACCGTTGGCCTCTCGGAAGACCATAGATCGCTTGTCTGTACAGGCGCTGGTCTCCCGGAATTTTCACGGATCGGCAGCCGGGCTGCTGATCAGTTTGCTGGAAGCCAATCCGATCAAAAAGAAGGAGTTGGATGGAGTCGAAGCGTACATTCGGGAGTATCGTAAAAAGCATGACCTTGGTGATCGCGAATAATGCAGGGGTGCTATGAATCCAGACCTTTTGCTTAGTATTGTGACCGCTTTTGCGGGTTTTGTCTTGAAGACAACGTTCGCATTCGGGCTATGTTTGGTCTTTAGTTGGCTCGTTGACTCACCAAACCGAAGATTTATGATCTGGTTGGGCTCTCTTTGCGGGGCGGGAGCGTATTGGCTCTGGCTGGCGAGCGCGATTCTGGCGGTTGGACAGATCTCGGCAAGTGCTCCACATGCCTCGGTTCAACCGGTGACTTCCGGTGTCGACGCCTGGCAGATTCCGGGCTCGTGGGCCTTCCCGCTTGGTGTCGCGCTCCGTGTGATCGGAATCCTTTACCTACTGGTCTTGAGCTACATTCTCTTTACTCATGTCAAGAAACGGCGGCATCTAAAATGGGTCCTCCGTTTTACCAGCAAACCACCGGTTGAGATCGCAGAAGCTTTTCAGTCACTTGCGGAGAGCGTCCATGTTGGCCGTTCAAGATTATTAGTATTGTCGGGTGTTACATCCCCGGCAACGTTCGGCTGGATTCGGCCAACCATTCTGCTGCCGGATGTGTGCCTCGAACAGGACCGCTCTGAGCTCGAGGATGTTTTGCGTCATGAACTACACCACGTTCGCCGCTGGGATTTTGTCTGGAACGGATTTGCTCTCGTATGCCGCGCGCTTCTTTTCTTTCACCCTGCGGCTTGGTACGCAGTCCGAAAAATGCAATTCGACCGTGAACTCGCATGCGATCTTGCAGTTGTCTCCCACTCTCCGGGAAGAAGAGCAGAGTATGCGGAGTGTCTAGTTCGTTTTGCTCGCTTGAATCTATTGCAAGACCCGAAGACCTGGGGTATAGATTTCGCGGCATCCGCTGAAGATTTGAAGGCTCGTGTTCACTCAATCTTGGCTGGATCAAGAAGACCTTCGAGGTGGTTGATTTGCTTGCGCACTGTTTGTGGACTGTCTCTTCTTGCCGGTTTTCTCGGCATCGTACCATTTCTGGCAGTGCTCCTTTCCTACGCGCACCAGCAGATACCGAAACCATTGACGTCAGAGATTCCCGCTTCTCATTCAGGAACGGGGACCGAAGCAAGAGCAAATAGAAAAGTTCGGCTGTTAGCACCTCCAGCCCAAAGGAGCACGGCTGCGACGGTTGCAAGCGTGAGCCAGTCAGAAGCCAGTCAGTTCACGCAACCCACGCCGGATGCGACATCCCGCAAGGTTGAGGGCACGTCTCCAACATCGAGTGGGCCAGGTCCAAGACTCCTCCGCCGTCCTCTGCCGTCTGCTACGCCTGGCAACAACGGTGCAAAGCAGCAAACAGTGGCTTTGATAGACCCGAGTGCTTCGGGCCAAGTTAGTAAGCCTGGAGATCAGAATGGCAAGCAGGCCCTCCAGCAATCGGCTACTGCGGCGGTTGGTATCTATAAGCGACTGTCGTCTGTGGTCGATCGCCACTGACGCATTTTGCCAAGGATGCACATAGGACTATATGCAATGCGTCTCAATGATATGGGCCCAAGGAAACGACCAGGATCTCGGCCAGCGTGTCAGATCCATTGCGCCAACGGCGGCCCGTTCCCGCGACAACCGTCACGGAGTCGCCGCGTTCGAGCGTCGACTCGCTTTCCTTTAGCTTCAATATTGCCTTACCTGCGAACACCATGGCGAACTCGTCAGAAATGGACTGGGTGGCATCCATTCCGGTTAGGCCGCCGGGCTTGATTTTTATCATGGAAGCCCGGAACTGCGATGGGTGGGAAAGCGAGCCCAGAGAAGCAATCTCTGCTCGCGAACAGTCGAGCGCCATGTGCGTGCGTTCGCTGGCGCGCACGAATATTCACAACCTGCTGATTTGCGGAAAGAAAGAACTGCCCCAGCGTAGCGCGGAGCGCATTCACTATCTTCTCCATCGATGAGATTGACGGTGAGGACTGCCCATTTTCAATCTGCGATAGGAAACTGGCTGAAAAGTCGGTTCGTTCGGCAAGTGTCCGCTGCGAAATGCCGTTCTGCTCCCTTAAGTAGCGCAGAGAAGTTCCAAGACTCTGTTCGATCATCATTACGAGACTCGATTTAACTGGCTTCGACCTCTTAAAGAGAATTGATACGGTCACAATCTGTTATCCGGCCCCGGGATAACAGATCAATATTCGACACAATCAGGGAAAGGTGGTGAACATCGCGCTGAAGTCATTCGATTTCGCCGCACTGCCCAGGAATGGCGATACTCCGAAAATTTCCTGGAGGGTCCTGAGCACCGAGCCTTGCGAGTAGTTAACCTGATTGGAATAGCCCTTCTTCACTCCTGCGCCGAGAAGGATTAGCGGCGTCGGTCCATCACCGGTACGCGCCTCGTCCGCGAGGATGATCACAAGCACATGCCCGGTTTTGTATTGTGGCGAGTTGAGGATGGTCGGCAGGTGGTCTTTCAGCCATGTATCGAAATGGGAAACCTCGTTTCCACCGCATGGGTCATGCCCGATATCGCATAAATTCGGCACGATAAAGTTGTAGCGTCCGATCGCGTTGTCCTTAAGATCGCTCGCAAGCCTGCTGAACAGCTCCGCTCGCTGGATGCAATAGGCAGATTTACTGTCATTATTGTTCGTCATATCTTTGAAAAAAATCTGGTGGAAGTGACGTGGGACATATTCCTGGCTGCCGTTGCTGTCCTTTGGACCCTCGGGAGTCAGCGGGCAGTCCTTGCCCGTGATGCTTTCGACATACGCGCGCCATGAAATGCCCGCGTTGTGCAGTTGCTCGGAAAGATGCTCATGTGTCTCCTGCGCGTACTGGCTGGGTAATCCATCCGCCGTGACGCCGAGATCGGAACCGGCCTCGAGAGTAATGTAATTAGGCAGGCTGGGGTGGAGCGGGTTGATGAAGGTTTCCGCATACGCCCCCATCGGAAGCAGGGTCTTATTGATATATGGCGCTTCGGAACTTCCCTTGATGTCCGCCCAGTTGCGATTTTCCATCGGGATCACGAACACGGTTTGAATATCATGAGTACTGGTCGAGGTGTCGGGCAAAACATCCGCATTTTCCACGACCTTCTCGTGAGGCTCGGCTCCCTCAGCATGAGCAGGACGATCTGCAAGCGCCATGAGATCCGCGCCTATTCCAGCATAAATAGCCAGGCTAAATGCACCGTTCAGCATTTTGTTTGCGCCCATGATCTTCTCCACCTTTTCAATTGCCATAATCTTTGGCACCATGGAAATGCTTGTCATTAGCGGGAAATGCTTGTCATTAGCGGCCAACAAATTCGTTTGTATATATCAGCGATTGGCTAGCCTCAAGCCAGAAACGTGACGCAGCTGTTCCCACTGCTATCGAACCAAGATGAAGAAGCTGCTGACCACGACGACCGCAATCACAACAATGGCCGCGGCTGCATAGAGCAAGTACTTAACCGGAAGATCTTCATCGTCTGCTGTCATCTGGATCTCTCTTACTTCGCCTCGTACTTTGTCGCGTTTGAGCCTTTACAATCATGGCTAAGGAACCCGGCACGGATAATGTACGGTGCGGGACAATCTGAAGGAACGGCACCCTCCAAGAGAGGCATGGCAAAGCTTTTATCGCACCCGGTACATTCGTACGCGACAACCCTTCCGAACAACATGGTCTGGGGCACCAATCTTGGCTGTTCAACCATTTCTTCCAACGAAAGCTATGCCCTGCCCGTTTTCACAGTCACAAGGCACGGTGAGAGTGGGCTGAGGCAGGCGGTCTTTCAGAGCCAGCAGGCTTCGTTTGCCGGAGACATCGTTTCGATCAACGCTTGCGTCGAGTGCGGCTCGTTGCTCGACAACAACTGCGAAAATGCTTCGACCAGTGCGGGATGGCACCAAAAATCCAACTGCTACCTACAAAGTCTTAGCGCATTAAGATTAAATGTCAAGTACAATCTTAACGTGTTAAGACTATATTATGTCGTTTCGATGATGGCCTTTCAGCTCCTAGTTCAACGCGGCAAGGCGCATGATCCGCTGTGCTTAGCCAGCCGACGGCTCATGTTCGACGGTCACGCCTTAACTGGAGCGAGGTAAATTGCGAGGTGGATTTTGCGATTGTTCATTTAGTACTCCTGGTCGTAGCAGCCTTCGTCGGCTGGATGCTTGCCGATCTCATCGTAAGAAAACGGTAAATTGACAAGGGGGTGGTGGCATCCCGATCTTGTCGACATGATGCACTCTAGGCCGCTTATCTTGCCCTCTTAGAAAGACAGGTTCGCCTCACGCATCATCACGCGTCCCGGTTTGCCGGTGGTTGTGGAGAGCGCGGAACCGTTTAGCTCGAGAGGTCCGTCTGGAGCAGTGAACAACCTTTCCACAACATCCCGGCAACTGATTGTGATCGGCTTTATGAGGGTCCATGTCCGGCAGGCAATCTTGCTCACCGAGAGGCGCAGATTGCCGAGGATTTGCAACAGCTCTATCCGCTCGGTGTGAAGGCGGCGGTCTTTGCGAATCATGACGGGGCCGAAGCCCTGAAAACGGTGCTCCAACTTTAGATAAGAACAGGGACGGCTGCCTGAGCCCCATGGAAAAGAACGCGGCCCGCATTGCGATCTTTGGACACAGTTGGGGAGCTTCTGAGAGGTCGCGCTCGCCAGGCGGTTGAACCCGTCTCGGTATCCCCGTGCTGCTTACAATTCAGGTCGATAGCGTCGAAAAGTCAAATGAGAACGATGGGCGTATCCCACCCAATGTGCGTCAGGCAATCAACTTCTGTCAGTCAGATGGCTTAGTGCATGACCGAAGCCTCACCGAGGCGGCGGATCCGGCAACTTTGAGTCAACCTACAAGAGAAATCCAGAGTCCTGCGCCGGGTTCCCGTGGTACGCCCGAGCCTTCATGAAGTCGCATATCGAGATCGAGAACGATCCTCTCGTGTGGGACAGAATCGAAGCGCTCAGCCAAAATTCTTGTAAGCAGCGCCCAGTAGGGATGGATTGCCTGGCTTGTAGCAAAACATTTTCACTTTTACTGTGATGTGGTGAGATCGGATATGTGCGGCGGTTCTTTGATGGAACGTCCGCGCCGGCGGCAGCTTTCTAGATTAGTCATGGCAATGTATGACACTTGAAGAAACTGACAATTTACCAATTGCGCGGCCTACCTGTTCGATCGCCTTGGCCTTGTTCTTCCAGCCGAGCTTTTTGTCAGGTACGATGGAATTGTGGTCACGCGTCGCCTAATGCTCAAGCTTTCCGGTATGGCGGCGGGTTCCGCTCTACTCCCGGCAAGCGCCCAACAGCCGGCGCAGGCCGATTACACCATTCGTATCGCACCTATTCGTCTGGAGATTGCACCGGGACAAACGGTGAAGACGACTGCGTTCAATGGCCGGGTTCCCGGCGAGTTGATTCGCTTGCAGGAAGGCAAGACCGTCGCTATCGACGTGATCAACGATACGGACGTGCCGGATATCGTCCATTGGCATGGGCTGCAGATTCCCGCCAGCGAAGATGGAGCTTCGGAGGAGGGCTCGCCAGTGAGCGCGCCCCATGGAGGACGCCAGCGCTACGTGTTCACGGCGAAGCCTGCGGGCTTTCGCTGGTACCACTCGCACATTTACGCCGGCCACAATTTGAACCGTTCGATGTACAGCGGCGAGTTCGGCTTCCTCATGATCGACGCCGCACAGAATCCTGGCCGCTACGATCGGGAGAGCTTTCTGGCGCTCCATGACTGGAATGGATATATCAACGGCGCGTCGGACGGCTATCAGGAGGTTGCTTACAACCACGCGACCATCAACGACAGGACCCTCGGCTTCGGCGAGCCCATTCGCGTGCGTCAGCAGGAACGCATACTCTTCCATATCCTCAATGCCAGCGCCACACTGATGCACACGGTCGCACTCCCCGGCCACAAATTTCTGGTCGTTGCGCTCGATGGCAATCCCGTGCCTTCACCGAGACTGGTCGACACGCTCCGGTTGGGGCCGGCGGAACGCGTCGATGCCATCGTGGTAATGGACCATCCCGGCGTGTGGGTATTGGGAGAGATGGACGACGCGATTCGCAAGTCCGGCATGGGGATTGTGATCGAATACGCCGGCCGCTCCGGCGAGTCGCAGTGGTCCGCTCCGGCCAATGTAGATTTTCGCTACGAGCTTTTCGGCGGCAGTGCGTCCGACGCAGTGGCCGACCAAGCCCGACACGAACAAGCTCCAGAGGATGGTGATGAGGTATCGATCTCACTCGCGTTCCGGCCAAAATTCAAGGGCTACGGAGACTTCGACCATTGGACAATCAACGGGGTTTCCTGGCCCCAGACCAGTCCGGTCCAGCTTCACGAGGGCGCTAGGTACCGCCTGGTCTTAGACAATCAGAGCGACGATATTCATCCGGTGCATCTTCACAGGCACACCTTCGAAGTGAAACAAATCAATGGAATGCATACGCAAGGGATTTTGAAGGATGTGCTTTTGTTACCGACACGAGCGAAGACGGAGGTGGTGTTCACCGCGAACAACCCCGGCAAGACCCTCTTCCATTGTCATCAACAGGACCACATGGACTCTGGGTTCATGATGCTGTTCGAATATGCCGCGACCAATGAGACTCGATAATATTTTGCAGCCCACTCTTCGGCGCTTCATGAAACGGATCGCTGGAAGACAGCTCGGCTATGCGATCGCCGGACTGATGCTTGCTTTCGCCTGCTCTCCCTGTATGCACGCGCAGGACAACTATGAGATTCAGATCTATCCCTCCGAGACCCTCGCACCCAAGACCCTGCTGACCGAACTGCACAGCAACTACACCGTGGAAGGCAGCACGACGACCCAGTTTGGAATGCTGCCAACGCAAGGACAGGAGCACGAGTCAATCGAGCTGACGGAGGGCATCACCGACTGGTCCGAAGTCGGATTTTATATATTCACCGCAGAGAAGAACGGGACCGGGGTGCAATGGGTGGGCGATCATATTCGCCCCCGCGTGCGCGTTCCTCCCAGCTGGCACTGGCCGGTAGGCGTAAGCGTCTCAAATGAGATCGGCTACGCGCGTGCGGCCTATTCCAACCCGACCTGGTCCTGGCAGATTATGCCGATCGTCGACCAGACGCTGGGGAAGTGGTATTGGTCAGTCAACACCACCATGGTCTGGGACATCCATCCGGTGCCGCCGCCGAGCGGCTCGACGCCGCAGATGATCCAATCCTACTATCGCAACGTCGCCCCCAAGGGCGTGACCTTTGGGCCGGCCGCCACGCTGACCTATCAGCCCAACAAGTACTACAACTTCGGCATTGAATACTATGGGTACTACGGGGAGTTTGGAAACTTCGTCTCGCTGCACAACCAGCAGCAGCAGTTTTTCCCCGTGGTCAATTTGTTCGTCTCTCCCAAATGGGAGATCAACATCGGCGCCGGATGGGGCGCGACCGGCTCGACCGACCACTTGATCGTGAAGTGCGTCCTGGGACGCTACTTCAACTGGGGCATGCCGAAGCATACGCGTCCTCCAGTCCTCTGAATTCTGTCCCCCAGAGCTCACCTGTCTCTGTCAAAAGATGCGCTCACGTATGGTTGCGGGAACGTTGCGGCCCTCTCCATGGTTCAAGATCCAGAATGCGTTTAGGTCTCGTGCGGACCCGAGCACTTGATGCAGCCGGTCTGTGGCTTCTGTCTCCCCATCATCGGCCAATGAAAATGTACCGAAATGGATGCCCACTGCTGTACCAGCGCCGAGAATTGTCTGCGCGTCAACCGCTTCCTCTGGATTCATGTGTATACACCCATAAACCATTCCGGCTGGTAGGCTCCTATCGGCAAGAGTGCGAGCCGCGGATTTTGGAAGCGCTTGGCGACGGCGGCAAAGTGTTCGCCAAAGCCGGTGTCACCGGCAAAGTAGATATCTCCTGTAGGGCATTCGATGACCCATCCACACCACAGGCTGCGATTACGGTCAAACGGTGTCCGCGCAGAGAAGTGCTGGGCAGGGACACAATGGAGTCTTAACTGACGCCAAGGATGATCCCGCCACCAGTCCAGTTCATAAATCTCTTGAAAGCCAAGTTTTCCGAGCAGCTTTCCTACTCCCAAAGGACAGAAGATCGCGGGCCTGTCCCGCGCCCGAAGCCGGCGTAGCGTAGTCTTGTCGAGATGATCGTAGTGATTATGGCTGATCAGGATGCAGTCAATGCGCGGCAGATCCTTAAACCGTATACCGGGCTCGCGATGCCGCTTCGGGCCGATCCACTGTACCGGGCTGGCGCGATTCGACCAGATAGGGTCGGTGATGAGATTGTACCCTTCAGTCTGTAGCACCAGCGTTGCATGATTGACGAAGGTGACGCGGAGATCGCTTCCCGCAACTTTCTCGGGTGGTTTGTCACCCGGTACTGAAGCAATAAAGTCGCGCCAAGGTCCGACTCGGCGGTGTGTGATCCACTTCAGGGATTTGCGGAAGCGTTGTAGAGGGACGCCGGGGTTGAAGAATCTCCCGTTCCTATAATGGTCGAGAGATGCCAATTGCTTTGTCATCGGACAACGCCGCATGCATTGATCATAGATCTATGTCGAGAATTGGATCTCGTAAAGACACTTGAGCCTGCCGGAACGGAATTAACCGTACGAATGCGATGAAGGGATCAGAATTGGCTCACCCATTCTTTGCCCGTATCCTGCTGAGCGGTCTCGCGGCCAGCCAGGGCTTGGTTGGCCTAAAGATTGATCTGAGCCGAAGCAATTCGCTTCAGCCCTCATGCTGACGCATGACATCATTGCGTGTAAAGAAGGCGGTTCTCTATTTTGACAGCTGGCCAGTAAGAAAGAGGTCAATCGCGACGTCGTTGTCCGCTTTCCAGAACAAAAAGCTTGGATCCTTCAGTCCCCATTGGATGTACGGTACGACAAAATGAGCCTTGGCCGTTGCGGTTGTACCTTCAAGATGGACAAGGATGGGGATGGTGATCTCGTGAGGCGTGCCGAGGAGTGTGAAGATACCAGTTGCCTGGATGGTCGAGTCTCCTGATGGAGCGATGGCGCCAGCGTAGGACTTGGGCTCAAACGAGACAGTTGCGTGCTGTTCGACCTCGAGGATGTCCTTGTTCATCTTCTTGTCGCGACTGCCATTGCCGGTC
>Ga0182015_10006762_pt1 | contig 11388 bp, 10 predicted proteins | sample 712P3MmetaG_FD_120478 | JGI IMG/M metagenome (GOLD analysis project Ga0182015, IMG submission 120478) | Permafrost microbial communities from Stordalen Mire, Sweden - 712P3M metaG | ecosystem: Environmental > Terrestrial > Soil > Wetlands > Permafrost | place: Sweden: Stordalen | collected...
CCGCCGTTGAGCGTCACCGGCCTTACCGGCGCGTTGGGAAACACGAAGCGCCAGGCGCGCTCCCGCCGGGGCACGATCTCCGGGACGAGGGGCTCGAAGTCATGGCAGTCGGCGCCCAGGCCATGCAGCCAGATCACGGCAGCGTCCGGGTTGGGCGAGGTCTCGAATTCGATGGTTTGCAGCATGGGACTCCTAGCCTACAAGAATCGGCGGCCGAAAATCCCGCGTCGCGATGTTGACGGCGTTTGGATTTTTATGCAGAATTCGCGCAACTTTATGCAGACACTACGGCCGATGCTTCCATGCTGACAGGCAACACCGACACTTCCAGCGCACCTGCGCGGCGGACTGCGCTCGCGAAGATCATTCGCGAGCAGGCGGTCGGGCGCCAGGCCGAGCTCGTCGCGATGCTGCGCAAGCATGGCCATGCCGCCACCCAATCGAGCGTCAGCCGCGACCTGCGCGAACTCGGGGTGGCAAAACAAGGCGACCGCTATGTGCTGCCCGAATCGGCAGCCGCGGTGAAAAACGATTTCTCGACGCTCAAGCAGTTTGTGCGCGAGGTGAAGACTGCGGGCACCAACTTGACGGTGCTCCGCACCACCATCGGCGCCGCCCAAAGCGTGGCGGTGGCGATCGACACCGCCCGATGGCCCGAGGTGATCGGGACCATTTCCGGAGACGACACGATATTCATCGCCACCGCCGGCGCGCGCGAGCAGCAGAAGCTCGGCGAGCGCCTCCACGGCATTTTCGGACTGTAAATCCCCATGACAGCGACATACGCAGAGGGCGCCGAGCCCATTCTTCTGGCATTTTCCGGTGGCCTGGACACTTCGTTCTGCGTGCCGTGGCTAAAAGACACGTACAAGCGGCCGGTGATCACGGTCACCGTCGACACAGGCGGTCTCGACGCCGCGGCGGCGGCCGCGCTCGCGAAGCGATCGGCGGAGCTCGGAGCCGTCGAGCACCATCTCATCGACGCACGGGCCGCCTACTTCGACCAGGTGCTCAAATATCTGATCATGGGCAACATCCGCCGCGGCGGCTCCTATCCCCTCTGCGTGGGCGCCGAGCGGGTGCTCCAGGCGCAAACCATTGCGCAGATGGCGTTGTCGCTGAAAACGACGATGGTGGCCCACGGCTGCACCGCTGCGGGCAACGATCAGGTGCGGTTCGAAGTGGCGCTGCGCACACTCGCTCCAGGCCTCACCATCCTGGCGCCGGTGCGCGATCGGGCATTTCAGCGACCGGAGCAGCTCAAATATCTCGAGGAACATCGGCTGCCCATTCCGGCCTTTGGTGCGGCCTATTCGGTGAACCGCGGGCTGTGGGGCGTGACCATCGGCGGCAAGGAGACCCTGACCTCGATGGGGAGCATTCCCGAGGAGGCGTGGGTTCTGTCCAAGGACGCATTTTCCAAGCCACGCGCGCCGGAGCGGCATACGGTCGGCTTCACGGCCGGCGTACCGTCGAGCTTGGACGGGAAGAACGACTCCCCCGTCGCCATCATCGAACGGCTCGAGACCCTGGGGGGCCCATTCGGAATCGGACGCGGCATTCATCTCGGCGACACCATCATCGGCACCAAGGGCCGTGTCGCCTTCGAGGCGCCGGCGGCGGACATCCTTTTGACCGCGCATCGCGAGCTCGAGAAACTGGTGCTGACCGGCAGACAGGCGAGGATCAAGGAATCCGTGGCCCAGCCCTACGGCGACCTGGTGCACGAGGGGCAGCATCTGGATCCGGTATGCCGCGACATCGAAGCGCTGCTTCTGTCATCACAGGCGCGCGTGACCGGCGAGGTGCAGGCACTGCTCCGCCCGGGATCGGCTTTCATCGAGGGCGTCAGCTCACCGCACTCGCTCATGGCGGCCTCGAAGGGCGTGTATGGCGAAGCCGCCGGTGAATGGACGCCGGTCGATGCGCTCGGCTTCTCGAAGATGCTGTCGCTGCCGGGAATTTTCCATCAGCGCGCCGCAAGCGGGCCGGTCGGGAGGAGCTCATGACCGCGATGCGCGCGGTGGTGGTCGACAAGATCGCCTCGGTCACCCAAGCCCTCGGCCTGTCGCACGAGATTCGGATCGCGCCGGAGATTCCTTGCGAGGAAGGCGTGGTGGTGGTCGTCGAGATCCTGAACAACAAATCCACGTACAACACGCTGGAGCTGACCAGCGGGCGCATGGCGAAGGTGGCGCGTGGCGACATCGTGGTCGGCGCCCTCGGGCATCGCAAGGCATTGTTCGGCTATTCGGGCCACATCCCCGAGGCGCTCCAACCGGGCGATGTCATCCAGATGCTGAACATCGGCGGCGTCCTCGGCATCTGCGACTCCGCGACGCCGGACAAGGGCAAGCCGTTCGATTGCAAGGTGCTCGGCGCCGTGCTGACGTTCCCGTACCTTGGGGAGCGCATCGGGGTGACGGCGAGGACGGGCTACAAGCCGCTCGATTACGACGCTCCTCTGGACGTGCGCGGCGTGCCCGTGGTCGCGCTCGCGGGCACATGTATGGAGGCCGGCAAGACCGCAGCCGCTTCCGCCATCATCGCGCGCATGCGGCACCGAGGACTCACGGTCGATGCCTTCAAGGCCACCGGTGTCTCTCTGCGGCGCGACATCCTGGCGTTCGAGGATTCGGGCGCGCGGCGCACGATGATTTTCACGGATCTCGGCATCGTCACGACCACCGCGCACTGCGGCCCCGCGCTGACCCGGACCATGCTGACCGAGATGGCGCAAGGCGCGCCGGATGTGATCGTGTTCGAGCTCGGCGACGGGCTGCTCGGAACGTACGGCGTGGAATCGATCCTGCGGCAACCCGACATCAAGGACGCGCTCACTGCCGTAGTCTTGTCCGCGAACGATCCGGTGGCTGCATGGGGAGGCGTGAAACTCCTGCGCGAGCGGTTCTCGATCGAGCCCGCCGCGGTCACCGGACCTGCGACCGACAATCAGGTCGGGGTCCAGATCATCCGCGAGCAGATGGGCGTCGAGGCCTTCAATGCCGTGAGCAACCCGGCGGAGCTCGGCGACTACCTGATCGCACGCTTGGGGCTGCAAAACGTCGGCGACGCCAAAGCGGTCGGCGCATGAGTGAGCGCGCCGCCGATAGAGCGCCGGGCACTGCGTCCGGCACCGTCCCCGTCATCGTGCTGGGCGGAACCGGCTATGTGGCCGGCGAGCTTTTGCGGCTCATCGCCGGACACCCGAGACTCGACCTGAAAGCCGTTCTGTCGGACAGCCAGCCGGGCGCTCCGGTCGGCGCGGCCTTTCCTCATTTGAGAAGCGCGTATCCCACGCTGAAATTTGCGGGCGCGGACGACATCGAGCGGCTGATCCGCGAAATGCCCGTGAGCGCCCTATTTTCCGCCGCGCCCCACGGCGTCGCCGCCGCGCTCATCGATCGGCTGCTCCGGGCGGCCGAGGCCGGCGGCGTGCGTACCCGCTGCGTCGACATCTCGGCGGATTTTCGCTATGCGAGCGCGGAAGCCTACGAGGCCGTGTACAAGCATGCGCACGGCGCACCGGCACGCATTGCCGAGTTCACTTGTGCGGTTCCCGAGCATTTGAAATCCGCGCCGACTCCTCATGTGGCCCACCCCGGCTGCTTTGCGACGGCCTCGCTCCTTGCCTGCGTGCCGCTTCTGGCGCTCGGGCTCACGGAGCCCCGGCTGTTCATCACCGGGATCACCGGCAGCACCGGATCGGGCCGCAAACCCGTCGACGGCACCCACCACCCGCTGCGCCACGGCGATTTCTACAGCTACGGCGCGCTGGCCCACCGGCATGCACCGGAAATCGCCGCCTGCGCGAGGGATGCATCAGGCGTGGCGGCCGAGATCAATTTCGTGCCCCACTCGGGACCCTTCGCGCGCGGCATCCACGTCACCGTGCAGGCGGTGTTGAAAAAGCGCTTGTCGAGCGCCGACGCGCAGGGCGCGCTGGCGGAGTTCTATGGCAGCGGTCCCTTCGTGCGCGTGCTCGATACGGCACCGCGCGTCAAGGATGTGGCGACCAGCAACTACGCCCATCTTTCCGCGGTGACCAACGGCTCCACGATCGCGGTGATGTCGGTGCTCGACAATCTGAACAAGGGTGCCGCCGGCGGCGGCATGCAGTGGATGAATCGACTGCTCGGGTTCGACGAGACGCTGGGACTCACGTCGCCGGCGCCGGGATGGACCTGATGGCCGGTCATCTCGCACAAGTTTTCGCGCAATACCCCATCGACGTGGCGCACGGCGAGGGGGTGTGGCTCTACACGCGCGACGGCCGCAAGATCCTCGACTTTTACGGCGGCCATGCGGTCGCGGGATTGGGCTACGGCCATCCCCGCTGGGTGGCCGCGCTCGATCGGCAGGCACGTCAGATGGCGTTTCAGACCAATGCCTTGCCCATGGCGATTCGCGAGCGAGCCGCCGCGAGGCTGGCGAAATTCGCCGGGCTCGGCCTCGACACCGTGTTCTTCATCAATTCCGGCGCGGAGGCGAATGAGAATGCGCTGAAGCTCGCGTTCAAGATGACGGGGCGCACGAAGGCGGTGGCGCTGGAGCAAGGATGGCACGGCCGGACCGCGGCGGCGGGCGCGGTGACCTGGGGCGCGCTCGAGAAATGGTATGGATTCCCGCGCCTGCCATTCGACGTGGCGTTCACACCGCGCGCCGATCCGGAAGCGGCGGAGCGCGTCATCGATCGCGACACGGCCGCGGTCATCGTCGAGCCCGTGCAGGGCGTCGGCGGAGCGTTCGATGTGGGCAAGCCCATGCTGCAGGCGCTTCGCCGGTGCTGCGACGAGGTGGGCGCGGTCCTCATCTTCGACGAGGTCCAATGCGGCATGGGGCGTAGCGGCGCACCGTTTGGCGCCAATTTCTACGGCGTCACGCCGGACATCCTCACCACGGCCAAAGCGCTGGGCAACGGCTTCCCGGTGTCCGCACTGATGCTGTCGAAACGCATCGCCGAGCGGATCAAGAATGACGACATGGGTACGACCTTCGGCGGCGGCCCGATGGCCTGCGCCGTGGTCGAAGCGGTCATTGACGTGATCGAATCGGAGTCGCTCCTCGCGAATGTTCGGCAGGTCTCTGCCTATATCCGTTCGCATTGCCTGGTGGGCCCCGTCACGGGAATCCAGGGCGCGGGACTTCTGCTCGGACTCAAGACCTCGCGCCCCGCCAAGGAAGTTCATTCGGCCCTGATGGAGAAGGGAATTCTGACCGGAACCAGCGGGGATGCGCACGTGCTTCGCCTGCTTCCGGCCTACATCGTGAACGAGGGTCACGTCGACCAGCTGCGTGCCGCGCTGGCGTCGATCTCCGCATGAGGCGCTTTCTCGATCTGGCCGACTTCGAGCGCGAGGAGATTGTCGATCTCCTCGCGCTTGCGGAGTCCCTGAAGAACGAGCCGCAGCGCCGGGCACTCGCGGGCAAGGTGCTGGGACTCCTGTTCATGAATCCGTCGCTGCGCACCCTGGCGTCGTTCCAGACGGCCATGGCCCACCTCGGCGGGTCGTCCTTCGTGATCACCCCCGGCCAGGGCACCTGGCAGCTCGAGACGCGGCTCAATACCGTGATGGACGGGGCCGCCGCCGAACATATTCGCGAAGGCATTCCGGTGCTCGCATCGTACTGCGACGCGCTCGGCGTGCGCGCCTTCGCCGAGGGCAAGAGCCTCGAGAACGATCTGTCCGAAAGCTTGTTCCGGCAGATCGATGCGCTCTGCGAGGCGCCGCTGATCAATCTCGAGTCCGCCGTCAACCATCCCTGCCAGGCGCTCGCCGACTGGCGTACCTTGGATGAGCTCGAGATCCCGACGCGCGCGAAGTTCGTGCTCACCTGGGTCTACCATCCGAGAGCGTTGCCCCTGGCCGTCGCCTCCGCCACGGTCCACATGGCCGCGATGCGCGGCATGGATGTCGTCGTGGCGCGCCCCGACGGGTTCGCGCTTCCCCCCGAGATCATGGACAAGGCCCGCCGCGCGGCAAGCGCCTCGGGCGGCTCGGTCACGGAGACCGCCGACCGTGCCGCCGCGCTCAAGGGCGCGCACGTCGTGTACGCCAAGGAATGGGGAACCACCGCCCATTACGGCGACGCCGCGAAGGATGCGAGCCTGCGCGCCAAGCTCAAGGATTGGTGCGTGCGCGAGCCCTGGTTCGCGGCGGCGGAGCCGCACGCCAAGTTCATGCACTGCCTCCCCGTGCGCCGCAACGTCGCGGTGACGGATGAGATACTCGACGGGCCCCGCGCCGTGGTGAAGAGGGAGGCATTCAATCGCCTGATCGTGCAGACCGCGGTCCTGCACCGCATGCTGTCTTAGAGACCCTTCGAGATCCGGAGCACCATCGATGATCAACAGCCGACCCGATCCTTCAGTCGCCGTGCGAGCACTGCGAAGCGCGGCGCCGTATATACGGATGTACAAGAACAAGGTGTTCGTCATCAAGGCGGGCGGCGCCGTGTTCAACGACGAGGCCTCCATGCGCGGCCTGATCGAACAGGTCGCCATCCTTCATCAAGTGGGCATCAAGACCGTCCTGGTCCATGGCGGCGGGCCGCAACTCGATCAGCTCCAGGCGACGCTCGGCATCGAGACGCAGATGGTGAATGGCCGGCGCGTGACCGATCAGAAATCGATCGACGTGACCTCGATGGTGCTCAACGGCCTGATCAATACCCGCATTCTCGCCATTTGCCGCGCGCTCGACATCGAGGCCATCGGGCTGTCGGGCGTGGATTCCGGGTTGGTGCGTGCGCATAAGCGCGGGCCCGTTCCCCTCTCGGCGGGGTCGGAGGAGTCCATCGATTACGGCTTCGTGGGCGACATCGATTCGGTCAACGTCTCCGTCATCGATAAGCTGCTCGATATCGGCTTGATGCCCGTCGTGAGCCCGCTCTCGGCCGACGCGAACGGCACGCTGCTCAACATCAACGCGGACACGGTGGCCGCGGCCATCGGCGGCGCCCTGTCAGCCGAGAAATTGGTGCTCTGCACGGGCGCGCCCGGCATTTTGGAGAACTCCGCCGATCCGAGCTCGATCATTTCCTATACGGACATCGAGGGCCTGAAGCGACTGCGGGCGCGTGGCAGCCTCACGCACGGCATGCTGCCGAAAGCACTGGCGATCGAGAATGCGATACGCGGCGGCGTGCGCCGCGTGCACGTGATCTCCTACCGGTCCATCGACAGCCTGCTGGCGGAAGTGTTCACGAACGAGGGCACAGGCACTCTGGTGGTGGCCGACTTGAAGGCGCTCAGCCCGGCGGAACAGACGGCGGCCTCATGACGCGCTTGTGGGATAAAGGGGTTCCGCTCGACGAACGGGTGCTCGCCTACACTGCGGGCGAGGATCATCTTCTCGATGACCGGCTCGTGGCTTACGACATCAAGGCCTCCTCGTCGCATGCCGACATGCTCGCGCAGCAGGGACTTCTCTCGGCGGCGGACCACCGGGCGATTCGCGACGCGCTCGCCGCCATCGGTGAGGAACATGCGCAGGGCCAATGGCGCATAACGCTCGACCAGGAGGATTGCCAGACGGCGATCGAGAATCGCCTCACCGCGCGTATCGGTGCGGCCGGAGGCCGCCTGCACGCGGGCCGTTCGCGAAACGATCAGGTGCTCGCGGCTTTGCGCCTGTATCTCGCGGATGTCGCGCGTTCGCTGCACGACGGCGCGGTGGCGGTGGCCGAGTCGCTCGAGGCCCTGGCGGCACGGGACGGCGCCATCGAGCTCCCGGGCTACACGCACATGCAGCAGGCCATGCCGAGCACGGTGGCCTTATGGGCGCTCGGTTTCGCGGCCGAGATCCGCGATGACGCGGAAGGGCTGTTGCTCGTGGAGCGCCGCTCGTCGAAGAACCCGCTCGGATCCGCCGCCGGCTACGGCACGCCCAACTTGGGCGTCGACCGCGAGTCCACGCGCCGGGCCTTGGGATTTCGCGTGACGCACGAGCCCGTCACCGCCGTTCAGCTCTCGCGCGGCAAAGCCGAGGCGCAACTCTTGTTCGAGCTCACGCTCTTGAGTCAGGACACCGGCCGCCTCGCGGCGGATCTTCTGCTGTTCTATACGCAGGAGTTCGGCTTCGTGGCGCTGCCGGAGGCGTTCACGACCGGCTCCTCGATCATGCCGCAAAAGCGCAATCCCGATGTGTTCGAGCTCATGCGCGGGCGCAGCGCCGTCGCGCAGGCGGCGCTCAACGAAGTGCTCGGCGTCACCCAGAAGCTCTCCTCGGGCTACCACCGCGATCTGCAGCTGATCAAACCGCCGCTGTTCAGGGGTATCGACTCCTGCCGGCAGACGCTCGATATCCTGCCGAGCGCCCTTTCGGGCGTGCGTTTCCGGCGCGACAACATCCGTCTGGACCCCGGCATCCACGCGGCCGCGGCGGCGAATGCGCTGGTGGCCAAGGAGAACATCCCGTTCCGGGAGGCGTATCAACGCGTGGCGGCGAAGCTCAAGGACAAGCCATGAGCATCTGGCGGACGCAGCTCGATCTGCAAGCTCTCAACGCCGGGGGTGCCGGCACCTTGGTGAGACCCCTCGGCATCGAATTCACCGAGATCGGCGAGGATTTCATCCGGGGCACCATGCCCGTCGATGAGCGCACTCGTCAGCCCTTCGGATTGCTGCACGGCGGAGCGTCCGTCGCTCTGGCCGAAACGCTCGGCAGCATGGGGGCCAGCATGTGCGTGGACGGTTCGCGCTTCCTCTGCGTCGGTCAGGAGATCAACGCCAATCACCTCAAGTCGGTGAAGTCGGGTCGGGTGACCGGTACGGCGCGGCCTCGGCACATCGGGGCCCGAAGCCAGGTATGGAGCATCGACATCGTCAATGAATCCGGCGCGCTTGTCTGCGTCTCGCGACTCACCGTCGCAGTCATCCCGCGGCCTCGATCCGGACCTTAGTGGGGCGCGGCCGCGGCCACGCCGCACTGGCATTTGCGGCAGCGAATGCGTATGGTTCGCGCCATGAAACAACTCACCCGCCATCTCATCCGCAGCGCCTGCACGGGCGCCGTCATGCTCTCGGTTGCGCCCTGGCTCGGCGCGCAAGCGCCGCCCGCGACCCCGCCGCCCGGCGCGCCTTCCGGAGCCGCGGCACCGGCCGCGCCCGCGCCCGCGCCGCTTTCCAACGAGCAGGCGAGCTATCTGTTCGGCCTGACCTTCGGGGAATCGCTGCACAGCATCGGCATCGGCGGCGACGTGACCTCGGAGGGCATCGCCCGCGGCCTCAAGGAAGGTCTCCAGGGCAAGAAGGCCTCGCCGGCCGAGCGTCAGCAGATTCAGGAGTTCGTGCATACGGTGATGCTCGCCTCATCGGCGCATAACAAGACAGCTGGCCAGGAATTCCTGGCCAGCAACGGCAAGAAGGCCGGCGTGCAGACCACCGCCTCCGGACTCGAATACAAGATCGAGAAAGCCGGCGATTCCAAGGCCCCGGCGATCACGCCGGAGGATGAGGTCACCGTCAACTATCGGGGAAAGCTTCTCGACGGCAGCGAGTTCGACAGTTCCTATTCGCGCGGCAAGCCGTTGGACATTCCCGTCGGCGGCGTGATCAAGGGATGGCAGGAAGCGCTGGTGATGATGAAGCCGGGCGCCAAATGGACCTTGTACATTCCGGCCGACCTCGCCTACGGCGCGAATCCGCGACCCGGCATCCCCGGCAATTCCGTGCTGATATTCGACATCGAGATGCTGGGCGTGAAGCCCAAGCAGGCGGCTCCGATGCCGCAGGCCCCCAAGGGGCCGCCACCTCAGCAGTAGCGCGACGGCGACTCAGCGCGAAAGGTCGAGGGCGTTCGTGAGATCGCCCATCGACGGCGCGCCGTGCTCGGCGAGTGCGCGGTCTCGCCGCACGATGCCGGGCAAAGTCTGAAGACCGAACCGTCGGATGATCAGGCGCATGATGGATCCCGTGTCGTACGGCGTATGGTCCACGGTCGATGTCCTCGCGAACGGCGAGATGATCAATGCCGGTATGCGGGCACCCGGCCCCAGTAGATCGCCGCTGGGCGGCGCGAGGTGATCCCAGGCTCCGCCGAACTCGTCGTAGGTGATGACGATCACCATGTTCTTCCACTGCGGGCCGGCTTTGAGCTTCGCCACCAGGCCAGCGATGTGGGCATCTCCGTCCGAGAGGGCTGCGTAGCCGGGATGCTGATTGAGGTTGCCTTGCGGCTTGTAGAACGCCACGGCGGGTAAGCGGCCGGCGGCGATGTCCGCCACCAATTGATCGTAGTCCTTGAGATGGGCGGCGCGCTCGGCGCTCTTGGTTGCCGGATCGAAATCCGCGTAGTAGTTGAAGGGCTGATGATGCGGCTGGAAATCGGGGCTGCCGGCCGGCGTCTCGGGCGCATAGATCACCCTTCGCTCCTTGCCAGCCGGCTCGCGACCATCGGCGAGCGCAGCGCTCCAGGCGCCGGAGTACCACGCCCAGCTCACCTGTTTGTCGTTCAGCCGGTCGCCGATGGTAGGTGCCGTCTGCGGCGGCAAGGTCGTGTGCTTCGCGGGATCCGCGTAGAGACCGGCCGCATCGGCCGGGGCGGGAGGGTTGCCGCTCGGCTGATACGCAGGCTGCATGGTGTTGACCGCATAGAACTTGCCGTCGCCGAAGTAACTGGCCGGTGTGATGTTGCCGCTCTTCGCAAACTTCGGTGGTCCATCCAGCGCCGAGGCGGGGGAGCCGCTAGCGAGCGCAAGGCGCGGCAAATAATGACCGGCGGCGTCGGTGTCCAGAATGGCGATCGACGGCTTGGCGGGCGAGGTGTCCGCGCCGGGATACTCGGGGGCGCAGGCGCAGATCAGATACTGATGATTCAGGAACGAGCCGCCGAACGCCCCTTGAAAGAAGTGATCCGCGAGCACGTATTGCCGCGCGAGCGCGAACAGCGCGGAACCGCTGTAATCGTAATGACCCATGGTGAGCCCGCCCGAATCGGCCCACGCGGCATAACCGTCGTTCTTGCCGCCGTCGATTTGCATCTGGTGCTCGAAGAAGCGGTGCCACAGGTCGCGAGTCACGACGGAGGTGGTCAGGGTCACGCCGGATTGCGCGGTAAAGGCACGCTCGATCGAGAAAGGGGCGTTCGGCAGTCCTGCGCTTTCCGCCTGAGTTACCACGGGTACATAGCCGCTGGCGGTCACTCCGCCCCAAATCTGCGGCAGAGTCGGCAGCACCGTGCCGTCGCGATCTCGCTGCGGAAAGTAGGCGGGCAACGGCCGGCCGTCACGGCCCACCACGTCGGCCAATCCCGCCGCACCCGGAAAGTTGCCGTATAGGTCGTCGAAGGCACGGTTCTCGGCGTAGATCACGACGATGGTCGAGACCTTCGCACGCAGCGCCCGAGAGGTGGGATCCGTCGCGGCCTCGGAGGCGGGGTCGATCGC
>Ga0182015_10006763_pt1 | contig 11387 bp, 13 predicted proteins | sample 712P3MmetaG_FD_120478 | JGI IMG/M metagenome (GOLD analysis project Ga0182015, IMG submission 120478) | Permafrost microbial communities from Stordalen Mire, Sweden - 712P3M metaG | ecosystem: Environmental > Terrestrial > Soil > Wetlands > Permafrost | place: Sweden: Stordalen | collected...
ACGCAGCGAATGTCTGCAATTGATGCTGTGGACGGCTCCTCCACCGGCACGCGAGTGCCGATGGATATGGGCGCTGCAATACGATCTCGAATTTATTGCGGTGCATGAGTCCGATTTTGGCCCTTAACGACACATCGCGGTTTGTCGGCAGACGGCGCTTTCGGGGCGAAGCGGACAAGTACGAACATCGGCCTCGACCGTTTCAGTCGAGAATGACCCAAAGCCGACGTCAGGCAGCCTGGTAAGCGGCAACACGACCGCGAGAGCAGCAATAAGCACCTCACATGTTTTTGGGAACTGATTCTCCCACGGCAATCAGGCGCCGTTGATGCTGGTCGAGCGGCGATTAGTCTCTGACGTTTAAGTCGACGCAAAGGCCAAGGAGATTTGCAACAGCACGGTCGGGTCTCATTTCTTCTGCTATCGCTGCATTCCAGTGGAAACCCTTGCATACTGGTGACTCCCTCCTCCACATGCTAACCAGCGCTTGTGCGAGACCGTGCATGTCTCCCAATTCGACGAGATGTCCATTTTGATTTTCGGTTACCAGCTCATCGATACTTGCCCCGCGCGAACCTATAACGGGAATTCCGCACATCAGGCTTTCGATCACCGTATTTGGCAAGTTGTCAGCCTGAGAAGGTAAGACCGCCACATCAGCCTTCCGTAGTATCGCGTATATTTCGGCTTTTGGTAGCGGACCTGTGATTTGGACCTGCTCAGCCCGCGTTCCCCATAAAGAGCGCCAATACCTAAGTTGTGCATCCGAACAATTGCCGCTCCAGACCATTGTGAGGTCCGGTACGATTTTCCATGCTAAGGGTAGGACTTGCGCAAGAAGATTGCTCCCTTTTCGCACTGAAAGCTGCCCAAAGTGAAAAAAGAATCGGCTTGGTAAGGAGACCGTAGGCGGTGAGGAATTCTGTATCTCGAGAAATTTCGGAGGGCGGATAACCCTAACATCCATTCCATGGGTATCGCGGAAGTGTTTGGCGATGTAGATGCTGGGAGCATAGGCGAGGTCTGCTCGTTTTATCGACAATCTTTCTAAGTACGCGCTAAACCGCTCGTGTTTCGAACTGGCGCCCTCAACTCTGTTATAAAGGTCGGCTGCCGAACTACACCGGACTATGTGTACTCGGTCCGGACGATGCCGAACAAACAAGCCCGCCGCCTGATAGTCCGAGCTCTGCACGACAGAGAATGGTGCTTCTGCATCGCGCCTTTCCAGCATTGCCGCAAGCGCCCTCGCCTTAACTAAAGTACTGAGTACTGAACGCCACCGCCTAAGATAATCGAAGCTTTTGCGAGCATGAGATGTTGGTTGATTCAACCCCCCGGTTTTGCCGTCGGAAGAGAATAGACGAAGAAGCGGTTCTCTCTCCCTCCAATTGATTCGGTGCACCCGTATCCCATTGTGATGAAAGGCCTGCGAGCAATGGCGGCTTGAGACAAAGATTTCCGGCTCGTGTCCCGACTGAGTGAGTACGCAGGCCATGCGATACACATAGGTCCCCAAGCCCTGACCATGGCTAGGAGATTCGGACGGATACTCCGGGGTCAAAAATGCTATTCGCATGAACTCGACAATAGTGGCGCAGTAATTTTTCTGCTTTCCCGTTCGGCGGTCAGAAACCTGTTGACCGTCACAATATTCATCAAGGCATCCCTATTTCGCTCATAGATTTGAAACGCTGCATCGTAATTATCGCCCACGTTGCGCCACGCGTGAATGTACGCTTCATCTGCATCGATGGCACGCTTGTAGTGACGAGTGTTTTGGTTTGAACGGATTATGCCACACCCGCAATCGGTGTCGACCGTGCAGTACCATAGATCGTTACGCGCGATCAGAATGTCGAGATACGCCTTATAAGTCACACCCAACCACCACGAGGCCAAATTTCCACGGAACGGCGGGCAATTCGCCTGACTGTGCGGCAGACAGTCGTGCAATACAATGATCCCGTTATCGTTGACGAGATTAAGCGCATCTTGGATGTCACGCCGGCTACATTCGTATTCATGGCAAGCATCCACGAAGACGATGTCGAAGCATAATCCCTGCGCTCGGATCTGGCGCAGGCATTCAGATGTGTCGTGATCAGAGCAGCGATAGTCGACCGGCTCGCCGTCGGTCCAATCATTTGGTGTGAGGTAGGAGAGCCTGCGGCAAACATCAAAGCGCGATTGATCGCGTCGACCATAGGTATAGCCGGAGCGGGAAGTAGAAATTTCAAGCAAGCTCCGATACCCATGAATGCGTGCTAATTCATTAATGAGGTCGAACTTTTGCCATGTCACGGGCGTTCCGAATATGGCGTGTCGGAAGCGCCGACCAACCCAGTCTCTCGTTAAGCGCAAGGTCGCCACTGTACCTTTTGTCGCCATCATGCGTTTCGCAGTGCTTAGCTTCTTTGCAATCGGCATGTTGTGGGCGCCAGGTTTGACGAACTTGACTAAACCCCCGGACTTGCGGAGATGAACCCTAACTGCGCGAATTTTATTTTATCAGGGGCTTTCGGTCGCGAGCTTTGTTCGACAAAAGTGGTTCTCATCTTGATGGATTATCCAACTGCCGATCGCGGACGGTCATAGGACCACGCGCCAAATTAAAGTCAATCATGCGTTGCGATCGATATTGTTGCGCCGCATATATACGTCGCCTTCTGGCCCATCACGACAGGCCGCCTTTTTCGGGCCGACCGTCGCTAACGGGGCATTGCGGACATGGCTGGACCTGCAGCTTGCCCCGCCAGTCGCGATTGACACACGGCAACCGCAGGACGGCACCCTCAAAAAGGGCTTGCATCGGCCCAGGCTCAACGCAATTATTCCTATTCTCACGGCTGCCGGCTCTCATCCTGATTGCCGCGCCGTTCTCATCCAGATTGTCGCGCTATACTGCATAGCGTGACCGACATCGGAAATTTTCGAGTAACTGACGCCACAGGCTACGTAACGCCCAAAGCACGGTCATTTTTGCCTTTCAGCATACTCTGCCCAACAAAACCAGTTTTGGTTTCGTGACGGTGACCCACCCAACAGTAGAGTTCGGCGGCGGCTTTTTGCGAGATTTTATCATTAGGACGAAGCTTTTGCGGGAAACGTTCGCTCAACGAGACGCCGTTCAGTTCGCTTTACGTATCTGGATCGACTCGGAGCTTGAAGCGTTTACTACACGAGCTCATCCCCTATTGCGCTGGATTGATCATCGCTCTGCGCGAACAACCCCGTATGCCAACCAGGAGTCCATATTCAGCGCATCGCCACTGAGCCATTGCCCGGTTTCAACGAGTTCAAAGCCCACGCTATGAGCCAGCGAGTCAAGCTCAGGAAGAAAGAGGTAGCGCATTTCATGAACTTCACGGATCTCGCGGGATCGCCCTGTTTTCTCATCAACGACAAAAAGAGTATAGTTGACCTCCACGGTGTTACGATCAGCATGCAATACCGGCTCAGCTAGCCGCGCAATTCGCACGCCAGCCTTGTTGACCCGCTTGACGCGCACGGATGGCTTTTGACTGAGAACTGCCGGACCGTACCAGAAGTCGAAAATGAAGACGCCATCGTCTTTGAGTGCGCTCCGTGCAAATTCAAATATCCCCTTTAGGGCGCGATTGCTCGTCTGATAGCATACGACATGAAAAAGAGCGGTGACCACGTCATATTTTGTTGCAGTCACTTGCCGGGAGACGTCGCCTTCAACAATTTGCAGTCTTTCTCGAACTTCGACCGGCAATCCCCGTAATCGGGATTTCGCGCGTTTGACCATCTCGGGACTAATATCGATTCCGTCGACACTGTACCCGCGTTTCGCAAATTCGAAGGCGTGCCCTCCGGTCCCACAGCCGAGATCGAGAATTGAGTTCGCACCGGTCGCATACCGTCGGGTCAGTTGTTCGACAAACGTCGCCTCAGCGTCATAGTCCTTATCGCCATATAAATTGTCATAGTAGGCGGCATATTGGCTAAACGCGTTCATCCTATAATTTCCTTCAGCGTCTCGGCACTTTTGGCCGCCTCTTCTTGTGTTAATCCGACGCCGCTGGGCAAATAAAGCCCGCGACGCGCAATTCGCTCCGAATTCGGACATCGCTCGTCGGAAAAGTATCCTAGTTTGCGCAGCGCTGGCTGCTCGTGCATCGGCCAAAAGAAATGGCGAGCGTCGACCCCATTTGCTCGCAGTCGAAGAATCGCCTCCCGCGCGTCGAACGGTACCCGTTCGTCAAGCACGACGCCAAAGACCCAGTACAAATTTTCCGCGTATGTTGTTCGCTGGACCGGTAGCTGTAAGCCGGGATGATCACGAAAATGCTCTTGATACCAATCACCGATTTGCCGTTTCCTTTTCAAGATTTCGTCGATGCGCTCAAGCTGGGCCACGCCGACTGCCGCCTGTAGATTGCTCATGCGAAAGTTCCAGCCGAGCTCTTCGTGTATATATCGCCTTTCTGCATCAAATGAGAGATTACGAAGCCGCCTGCAACGTTCGGCGAGTTCAGCCTGGTTGGTAACCACCATTCCGCCCTCGCCCGTCGTGATGTGCTTGTTGGGATAAAAGCTGACGACTGCGAGGTCGCCGAAAGAGCCGACAGGGAGCCCGTTGTAAGTTTGGCCGTGCTGCTCGGCTGCATCCTCGATTACATACAAGCCGTTTTCCCGTGCGATCTCTAAAACCGGCTCCATATCGACTGGCAGCCCATAGATATGAACGGGCATGATCGCTTTGGTGCGGCTCGTAATCTTGCGCTCAATGAGCGTCGGATCGATGTTCCAGGTGTCCCCAGTGCAATCAACCACCACGGGAACGGCACCGGCGCGTACCACAGCTGCGGCGCAGGATATGATCGTGAACGACGGAATGATAACCTCGTCGCCCGATCCGATTCTTAAAGCGGCCAGCGCTAATTCGATCGCGACACTGCCGTTACAGACGGCAATTCCGTACCGACAGCCCATCACCCGGGAGAAGCTATCTTCAAACGCCTTTACAAATGGCCCTTCGGAAGAAATCCATCCCGTTTCAATACACTCAGCGAGGTATCGCTTTTCATTTCCATTCAGCAATGGGCGATTGACGGGGATCATTCGGGCGGGCTGGAGCGCAACGAGGAGCAAGATTGCAGCATATTTTGTATCTTACACTCAGGAATGTCGAAGTGCCGAGAGGCTAGCGAGCAGAACCTGGCGCAGCTTAGTAAGACCGCCTCGCGAATGACGATATTAGAAATTCCCCAGAGGGCTGCTATCCGAAGTTCAACTTACGCGGAACTGCCCTTTTAAACCTTTTTTTGTCGGCGGCGCCGACGTAAGGCCCTTGCTTGACCTCGATCATGTTGAGATCTTCGAGCACCTCAAAGCCATGGCCGCCCGAGATTAGCATGATAACATCGCCCGAGGTAAGGATGCGGCTCGTGCGATACTTTCCCTGCTGAGTATAAAAATCAACTCGAAGCGTTCCTTTGCGAATGAATAGGGCTTCTTGTGTGAAGGACGCTTCTCGCAACACGCGATTATGTGTGTGCGCCGGGATTACCTTGCCGGCTTTGTAAGACATTGACGCGAGCTGCTGCGACATCTCATTCGGCGTAAAGAACTGAATACCTTCTTCGTCGAAACTAGCCGACAGGATAATCGCGCACAATCGACCATCGATGATGATCTCTTCTCTAGGCTGATTGAGAGGGGTTGTGACAGCTCGAGCAAACGACGACTGCCTGCGAGTACGGACACGCCCGGCCTTAATCGCCACGTTTGGGGAAGACGTATCGCTTTTCTTTTTGCGGAGGCCGAGGACATCCTCCGGCAGGTCAATGCGCTTCATTATGCCAACACTACTCGTCTTGAGCAATCTCGCGCGAACTTATACGTCCTAACTTATCATAAGCGATTGTTCTGATGCTATAATTGCAAGGCTATTTGAGAGCTAGCAACAACTTGAAGATGTACCTTTTTGTCGTCTCCTTGCTAACCCATTTCTTCCTAACTGGGCAAGCCTGCGTTCATCATTTAACTAATTATTAATGTAAATACTTTGAGCCATTGAAAGAGCCACTGAAATATTTTCTATTTCAATCAAGACGTTAACTGAATTCGGGCTGACCTGCCACTGAGTCTTTCCTCCGCGCGGAGTTAGAATCCGGCCTCAAAAGGGGACGGACGATGAAGCGGATCAGGTTCACGGAAGAGCAGATTATTGCAGTCTTGCAGGAGCACGAGGCCGGAGCCAAGACGGCCGATCTGGCGCGCAAGCACGGCATCTCGGAAGCCACGCTGTACAACTGGAAGGCCAAATACCGCGGCATGGCCGTATCGGATGCCAAGCGTCTGCGGTCGCTGGAAGAAAAGAATCGCAAGCTGAAGAAGTTGTTGGCGGAGTCGATGCTGAACCAGGCGGCGCTCAAGGAGCTCCTGACAAAAAAATGGTAGGGCCCCTCGCCAAGCGCGAAGCTGTCGCTCATCTTCGCGGCGTCATGCAGATGAGCGAGCGCCGGGTCTGCATCCTTGTAGCCGCTGATCGCAAGATGATCCGCTATCGATCGCGCCGGCCGCCCGACATCGAGCTGCGTGCGCGTTTGCGCGATCTCGCCAACCAGCGCCGCCGGTTCGGCTACCGTCGGCTGTTCATCCTGCTGCGGGAACAGGGCGAGTCCTCAGGCATCAATCGCATCTATCGGCTCTACCGCGAGGAAGGGTTGACCGTGCGCAAGCGCAAGGTTCGGCGGAGAGCGATCGGAACGCGCACGCCGATAATGGTCGAGGCTAAGGTCAACGCGCGCTGGTCGCTCGACTTCGTCCATGACCAGATCGCGCAGGGCCGGCGCTTCCGCATCCTCAACGTTTTTGATGACGTCACGCGCGAATGCCTAGCGGCAATCCCCGACACTTCCATCTCGGGCAAACGGGTTGCAGGCGAGTTGACGATACTCATTGGCACGCGCGGCAAGCCGCAGATGATCGTTTCCGACAACGGCACCGAGTTCACCTCGAACGCGATGCTGGGCTGGGCGAAGGATCATGGTGTGGACTGGCATTACATCGCACCGGGCAGACCGATGCAGAACGGCTACATCGAGTCCTTCAATGGCCGCATGCGCGACGAGCTTCTCAATGAGCGCTTGTTCATCGATCTTGATCAGGCCGCCAGCTCATCAGCGCCTGGGTCACTGATTACAACACCGCGAGGCCGCACTCCTCGCTCGGATATAAAACGCCGGCCGCTTATGCCGGTACACTCACCGCGCCGAAGGGCGTAACATTGGCCGAGGCTCTAACTGCCGCTGAATGAACGTTCAGTGGCAGGTCATGGACCACATAATAGAATAGCCTGCCAGCTCCTACGATGGCGAAGGGTTCGCGGCTGCGCAAGTGGTCGGTACGATGGGCGGCGCCGAACGCTCTCGTCGGCGCTAGAACGTCGAGTTTTTTGACACCGTAGAGCGTCTGGCCATAACCGAACTCTTTAGCAGGATGAGCGGGTAATGCCTTGCAGCACCGCCTTCGCCGGTCCTTCACCGGAACTGTGCGGTTTCGTTTCAATCTCCGCGCCGCTGTTTCCCCCGATAGCGATCAGCGCCAAGGACATATCGAACGCCCAAACCTATCATAAGATAAAAAGTACCAGTTAGCAGGAACCCCCCCATCTCTTTTAAATTCACAATAGCGCTTCCTGGGGTGACTTGGGTCACGTGGTGAATGCTCAAGCCGAGGCAATAGAGAGCCACAGCGCATCCAAGCCCAAACGAAATATTTCCGGCCAAAATCAGATGAGGGCTCGGTTTTTTTACCCGGTATTTTCGAGCGGCCCATACTAAAAGATTTAACAGCCCTGCACACAACAGCCCTGCAATCAATCCGGAAGAAAGACTGTCAAGGAGCAAGCCGTCATAAATGCCGTACGCGAGACACGGGATGACGACCAGCGCCCCTACCCAGTTTATTTTTATGTAGTTGACCAAATTAGCGATAAACTCGGCGGGCTTTCCCTCGCGTGTGACCTCGGTCCCTAAAAATCGGTCGGCGGAGACACGAGCCATCTTTTCACGGCCCACCCGACTACCAACAGAGCCCAATGAGGCAAATGCCACAATAACTGGCAACCATTTCCGGCGGCGTCTGGACAGTGTTTGTTTGTCTACAGGTGCTGTCTCAATCGGCGCTAGGGATGGAGAAGCTTCTCCCAGATGGGTCAAAAGCTCAGGCACGTCTCCCGCTTTTTTCCAATCCGAAAATTTATTGCGCCAAACAAGTAGCTCGAATCCATTCGGCAGAGCCGCGATAAGGCGTTTCAGTTGTTGAAGTGTGAGAGGCCCGACGGCTTCGCCATCATCGACGTAGTACCAAATTTCGGCTGATCCGGAACTTCTTCCTTTAGCGCCAGCCCATTTCGAGGTGAAAGAAAACCCCATGATCAATGCCCCCAACAAAAACGCACACCTTCCGTGTAGTCAACCTGCTGTGGCTTCTGTCCGGTCGAATGACCCCATCCGTATGTCATGGCGCGCGATCACGATCGCACACCGAGAAGACTTTTTTCTGGGGTTTCGAACTCGTGCTCCTTGACTACATTAAACGGCATTGTCCGTGGATAGGTTGCATAGCCTGATCAAGCGAACTGCGTCCTTTTAAGTGGACTCATAGCCGAAGGCTGATCAAACGAACTATGTCCCTTCCAAGTCGGGCTCAATAGCCAACGAGACCGCACCTCCGAGGCGCCGCACCCCTGTTCCCCCTGTTACGCTGCATTGTGATGCTGCAATGCAATATTTGTGTGGCAAATTCGACATTAAACTGTGCGATTGTTGCGCTGGATGGAGCCGCTAATGCCTAAGATGTAGACTGGGAAAGCCTACAGCGGCCTCTGTTCTCACTTTGTTCTAGGAAATGCAATGCCCCGCAATTGCCCAAAAAAAAGCATCAATTCCTCAAACCGTCATTGTGCAATGCAACCCAACGGATCCTCGGCGCTTGTTAATTATGGTATCCGAAGTTTTAAACGTGGTGTCCAAAGTCATGTCAGTCGAAGTGTCAAAAGTCATGTCAGTCGAAGCGAACACCCGAGTCAAATCGCAATGCTCACGTGATGGCGCTACCGTGTTCCTTCCGCGCGTCTCGCCTCTAGCCTTCTTGGTTGTAGGCTTGGTACTTACGGCTGGCTGGGTTGGCTTACTGGGCTATTGGCTGCTTGTGCTTGCTCAATTCGTATCAAAGCAGGATGTTTTCGGCGCGGGCAGTTTTTTCGTCGTTATAGTCCTCTCTCTCGGCATTTGCGCCGGGCATTATTTTATTATCTCGGCACCGCAAAACGGAACGTTCGAAAGAGCTCCCAAAGAAAGAGTTCCAAAAACTGAGCCGGTTTCTGCTGTTTTGCAATCAGGTAGCAGCTTCACCAGTCCGTCGTCTCAAAAGAGCGATTGGTGGGACGAGATAAAGAGCGATTCTCGGGACGAGATAAAGAATGCTGCTGCTGCATAAGGATGCTTTCACCTGTCATTCCGTGTCGAGCCGAGTTTGTGGGCGTTGAACTCAACCGCAATCGATTGGTCTTTCGAGCGCTTGCTCGCTTGTAGAGCGCCCTTGTTTCCACCAACTATTGTCACGGGCAGATGCTCGGATCGATCCGGGCTTGCATCGGTCGCAAGCGCGCACCACCGCCATTGACGTTGTTCGAAGCTTGGTTTCGCATGATGCGGAGGTAAGGCTGGAGCCTTACAAAATCGCTTCGCATGTCCCATAGCGCTGAAGCGTTTTCCGTCTCCGCCGCCTGCTCAGCATAGAGGACAATCCCGGTCGAGGGCCCCCCGCCGGTGGCCCTTTGGATAGCTCCATAATTCTGCAAGGCAGTGGCCAGCACCAAGCCAGCAGGCGTGAGTCGGAGGGTGGCGAGATCAACGGTTGGGGGTATGCCGATGGTTGATCCTGCTGGCACCGTGCCGCTATAGCAAGTGGGTCCGCACTCGTCGATTTGGAACTCGGGCCATGCTACCTGCCACCATTTGGTCGGCGGCTTGGTCATGGTGGTGGGCATAGCGAACCTGAGCATATGAGGAATCAGGCCCTTTTGAATCTCGGAGGTGCGGATCAGCCCAGGCGTCCATGATGTGAAGGTGCCGGTCGGATTCTGTCCCTCACATACATCCGTCAAAAGATTGTCGTAGCACTGGTAGGCAACCGAATGCGCGCGAACCAACGTACAGCCCTGGAATTCTTGCATGTATCGGTGAGTGGGATCGTAGAGCGTTATGTTCCTATCCGAGCCGCATGAAGGTAGTGCTTCGGGTGGTAACTGCGTGTGGTAAGGCGCATTGATAGGCATGATGTTGCGAGTTGGGGTGGCAAAGTATCCCACCGGATCACCGGTCTTGGCGATGTAAACCGGGATGGACCAACAGCCCGAGTTGATGGTCGCGCCAGACGCGGAGGTGATGATCGCCTGCGTGTCTGCATCGTCCGTGTTGCTCCAGACCGCCCCGCTGCCGATGGCGGTGTTCCAGATGTTATAGCTGCGCAGCGGCTGGACCGTCGGGTCCCTGGACCCGGCCGGTTCCGACGGCGTTGCGGCCGTGGAAGTTAGCTCAACGGACACCGCGCTGACCAGCGCGACGGTGGTGGACCAAGAGCAGGCCAAGCACTGGAGGCCCACCGTGTGGCTGCCGGCGTAGAGGTAAATGTTGCCCGCGGTATACCGCTCGAACCTTTGGCCGGTAACGTTCCAGACGTAGTCGCTGCCGCTCATCGGGTCTGGCCCGTGCCCTTGGGGAAGGCCGTCGAGGAACAGGGCGATTGGTGCCGGGGCCGCGGAGCCGGGGTCGAGGCCGGCGGAAACGATGATTGAATAGTATCCGCTGCTTTTGATCTGCTGCGAGTATTGCGCGCCGTCGTCTCCGACGAAATGGATGTGTGGCAATGAGTAGTGCGATGCACTCCCGGGCGAGAATGTAAAAGAGGCGAGCGGCAACGAGTAGCTGGTGTCGGCGGGCTGCGCCTCGGCGAAGCCGAGGCCCGCGGCGACGAGGGCTAAGCAGCAAATCTTCCGCAGCATTTTCTCCTCCGGGCGATGTAGGCCGCGTACTCATAAATCGAGCTTAGCCGGCAGCGGCTAGTCAACGTCCGTTTTGGAGCGCGTTACGGTTTCAACTCGGACATCGCGCTAAATCAGAAAAGGGCCAGAGCAACGGATAGCCGAGACTAATTGGTCATCGGCGGCAGGGCATAGAGTGCATTAGAAACAAGAAATAGTTCAGCGCAAAGCGATGATCGATCGTAAGCACGATCTGCCGATCACCAGGCAGGCGGAGGTTCTGAGCATCAGCCGCGGCAGCGTCTACTACCTGCCGCGCCCGGTGTCGGCGACCGACCTGGAAGTGATGCGGCGTCTCGACCGG
>Ga0182015_10006764_pt1 | contig 11386 bp, 16 predicted proteins | sample 712P3MmetaG_FD_120478 | JGI IMG/M metagenome (GOLD analysis project Ga0182015, IMG submission 120478) | Permafrost microbial communities from Stordalen Mire, Sweden - 712P3M metaG | ecosystem: Environmental > Terrestrial > Soil > Wetlands > Permafrost | place: Sweden: Stordalen | collected...
AAAACGATGAGAGGAACTTCGGGTACTCCGCGGCACACAAGGTGATCCCGGTACCGTTGCTCCCTTCCGGGCCTGGCGGGGTTCGCGGGGCCTGGTTGCACAGAGCCCGAAGTTCCACGCATCCGCAGTTTACGATTTCCGTTTCGCACGCAAATCGCAATCCGCAACGCGAGTCTAACACAGCGATTCTCGGCGCGGAAGTTTGCGCCGCGCGCGTGCCACGAACGCGCCGAATTTTTGCGGCATCGTTCGCGCCGTCCGAAAAATCGGAGCGCCCACAAGCGTGCGGCGAAACGGCGGGACGGCGAGGCCGGAGAATCACGAAGCTTTGAACGGGGATTTTTCGGGGAAGTCCACGTGCCAGAATTTGTCTTCGGTCAGTTTCAGCGCGCCAACCATCCAGATGTTTTCCTTGCGCGCGCGCCAGAGGATTTGAAACATCTGCGGTTTACTGACGGGCGCATCGGGGCTGGCCTTAACGAGCAGCCTGATGCCAATGGTGTCGCCGCGCTCGACCAGTTCTTCGAGCTCGACGCGGCAGCCGGTGGCGCTGATGTCCGTGGTGAAGGTGTTCTTGCAGAAAAGTTTTCCGTCGCTTGAGAATCCGGAAACTTGCACCGGGAATCGAAGATTTACGCGGCGCTCCTTGCGGCGTTCGTCGATCGTCTGCTGCGCTAGAATCTCCCAATCGGTTTGAGAGGCGGCGGGCTTTTCGTCGTTGATGGCTTCGGCGGCATCGGCTTGCGCGATTGGCGCTCTGCCTCGCTTGTAAATGTCGCGCGCGTCCCTGTTCATGATTTCCTTTGGCCTGCCGCCCGCGATCTCGGGTGTTGCGGAGTCTCCATAACGCTCGCAGTTTTTGTGCCATGCCCGCGGCAAACTTTGATTGATTTGACGGCCTTTAGAAGGGAAGGCGCGAAACAGAGTGGTCGGAAGTGAAACGCCTGTTCGCGTGAGATACAGTCGAAGCCGGTCCGGCGGGTTCAGGCTGCCGAGGCGCCGGCGCGGTGCGTGCGTTGCGCGTGCTTCAGGAAGCGATAGAGGCTGGTGCGGCCGATGCCCAGAACTTGCGCGGCGCGAACGCGATTGCCGCGGCAGGTCTCAAGCACGCGCTCGATGTGCAGACGGCGGACTTCTTCAAGCCGCATGGGGCGCCAGGTCTCTCCCGCGCCGACGCCGATCGCGGGCTTCTGCAAATGCTCGGGCAAGTCGTCGACGTCGATGAAATCGCTGGCGGTGGTGAGGCAGGCGCTCGAAACGACATTTTCGAGTTCGCGGACGTTGCCGGGCCAGGGATGCTGCAAGAAAATCGTTTGGGCGCGGCGCGTCAATCCGCGGATGGTCTTGGCGTAAGCCTCGTTGTACTTTTTCAGGAAAAATTGAATCAGCAGCGGGATATCTTCGAGGCGTTCGGCCAGACTAGGGACGCGAATCTGAATCGTGCTCAATCTGTAGTAGAGGTCCTCGCGGAAGTGGCCGGCCAGCACGTCGGCGCGCAGATCGCGATTCGTTGCGGCGATCAGGCGCACGTTCACGGTGCGCACTTCGGGCGAGCCGACGCGCTGAATTTCGCGATTCTGAATCACGCGCAGCAGCTTGGCCTGCATGGCAAGCGACGTCTCGCCGACCTCGTCCAGGAAAACGGTGCCGCCGTTGGCGTACTCGAATAGGCCGGCGCGCGTTTCCGTCGCGCCGGTGAAGGCGCCGCGCACGTGGCCGAACAACTGGCTTTCAAGAAGCGTGTCCACGATCGCCGAGCAATTGCACACGGCGAATCGCTGCTGCGCGACCGGACTCATGCTGTGCAGCGCGTGCGCCACGAGTTCTTTTCCAGTGCCGGTCGAGCCGGAGACGAGAACGTTGGTGTAATGCCGAGCCACCTTGCGCGCCAGCTCGAACACCTCAACCATCGCGGGGCTGCGGCCGACGATGCCGTGAAATTCCAGGTCGGCCAGCAATTGCTGCTCGAGTTCGCGGATGCGCTTTCTGCGGCGGAAGGAATCGGCGATTTCGTCGAGCGTGCGTTTCAGGCGCGTCTTGTCGATGGGCTTCGGCAGATAGTCGTACGCGCCGTGCCTGATGGCTTCGATCGCCGAATCGAGCGAGTACGCGCCGGACATCAGAATCACGTAGACGCCGGGGTCGCGCTCGAGCGCGTTCTTAAGAAACGTCAGCCCATCCATCGCCGGCATTTTCAGGTCCAAGAGCACAACGCGGCAGCGCCCTTCGGCGATCAGGCCGAGCACTTGATGCGGATCGTGTGTGCCGATCGCGTCAAATCCCAGCTGATGCGTCATCGCTTCGAGCATGCCCACGATCGCGGAATCGTCATCCAAAATGGAAATCGGGAAAGCTTCGCGGACTGCGCTGGGGGGAATTGCCTTGGCTGTGACCGTGCCCATGACGGATTAACACGGCAATGCCAAGGCCACATCGCTAAATGAATCGTTGGCCTGACGCGGAATTGCGCGCTCTCTCGGTTGCCGCCGCAACGATTCGCCCCAACACATAGCCACGGTGGAGCTTAGCGCGATTGTCGGCGATTCCTTTCTGGCACAGTCGATGCGGCAATTTGGAGCGTTGGTGAGCGGGCGGAGCGGAGTCAGGAGGCGGCGTCCCGAATTGGGCGCTATTGACGCCCATAAGTTTCAAACACGGATTTCGCCCTGCGCAGAATTTGCACTGGTCAGCGAGTGCGCACGGTTGCTGGCGCCTTCAGTTCGTCGCGGGTTCGTGCTTTTTCGCGTCGTCGAGCGCGGCGATGAATTCGATCTCGAACAGATGCATCTGCACCCACTCGCCGGACTCCGATTGCATTTCGCAGTAGGTATCGTCGCGGGCCGGCGATTCGTCGAGCGACTCAAACGTCGCGCCGAGCAGTCCACCGAACGAAGATTCCAGTGAAATGATTCGTTGCGCGGCGCCAGCCTCACGGATTTCTCCGTCGGTCGCGCAGCGATCGGTGGCCGCGGGTTTAGGCTGGCTGCTTCTCATACCGCGAAAACTCCCCAATGGAATCGAGCGAGCGATTGCCCGGCGCATTTGTTGAGCCGGCTCGCCGGTGAGGCACAAGGTGCACGCTGTATCGATTCGCGTCGCCGGTAACATCGTCATCCGCGAGTTCGGCTTGATAGGCCATCAATAGCGGCCCGACGGTTCCCGCGCTCGAGATCGGGCGAAGGTATAGCAACGAACCGTCATTCACGATCGAGTGCAGACTGACGAATTTCTCGCCGTCTTCGGCCCAGCGAAGCTCGGCGCGTTCCACGAAGAACCGCGCTTCGACGTCCCAGCCGGATACCTCAATGGAGTACGTTGGCGCGGCGCAGTCGGATGTCATCGGAGCGATCTCACGGACAGAACAAGAGCAGGCGTGCTGCCAAAACTGACTCGCCCAACTGCTTGAGGGCAAGCCTTTTGCCCGATTGCGGCGTCCGGGGCGGTGTGCCGCGCCCGGCTTAGTCCGCTACATATGGTTGCATCTGGAACATCCACCCGGCCCGCATGGCGCGGCGGGGCTCGAGGAGATCGCTGACGAGATCCGGCGCGGCATGAAGGCGGGGCCTGGCTCGTGCGGTTCTTCGGGCGCAGATGTCTTGAAAATCGACCTGCGGATCAGACGACCTGGCGGTGCGACGGGGAGGCTCGACTTCGGCTGAATTCGCGCGACAATCGGGGCTGTGCCGCTCGCCGCGAACACGTGAACGAGATTGGCTCCGGGGCCTGGACTCGAACCAGGATAACCAGCTCCAAAGGCTGGCGTGCTACCGATTGCACTACCCCGGAATTGTCTGATTATACTGGTTTTATTCTCCTATGCAGCCGCCATTTGTGGGTCAAGCGGGTCAATCACGTTTGGCAGCATCGCCATCTGCGACTTGAAAAAGGTTTTACTCAGATGCATGTATCGCCTAATCATTGAGTCGGAGCCGTGACCAATCCACTTCTTGATAATCTCAAATGACGTTCCATTCTCAACAAGGAAGGACACTCGGAAATGTCTAAAGCCGTGCATCCCGCCGCTCTTTAGGTTCAACTTCTTTAGGATGGGATGCAAATGCTTGTGAAGCACCGTCGCTGTGCAAAGCAGAGTTTTGCGTCTCGAAATAAAAACAGGGCCGCTTACTCTGCCAGCGAGGTGCGTCTTTAACATCTCCATGACATAGGGTTGCAGATCGACCGCACGCTTCGCATTTTTGCCCTTCGGAGATTGGAGCTTCCCATTCCAAGCACTTCTGCGAACGTGCACAATGCTGTGAAGGAAATCAATATCCTCGATTTGCAATCCGAAAAGCTCGCCAGAGCGCAGGCCACTTTCCGACGCCAAAGCGAAGAGCACCTTATACTGCCCCGTTGCCTCTGCCACAATCGACTTGACCTCTTCTACTGTGAAACAACGGGGATCGGCTTCCTCTTTGATTTGACTGGGATAGTGGATATTACCTTTTCCGAACTTCACGCCTAACGACATTGCCAGCGTCTTCACGATCCCGTGAAGCGTTGACCGTGACAAGTGCGCCAGTTCGCCGCTGCCAATCCACTCGTTTACTCGCTCCGCTGTAATGTAATCAACGGCAGTCTTGCCCCATCGGGGCAGCAAATGAGTGTCAAGGTGCCAGCGCATCGTGCTTTGTGTCGAAGGTTTCATTCGAATCAGGTGCGACAACTCCCATTGCTTGACGTGCTCTGCGAAACACCGCGTCGAAGGGATTTTATAGGACGGCAGATCGAAACCCTCCGCCGCTATAATCGCTTTCAACTTCCGCCGCGCCTCGCACTTGCTTGTGTCCTTTGTGAAGCCAAGCACAACGGATCGTTTGACCCTCGCCGCTTGCCCAGCAACGTCGATCAAATATCTGCCGCGCCAAGCTCCGTTTCTCTTTTCGATGGTTCCGTATTGCCCAGTTCGTCTGTTCATAGATTTGCGTCTCCTATGACCAGCCCGAACCGTTGCACCTAAGATCGTATCAGTTGAATTGCTGGAATGTAAATCTTGCTGAGACACACGTACCGCCTATGCCTGAATTTGCAAGGCGGTCTGCTGGCAGTTGGACCGTGTGCCGCGCGGGTGGTTTGCGGCGTTCTTGGCGCAGTATCAAAACGACCGTTCGGGGTCTCGGCACATTTTCTCTTGTGCCGCACTGGAGCCTGAAGCGTTTTAACCCCGTGCGCTCATTGGCGGGTTTCGCACGGTATCCCAGCTCAGCTTCGAGCGAATGCAGTCTAGCATAGTGGTAACTACTTGTCAATAGGTATTCCCATCGCCTGTCTATCAAGGCTGGCGGCGCAAACTCCTAAGATACGCTTGGTGTTAGAATGTATTAGTTCGCACACAGAATCACCCCGCACACAGGTCCGCGCCGGGAGCGGTAGGCCGCCGCTTAGTTCGGAAAATGGACAGCGGCCAACCCGAAAAATATAAATAACTTCCCCCCCCTGTTTTGAGGGCCGCTCGAAATTATTTTCAAGCCTTTGTCTTCTTTAACTTACAGACTTTTGGAAGGCGAAAAAAGGGCCAAAAACTTCCTACTCGCCTACTCCTAGAGGGGGACGAATGCACTGGCTTGCGTAAGCACACTACTTGCCCACGGTTCTCTAATAGGGGCGCGCGGCGGCTTACGCAAGCAGGCGATACCTATTCCAGCCTTCCATATAGAAGCTGTTTTCATTCTCAGTACGGAAAGTGAACGGGAGAAAAAATAAAAAATGACGCGACAAGAATTAGTAGCAAAGCTGGAAAACATCTTTGCCGATGCCGAACGGTCGCATTTATTCGGAAGCACGGAGATCGAATGGCGCAACGGACGGCCAACAATAATCCGCGAAATAAAAACTAACAGACTTGATGGGGAGTACCCACAAAATGCCAACGAACATCGCAAGTAGCTGGAAACCTGTAGTTACACTCAAACCAAATCAAAAGTGTAGCTGGAAAATACACTTTCGCCCCAACACAGCGGGCCGCAGCATTATCGGCGGTTTGCAAATCAAAGCGCATGGACCGCTTTCGCAAGGCGTCGGATTTTTGCGCCCGCGCGTTAAGCCCATCGCCCAAGGAAGCAAGAAATATTCGAAAAAGGATGCAAAGGATTCAACGGACATTCCGAGATACGGCTCCCGCCAAGCTGAATACGTCCTAGCCTTTTTGCGAGACAAAGGAATAATAAGTCCGCGTGGTGGATTATCCGCAGCCGACAGGGAATATTTTATTAGCCACGGTTTGTTAGACGCGAATGATCCCGCCGCTGGGCCGGTAGGATTTTACCTAACGCCACACGATCAACTCTGCCGGCGCGATGGGAATACATGCACGTTCGTAGGCTACCCGCCGGCCATCATTCCCGATGGTCGCCACTATCCCGATGAATTGTGTTTCGCTCCCGGCGCGCACGGTCAAAAAAACCCGAAGGGTGCGGTGTCGGGTGCGCCCGTGGGTGCGCTACAGGGTGCGCTCCAAAATCCAAAGGGTGCGCCCGTGGGTGCGCTACGAAATGAAAAAGGGTGCGCTTCGGGGTGCGCTTCGGAAACGCCCCAGCCAACTGAAAAAGAACGGCTTACAGAATCCGCCGAAATGTTTGGCGGAAGTTTGGCGGCTAGAACTCCTTTAACTCAGTCAGTCAACTCCATTAACTCCAGTAATTCTATTAACTCCGAAATAGGCGACCAAGAAAAAAGCCAAGATCAAACCCAACCTGATAGGCCGGTAGATTCTTTTGAGATGACTGACCAAAGTCAAAACCATAAAACCTCCAGCCAAGGGTTGACCGACCAAAGAAAAACTCAAACCATCGGCCAACATTTTCAAGAGGTCTCAATCGAAAGCATAAGCGACGGAGAAATAAAGCAGGGTGAAATCCGTTATCACTATTGGGAGAGTTTATTACAGTGTTGCAGAATGGTAGTAGAACAAAACGCCGCCGCGCCGTTTTTGGGCCGTCGAACGTGCGGCGACCTCATGGCAAAAGCAATGGGTTTGCTCAAAGAGCGATACGATAAAAAAACGCCGCCCGCATGGTATAGCGTTGCGAAGAAGCTCCGCGCCGACCTTGGGCCGACCATTAACAGCGAAACTTACGATTATGGCGAGCCGTCCGACGCGATTATGCGAATGGCTGCCCAGAATGCGGGCATTGTGTTGCCCAGCGATTTTGAGACCGCTTACGATCACGAGCTAATCATGGGATACCGCGCAGCATGGGAGCTAATCGAAGCGTGGGATTTTAAACGCGGCGATAGGAAGAAGGGAGCGACGTTGCCTGAATTTCTCTACCGGCTCCGCGATTGGCTTTGGCAGGCCGACGCCACGGATAACAAGCCGCCACTAAAGAAATGGACTCCCAGCCGGATCGCTGGCGATAGCGATTACTGGTTTGATTCGGAAAGTGAACGCGCGCGGACCGCCTAACACTTTGGGGTGTATTTATAGCAGTACGAAAAACGGACGGCGGTAGTAGAGTGGTTCGATACGCTTCTATAAATAGAGGGGGGGAATGACTCACAAAACCAAACCCGTAAAATTGTACAGCGGCGAGATTTTACCGGCCGTAGACTTGAAAATGATTCCTTTCGTTCGTCTTTTGAATAGGTGCGATATGTGGACTACGTGCTGCTGTCAGGGCGACGGTGAAAAAGGAAATCCTGCTTATGTTGCCATTGCCGGAATATCGGCTCTGCCATTCGCCCACGCAATTCTAGACGATCAAATCAAGCATCCGGGTGACAGTCGCTACCTAGAGATGCTTACCGTTGGTGGGTTTCCGGGCGACAACACACCCATTACTATTGAGTGGCGAGCACGGCAATCGGCCCGCGTATTCAAGAGATTGGAGCGCGTCCTAAGAACTGTGCCCAGGATCACGCACAACGAGAAAGGTATTTTACTGCTATGAGTCCGATGGCTCCTCCAAAGGCGTGCATCGGCCCAGGCCCGCATGGGCCAGTCGGCGGCGACCTAGTTACCGATGGCGGTTTCCTATGCCAAAACTGCAAAGCCAAAGCTGCTAAAGAACGCAGCGCACAGGCCGCAGAACGCCAGAAGCGTTATCCGTATGCGTTTCAAAAATTCCGCAAGCAGCTAATCGCGTTCGGCAATGTGCTTTGTCAATTCGTTGACTCTGAGACGCGGATGCGTTGCCGCGAATTCTCCAAGCTTTGCCACCATTTGATTGACGCGCACGAGTACCCGCAATTCCTGTGCGAGCAAAGGAACGTGGTTTTTGTTTGCTACGGGCACCATCCAGGCACGAGCGGCGACCCAGGCGGGATTGAGTACATTCCGACCCAAGGGAGTCTAATGCTTGGCGGCGAGCAGGTGCCGCAGGTTGGACCCGGCCAGATCGCACCCCCTGATATGAAGCTTTGGACGCTGGAAGGCCAGAAGAAAGTATTGCTCCCGCAGTCATAGTACTTATTTAATTATCCTTCCGCTTGGTACAAAGTCCCAACCGCTCAGAGATCGCCCCGCCTTGCGCCTGCAATAAGCAGCAATGCCCATCCTGTAGCCTTCGCCTGCCGTTCGCTGCCAGCCCTGATTATGTTCGCTATTTAATCGCCCAGCGAATAGAAGGCGAATGTACTTGCGTTGCAAACAAAGGACTTAGACGGTATCCATTAGATCCAAAATGCTGCTAAGTCCTGTGTTATGAGGCGTATGCACCCTTGAAAGCATTTTCGTGCTCCGCTCTTTGGCGCCCGCTCCATACGCAGCGAGCGCCGCGAAATAAATCTTTTTGGGAATTGGTTTTAGATGGTATTTCCACCAGCTCGACATACCGCAGAATCAAAGTTTTCGGAAATTCGGCGGACATTACTACTCGTTTGAATTACATTCGCCCGCCTTTAATTGACTTCCCGCCGCCCCGTCACAGCCGCCGGACATTACGGAAGCAGACATTCCACGGGAGGTTTTCAAACATGGTTCAAGTCAGAAGTTATCAAAGAACGCAACACTTCGCGGTTGACGCGGATCGCGCGTTCGAATTGCGGCAATTCGGTCTAAGTCTTTCGGCCATCCGCGAGCAATTGAATCCTTCAGCTTCGCTGGCGAGTGTGAGCCGCGCAATTAAGCGGGCAGCCGAGGAGCGCGCGAAGGCTGGCGGCGAGTAATGGCCGGAAACAACGTAATTGTGTCCGCGAATCTCAGCGGCTTAGACAATTTGCTCAGTGAGCTTGGCAAGCGCGGCTCCCCCAAACGCCTAGCGTTGGCAACTAGGATCGCACTCAGCAAAGGCGCGTCAATTGTTCGCACCAAAGCCGCCGAGATGGCACCCGCCGAGAGTGAGGAAGCGATTGGTTTGTTGAATAAAATATCATCGTGGAAGATTTTCGTTTCAAAGTATTTTAACGGAAGCGAAATGCGGGCGAGCATCGGACCCGACCATAAAACGCTTTATCCCGCGCCCAACGTAACTAAAAAATCCATGAGGCTAGCAAAGTCCTCGAAGGACTACGCCACGGTTGGGGGCGGCCAAGGCGCAAGAGCTTGGATTCGCGGCGGCCAAAAGTATTACCGCACAGCCGCGTCCGTCGCGCGCGCCAGCGAATACGGAAACGCAAAGACAGCCGGAACTGCTTTTTTTACTCGCGCGTTTCTCGCAGTCAAAGTGCAAGTTGAGGAAGCGATTAAATCCAAGTTGCAGGAATTTGTTAACGACCCAGATAAGGTTCGATGACGCGGCACAAGCCCAACTTGCTCGCGCGGATATTTTGCGCCGTTGCCGTTGTTAAGCGGCTTGCTTGTAAACAGCCTGTGTTTTTTGTTTCACCTTTGGGCGGCGTAAAGCCCACGTCCTACAGCCGCGCCATTTGGAAAATAATTTTAGGAGATTTTCTGCCGTGAGTATCAGCAAAAAAAGAGCCGCCGCGACGCACGAGGCCGCGCACGCGGTCATTGCCGACGCGCTGGGCTTTGAACTTTGCAGAGTGACGATAGTTCCGAATGGAAAAATGCGGGGTGCTTGTGAATATCTGCGTTTCAAATCCCGCGAAGCGATATGGCGTGACTTGTCCGTTACGCTGGCGGGCGCACTCGCGCAATGGCGAGCCGAAGGAAAAAAGCCCCCTGAGAAAATGTCGGAAGTGCTGGAATGGCTAGAACACGTTTCCAAAATTGACGCAGACAATTTTCGGAATAATCTTCGCGCGTATTGCGGAAGCGACCTTGATCTAGGTCGCACGTTTGCCGAGCTTTTCCAATGGACCGAAAACTTGCTCGATTTGCACGCCAACAATGTCAGGGTACTTTCCGATATTTTGATGAGCAACGGCACGGTAGAACATGATTTGTTGCGCGACGTGCTGAACATTTTGGCGTAACAGCGTGCTGGGAAGTTGTACGGAAAATGGATTGCCGAATTTCTGGATTACCGGAGGACACAAAATGCAAAATAAATATTTTACCGAAGCGCAGGTGCTCGAAGAGGCCGGGATTGTTATACCGCCCGGACTCGAAGCGAGCAAGATCGCAAGAAAAGTAATCGAAGACAGTTTTGTGCGAAATCTCGCGTGGGGGTTAAGCGTTGACGCTTTTTTGCTGGAAGCGTTGAGGAGCTTGCCGCCGCACCAACTCGAAACGCTCCGCAAGCGCGTCGGCTTCTCAACGGAATATCTAAATCCGCCGCCCGCGAATTGGGCGATTGTCGAAAGTGCGAGTGGCATCCCGGCATTGCGCGTCCAAACGCCGAGCGGGAGTGCGTCGCAGATTTTTCAATGTCCGCAGGCGGGCTTCTCCGGGCGGGCGGTTTCATTGGAAGACCTTGACACTGTTTTGAATCGCGCGAGCTTCGGAGCCGAGAAAATTCCTACCGATGTTAAAACAGAAATCCGCGAATTGTGGCGGCAAGCGATTGGCGTTTGAAAGGAAAAAATATGAGTACATCGAACCTAGAGTTACGAACATTACCGGCGCGGCTTGAACTCCGCGCGTCGAGCACTGGGCCGGGAACGGTTACAGGAACGGCGGCGAGCTACAACACGTTGAGCGTTAATCTTGGCGACTTTTACGAAATTCTGTGGCCCGGATGTTTCGATAACGCAATACGACGCGGCGACCCGACGATTTGCACGCAAGGCCACGATCCGGATTTACTTTTGGGCCGTACGGAAAATGGAACGCTGCGTTTGAACGCCGATGATACCGGCTTGCAATTTTCGTGTGACCTTCCGAATACGACCCTTGGCCGCGATGTGAAGGCGCTAGTTTCGCGTCAGGATTTGCAAGGCTGTAGTTTCCAATTCGTTTGTGACCGGGACGAATGGAAAACGGAAAAGGATGACGCCGGGAATCTTTTCAATCTTAGAATCGTTAAAGACCTGCATTTGTACGACGTGACCTTGACCGCTGTACCGGCATACCCGCGCGGAACGTCCGTTGCCGCCCGCAGTTTCG
>Ga0182015_10006766_pt1 | contig 11385 bp, 10 predicted proteins | sample 712P3MmetaG_FD_120478 | JGI IMG/M metagenome (GOLD analysis project Ga0182015, IMG submission 120478) | Permafrost microbial communities from Stordalen Mire, Sweden - 712P3M metaG | ecosystem: Environmental > Terrestrial > Soil > Wetlands > Permafrost | place: Sweden: Stordalen | collected...
CCTGACAGAAATCATGTCTCACCTGGTGGGCGTCCGCGTGTACCAGGAATATCAATGGGAATACCGCGGACTCCGTCACATTGCGGTGCATGGTCATCAGTTCGACGGCTTCGTCGTGAGCAACGTGCGCGTCAGCTACATGATCGGAACGCTGCTTTACCTGCAACTGCAGAAGTGGGATTCGAAAAACAAAACCCTGACCCGCTTCCTCGACCGTCTCAACACACGCTGGCTGCGCTTGTCGCCCAAGGTGGCCGACGGCGCGTTGACCCACGCCCGTCAACATCAGGCGGCGCGCATCTTCTGTGGCCACACCCATACCGCCATGCACATGCGCGACCATGAGCACGGAATCGATTATTTCAATTGCGGGGCCTGGATTGACGCGCATCCGACCTACATCACCATTGGTGAAGAAGGAGTCCAGATCCATGAATATGTTGAGCATCCTGACGATTGTCGTGCCGGCAAGGACCGAAACCTGGCTGATTCCGAGCCTGCCGAATTCGCTGACGAGGCGGGACTGCTCGAAGATGGTGAGTACGAAAATGTTGGCCACTGACGCAAACTCAATCGCAGGCAAAGGCACTGGAAAAACTCATAAATCACGACCAGCGCCAGGTGACTCTTGCGCAAACTGACCATAGTCTTTCACCACGCTGGCGGAGGACATCAAAGTGCAGCGGAGGCTCTCAAAGCCACGCTCTCCTCGCAACAGCATCCCTGGGACATTACCCTTCTTGATATTCAGGAATTGCTCGATCCCCTCGACCTGCTTCGTCGCGCCACCGGCCTGCGTATTCAGGACACCTACAACCTGATTCTCCGCCGAGGCTGGACGCGCTTTACTCCGCAACTCCTGCTGGTTTTGCAGGGGACGATCCGTGCCTACCATTCTCCGATCGTGAAATTACTCCGAGCGCATTGGGCGCAGTATCCAACGGACCTGGTGCTCTCTGTAATCCCGCATTTCAATCGCGCCATCGCCGACAGCCTCTGCCCGGATGGGTTAGGAACGTCCGGAACCAGAACGCCTTTTGTAACTCTAATAACGGATTTGGCGGACTACCCACCACACTTCTGGATCGAGCCGGAGTCGGAGTACATCATTGTCGGGACGGAACGCGCCCGGCAGCAAGCGCTGGCAATGGGCCACCCCGACGGCCATATCTTCCAAACATCCGGAATGATCCTGAAGCCAAAGTTCTACGTAGAGACGAGTGTCGATCGCGCAGCGGAAAGGAAACGACTCGGACTGGAACCCGATTGTCCGACAGGCATTGTTCTGTTCGGAGGCCATGGATCTCAGGTAATGGTCGACATCACCAAAAAACTCAACGACGCGGGTGTCCAGCTGATTCTGATTTGCGGCCACAACCAGAAGCTCGCCGCCAAACTTAAGAAACTGCAGACGAGAAAACCAACCGTTATTGTCGGATTCACTCAGAATGTCGAGCACTACATGGCCCTGGCCGACTTCTTTATCGGGAAGCCAGGCCCAGGCTCAATCAGCGAGGCATTGCAGTTCCACTTGCCCGTGCTCGTGGAATGCAATTCGCGAACCTTGCCGCAAGAGCGCTACAACGCGGAATGGGTCACGGAGAAAGGCTTCGGGATCGTGCTGCCAAGCTTCAAAACAATTGCGCCCACCGTTCAACGCCTGCTCCAGAGCGATACATTGAACGAATACCGTCTGAAGGCCAGCGAATACTCCAATCGAGCGCTGTTTGAAGTGCCTGTAATCCTGGAAAAATGCGCGGAGCACACGATAGCTCCAACCCAACCGCAGCCTGTTTAACTTACGCGGACTCGCAGCCTTTTAGAAGTGCACCGCAATGCCGGTCGAGAAGCGCACGCCATTCTGTCCCTGGCCATAGAAACGCGTGTTGATCCAGTCGAGCTGTCCGCGCATGGTTACTGGACCGAAGACTCGGTAATCCAGTCCTCCGCCAACTCCGTCCGCGAATGATGTATCCGAATCGGAGATTCCGTTGCTGCGGCTGATGTGCCCAACGCCCACCAGGAACTCCGCGAACGGACGGAAGCGCTTGACCTGCACTGACACTCTCGGGCCGAAGAGGGCGTTGTGCGCGGCAATGTTCGCGCTGGTGCCGTTGAAACTCTGGCTGCCATAGTGTCCATCAACATCGGCTACTAGGCCAATCCATGGCAGAAACTTCCCTTCCAGCGTTGCCTCCCATCCATTCAGGTTCGTGGCGTCATTCGAGACTATGGAAGTGCGGTCGTAGGATAGCCGAAGAACACGTTTCCCCTGGTTGGAATCTGTGACCAGGCAGCGCTGGCTGTCATTGCTAAAAAGATAAGAGTGCATGGTCTTCGCATTATTTCCCTCCTCGATACTGGGCTGCTTGTGATTTAAGACATGCGGCGCGGAAAAATATCAATGTATAGATGCGAGTGCGACAGAAAACTTTGCCTTCGCGGCGCACGCTTGCACATCAGCGGCGGATGAGTGGAGCAAAGAGGAAGAGCTCAGGTATTAGAGCAACGATACCACCGCGGATTCAGTGGAGAAAAAAGACCATCAGGAAAAACGCGTGTAAAGACGAAGGACCCTTAGGAGTCGGCCAGGAACTCATACTCATCGATGACTGCCGCGACCGCCACCTTGTTGGCGGGACTACCACCTTCAAGCCGTACGACCCGACCCTTGCATCGCACCCGAATGCTTTCTGTAAGCGTGATTTCGGGCGGGAGGGTCAGGGTGAAATTGATCGCAGAGCCAGCCTGGATGGCGGTATCGACGTAAAAGCAAATCCCCCGGGCGCTGACGTCGCGAGTCTGCGCATCGTGCTCCGGCTCATTCTCGCCGTAACGGACGCTAACCGGCAGACGCAGCGCGAACCGCCGAGTGGCACGCTTATCGCTTTGCTGTTGCGGCTGGGCCATCGAACCTCCAGAAATTGCCTGTAAGCATGGCAATTAGCGGCAAGCCTGTCAAGGCTGAATCAAGGTTAGATTCAATTTTACAGGTTTCAACGGGTCCCGGTTTCAGCGGCTCAAAGATTGGTCACGGTTTGGGCGATCTCTATGACCCTGCAACCTTGTTCTCACCCGGCTTTCAACGGCTACAATAAGCATGTGGTCTTCGTCCTCGATAACTACGATTCGTTCACTTACAACCTCGTCCAGTACCTGGGCGAACTGGGCGCCGAGGTTGAGGTTCGCCGCAATGACGAAGTAAACGTCAGAGACATCGAGACCATGGGCCCCGAGCGCATCGTCGTTTCTCCCGGACCCTGTACTCCGCAGGACGCCGGCATCAGCATCGAACTGATCCGTCATTTCGCGGGCAAAGTGCCGGTGCTGGGCGTCTGCCTCGGACATCAGGCGATTGGCGCAGCTTTTGGCGGCCAGGTGGTTCGCGCGAAGAACCTGATGCACGGCAAAACCAGTCAGGTCGAGCACGACGGCAAGACTATCTTTCGCGGCTTATCTTCACCGATGACCGCGACCCGCTATCACTCGCTGATCGTCGCCGAAGATGCTCTGCCGGGCGATCTCGAAATCAGCGCCTGGACTTTGGACAAAGACGGAACCCGCGTCATTATGGGCCTGCGACATAAGAAGTTCGCCGTCGAAGGTGTCCAGTTCCATCCGGAGAGCGTGCTGACGGATGAGGGGAAAAAACTGGTGATGAATTTCCTGGAACTCAGGCCGCAGCGTAGTTAGCGAACGTAGCTAGCGGACCTGGTTAGCGGACTGCGCATGCGCGTTGGGAAACTCCAAAGACACAGCGTCGGTGCCGAGGAAGCTCACAGTGACGCTGGTCTCCCGCTCGGTGGACCGATCACTGCCCTGCAGTGAACCGTAGTGCCAGAGGCGCACCGCTTCCGCCGCTGCTTCCGCCAGCGACTGGTTTCCGCTGAGCAAGTGAATTTGCTTCACCAGCCCATTGGCCGCGATGACGACTTGCAAGCGGACTTTACCTCGGATGCCGTCATCCGGCGTCACGGGATAAACTACGCGTCCTGTCGGCGCTTCGGCTACTAGCAAACGCGACTCGGAGTCCAGGGGCTTTGCAAGCGAAACCAGCGCTGGACGTTGCTTCGGCGTAAGCCGGGCAAGGTCTGCCGCGGTGGGCGGGGCCGGTACAGGCGGTTGAGTTGCCAGGCCCGCCGACTCATAGAAGCCTTCGTGAAAGAAAAACGACCCCAGCGCCAAGCTGAGGAACAACAAGCCAAAGGTCAAGCCCCAGCGCAGATGGCGATGAGCTACGGCCGGAATAAATTTGGGTGCCGAACTCCGATTGAAGGGCGACACCTTAGTAACGGAAGCATGCAGTGACGGGGCCGCTGTCGCCGAAGAGTTTCCAGATTCTGCCAAGGTGTCGCTTATGGCAGGTAGGGGAACGCTCATAGCCCAAATGTTTCTTCCGTAGTCGAGCGCTTCGATTCCCGCCTGATTTTCGTTGCCCTCAAGATGCTTGCTCCAGATGACACGGAAAGAAGCTTTGTGCTGCCCTCGTTGCAGAACGATGATCTGGCCGGGAGAAAGCTGCGTGCGCAATCCGCCCAGCCGGCAACCGATATCGCTGGTTTCAACGGTATGAGCCCATTGCGGAGGCAGAGTTTCGCTGGCCTGCTCGTCCAGCCACACGCGCAGCGGCAAGACCATCTTGGTGCGAGGACAGCGTTGAATTCCTTCCGGCATCAAGCACATTTTACGTCGGGTCCCGGACCGACGACAGTTACCGAAGTGGCCGTCGTGGCCTGAAGGTCACTTTCAACTGGCAGGTAAGAATTCATCAGGAAGGCAATTTCGCCGCTTTGGGACACGACCAAAGGCAGTTCCGGCGGTAATCACGCTCCCGCTGCAGCTCGCCGCGTCAGATCAGTGGGTTTTCGACATCGCCTTCTGGAAGTCGTCCGCGGTGGCGCGATAACAGGGCAGCACTGCGGTCAGGTCGGTTGCACGCAACGCTGCCGGGAGTTCCTGGGACTGCGTGGCCAGGCCCGTCTCGTTGGCGTGGGGCTGTATCATCTGCCCCAATGACTCGTCACAGCTCGGATCGGGTGTTACCTTCAGCTTGATGACCCGCGCCGGCAGGTTGTTGAGATTGTATTCAGACAGCCGCCGCTGATAGGGAAGAAATTCATAAACCAGCTTTATGAGTTGCAGCTGGTCCTTGCCCACCCGTCTCTTGGCGACGAAGACTTCGAAATTGGAAAAAAAGGAGGTGCCCGGGGGCGCAAACACCACCCCAATCAAACCGAGAGGCAACCCTTCGATCGCGGCTTCCTGTTCGCCGTTAGCGGCGGGTGTGGACGTAGAGCCGTCGGCCCGAAGGGGATCCATTGGCTCCAACACCTTTCCCGTTCCGCTCGCGCCCGCACGCTCAACAGGAGCGATCGGTGAGGCATCTCCGGGCCCATTTCCACCCGGCCGCGAGTTGCGCGCAGCCTCAACCGACGGAGGAGGCGGTACAACCTCCGAACCGGAAAGCGAGCCCAGCCTCGCACTTCCAGCTGGACCCCCGCCGCCCTGAACTGAAGGAGGCGGCGGCACTACTTGTGATGCCGCGCCAGCCATCGAACCCAACCGGCCTGCAGTCCCCGCACCCTGCACCGACGGAGGAGGGGCTACGACACTTGGCCCGCCCGCGGACAGAGAGCTGCTCATCCTTCCCGCTCCAGCCGAGTTGCCTCCGTTCTGAACTGAAGGAGGCGGCGGCACCACTTGTGATCCCGTACCAGCCATCGAGCTCAACCGGCCAGCACTCCCCGCACCCTGAACCGACGGCGGAGGGGCTACGACACTTGGCCCGGCAGCGGATAAGGTACTACTCATCCGTCCCGTTCCAGCCGAGTTGCCTGCGTTCTGGACCGATGGTGGCGGCGGCACCACTTGCGATCCCGCACCAGCCATCGAACTCAACCGGCCAGTAGTCCCTGCACGCTGCACCGACGGCGGAGGCGCTACGACATTGGGCCCTGTAGCAGACAATGAACCCAACCGCCCCGTCCCAGTCGGGCTACCTGCGTTCTGAACCGATGGAGGCGGCGGCACCACGCGCGCGCCCGCCGTATTGGGCGCTTTCAAAGCCCGTCCTGCGGAAGCAATCTCGGGCGCGGGAGCAACTGCAGAAGCTTGCGGCAGCGCCAGCGGGCGGGCTGCAGCCTGGTCAACCTGGGGTGCCGGGGCCACGGCCGCAGATGGACCCGTCAATGCGTTTCGCCGCGAGTCTCCGGTGGCTGAGAACGGCACCATGGGTGCAACCGCATGGGACCCCGGGAGATTCGGTAGCGTGGCGGTGGCCTGTTTGATGTCAGGGGGGGTTACGAGGCTCGGTTTATGCTCCGGGGTGACTGGCATCGGGCGTTGATGTGCCAGTGGACGTACCGATGCACTCTTCACTTGCGATCGCGGCCGAACGGTCGGCGCTCGGCCCTCCGCTGCTCGAAACGACGGAGTAGGCGGGTAGTAAGTAATCGTCCTGTGGGCCGCATTTCGCTGCGGGAATAGCTCTACCGACACCCAAACTCTGGACTGGCCCCATATGAACACAATCAGCAGCAGCGCATGCCACAGGATTGACTCCAGGAACCGCGACCAGGGAACGCCAGCAGGCACAAAAACGTCGTTCCAGAAAGGCGCGGGGCGTGAGGTAATGGGGGGCTGTGGGACTCGTCGCGCCCAGAGCAGGCCGGCCAGATTGCTTAAGAACACACGACGGCGCGGCTCCCACTCGATCAGCAGTCGGAGACGGGGCACGGGCGCTGGACGCCGAATTCTCTGGTTTGCGATCAAAACCCCAGGGGCTTTGTCCATGGATTCACGCTGGAGGGAGGAAAAAAGCTAGCCCGATTATAGCTCCATTTACAGCAACCGATGGACACCACGGTTACTGGACGGCGACGTTGGCGAAGATGCGGTTTAGAAAAGGGGTCCACAAACACCAAGCCCACGACCGGAGCCGTGGGCTTGTTTCCCCTCTTACTCAACTTGCGGAGCCATCAGCGACGTCCGCCGCCACCGTGGAAGCCACCTCGTGCTGCGCCGTGAAACCCACCGCCCGCCGCACCGTGAAATCCGCCGCCATGGAAGCCGCCGCCCACTGGACCGCGTGCAAAACCGCGTCCACCGTAGGCTGCGTGTCCGTAGTAGCCGTGACCGTAGCCATAGCCTCCTCGGCCATAACCCCATCCACCCCGGCCCCCATATCCGTGAAACCACGGCCCGGCGCCAATGAACAATCCGCCAGAAAACCAGCTTGGCCCGTAATAGCCGTAAGGTGCGCACGAGTAGGGCGCATATCCGTAATAGCCATACGCGCATGCCGGCGGTCCGGCAACGTATCCTGGCCCGATCCCCACACCCACACCTACCCTGACCTGTGCTTGCGAGAAGGCCAGTGGCACCATCAACACCGCCAACAACGCCACATACTTGAGATAACGCATTTTGTTCCCCCTTGCCCCGATCCACTTCAATCTGAAGCATCTACATATTTGAACCCCGGACCAGAGAAAAGTTGCAGAGATCGGAGTGGCTGAATTCGGCCATCATGGCTGAAATCAACCACTTGCAGGGCAGGGTCGGATGCGAAGCGGCGTCTTTAACTCAAGTGGTTGGGAGGAGGTTTTGAATTTAAACCTGACGCCTCGGGCTCAAACAGAGTAAGCGTCGGTGATGGCGGTGGCTCTTGGTTTTTGCCGGTTTAAGTTCTTCTCTGCGCCCTCTGCGTTCTCGGCGGTAAAAAAGGAAGGCGCCTCTGGCGCCACGTTCGATCCGCTATGCCCTGCCCCTGGCCATCTCCACGGCACGCAGCACGGCACGTGATTTGTTTTCCGATTCTTCGAACTCGCGCTGCGGGTCGGAGTCGGCGACGATGCCGGCTCCGGCTTGCAGGTAGGCCTTCTTGCCTTTCATCAGCAGAGTGCGGATCACGATGCACGAATCCAGATTCCCCGCGAAGTCGGCATACAGCACGGCTCCGCCATATACGCCGCGCCGCGTGGGCTCCAGTTCCTCGATGATCTGCATGGCTCGGACTTTGGGCGCGCCGCTCAGGGTTCCGGCGGGAAAACACGCCGCGAGCGCATCCACGGCATCAAGTTCCGGACGCAGTCGTCCTTCCAGAGCTGACACCAGGTGCATTACGTGCGAGTAGCGCTCGACATACATCAGATCGCGCACCTTCACCGATCCATATTCGCTTACGCGGCCCAGGTCGTTGCGGCCGAGGTCGACGAGCATCACGTGTTCGGCTCGTTCCTTCTCGTCCTCCCGCATTCTCTTTTCGAGCGCCGCGTCGGCGGCTTCGTCTTTTCCGCGCGGGTGCGTGCCGGCGATGGGCCGGTACTCGAGTTTCGATCCAGTGACGCGCACCAGCATTTCCGGCGACGATCCGAGCACGTGCATGGCGCCTGTGCTGCTCCCTTTGCTGCCTGGTTTCTTCGCGCCGCTGGTTTTTTTTTCGGCAAGGCTCTGTCCGCCGAATCGCAAGAAAAACATGTATGGCGATGGATTCACCGTCCGGAGCGCGCGGTAGAGATCGAGCGGAGCGACTCCGGGCTCGAAATCCCAGCGCTGCGAGAGCACTACCTGAAAAATATCTCCGGCGGCGATATATTCCTTGGCGCGCCGGACGCTTTCGATGAACTTCGGTTTGGGAGTGCGCGCCCGCACCGCCAGCTTTGATTTCGCAGCTGTTTTGCGCCAGTGCGCCGGCTTCCATCCCGCGGCGAGCTTCTTCTCGATGCGCGCGATATCTTTCACGGCACGCTCGTAGGCGATTTTTGGACTCCCTTGCGTGATGTCCGCCGACGCCACTATATGGATCTGGTGCCGCAGGTGATCGAAGGCGAGCACGCGGTCGAAAAACATCAGGACACAATCGGGAACGTCGAGGTCATCGGCGGCGTGCTCTCCGATCTTCTCCAGGCGACGCACCATGTCATACGCGCAATAGCCAACGGCGCCGGCGGTGAACGGCGGCAAGCCTTCCATCGCCGCTGGGCGATGCTGCTGCAGTAGCTCCTTGATGACGGCGAAAACATTTCCCGTCCGCCGCTCGACTTTCCTGCCGCGGCCGCGTTCGATCACGATCTCGTCGCCGCGCGACTCCAGCCGCAGAAACGGACGTACGCCGACAAAGGTATAGCGTCCAATTTTTTCTCCGCCTTCCACCGACTCCAGCAGGAAGGCATCGGGCTCTCCGTCGGATACGGATAGAAATGCGGAAACCGGCGTCAGCAGGTCGGCGGAGATCGACTTTGCCACAGGAACCAGCGTGGCTCCGCGTGACAAGCGGGCGAACTCTTTGTAGTCAGGACGGATCACGAGGATTGCTCGATCATGGCCGCGCCCTTCCAGCGAATCGCGAAATTGGAAGTCCCCAACAAGCGCCAACCAAGGCACCCAGCACCACCGACGACGGTTCGGACCAGCCTCGTTTGTCGAGACCACTGCATACAATGGACATTCCTGTTGTCCACCACCGGTCCCGTCTCTCGAACGTCATCAGTTCCCCCTGCGTTTGGGTTTATCCCACATCCCCTGAAACGAACTCCTTGGCTGCTTCCGCCACCGTGATCATAAGCGTCATCGGGTCCATCGGGGAAGGAATGAATCCGCAATCTTCATAGAACTGTCGGGCTCGCTCTGAAATTGCGTGCACCAGGATCGCGCGGACCCCGGCAATCTGCGCGGCCTGCAACGTGCGCAATACGGCGTCGCGCAGCATCCCCGGGCCGATCCTTTTTCCCTGATGATCCTTACGGACAGCGAGCCGGCCGATGATCATGACCGGCGCCGGATCGGGCATATTGCGCCTGACGCGGCCCGGCGCTTCCGCCAGTGCTACGGCGCCAACCGCCAGGGCATAATAGCCGACCACTTGCCGCCCCGCGCAGACCACATACGTACGCGAAGCGCCGCTTTCCTCATTTTGCGACGCTCGCCGTCGCAGCCAGTCGTCTAGCGCAGGCTCTCCGCAGTCGAACCCCGAGAGGTCATGATCTGCGCGGAGTTTCTCTGGCGCGCTCAGCGGTTGCTCGCTCCGGGCCACCACTATTGCTCCCAGGGTGCTTTCGTCTTCAGTAGCCGCCGCAACCTTGCGTTGCTCGCCGGAGGCTTGTCCAGCATGGACGTGAAGCGCTTGAATTCGTGGCTCGACAAGGCGAAATAGCGCCGGTCGAGCAACACCGCTTCCGCTTCCCGGCATACAGTTTCGAGCATGAAATCCGAGCGGTTCCGGCCGAGCGCCTCCGCCGCGCTGTCGATCAGCGCTTTCTGCCGCTGGCTGGCGCGCAGGTTGATGGTTTCATCGCGGGTTCTCCTGGTTTTGGTTCCGGTTACCGGCATTCGTTCCTCTGTGTATACACAACGAGTGTACACCAATGTGCGCACGTTGTAAATACGTACCCCCTCGTGGCACTCCCCGCGCTTGCCTAGGCCGCTGGGCGGCAATATACTTTGCGAGGCTTGCCCGCTGACTTGAGTGGCATTCGCAATCATACGGAGACTTTATGACGACAGCTGTGGACCTCGAACAGGAAACTAATCCGTGGCAGTCGCAAGCCGCGCGCTTCGATCTGGCTGCGCAAAAGCTGAATCTTGATGAAGGGCTGTGGAAGGTGCTGCGCAGCCCGAGCCGGGAAATTATTGTTCATATCCCGGTGATGATGGACAACGGGCGTCTGGAAGTTTTCACGGGGTTCCGGGTACAGCACTCGATTGCGCGCGGCCCGGCCAAGGGCGGATTGCGCTATGCGCCCGACGTGAATCTTGACGAAGTCCGCGCGCTGGCCAGCTGGATGACATGGAAGTGCGCGGTGGTGAATATTCCCTTCGGCGGCGCCAAGGGCGGCATCATCTGCGATCCGCACAAAATGTCGCAGGGCGAACTGGAGCGCATGACCCGCCGCTACACAGCGGAGCTGTTCGAGTTCATCGGGCCCGAGAAGGACGTTCCCGCGCCCGACGTGAACACCAACGAGCAGACCATGGCCTGGATCATGGATACCTACTCCATGCACATGCGGCAGACCTGCACCGCGGTCGTAACCGGCAAGCCGATCAACATTGGCGGATCGCGCGGCCGTCGCGAGGCTACGGGGCGCGGAGTTCTCATGGTCTGCGAGAAGGCGATCCAGAAATTGCGCCTGAATCGCGAAACTACGCGGGTGATCGTGCAGGGTTTCGGCAACGTCGGGTCGAACGCGGCCCGGCTCATGGCAGAGGCCGGATACAAGGTCATCGGCATCATTGAAGTTGATGGCGGCCTGTATAACCGGAACGGCATCGATGCGGAAGCGCTTTGGGAATTCCGCCAGCGCAATGGCGCGATTCACGGTTTCCCGGGTGCGGAGAGCTACGATCCGGCCGAGCTTTTGCTTGCCGATTGCGACATTCTGATTC
>Ga0182015_10006769_pt1 | contig 11382 bp, 10 predicted proteins | sample 712P3MmetaG_FD_120478 | JGI IMG/M metagenome (GOLD analysis project Ga0182015, IMG submission 120478) | Permafrost microbial communities from Stordalen Mire, Sweden - 712P3M metaG | ecosystem: Environmental > Terrestrial > Soil > Wetlands > Permafrost | place: Sweden: Stordalen | collected...
CGTGCGTGCAGCGAATGTACTGCGTCGGAATCATTCATTGATTTCGAAAAATCGGAATGCGAGTTACAGCTGTAACGTAATCCGATACCCGCGATTATGGCGGCCCGGGAATTGAAGAGCTACCCTACATATGGTAGGGTCATTTGGCATATCCGTTGAGCTTGCATGGAATGATTCGAAGGCCGGGACGCCCGGTCCGGACGCGCTTCCTGGAGGTGTCTTCGGTGGACATAGACCGTAAGGTTATGATTGGACGACGTGATCTATTTCGCGTCGCAGCTTCAGTCGGTGCCGCGGCGGTGGCGACTGCCGCATCGCCCGGCGCAAACGACCCTTCTCGTAAGAGCGATCGTGGTAAGCGCAAATCCCAATACCAACCGAATGCTCCGGAGGTCCGGACCTTCTACCGCGTCAATAGTTACCCCACGAAGTAAGGACTCGTGCTCGTCAAAAGATCAGGACGGCTTCCACGCCGTGACGCGACTCCCGCTGCAGGCATAAGCCAAGCGGCGGATGGTGTCGATCGGCGCTCATTCCTGAGCCGCTCAGGTCTCGTCGCCGGTAGTCTGGCCGCGCTCGGGACGTTGCCATTTGCCGGTATTCGCAAGGCCGAAGCCGGCCCGCCGCCGGCCGCCGGCGAAGCGGTGACGCGGCGCAAAAATATTTGCACCCACTGCTCCGTCGGATGCTCGGTCATTGGCGAAGTCACGAATGGCGTATGGACCGGCCAAGAGCCGGACTACGACAGCCCGATCAATCGCGGCTCGCATTGCTGTAAGGGGGCAGCGGTTCGCGACGACGTGGTGGGCGACCGGCGGCTGCGCTATCCGATGAAGCTCGTCGATGGTCAGTGGCAGCGAATCGCCTGGGACCAGGCCATCAATGAGATCGGCGACAAGCTGCTGGAGATTCGCCAGAAGTCGGGGCCGGATTCGGTTTACTGGCTCGGCTCCGCGAAGTTCACCAATGAGGCGGCGTATCTCAACCGCAAGCTGGCCGCGTTCTGGGGAACCAACAATTCCGATCACCAGGCGCGGATCTGTCACTCCACCACAGTCACGGGTGTGGGCAACACCTGGGGCTACGGGGCAATGACGAACAGCTACAACGATATTCGCAACGCCAAGACCATCATGATCATGGGCGGCAATCCCGCGGAGGCGCACCCGGTATCGTTGCAGCACATATTGGAAGGTAAGGAACTCAACCGCGCCAACATGATCGTCATCGATCCGCGCATGACTCGTACCGCTGCGCACGCCACGGAATATGTACGCGTGCGTCCCGGCACGCATATTCCGACCATCTATGGAATGCTTTGGCACATTTTCCAAAACGGCTGGGAAGACAAGGAATTCATCCGCCAGCGCGTCTACGGCATGGATGAGATCCGGGCTGAAGTTGCGAAGTGGCCACCAGATGAGGTCGAACGCGTCACGGGCCTGCCTGAAGCCCAGGTGAGGCACGTCGCCGGGGTGTTTGCGAAGGAGCGGCCCTCGACCCTGATCTGGGCGATGGGCCAGACGCAATTCACCGTCGGCACCGCGAATGTCCGCGCGAGTTGCATCCTGCTGCTCGCCACCGGGAATGTCGGTAATTTCGGCAATGGCGCCAACATTTTCCGCGGACATACGAATGTTCAGGGCGCCACCGACATGGGCCTCGATGTCACGACGTTACCGCTCTATTACGGCCTCGACGAAAGCGCGTGGCAGCACTGGTGCCGGGTCTGGGAGGCGGATTACGACTGGATGGTCACCCGTTTCTCGAGCAAGACGCTGATGCAAACCCCCGGCATTCCCAGTACGCGCTGGTTCGACGCCACCTTGTTGCCGAAGGACCAGGTCAATCAGCCCGACACCGTGAAGGGCATGTTTGTGATGGGGCATGGGGCCAACACCATCACGAGGATGCCGCAATCGGTCAAGGGGATCGAGAAACTCGATTTGTTGGTGGTATGCGACCCTTACCCGACAACCTGGTCGGTTGTGTCAGGCCGCAGAAACGGCACCTACCTGTTGCCCGCATGCACCAGTTTCGAGATGGAAGGCTCACGCACTGCTTCCAATCGCTCGCTCCAGTGGGGCGAGCAGATCGTCAAGCCGGTCTTCGAGTCGAAGAACGACTACGACGTCATGTACATGTTGGCACGCAAATTCGGTTTCGCCGATCAGATGTTCAAGAACATCAAAGTCGAGAACGGCGCCGTATCAGCGGAAGATATCCTGCGTGAGATCAATCGCGGCGGGTGGTCGACCGGCTATTGCGGGCAGTCGCCGGAACGGCTCAAGGCGCATAGGAAGAACCAGGCCAAATTCGACGTGGTGACGCTGCGGGCCCCGAAAGACGATCCTGAGGTGGGCGGGGATTATTACGGTTTGCCGTGGCCGTGCTGGGGCACGCCGGAGTTCAGGCATCCGGGCTCGCCGGTGCTGTACAACACCAACCTTCACGTCAAAGACGGCGGCGGTACGTTCCGTGCGCGTTTCGGCGTCGAGCGCGTGGTCAAGCGGAAGGCGGCGGAGCAACCATCGGAAAACGAGATCGAGCCTGCCGATGCGCGACCCTTGCGAAGCGCGAACAAGTCTCCAGACACTAAACCGACAGGCAAGGACGCCGATCAGGAGGTGGAGGTGCATGAAAGCCTCCTGGCCGACGGGTCTTATTCCTTGGGCTCTGAAATCAAGGACGGCTATCCCGAGTTCACGCTCGGCGTGCTCAAAAAGCTGGGCTGGCATAAGGATTTGACTTCGCAGGAGCTGGCGACCATTCACCGCGTGAATCCCAAGACTCCCGACGCCGTATCCTGGTCGACGGACCTGTCCGGCGGGATTCAGCGTGTCGCGATCGAGCACGGCTGCAGCCCCTGTGGCAATGGCAAGGCGCGCGCGATCGCCTGGAATTTGCCGGACCCCGTTCCGGTGCATCGCGAGCCGATATTTACGCCGCGCCCCGATCTCGTTGGCAAATATCCGACGCGGCCCGACGCCCAGCAGTTCCGCGTACCCAACATCGGCTTTACGGTGCAGAAGGCGGCCGTCGACAAGCATGTCGTCAAAGACTTCCCATTGATTCTGAGCTCCGGCCGCCTGGTCGAGTATGAAGGCGGGGGCGAGGAAACACGCTCGAATAAATGGCTGGCCGAATTGAAACAGGACATGTACGTCGAGATCAATCCGGCCGATGCACAAGAGCGCGGCATCAAGGACAGCGACTGGGTATGGGTCACCGGCCCCGAAGGTGCTTCAAAGACGAAAGTCAAGGCCCTCGTGACCGAGCGCGTCGGTAAGGGTGTCGCCTGGATGCCGTTTCATTTTGCCGGTTGGTTCGAGGGCGTCGATCAACGTGCGAAATATCCCAAGGGCACCGATCCAATCGTGCTCGGGGAGAGCGTCAACACACTCACGACCTACGGGTACGATCCCGCAACCGGGATGCAGGAACCTAAGGCCACTCTATGCCAGATCACCGCTGCGTGAGAGCACAACCATGGCGCGTATGAAGTTTCTGTGTGACGCCGACCGATGTATCGACTGCAACGCCTGCGTCACCGCGTGCAAGAATGAGAACGAGGTGCCCTGGGGCATCAACCGCCGCCGCGTCGTTACCATCAATGATGGCAAACCCGGCGAGCGCTCGGTGTCGATGGCATGCATGCATTGCACCGACTCGCCCTGCGCAGAGGTTTGCCCCGTACGCTGCATATTTCAGACTGACGATGGCGTTGTCCTTCACTCGAAGGACCTGTGCATCGGCTGCGGCTATTGCTTCTACGCCTGCCCGTTTGGCGCTCCGCAGTATCCGAAGATCGGTAATTTCGGCTCCCGCGGCAAGATGGACAAGTGCACTTACTGCGCCGGCGGGGGTGGCACGGAAGTATCCGGTAGTATCGATGAATATCGAAAATACGGCGCCAATCGCCTCGCTCAGGGGAAGCTGCCGATGTGCGCGGAGATGTGTTCGACCAAGTCATTGCTGGCGGGTGACGGCGAAATCATCGCTCAGATTTATAAGGAAAGGGTGTTGAAGCGCGGCTATGGCTCCGGCGCCTGGGGTTGGATGACGGCGTATTACGAAGGAATCTCGACGTGAGCGCTGCTACGCCGCTGATTGAGTCTTTCCGCCGCCCTTTTGCCCTGTTGGCGATGGTGGCCGCGTTGGCAGTCGGGGCGCCGGCGCTCGCGGAGCAGCGCAGCCCGGATGGCGCGTTCGCTCCGGATGCGAACGCCGTGAAAGAACAAGAATTGCTCCAGCAGGCGCCGCGCATCGAGGGGCGAATCGATATTCCCGACACGCGGGAGAGCGTGCTCATGCAACCCGCCGGGCGACGGTGGGACTACTTTCACGAAATCACACTTCACTGGGTTGGGGCGGTCGTGCTCCTCGGCATGATTGCGCTGCTGACGCTTGCCTATCTCATCATCGGCCGGATTCGGATTTCTGCCGGCCGTTCCGGCAGGAAAATCGTGCGCTTCAGTTTCTTCGAGCGATTTTCACACTGGCTGACCGCGGTGTCTTTCGTTCTTCTCGGCCTCACGGGCCTCAACATCACATTCGGGAAGGTCGTTTTGCTGCCGGTCATCGGCGAGGACGCCTTTAGCTCCGTCGCCCAGGCAGCCAAATATATTCATAATTTCGTGGCGTTCGCATTTGTCCTCGGTCTCGTACTGATCGTCGTCCTCTGGATCAGAGACAATGTGCCACGCAAGGTGGATGTCGACTGGTTCAAACAGGGCGGCGGATTCATCAAATCCAAGCATGCACCGGCCGGGCGCTTCAACGCCGGTGAGAAATTGGTGTTCTGGTTTGTCCTGGGAGCGGGGGTCGCAGTGATCGGCTCGGGATTGCTGTTGTTGTTTCCCTTCTATATGACAAACATTGCGGGAATGCAGCTCGCCCAGTTAGTGCATGCCTTCGTTGCCGTTGTGTTCGTTGCGGTCATCATTGCGCATATCTACATCGGCACGCTGGGAATGGAAGGCGCATTCGAAGCCATGGGAACCGGCGAGGTCGATCTGAATTGGGCCAAAGAGCATCACGATCAGTGGTTCGCCGAGAAGGAAGCCGGCGCGCAGCTGGCGCAGCCGCCGGTGACTGCGACGAAGTAGCCGCGCGTGGCGCTTCCTTCAGCACTCCTTGTCCGGTGGTCTCTTTTGCTCTTCGCGCTCGCGCAGATAGTCATCCGTAGTGCGCACCGGCGTGCGGGGTGGCCCATAAGGATCGAGATTCTCCTCGGACACTGCTGCGACGCGGCAATGGTCACACATCTTGATGAGGTCCAGGCGCCGCTGGGAATCCCTGAACATCCAATGCTTGCCCGCCAACTTTGCCGTCACGCGTTCGACCGTGCTCTTCACCCCGAAAGGCTTGCCGCAACGGATACAACAATACGGCTGCTCCGCTTTTAGGATGCGCGCGGATGCCGTCGTGGGACGGAAATCGAGCTGCGGCGTCAGAGTGATCACCTGCTCGGGACAGGTCGATTTGCAGAGCCCACATTGTATGCAGGAGTTTTCGGTGAAGCGCAGCATCGGCTGATCGATGTTGTCTGTCAGCGCGCCGGTCGGACACGCGGACACGCAGGCGAGGCAGAGCGTGCAGCCGGCTACATCGATATCGACGGCTCCGAAAGGGGCCAGTTGAGGCAGCGGAATTACATCGACGGGAGCAGGCGCCGCCCGGTGAAGTTCGCGTAGCACGAACCGGACGACGCCCCGTTTGTCTCCGCCCATCGGCAGGAAACTTCCGGGATGTAACGCGCACGCCATGTCTGGGATGGCGCGCAATGCCGCTTCCAGGGTGTCCGGATCGTCCGTCTCGATTGTGGCGACCCGGCCCGTTCCGAACCCAAGTCCGGCAAGGATGGGCTCTGCGAGCGCGATCGTCCTGGTCAACCCGGAAACGTCGTGGCGTGGCCGACCCCGCAAAAGAAATCGCACCGCGGTCGCCCCGAAGATGAAAGCGGCGGCAATCATCTCGAGACTCACCTGGGTGATTTCGTTGACGGAGAAGGGCAGAACCCGGCTGGAGAAATCTTCCCCGGATTGCCCCAACGCCTCGATCAGGGGTGCTCCGTGCAGCTCGTCATGCACCAACACGGTGGGACCTTCGCCGCCCGCTTCCCGATAGGCGAGCAACAGGGTCCGAAGCTTGCGCATGAGTGCGTCAGGAGGCGGCACAGCATAGGACGCCGCTCCCGTCGGACATGCCGAGGCGCATTGACCGCAGCCAGCACAGATGTTCAGGTCGATCGCGACATGATCGCCCGCCGGTGCAATTGCGCCGGCTGGGCACAGATCGAGGCAACGCGTGCAGCCCGTGATCCGCGAGCGCGAATGGGCACAGAGATGTTCGGTAAAGGTGATGTAGCGGGGTTTCTCGAACGTCCCCATGAGCTCACGTGCCTTGAGTATGGCGCTGCGCGTACCGGCGTCGTCGCGAGGATCGGTGCGCAGATACCCGTCGCGCAGGTCCGGTGCTGAAAACAGGGCCGCGCGGCCCGAAAGATCGAGAACGATGTCGCAGCGCGACAAAGCCCCATCGCTTGCAGGCCCGAAGGACAACATGTGGGCCGCGGCTGCGGTGGGTGGTGCAAAGTCGTCGACCGTGATCTCGAAGGCTCCGAGGTGTCCCCGGGCCGATCGAATTGCCCCCAGAGCCACCGGAAACTCATTGATGGGCAGCGACGTCAATTCCGCGGGCGGTTTGATCAAGACCGTAACGTCGAGATGCTCCTGGAGTGCCTTGCCGACCTCGATGGCCTTCTCGTCGCAACCATAGACAAGTACGACGCCACCGCTCTCGAGCACCAGCATAGGAACATCCGGCACCGGCTCACACGCGGCCGCACGCAGCGCGATCATTTTGGGGCGAGCCTTGGGCGAAGCTTTAGGCGGCATCGCGCCCCTCGCAGGTGCGGCTGGATGGAACGTTCATGGCGTCGACGGCTCGAATCCTTTGGCGTGGATCATTCAATCGAGGCATTTATGCCCTCGACCGCTGCCCATTATAATCGGTTCGCATGAAGCTTCTAAAAACCATTCGCGCGGACACTTCGGACACATTCGTGTTCGAGAAGGCCGCCGCGCCCGGCGAATGGGCGGTGTCCGGAGCCTTCGTATTTGCGCATCTCGACCCAACGACGCTTACAGGCAAGGCGCGCGCCGCCTTCCGCGCCGGATTTCTCGGTGTGGGCTCGCTCGGCTGGTCAACACTCGTGCAGGTTGTCGAGGCGACCGAGCAGGACCGCGCCGTTGCCATCGACATGTTGACGAGACGACTCGTCGAGGGCTTCGGTGCGCCCGATATGGCGACGGCGCGTCCCGCGGCCGAGGAGGAAATTGCCTTCGCCGCCTCGCTCAGCAATCACCCCGTGGGAATGTTGGTGGCGGTATCGCGCCGCTATGAGGATGGGGGGACGCGCGAAAGGTATCGCGCCCTATCGCCGCGCGTTTCGGCCGGGCCGATAGACGTTTCTGCTTTGTCCGACGCGATCGAGCAAGACCCCAGTGCCACTCAGCATATCGACTCGGGCAATGCTCGAGAACGGAGGGGGAGTGAGTGAGGGACGCGACTTCTGGCTCTCCTGCGGTCATCACCTCCTGGACCGCGACGCCGACGGCAGACTACCGGTGGCGGACGAATTCCTAAAGGCCTACTTTGCCCGGCCGGAGCTAATTCCGCCTGCGGATGCGTGCGCTGCGGAGCGTGGAATGCATTGCGCCTTGTTGGAAGACTCGCGACTGCTCATCGCGCCATCCCAGGTCGGGGCGATTGTCGATGCCGACGCGCGCGAGAACTGGGAGCTGATGATCGCGTGGCGAGATCATCTCATGCGGCACGATACGCTCGAGGCGGCCTACCTCGATATCGTGGGGCACGGTCGCAAATTCCCGCATATTTTCATCAACCAATTGGTGCAGGTTATCCTGCGCAATGTCTTGGATGGTTGTAACGATGCATTCGTGCTACGCGCGGCGGAATTGTTCTTCCGGCCGCAGAAGCTAACTCGGCGTGACGGAACACTGCTGTGCGCGGACGAAGAAACCGTTGACGCGATGGGTAGCCAGCCATTGTCGCCGTTGATCTCGCTGCTGGGATTGCCGACGGGCCCCGAGATTGATGTGCTGAATGAGGGTAACGCCGCCACCTATTGGGAGCGCAGCGATGCGTTCGATCTGGCGCTGGACCTCACCGGGGAGCTACGCGGCCTTACCGCGCTCGGCGATGTCATGGTGCGCTGGGTATCGCATTTGCTCGCGGTCAATGTTGAAATCGTCCCCGTGGCCGAGCTGCGCGAAGTGACGTTGAAGTGGTATCTTGGGCTGGATGCCGAGGCCACGCGCATGGGTGATGCGCTCTGGGCTGGCGAGATCCTGGATGAAGTCGCCCAAGCTCGGCTGGTGGGTCTGTTTCGGCTAAGCTTTGCGAATGCCGCCGACATGGACGAGAACCTCGCCGGCGCACCGACGTACCTGATGATGGCCACGACGAAAGATCAGAGCCTGAGACTGAAGCCACAAAATCTCGTGAGCGGCTTGCCGATACGACGTTGGGCCCCGACATGACTTCGACACCCACATGACATCGACGCCAATCGTAAGCATTCCAGTGGGCGTCGCGGTGGAGCGGCGTAAGGCCCACAGTCCCTGGGTCGACGCATTATGGAGACCCGTCTCGGTATTTGCGGGGGTCCCGACGGCATCGGCCTGGACGGTCATCGATTCCGGTGAAGACGCAACCACGTTCTACGCGGGCCAGGCGGCCATCAACCTCTATCGAACCGAGACGGCCAACTATCGCAGCAATCTGGCCTCAGGCTCGCCCTTGCTCTGGGTGATCCTGCGCCCCACCGCAGGTGAGCCGCCTTTCGAATTGCTGGCGGTGACGGCGGATCCCGCGGAGGGCGAGGCCTTGACAGGGGCCGTCAACGATCTGGTCGAAACGGTCCCGATGGCGCCCGCGATCGGCGCGGCGATACAAGCCTTTATCGCAGAGCATCACGTCGAGCAGCCCATGTTCAAGCGCCAACGCGATCGTACCGGGCTCTTGCCCGTGAGCGTCTCGACGACCGGCCGAAGAATCCTGAATGAGTGAGCCGGAGAGCTTCTTGGCGCGATGGGCACGACTGAAGCAGGCGTCCGGCGTGGCGGCGAACTCACCGGGTGAAGTGGGTGTTGGGAAGTCTGTGCCGGAGGCGGCGTCGCCAGGGCCGGCCGCATTAGATCCGGCGGCTCTGCCCACCATCGAGTCGATCACTTGTGGAACAGACATCGAGCAATTCCTGCAACCGGAGGTGCCGGCGGAATTAGCGCGCGCCGCCCTTCGCGCTGCGTGGGTCGCCGACCCCGCGATTCGTGATTTCATCGGCATCGCCGACAGTCAGTGGGACTTCAACGATCCCACGGCGATGCCGGGCTTTGGACCGCTGCAGGCTAACGAGAGTGCGCGCAGCTCCGCGGAACGGATAGTCGCTCGAATCAACGAAACTCCAGAGACAATTGCGCGAATGGCTGGGGCCGCCGCGCAACCCGCGGCCGATACCGCTAATCTGCCGCGCGAAGGACAGGTCGACAATGTCTGGCTGAGTTCCGGTATGACGGAACAGGGTCTCATGAACGTTGCGACGGATCGCCCGCCGCCAGAGCAAGGCAATGTCATCTCCGAAATGGAACAGCACCCTGGCGGACGCGTGCATGGCAGCGCCTTGCCCAAATTGGCCCGATGAGCGACGCACCCTCTCGGCTCTGCGTCGATGAAGTCGATCAGGCACGTGCGCGCGAGTATTCGCTGTTGGCGACGCTTTTGCTACGCAGCCCCGATGCCGTGCTGTTGGGTCGGTTGGCTGAGCTGCACGGCGATTCAAGCCCGCTGGGTGTTGCTCACACCGCACTCGGGGAAGCCGCGGCTCGCACTGATGCCGAACGGCTTGCGCGCGAGTATTTCGATCTCTTCGTTGGAGTCGGACGCGGTGAGCTTCTCCCCTATGCGTCTTATTACCAGACGGGATTTCTGCATGCGCGTCCGCTGGCGCAACTGCGCGAGACGTTGCGGCGGATCGGAGTTGAGCGGGCCGACTCGCTGACAGAGCCCGAGGATCATGCCGCGATTCTTTTCGAAATCATGGCGGCTTTGGCGGGAGGTGAAATCGCCGCCCCTGACGGCACTGACCGTGAAGTCTTCGAAAGCCACCTTGCGCCTTGGATCGGGCGCTTCTTCAGGGACCTCGAGCAGGCCAAAGCGGCAGACTTTTACGCCCGCGTTGCGGCTCTTGGTCGCATTTTCACGGCCATTGAAACCGAGGCGTTCACGCTTTGAGAGCCATTATCCGATCATGGACGCGGCGTTGGCGCCCGTATCCGTGCTAACCTAAATCGCAACCGCCTTGGAGGGTTTATGCGTGCGTTCTTGGCAGCCTGTGTGGTCGCGATAGTCATCAGTGTTTGCGCTATGGCCATTCTCGATCTGTTTGTTCAGAAGCCCGTGTCCGTCGCTTTCGCGACGACCGAGGTTCGGCTTTAGAACCGACGCGTTCAGGATCTCGGACATGGGGGCTGGCGTGCGAATCGGGTGCAATGCCGCAACCCAAGGTGCATCGGTGTCAGGACGCGGTTCAAAGATGGGGTTGTGAGGTCGCCCCTTGATAGGGTGATCACGGAGAAAGTCTATGAAAATTTCGGTGCGACATGCACAGGGGCCATGTGGCACATGACCGCATTCATCCTCCTGTGCGGTGTCCATATCTGCTGGAACAGCGTCCCCACGCGCTTATTAGTCAGCAGCTTCCCGACGACAATACAGACGATCGGCGCAACCACGAGATAGTGGAGGATGCTTCATGAGGCAATCAAATTTCCGATCTACGCAGCTGTCACGGCGGGACCTTCTCGCACGCGTGGGAGGTGTGGGCTTGGCTGGGCTGCTCGGTGCATCGCCGTGGAAGGCCATGGCGGCGACAATCGTCGAGCTTCCCTTCGTCAATGGTCGGCGTGAGCTGGTCACAAACTTCCCGCGTAAGGGCGCCATGCTCCTGCAGCGTACCCGCCCGCCGTTGCTCGAGACGCCGTTCGACGTCTTTGATCATGGCGTCTTCACGCCCAATGATCGCTTCTACGTACGCTGGCACCTGGCGAATATTCCCACCACCATCGACCCGGCCACGTTCCGGCTTGAGATTCACGGGCATGTCCGACAGCCGATATCGTTGACGCTCGATGAACTGGTCGACAAATTCGAGCCCTACGAAATCGTCGCCGTCAACCAATGCTCCGGAAACTCACGAGGTTTCTTCCATCCGCGCGTGCCCGGAGGGGAATGGGCCAATGGTGCCATGGGAAACGCCCTCTGGAAGGGAGTGCGTTTGAAGGACGTGCTCGATCGTGC
>Ga0182015_10006770_pt1 | contig 11381 bp, 9 predicted proteins | sample 712P3MmetaG_FD_120478 | JGI IMG/M metagenome (GOLD analysis project Ga0182015, IMG submission 120478) | Permafrost microbial communities from Stordalen Mire, Sweden - 712P3M metaG | ecosystem: Environmental > Terrestrial > Soil > Wetlands > Permafrost | place: Sweden: Stordalen | collected...
CAGGCCGTCAGCGTCCACGTGCCGAGCCTGCTCCCCTCCAGGGAGTAACGGGCCGTCGCCAGGATCGGCAGGAGGAAGAAGAGCCCGAATACCGTGAAGACCACGTAGCGGAACACGTTCAGCCGACGGCGCCGGCGAGTCTGCATGCTGTGCGGGCGCTCGGCCGGCCTGGTAAGGGACGACTCGCCCAGCGACGCTACCGCAGCCATCGTGATGCCCTCCGCTGCAGCAAGGCGTATCCCGTCATGATGACGATCACCATGATCATCATGCCCAGGGCGAGCACATCGGCGTAGTTGATGTTGGACAACCCGACTTCGCTGCTGAGCGAGGTGCTGATCTGCTGCGGCACGATATACGAGATCTGGCTTTCCCATGCCGCGATCGTCGCGAAGGCTGACAGCGCGTTGGCGAACAGCAGCAGCGTCGAGCCGAGGAAAGCCGGGGCCAGCAGCGGGCCGCCGACATGCCGCCAGTACTGCCATGCCGATGCGCCCAGATTCTCCGACGCCTCGCGCCACTGGACCTTCAGCCCGTCGATCGCGGGCATGAAGACCAGCACCATCAGCGGGATCTGGAAGTATGCGTAGATAAGCGCGATGCCCCAGGGGAACTCGTAGTACCAGCTAGCGTGAAGCAGCAGCCCGGCCGGGCCCAGGAGCGCCTGGAACGCAAACGCCAGCGTGACGCCGCCGGACTGGGCGAGGACGCCCGAGACTGCCAGGTACAGCCGGCGCACCACGCCGTCCGGGTTCCCGGCCGCCACGGCATACGCCAGGATCGCGCCGAGCACCGCGCCGGTCACGCAGGAGATCACGCAGAGCTTCAGCGAGCCGATGAAGTAGCTGCGCACCAGCGGGTTGCCGAGTTCGGTGACGGCAGAGAGCTGCCACCCGCCGGTGGAGTTCTTCAGCGCGTTGACTATCACGATCCCGGCCGGCAACAGCAGGAAGACGCCGACGTAGGCGAAGAACGGCACGGTGCCGACCCAGCCGGGAACCGAAGGCCGGCGCCCGGCCCTTGAGGGCCGGGCGCCGGTGTCAGTCGTTGCTACGACAGCCACATTCCCTCGCTAGCTGACGGCCTTAGCCCAGTTCGCCGCCAGGTAGTTGGCGGCAGCGGTGTTCTGGGCCTGGGTCAGGAACACCGGCGTTCCCGAGACCGGCGGCAGCTTCGCGGCCGCCGCGGCATCGATGGTCTTGCCCGAGGTCATCGCTGCCTCCTCTACCGGCCGGGCACCGCCCTGCAGCCAGAGGTTCTGGCCACCACCGGCGGCCTGGGAGTAGAGGAATTCCTCCCACAGCCTGGCCGCCGCCGGGTGCGGCGCGTTCTTGTTGATGGCCTGCGCGTAATACCCGCCCAGCACGGCGTTCGACGGCACGAACACCTTCCAGTTCGGCACGCCCACGTAGCTCGGCAGGTTGAGGTAGTCCCAGTTGAACACGACCGGGGTGGTCCCGGCCTTAATCGAGGCGCCGGTCGCCGATACCGGGGAGAAGTTCCCGGCCGCCTTGAGCTTGTGGAAGAAGGCCACGCCCTTGGCGATGCTGCCGGCCGTGCCGCCCTCGGCGAGGTTCGCCATCATCACGCCGTTCAGCGCGGCGTTGGCCGAGGTCGGGTTGCCGTTCAGCGCGACCGCGTTCTTGAACTTCGAGCCGAGCAGCTGGTTCAGCGAGGTGATCGTCCCGAACTTGGACGAGTAGCCGACTGCCATGTAGCCGCCGTAATCCTCGTACCAGAGGCCGGTCGACTGCTTCTGGGTAGCCGGGATGGAAGTCCAGGTGCTGACCTCGTACGGCGCGAACAGGCCGGTGTTCACCAGCGCGACGGCCTGCCCGACGTCGACCACGTCGGGAGCGGCGGCGGTGCCGTTCTCCTGCTTGATCGCGTTGACCTCTTGCTGGCTGGTGCCGTCCGGGTTCGCCGAGTTGACCTTGATTCCGTACTTCGCGGTAAAGGCCTTGATGATATTGCCGTAGTTCGCCCAGGTCGGGGGCAGCGCGATGACGTTGAGCGTGCCCTCCTTCTTGGCCGCGGCGATCAGCTTGGCCATGCCGCCGCCGGCCGAGGCGGTGGTGACCGTGGACCAGTTGGTCCCGCCGCTGCTGCCCGAGGAACCCGACGAGCACCCTGCGGCGAGCAGCGCCAGGGCGGTGAGCCCGGCGAGCCCTATTCGATGTGGCAACCTCACGCGAATGCCTCCTGTCAACGTCCCCATCCCCATCGCGTTCATAAAGGCCGTGGCGCTGCAATGCCGGAAGGTCGGCTGACCATCCCGCGAAACGCCATTCAGCCCAAATGCCTAAAACGTTTAGCATCGGTATGTTGACGCACCCCGCGCGCGGGTGTCAAGGGAAGTTACCGAGATGACGCCGGCGGCAACCCGATGTTCATCGAGGCAGGTGAGCACGGCTGTGACCGGGTCATATCCGGCGGCTGCAGGGAGGCGCGCTGGACCAGCTCGACGCCCGCGATGTAGTCGTCCGGCGGGCCCGGCTCGAGCAGCCGCATCATCAGCGCGCGGCCCATGGCGCGCTGGTCCATCCTGATAGTCGCCAGCGGCGGGTCGAGCAGCTCGGACGTCGGGAGGTCGTCGTGGCCGACGACTGACACGCCCGGTCCTACCGGCAGCGAGAGCTCGCGGGCGGCCTTGTAGATCGCATGCGCCGTGTAGTCGGAGTTGGTGATGATCGCGGTCGGGGCGCCCTGGCCGGACAGCAGTGCCACCGCAGCATGCTGGACGTCCCCGATGGTGAGCAGTGAGTACATGACGTGCGGCCGCAGGTTGAGCAGGCGGGCAAGGCGCCGGAAGTGCCGCAACCGGTCCGGGTCAGCCATCAGGTGGCGCGGCGCCGACAGGAACGCGACCGAGGTATGACCAAGCTCAGCCAGCCGGTGCATGGGCAGCTCGACGGCCGCGGTAGCGTCCGGGCAGACCCGGGAGATGCCGGTGATGCCGCAGGCCGACCCGTTCAGCGCCACTACCGGTGCCCCGGGGCGCAGATCCTGCCAGAGCCGTATCGACTCGCCGCTGCCGACGGGGGCAATCGCCAGCCCGGCCACGCGCTGCGCGGCCATCTCCTGCACGTGCCGGCGCTCGCGTGCCAGTGAGTAGCGCGAGTCAAGGACGACCAGGGTCGCTCCCGCCTCGGCCGCGACCTGCTGGGCCCCGCTCAGCACTTCGAGGAAGAACGGGTTGGCGAAATTGCGCACCACGAAGCCGTAGGTCGTCGTGCGTCCCCGGCGCAGCGCCTGCGCCTGCGGGTTGGCGCGGTAGCCGAGCTGCTCGGCAGCGGCCAGGGCACGCCGCCGTGTCTCGTCCGCAACGCCCGGCCGCCCGTTCAGCGCCAGGCTCGCCGTCGCGACGGAGACCCCTGCCATCCTGGCCACATCGCGAATGCCGGCCGGCCGCCCGGAACCGCCCGTGTGCGTCGCCATGATCTCCCCTGAGGCCGGGCAGGCCAAGCCGGGTGCCGTGACCCTGGCGCCCGGCGAGCCACCGCCGCGGAGACGCGGTGAGCCGCCAACGACTCACCCTGCATGAGTCGCCGCCGGACGGCAAGCCCTGGCGGGTCTCAACTGGCTCTCGCTAAGGTGCCGCAGGCCCCGGCGGCGGGCACCGGCGGCGGGCACCGCCTACGCTGTCTCCTGCGGGTGCATAGGGCTGGAACGAGACGAGGAGGCTCCGCCGTGCAGATACTGGGCGTCGACATTGGCGGCACGGGGATCAAGGCCGCGCCGGTGGATGTCACGACAGGAAAGCTGGTGGCCGAGCGCGTCAAGATAGCGACGCCGCACCCGGCCGAGCCGGACGCGGTCGCCGCTGTCGTGCGTGAGCTGGTGACCGGCTTCGGCTGGAGCGGGCCGGCCGGCATCGCGTTCCCCGGCGTGATCGCCGACGGGGTCACCAGGACCGCCGCCAACCTCGACCCGGCCTGGGTGGGGCTGGATGCGCGCGGGCTGTTCGGCAAGGCCACCGGCGTGCAGGTCAGCATGATCAACGACGCCGACGCGGCCGGCCTTGCCGAGATGAAGTTCGGCGCCGGGGCCGGGCACATGGGAACCGTGCTGATGCTGACTCTCGGCACCGGGATCGGCAGCGCGCTGTTCCTGGACGGAGCCCTGGTGCCGAACACCGAGTTCGGCCATATCGAGATCCGGGGCAAGGACGCCGAGAAGCGCGCCTCCGAGCACGCCAAGGACGCGCATGACCTGAGCTGGGAAAAGTGGGCCGGCCAGGTCGACGAGTACCTGGTGCACATGGAGGCGCTGCTGTCGCCCGGGCTCTTCATCATCGGCGGCGGGATCAGCAGGAAGTCGGACAAGTTCCTGCCGCTGCTGACCGGGCTGACCGCCCCGGTCGTGCCGGCCGCCCTGCACAACGACGCCGGCATCGTCGGTGCCGCCATGGCCGGCCGGAAGGGCTAGCTGCCGATGCCGGGGTAGTAGGCGACTGCCTCCACCTCGACCAGCATGCGCGGATCGACGAGCGCCGCCACCTCGATCATGGACGTGGCGGGCAGCACGTCGCCGAAGGCGGCGCCGTGGGCGCGCCCGTACTCCTCCCAGCGCGCGATGTCCGTGACGTAGATCCGGGTTCGCACCACGTCGGGCAGCGCCGCGCCCAGCTCCGTCAGCGCAGCGGCCACATTACTGATGGCGCGGGCCGTCTGCGCGTAGGCGTCGCCCTCATGCACGAACTCCCCGCCCGCGACCGACGTGCAGCCGGAGACGAACACGAAGTCGCCGGCCGCCACCGCGCGGCTGTACCCGACGACTGGCTCCCACGGCGTTCCGGTGGAGATCCTGCGCGTCACCCGTCACCAGCCCTCGGCCGGATCACGCGTCGCACCGTCGGCTGGCGCCATGGCCGGCCCGGCCAGGTCCGCCGCGGCGTAGCGGCGGCCGCGCAGCAGGCCGCTCGCCTCGATGCCGCCGACCACGGCCCCCGCGGCCATCGGCCAGAACGCGAGTGCGCCGTGCGCGCCGAGCGACAGCGGCGCCCGCAGCATCGTGCCCGGCTTGCTGACGGCCAGCAGGTGATTGAAGGCGGCCTGGCCGGCCTGCTGGCCGAGCCACCGCGCGGCCAGCGCGGCTGCCAGTCCGCCGGCCAGCAGGCCGAGCACGGCCGGCACGCCATGCCTGCGCACCGCGAACACCCACCCGAGCAGCCCGCACGCCACTCCGCCCAGCGCGCAGAGCGCAGCGAACCAGCCGTCGGCGGCGATGAACGCGCTCGTTTCCGGGTTCACCACGTCGGCTCCGCCGCCGCCGGTGGTGACTACCTGAGCGTGCGGCGCAACAGCGGTCCAGAGGAAGCCGGCCAGCAGCCCGACGAGAGCGCTGCCGGCGACCAGGATCGTGAACACGACCACGGCCGTGAGCACAGACCGGCTCGCGCTACCCCCGCTGGCGGAAGCGACGGCACCGCCGCCTGGCCGGGAGGGATCCGGCCGGGCGGGGAAAGGTATCTCGCCGGTGTCCGCCATTCTCCGCAGAAGGCTACGTCACCTGGCCCGCCGTGGCGCGGTCCGGCCGGCCAATTGCTGCTGGCGCCCGCCACCGCGCGATGCCGGCACCGCGGCCCGCCGTCGCCTGGCGGGCAGGCCGCCCTTGCTAGGGTGGACTGCGGCAGTGGGGCAGGCGAACCGACCGGAACTACCGGCGAGGCAGGCAGATGATCGAGGCGCACGACCTCACCAAGCGCTACGGGGACAAGCTGGCAGTTGACCATCTCTCCTTCACCGTCGAGCCGGGCACGGTCACCGGATTCCTCGGGCCGAACGGGGCTGGCAAGTCGACAACCATGCGGCTGATCCTCGGCCTTGACCGGCCGCAGGACGGCACCGCCACGATCAATGGCAAGCGCTACCGGGACCTGGCCGACCCGCTGCGGACCGTCGGCGCGCTGCTCGAGGCGAAGTCCGTGCATTCCGGCCGCAGCGCCCGCAGCCACCTGCTGTTCCTCGCGCAGACCCAGGGACTGCCGAGCACGCGGGTTGATGAGGTGCTCGGCCTGGTCGGGCTGCAGGACGTGGCGCGGAAGCGGGCGGGCGGCTTCTCCCTCGGGATGAGCCAGCGGCTGGGCATCGCGGCGGCCCTGCTCGGCGACCCGCAGGTGCTGCTGCTGGACGAGCCCGTCAACGGGCTCGATCCGGAGGGCGTCCTGTGGGCGCGGAACCTGATGAAGCATCTCGCGGCAGAAGGCAAGACCGTCTTCGTCTCCAGCCACCTGATGAACGAGATGGCCGTCACGGCAGACCACCTGATCGTGATCGGCCGCGGCAAGCTGATCGCCGACTGCAGCACCCAGGACTTCATCGCGCGCAGCTCGGATAAGTCGGTGCTGGTCCGCACCCCGGACGCGGCCAGGCTGACCGGCCTGATCACCGCGGCGGGCGGCCGGGTCAGCAGCGAGGACCAGCCGCCTGCCGGGCACCCGGCAGGCTCAGCCCCGGCAGGCTCAGCCCCGGTGGGCGCGCTGGCCGTCACCGGCCTGGAGGCGGCCCGCGTCGGCGAGCTCGCCGCGGGCGCCGGCATCGTGCTGCACGAGCTCACCCCGCGGGCATCGCTGGAGGAGGCGTTCCTGGAGATGACCTCCGGCAGCCTTGAGTTCGGCGTGCACGACCCGGGTCAGGGCGTGCACGACCCGGGTCAGGTAGCCGCGGCCGCGGAGGGCGCGCGATGACGTCCGCCGCCCCGGTCGCGCCGGCCTCCCGGCCGGGCACGCGGCCCGCCGCCCGCCGCGCGGGCTTCGGTTACCTGCTGCTCCGCGAGTGGACGAAGATCCGCTCGGTCCGCTCCACGATCTGGACGCTGATCGTCTTCGTCGTGGTGACCGTCGGCTTCACCGCGCTGTTCACCTGGCTGACCGTGGCCAACTGGAACGGCCCGCGGGCCGCGACGCGCGACGCGACGATCGTGGCGGACCCGGTGAACTTCATCCTCGGCGCGGGAACGGGCCTGGGCCAGCTCGCGATCGCCGTGCTCGGCGCGCTGCTGATCTCGACGGAATACTCCACCGGGGTGATCCGGGCCTCCCTGCTCGCGGTGCCGAGGCGGATACCGATGCTGACCGCCAAGGCGGTGGTGTTCGCGGCCCTGATCCTCGTGGTGGCGGAGATCGTCACCTTCAGCTCGTTCTTCCTCGGCTCGGCCATCGTGCACAGCCACGTGGCCGTATCCCTGTCCGACCCGGGCGTCGCCCGCGCGGTGGTGGGCACCGGCCTGTCGCTGACCGTGCTCGGCCTGTTCTCGCTGGCCATCGGCGCGCTGATCCGGCATACCGCGGGCGCCATCGCAACGGCCATCGGCGTGGTGTTCGTGCTGCCGATCTTGTCCGGCCTGCTGCCCGGCAGCTGGGGGGCGCACGTCAACGCCTACCTGCCCGAGCAGGCCGGGTCGCTGATCACCCAGGCGCACCAGCAGTCCGGCGACCTGCTGTCGCCCTGGCAGGGGTTCGGCGTCTTCTGCCTGTGGACGGTGGTGCTGCTGTGCGCCGCCGGGTACCTGCTCCAGCGGCGCGACGCCTAGCCTTCGGCGCCCGGCCCGCGGCGGCCGGCCAGCGGCGCGGGCCGGCGGCGGTTAGCCCACGCAGCCCGGGCCGAGTAGCTGCTTGAGGTCGGCGAGCAGTGACGGGGACGGCTTCACCCGCAGCTTGTCATCCAGCCGGATCTTCTTCACCCGGTTGCCGCTCAGCAGGCGCAGGTGCACTTCCACGTGGCCGGGATGCGTCCGCAGTACTTCCTTCAGCCGCTCGACGATGGGCGGCACGCACCGGGCTTCCATGATCGACACCACGAAAGGGCCGTCCTCCCCGGTGGGCAGCTCCGGGACACTCACCTCCATCGCGACCAGCTTGGGCTGGTCCTCCCGCCGGTCCAGCCGTCCCTTCACCACGATGATCGAGTCCTCGATGATCATGGTGAGCGCGGCCTGGTAGGTGGAGGGGAAGAACAGCACCTCGATCGCGCCCTCCAGGTCCTCCAGGGTGGCCGCAGCCCACGGATTGCCCTGCCTGGTCACCTTCCGCTGCACGCCGGACAGGATTCCCCCGACGGTGACCAGCTGGCCGTCGCGGTCGCCCCGCGATGCTCGTTCTGGCTCCTCGACGGCTGACCCGACGAGCTGCGCCACCGAGCAGTCGGTGGCCGCCGCGAGGATGTGTTCCAGCCCGAGCAGCGGGTGGTCGGAGACGTAGAGCCCCAGCATCTCCCGCTCGAAGGCGAGCAGCGCGGGCTTCTCCCACTCGCCGTCCGGCACCGGCACGTCGAAGGTCTCCGCGGCCTCGGTGTCCTCGCCGAAGAGCGAGTCCTGGCCGATGGCCTCGTTGCGCTTGACGTCGATCACGGTGTCGATGGCCTGCTCGTGGATGAGTACCAGGCCCTTGCGCGGGCTGCCGAAGGAGTCGAACGCGCCGGCCTTGATCAGGGACTCGATCACCCGCTTGTTGCAGACGTTCACCGGCACCTTGCGCAGGAACTCCGCGAAGCTGCCGAAGGCGCCCTTGGCGGTGCGGGCCGCCACGATCGACTCCACCTCGTTCACCCCGACGTTGCGCACCGCGGCCATGCCGAACCTGATGTCCTGCCCGACCGGCGTGAACATCGCGGTGGAGGCGTTCACGTCCGGCGGCAGCACCTTGATGCCCATCCGGCGGCACTCGTTCAGGTACAGGGCCGACTTGTCCTTGTCACCCGCCACCGAGGTCAGCAGGCCGGCCATGTACTCGGCCGGGAAGTTGGCCTTCAGGTAGGCGGTCCAGTAGGAGATGAGCGCGTACCCGGCGGCATGCGCCTTGTTGAACGCGTAGCCGGAGAACGGGACCATGATGTCCCAGATGGTCTTGATCGCGTCCTTGGAGTAGCCGTTGTCCCGCATGCCGGCCGAGAACGACTCGTACTCCTTGTCCAGGATCTCCTTCTTCTTCTTGCCCATCGCCCAGCGGAGCAGGTCGGCCTTGCCCGGCGTGTAGTCGGCCAGCACCATCGCGGCGGACATGACGTCCTCTTGGTAGACCATCAGCCCGTAGGTGTCGCCGAGGATCTCCTCCAGCGGCTCGGCCAGTTCCGGGTGAATCGGGGTGACCGGCTTGCGGCCGGTCTTGCGGTCCGCGTAGACCGGCGCGCTGGCCATCGGGCCGGGCCGGTACAGCGCGATGACCGCCGCGATGTCGCCGAATTTGTCCGCCCGCATCGCCCGCAGCAGCGCCCGCATCGGGCCGCCGTCGAGCTGGAACACGCCGAGGGTGTCACCGCGGGCCAGCAGCTCGTAGGTCGGCTTGTCGTCCAGCCCCAGCGTGTCCAGGTCGACCTTGATGCCGCGGTTGGCGGCGATCCCGGCGATCGCGTCCTCCAGCACGGTGAGGTTGCGCAGGCCGAGGAAGTCCATCTTGAGCAGGCCGATGTCCTCGCAGGCCGGGTAGTCGAACTGGGTGATGATCGCGCCGTCGGCCTCGCGCTTCCAGACCGGGATGTGGTCCATCAGCGGCTCGCTGCTCATGATCACCCCGGCGGCATGCACGCCGGGCTGCCGGATCAGTCCCTCCAGCCCCTTGGCGGTATCGATGACCTGGCGGACCTCGGCCTCGGCCTCGTACAGCGCGCGGAGCTCGCCCGCCTCGCCGTACCGCTGGTGATCGGGGTCGAAGATCCCGGACAGCGGGACGTCCTTGCCCATCACGGCCGGCGGGAACGCCTTGGTGATCCGGTCACCGAGCGCGTAGGGGAAGCCGAGCACCCGGGCCGAGTCCTTCACCGCGGCCTTGGCCTTGATGGTGCCGTAGGTGATGATCTGCGCGACCCGGTCGTCGCCGTAGCGCTCGGTGACGTACCGGATCACGTCACCGCGCCGGCGCTCGTCGAAGTCGATGTCGAAGTCCGGCATGGTGACGCGGTCGAGGTTGAGGAAGCGCGCGAACACCAGGCCGTGGTAGATGGGATCGAGGTCGGTGATGCCGAGCGAGTACGCGACGATCGAGCCCGCGCCGGAGCCGCGGCCCGGCCCCACCCTGATGCCGTTCCGCTTGGCCCACATGATGAAGTCGGCGACGACCAGGAAGTACGCGCAGAAGCCCATCTGCTCGATGACGCCGATCTCGTACTCGGCCTGCTTGCGGCGCTGCTCATCGAAGCCGTCCGGATACCGGCGGTCCATGCCGGCCCAGACTTCCTTGCGCAGCCAGCTCTGCTCGGTCTCGCCGTCCGGCAGCGGGAATCGCGGCATCAGGTTGGACTTGGTGAAGGTGACGTCGGAGCGCTCGGCGATGAGCAGGGTGGAGTCGCAGCCGGCCTGCCACTCCTCCGCGGTGCTGATGGCCCGCATCTCGGCCGGGCTCTTCACGTAGTAGCCGTCGCCCTCGAGCCTGAACCGGTTCGGGTCGGCCATGTTCGTGCCGGTCTGCACGCAGAGCAGCACCCCGTGCGCGCGGGCGTCCTCGGGCCTGGTGTAGTGCGAGTCGTTGGTCACCACGTACGGCAGCGACAGGTCGGTCGCTACCCGCTTCAGGCCCTCCCGGGTGCGCTGCTCGACGTCCAGCCCGTGGTCCATGATCTCGACGAAGAAATTGCCCGGCCCGAAGATGTCGCGATAGGCGGCAGCGGCCTCGACGGCCTGGTCGTACTGGCCGAGCCGGAGCCTGGTCTGGACCTCGCCGCCGGGGCAGCCGGTGGTCGCGATGATCCCCTTGGCATACCGGGCCAGCAGCTCGCGGTCCATCCGCGGCCTGCGGAAATACCCCTCCAGGGAGGCCAGCGAGGAGAGCCGGAAAAGGTTGTGCATGCCCTCGGTTGTCTCCGCGAGCAGCGTCATGTGGGTGTAGGCGCCGGCGCCGGAGACGTCGTCGCCCTTCTGGCCCGGGTCGCCCCAGCGGACCGGCTTCTTGTGCCCGCGGCTCTCCGGGGCCACGTACGCCTCGATGCCGATGATCGGCTTGACCCCGGCCTTGTTTGCCTTCGACCAGAAGTCATAGGCGCCGTACACGTTTCCGTGGTCGGTCATCGCGATGGCCGACATGCCGGTGCGCTCGCACTCGGCGAAGAGTTCCTTCAGCCGGGCCGCGCCGTCCAGCATCGAGTATTCGGTATGCACGTGCAGATGCACAAAATTGCCGTCTGCCTGGTTCCCGGACGGGGCTGCCGCCATGAAGTACCGCCTCCTTCAGGCATGCTGCCATGCGCCCGGGCGCCGGCCGGCCTGACAGCCCGCCAGCGCCCCGCGGGCGCGCTGATCTACGGGACCCGGGGGAAGTGACCAGGCTGCTGCAGGGCCTGGCAAGGCCGGATTCCGCACCCGTCCTCGCCTCCGGCAGCCGCGCCGGTCCGGTGCCTTCGACCCTATCGCCCGGAGGTGTCCGCTGCCGGCTGTGGCGCGCCGGAGGCCGG
>Ga0182015_10006771_pt1 | contig 11380 bp, 21 predicted proteins | sample 712P3MmetaG_FD_120478 | JGI IMG/M metagenome (GOLD analysis project Ga0182015, IMG submission 120478) | Permafrost microbial communities from Stordalen Mire, Sweden - 712P3M metaG | ecosystem: Environmental > Terrestrial > Soil > Wetlands > Permafrost | place: Sweden: Stordalen | collected...
AGGCCGTCAACGCTTGCTTCGATCGCTGGCGACGGCCGAACAACGTGCTGCGTCGTCTATGCTGCATTACTTAAGACGCTGTGTTTGGTTAGTACAAGCCCTAGCATCAACGACGTAAGAAATAAGAACGCCGCGTAGCCCCACTTCATGCTATTCATGGATTTGAATCGACCGGTTCCAGAGTGGGCAATGACAAAAAGCAATCCTGTCCACCAGATTCCCAAGAGCGGCTGCAGTGTCCCCCGAAACAATAGCTCTTCGCCAATGCCAGCGCATAGTGCGAACCACAATGGATTCCACCTGCTCAAATCGGCTATCTGAAGGAGTTCTAGCAGCAGAATCTTGAAGCTCAGAAAGAAATCAATCTTTAGGATTGCGAGCAACGATAAAACAGAAAAGGCGATACCGAGAACAATGCCAGCAAAGACCTGCCAGGCTAGTGACGAGCCATTGGACATTACTGTCCAAAGTGGTTTGGGTCCAAAAAAGAAATTAACTAGGATAGCTATTGCTAGCAAGCCCACCAGTTGCAGCAGTGCCGCGCGTAGGCCAAGGCGCGTTCTCTTCGTATTAGCCATCGATGGTGAGTTCAAGTGGTAGCTCCTACAAGACATTGGTCATCCCTGCAACGCCTGGCCCACTGTGCACATTGTGCAGTTTTTTCAACACGCCGTGCAAATATTCAGGTTTCCAGAAAGCTGTCAGTCGTGGAAGTCCGCAGTGGGTCAAACCCGGCCATCGCAGCGCTGAACTGGTCGCCAGGAAGCTGCCACTCAAGTAGATTCGAGATGAATTCCGCGTTTGATCTTACCGCGGCCGCCGAATACGTTGCGCCACTCATATTAATCTGCTAGGTTACATGTAACCGTCGTGAGTAACACCATGCTTGTTAATGGCCGTTCGTCGAGAGATAAGGTCCGGTTGCACCGAGAACGCCTGCGCGCACAGGGATTGCGGCCGGTTCAGATCTGGGTGCCGGATGTGCATGCGCGCTCTTTTGTACGCGCCGCACGTCAGCAGTCCAAGGCCGTTGCCGGCAGCAAGCGAGCGAAGGGCGATCAGGGATTCATTGATGCCATTTCAGATCACGCTGCCGAATGAAGCGTGGGGAAGTATGGACTGTGTCGGGCGGTGGCCCGTACGCGGGCAAGCCTCGCCCTGCGGTGATAGTACAGGAGGATCGCTTCGATTCTACGAACTCTATAACTCTTTGCGTATTTACCACTGACTCGACCGAAGCGCCGTTACTGCGGATGCTGATTGAGCCGACCGATCGAAATGGCCTTTCGAGCGCTTCGCGCCTGATGATCGATAAGGTTACCACCGTTCCGAAGGCGCGGCTCGGCAAGCGAATCGGAAAACTCAACGACGAGGATGTCGTGAGATTAAATCGCGCTTTGACCGTGTTTCTCGGCCTTGCACGATGATCGACTCTGAGAGTCTTGGGAAAAGTGGGACACCCGAAAGCGTCTAGTTCCACTTATCGTACTCGAAGGTTTGGATTGCTCTGCAGGAAGGGTTCGCGAGCCTCACTTCGCGTGGCGTACACAGGTTCATTAAGGGATCGGGTCACCGGATTGAGTTGGGTAAGCCCCAGGCAGTCATAAACGCCGTGGACGAGGTGCTCCACCAGCTCCGCACTGGGGCGAAGTCGTGGGAGGATCTGCATTGCCCATCCTGGTACCTGCCATTGCCGATTGTCGGGTAGGGGTCAACTTGAGGCGCTGGGTGCACGATCTAACCACGGGCGGCTGAACCGCAGGTTCGGAGCGGGCCATGGGGCGGCGACCGGCCAGGAGCGGAACCTCATCACACTGGAATGCGTGCCGGGAAGCCGACGTTCGCGGCGTGTTCAATCTTGCGCTTCGCTACGCGAAAATCATCGAAAGCAGACATCTTCAATTAAAGATCATTTGATGTTCCGTAAGGAAATTATTGAATTTCCATTTATTGGCAATTTAAAGGAGCGTCGCGCAGCACTCGGGACGAAGGTTTCAGAGGCGTGAGCAAGAACACGGACTCGTGAGTCGAGTCACTTCCGTTGACGGCTATCTGACCTCGATCATTAATCGCTACAGCATTCTGCAAAAAATACAGCGAGCTCGCGGAGCCGATCAGTGTATTGAGATCTGTCATCGTGCCGTTAGCATAAAAGAAAGCGCGTGAAACGCCATCGCTGTCGACTTCCTGCCCTACGATTTCATCAAAATTATTAATTGAACTGGCATAGGTACCGCCGCTTGAGGCGCTTGTGTCTTGGGTTATATCTTGCATCACACCGTTACTGTAGAAAAAAGCATGCATAACGGTGCCGATAGGGAGGACGAAGTCTGAATTTCAAACGACGTGCCCATCGGCATTGATGCTTATCCCGATGCTATTGCCACCATACAATGTCCCCAAGTCTCGCATTGAGCCATTGGAGTAAATGAAAGCATGGCTGGTCACTGGCCTATTTCTAATTTCCGCCTCTCCCGTTATCTGATCGCTCTCGTTGATGCCGTACCCTTGGCTGTTGTCGCCTCCCAGCGTTCCGATATCTTGCATGTCTCCATCAGGCCTATGCGGATAGCGGATAGGAATTTCAAACGCCCGTCCGGTCCAAGGCTGCCCACAACCTTGTTGCGCGTAACCAGCTTTATGTAGCGTCCAAGCTTAGGGGCCGCGTGGGCCAGAGTTCACTCCAGGTAACAGACCGGGAGGTGACGGATGAGCGGGACACGGCTATCGCCGTCGAGGCGGCGAGAGGATATTCGGGCTTGGTGGGCCGCGCATGTGAAGTCCCAGCGGGATTCCGGGCAGAGTCAGGTGGCTTACTGCAGGGCCCGAGGCCTCGATCCGAAGTACTTTACCCTCTGGAAACGTAGGCAGCGTGGTCTGCGGGTTTCCGCGAAGCCAATCGAGGCGCCCGGCCTGATCCCGGTCGTGGTGCGGGCCGATAGGATGGCCCTGGCCCCGGCAACGCCTCGAGGCGAGCCGACGCACGAGCCAGCGGCCATCGTCGCCCTTCGCCTGAGCCTCGGCAACGGGATCAGCCTGTCGCTCGAGGTGGCCGCCGCGGCGATTCCGACCCTGGTCCGCGAGCTGGCGGGACTGCGATGCTGAGCGTTGCACCCGGCGCGCGCATCTTCATGGCGGTCGGGCCGGTGGACATGCGCAGATCCTTCGATGGGCTTTGCGCCACCATCACCGAGGCGCTCGGCGGTGATCCGCTCTCGGGCGATGTATTTCTGTTTCGCGGCAAGCGGGCGGACCGGCTCAAAGCGATTGCTTGGGATCGAACAGGACTCGCGATATGGTACAAGCGACTGGAGCGTGGCAAGTTCAAGTGGCCTTCCCGCGATGCCGTCTCGATCGAGTTGACGGAGCAGGAACTCGCCCTCCTGCTGGATGGCGTGGACTTCACGCGCATCCGACGATTGCCGGCGTTCTCTCTGCATGCGCCACCGCCATGAGTGCGCTAAATATCTGTGGCGCGAGCTTTCTCTCTGCACGGTATTTGATAAAATATGCCTGTGGCAACCGCTGCAAGTTATCCGACCGATGTGCCAACGCTGCACTTCATGCTCGATGAGCAGCGGCAGTTGATCGAGTCGCTCAAGGCGAACCTGCACCGGATGCTCAAGAGGCGCTTTGGCCCGAAGAGCGAGGCATTCAACGTCGATCAGTTCGGCCTCTTTGCCGACGACAGTGTTGTGATCGAGGTGCCGGGATCGGAAGCCCGCGACACGAAGGAGACGGCCGGCTCGCCCGCACCGGCGGCTCCCGCTGAACGTCGGCGGGCTATTCGGGTGCTGAAGAACCTGCAGCGCATCATCAATCCGCCGATTGACGTCTCCGAGGAGAAGAAGATCTGTCCCTGCTGCGGGGAGAGGATGAGCGTGTTTGGTCATGAGTCCTCCGAGCAGCTGCACTATGTGCCGGCCAGGCTCGAAGTCCATGAGACCCGCAGGCTCAAATATTCCTGTGGGCAGTGCCACGGCGCGATTGTTCGGGCCCAGGTCCCTGTGTTGCCGCCGATCCCGAAGAGTATGGCGTCGGCAAGCCTGCTGGCGTACCTGATTGTGAGCAAATTCGCCGACGGCCTGCCCCTGTACCGCATTGCCGGTCGGCTGGCGCGTCTCGGCATCGAACTGTCCCACACGCTGATGTCCGAGTGGCTGATGCAGTGTTATCCGCTGCTGGAAGAGCTGCACCGGCGGATGATCCGCAAGGTGCTCGACTCGGGGCATGTCTATACCGACGACACGACCCTGCCGCTGCAGAACGATGACCCGGAGCGCCGCAAGACCTTCGAGGCCAAGCTCTGGGTCTACGCGAAGGACTCCCGGCACGGGCCGCCCGTGATCGTCTACGAGTTCTCCAAACGCCGGAGCCGGGATGCGCCACTGACATTTCTGGTCAACTACCGGGGCTACCTTCAGGCCGATGCCTTCCCCGGCTATGACCCGCTGTTCCTCGATGGCCGGATCACGGAAGTCGCCTGCAATGTCCACGCGCGGCGCAAGTTCGCGGAGGCCGCCGATCTGCTCCAGAAGCCCGGCAGGCCGCACCAGGCGCTGGCCTTCTACCGGGAGTTGTTCCGGATCGAGCGCCGGATCAAGGATCTGAGCGACGAGGCGCGTCTGCAGGAGCGGCAGCGGCATAGCGAGCCGCTGCTCAACCAGTTCAAGGCCTGGCTGGATCACGCGGTTCACACCGTCCTGCCTAAAGATAGTCTCGGCATCGCCGTAAACTATGCCTTGAAGCATTGGGATGCCCTGACGACGTTCACAAAGGCCGGGCACCTCGATGCCTCGAACAATTATGCCGAGCGTTGCATGCGCCCGGTGGCCGTCGGGAGAAAAGCATTTCTATTCGTGGGCTCCGAGCGGGCGGGTCATGCTGCGGCGATCTATTGCTCACTGGTCGAGTCCTGCAAGGCGAACAAGGTTAACCCGCTGACCTACCTGACCTACGTCCTCGCCAATGCCAGGAACAAGTCGATCACGCTTCCAACCCCGGACGAATTTACGGCCTCCGACATCGCCCACGTCGGCTGATGCGTTCTTTAACAAACTGGATTATGCTGGGACCAACGGCAAGACGCGGATTTACGGTCGGATTCTTAAAATTGGCGGATTTGGAGGACAACATGGATTTTTCGCGCATTCCGCATCCGACGGCCAAGGATCATGCACGAGTCGAGAAATACCTTGAGGCAAAGCGGGTGATCGAGAAGACGATCGCGGGGTAATGTTTCGCCGCTTACGCGATCGTGAACCACTTGCCAACGCGATGAGCCAAACGGCTTCATCATCGGTCCACTGGTATTCTTGCCGTTGCAGTATTTAGAATGGAGTAACTAGACATCAATGAACTTCCCATTGGGCTTGCGCGAACCGAGTATCTCCGCATGCGCGCTTGCTATACACCGCAACATCCGCAGCTGATATTTGTCCTGGAGTCACCGCCCAAATCCGGCCTCTATTTTTACGATCCGACCGGCCGGGTTTCCGAGCCACTGTTTAGCGCCATGATGACCGATGTACTCGGCATCAAGCCGGCAACGAAAAACGATGGTCTCAAGGCGTTTGCAGCGCGGGGTTGCTTGCTGGTCGATGCAACCTATTCGCCAGTGAATCATGACCACCTGTCGCCGCGGGAAAGAAACGCGCTCATCCTGCAAGACTTTCCGCTGCTCGAAGCGGATCTTCCTGAATACGCGAGACCGGATACGCGACTTGTTATCGTCAAGGCAAACGTGTGCGACTTGCTCGAGGCGCGCCTGACCGGTGCGGGGTTCACCGTGCTCAATAAAGGGAGGCGAATTCCATTTCCCTCGACCGGTCAGCAAGGCAAGTTTCGCGTCCTGATTACGGAGGTATTGAGCGGAGTAGTCTTCAGTCCTGAGAACTCGTGATGGCAATCCGGCCACGAGGCCGCCGTCGGCGGTAGCGTCGGCCCCTCAGCCGGTGTCGTTGCACAAGATGGCTTGAAATGGACATATCGCCCGCCATGTGATATTACTGGCAATGTGAAATTGGTAATAGACACGGACGTTATCGTTGCCGCTATGCGCAGCCCCGCGGGCGCTTCTGCGGCTCTATTGAGGTCCGCACGTCGAGGTGAGATCACCATGTTGGCCAACGTCGCCCTGGCTTTAGAATATGAAGCGACTTGTCGACGCGCGGAACACGGCGTTGCTGCGGGTCTGAGTCCAGACCAAGTGGGGATCTTTGTCGATGCTGTCATCGCATTAGCGGAACCGGTCGAGACCCATTTCTTGTGGCGACCTCAGTTGCGCGATCCAGGCGATGAACTCGTGCTCGAAGCGGCCGTCAACGGAGGGGCGAACGCCATTGTGACCTTCAATCAGAAGGATTTTGGCGAGATACCTCTACGGTTTGGCGTCGAGGTATTGGCTCCCGCGGATGTAATACGAAGGATCAAATCATGAGTAAGCCGCAAAGTACTTATCCGCTTCGCCTGCCAACCTCGGTGAAAGCCGAAGTCGTAAGGCGCGCCAAGGCCGACGGCACCAGCTTCAACCAATTTGTCGCAACCGCAGTCGCAGAGAAGCTTGCCGCGATGAACACCGCCGCGTTTTTTCTAGAACGACGCGAACGTGTGAATTACGCTGCCTTCGACAAACTCATGAAGCGCAAGGGTGGAGAGAAACCGAAGCCCGAAGATCAACTGCCATGAATGGATGCCAGTGTTGTGGAGTACGCGCAGCCGCGTTTGTGCGGCGGCCCGGTCATTACACGCGATGGTCGCTCCCGGGTAGTGTCCTAGTTTGGATTTGCCCATTTCAGCCACCTATGGCAGCCGCAAGGGCGACGCGAATCCATTCCGACACGCTCTGATTGCTGGCGCGTGCCGCTGATTCGACCTTCTTTCGATCCTCCGCATTCAGGCGGATCGGCACAATAGACGACTTAGCATCCCCCTTGGGCAGCTTGGGCCGTCCTGGCCGCCTCGGCTTAGGCTGGCGCATAGTTGCGGAACTCCTGAACGATCGCCGCCCGTACGGCAGTCTCCGGCGATACAGCGGGCGGAATATGCAGCACCGTCACATGGCGCTTGGGGTTCGCCGGATCGTCCGTGACATGCGACCACGCATAGGCCGTATTAGCTTTGGAGTGTCCGTGCAAATCGAATACTTCGACAATCCCATCCCACATCGTTTTACCGTTGAATACCTCTTTGACCGGCACGCTAGCGCGATGCGTCGATTCGACGCCATGCAGCTTGCGGATCACGTCCCGCAATTCGTCAATGGCCGTCATGCCGTCGCCTCCACTAGATCGCTGACCTTCCAGAAGCTCGACGTGACACCAGCGGCCATCGCAGGCGTGCAGCGCAACGTGTTGTGGCGCTTCACGAAATTGTAGTAGGCGAAGTGTAGGCCGACAGCAGCCTCAAAGTTTTCCAGCTTCTTGCTGAACGCCAGCGTCAGGCGGGTCAACCGGCGCATGTGGTGGCGAGTGGTCGCATTCAATCGCTCCACGTAGCTGGTGGAAATCAGATCACAGTCAGGAGCGCCGTTGATAACCTTTTTCTCGCAGGACACGAACTCGGGAGGGCTGTAGCGGCGCACGCCGTTAACCTCTTGCGAACCGTAGGTCTTGATGATCTGGCCGTAATCCACATTACCGCCGAAAGCATTCTCTATTGCCTCCACATAAGCGCTCAGGCCGTCCGTGGAAATCTGAAGACGATTCTTCATCCGGCTCGCCACGTCCTGCATAAAAGCATCTGCGGTAGCCGCATCGCGATTCCCCACCTTGAAGGCCGGAACCAATTTCGTTTCCGCGTCGATGGCACAGAACGTCCACACGCTGCCAATGCCTGGCGCATCGGTCGGTTTCACATGGCGCTCTTTCTTGCCGACAAAGCCCCAAATCTCATCCATCTCCATGCGACCGCAATCCAACTCCCGCATTTCCTTGTCCATAAGGCGCGTACATCCCTGACCGACTTTTACGCCTAAGCGCATGATCGTATCGCGGCGAATGCCGGTCATGCGCTCAATGGAGCGGATAGCCGAGCCTTCCGCTAATGCGGCAATTACTTGGATTTTTTTGTCGGTCGGGAGTGTGTTTGCCATGTGAGATACTGTATTACACTAATTGTGGATTGTCAATAGTTTTTGTGTTACGATAAATCCATGGAAAACAATGAACCCAGCAGTGGCATAAATGAGCAACCCTCTAAAGGTGGCGAAAATAGTGAGGCGCCCAACGCGCAAGCGCCGCCATATAGTCCAAACAGCGAGCACACACAAAACTGCGGCAACCAAGCCGTGCATCGCGACATAAAGGATATTGGCGACCGTGTTAAGCGCGCCGAAGGGTGGATGATTGGGCTCACTGGTGCCATTGCGTTTTTCGCATTGTGCTCCGTTATTGTAGGATGGTTCCAGTGGAATGCCATCAATGGGCAACTTGATGAAATGCGCGAGGAACAGCGTCCTTGGATTTCTGTGAAAATTACTGGGCCAGCATCGGCTTTGCAAATCGTTGGTGGCGAACTCCGACTTCACGTCAACTACCGTCTTGAAAATGTGGGGAAATTGCCGGCTACTCGTGTGTTTTTCTATGCCACCATCGTGCCTGAAATCGATGCGGCCGATTTCCGCGAAGCGCTGAAAGATTCCTGCAACCATTTCATTGACATGATGAATAAGAGCAATACCAGTGCGGGGGTCACCTTGTTTCCCAATCAAACCACAGAATCTGGATTTGGTATGGATGAGGTGCTCGCTGCGAAATTCACCACTTCCGGTACTACAGCGGTCTCGGCATTTGTCCCGGTATGTGCGGTCTATAGGTTCAAAGGAGACGGAGGTATTTTTCATTACACGCCAGCGGCTTACATTCTCGTCACTCAAACGTCTACCGGAATCTTGAATGTCGATGTGGCGCATATACCCGTCGGTGGTATAGATGTCGAAATCCGTCCCCTTGCCCAAGGCAACCTGGACCCCACCTGAGATTTTAACGACATCATCTGATCCACACGCCGCAATTTGCACAAGGACACCTAAGAATGCGAGCAGCATGGATAGCTTTGGCACTTCTGATTGCATGTAACGTATGGGCTGCATCACAGCCACCAGCCCCAACTACATCGAAGGAACAAAGTCGCCCACCACAGAAAACCGCTCAGAGTAAAGGACAGCCCGCTAATAAGGATCAGCGTGGAACCGAGGATCGACCGCTTTTTGTTAGGGTCTCTGGGGTCCCAATTGTCGAAGTGCAAGGCCGACCACAAGCAGAGCAAAAACCCGCCCAGACCACCAACAAAAAGGATGACGACACGCCGCAGCAGTGGTGGCTCCGGCCGGACGCTCTCACCGCATGGGGTACGCTCGGACTGTTTGTAGTGGGATTGGCGACCGCCATCGTTTTTATTTGTCAGTCGATCCTTCTCCGTCGACAAGTTCGCGAAATGGTAAAGGCGACGAATGTAGCCATCGGCGTTCAAATTCCAAGACTGCTGTTGTCTCACTTGGATTTTGGAGATGTGGGCGCCGCAGATCTTGATGCCAAATTGCAAAGCCCAAAAATTGACGCGAGGGTTAGGAATTACGGGAACACTTTTGCCATCCCAAAATTCCAAGCGATGGAAATTGTCTGCGTCGACTCGTTGCCAGATGAGCCTCAGTACTCGGCTATCCTCCCCATTCCTTTCGCAGGGATGACCATCGAAAAAGGGGATGAATGGACGTTTGTAGAAAGCACAGAACGCCGCTTGTTTTCGAAAAAAGACATCGATGCAGTTAAATCCGGGAAGAAATTCCTTTGGGTCTATGGATTCATCGGCTACATGGATTTCCTTGACGCCTTCCACCAACGCCGATTTTGCCAACGGCTGTATATGGTCATGAATGGATACACTTTCGGCGAAGACAGGGGCGCACCAAAGAAGTACACTGAAAGCTACTAATGCTGCGACGCGGCGCCGCGTCCAAATTAGGACACTACCCGCTCCCGCGAAATATTTGGCTAGCAATGGAATCGCAGTATCATCTTAGCTCTAAGGGTGCTCCGGCGTAGCCAGTGGTCGTCGAGGGGAAATGCCTTCCGGATTGCTGGTCGTTTTCACCGGTGTCGTTTTGGGGGCAACTCCAACTTCAAAAAAAATGAAAATTGAGTCTAAAGAAAATCCTAACCGATCTATCGCAGAGCCTTCCTGGGACGCCCGCGACGGAACCCTGGTCGGGGAATTGAGCGGGCACACGCGGCCCGTGAAATCCCTGGCCTTCAGCCCCACGAGCCGGCGCCTGGTGAGCGCATCCCGGGATGGAACCGCGCGCGTCTGGGACATCGAGACCCGCTCGGCGGTCGCCGTGCTCAATCACGGCAGCTGGGTCAACGACGCGGTGTTCAGCAGGGACGGGAACTGGAGTTCGATGCGGAGGTCGGTGGCTTTCGATACGCCGCTGGAATAGGCATCGGTGCCTTCGAGCTTCCGGGGCTGTGGTTCACGCCGGCGGAACTCCAAGCGCTGGCCGTCATGCAGCGATTGCTTAAGGATGTGGGCGGCGGACTGCTCGCTGATCATCTGGGTCCACTGTCCAAGCGGCTCGAGGAGCTGACGCGGCACCGGCGGCTGAACCTGGGCGAAGCGGCGAGTCGGCTGAGATTCCCTGCGATTGCCTCGCGGCCGCCTGGGCCGGCATTCCAGACGGTGGCGTCGGCGACGCTGCAGCGAAAGAAGATTTGGGTGGAATACTATGCTCGCGGCACAGATGAGCGCTCGGAGCGAACGGTGTCGCCACAACGGGTGACACATTATCGCGAGAGTTGGTATTTGGATTGCTGGGACGAGGGCAAAGAGGCATTGCGGTGCTTTTCGATTGATCGGGTCTTGCGAGCGACGATTCTGGAGCAGAAGGCATTGGATGTGTCGGACGCGGAGCTCGATGCGCATTTTGCGAGCTCGTACGGCATCTTCGGCGGTTTGGCGGACAAGCTGGCGGTTCTGCAGTTCACGAGCGAGCGAGCTCGGTGGGTGGCAGATGAGATCTGGCATCCGCTGCAGCAAGGCAAGTGGCTAGCCAGCGGGGACTACAAGCTTCGAATCCCATACAACAACCCGCGGGAACTCGTCATGGATATTTTGAGGTACGGGCCGGATGTGATCGTCATCGAACCGCAATCGCTCATCGATGAAGTGAAAAGACAGATTTCTCGCGCACTCACCCGCTACGACGAGTGTGGATGTCAGCAGATCATGTCCTATTGGCAGCCAATGATGTCCTAAATCGGCGGATAGGAATTTCAAACGCCCGTCCGGTCCAAGGCTGCCCACAACCTTGTTGCGCGTAACCAGCTTTATGTAGCGTCCAAGCTTAGGGGCCGCGTGGCCTGCCTGGCAAATCGGGCCGCCG